>Ga0164243_10015901_pt1 | contig 10366 bp, 8 predicted proteins | sample OricompcompostOP_FD_108781 | JGI IMG/M metagenome (GOLD analysis project Ga0164243, IMG submission 108781) | Organic Plus compost microbial communities from Emeryville, California, USA - Original compost - Organic plus compost (OP) | ecosystem: Engineered > Solid waste > Mixed feedstock >... | reverse complement strand
GCTCCGGAATATCGTTGTCCGGTTGGATACCGAATCCAGGATGCTGGACGATGTGATCGTAACCGGTAAGACCGAAACCCAGCAGGTACGTGAACAAGCCATTCGGGCCGTGGTGGTGGATACGCGGGCGGCAGCGGAACAGCCCGCCACATTAGCCGAGCTGATGAACCGTTCGCCCGGGATACGCATCCGGCAAAGCGGTGGACTGGGAAATGCAGTCGATGTTTCAGTAAACGGATTTCAGGGAAGTTCCGTACAATACTTCAAGGATGGAATACCTCTGGAATACCTGGGTGGAGGATATGGAATCAATAACGTACCCCTAAACCTCCTCGAAAGAACGGAAATCTATAAAGGGGTAATTCCCGTATCAATCGGCGGGGATGCCTTGGGCGGTGCCGTTAACCTCGTCACAGCGAACCACACGGGCACCCAGGCGAACGTATCTTACGAAATTGCTTCTTTCAATACGCATATCGCTAACCTCTCATTTTACCATGCGGACAAAAAGAACCAGTCGTTCTTTGGCATCGATGCGTTTTATAATTATTCGGACAACGATTACAAAGCAGACGTAGAAGTAATAAACGAGAACGCAAACTTAGTTCCCGTCACCGTCAGGCTCTTCCACAACGGCTATAAACATCAATTCGGTGAAGCCTATTTCGGATTGAAAAATAAATCCTGGACGGATGAAATCAAATTATCCGTTGCGGGTTACGGAATGTCCCGGGAGTCACAGCATCCAGCCTTGATGACGAACCCTTACGGTGCGGTCACCTTGCACAATAGCGGGATTGTTCCATCGCTGCGATACAAAAAAACGATGCTCAACCAAAAACTTTCGTTGGACCAGTTCGTGTCTTACAGTATGGTGACAAGAAACCGCACGGATACCGTACGGGGCACATACGATTGGTATGGAAACTTTACACCGCGAACCGGTAATGGCATCGGTGAAAGTCCAAGCCCTTCACTTTCGGACATTGATTTCACCAATGTCATTTCAAGGAGCAACATAGGCTTCAAAATAAACGATTCCCATCACCTTGAAGCCAATGTGGTTCTCAATTACAACCGGCGCATTGGAAGCGACCCCTACGGCTTTCGATTTGCCGGTACGGATATCGATGTGCTGAGTAAGGAGAGTACATATAAAAAAACAATCGCCGGTCTATCCTGGGAGTCTAAATGGCTGGACAATAAACTGACCAATCAGCTCATCGGCAAGTACTTCCACTATAAATCGAGGGGAATCAACGCCTTCTTGGCCAACGACACTGATCTCAGCCGATACACGACCCTTACCAATGATAATTGGGGGATCGGCAACGCCGTCAAATACGAGCTGAACGATCGTAATTTTATACGGGCTTCCGCCGAGCTGACCAACCGGCTTCCGCGTGAAGAAGAACTTTTCGGAGATAACGATACCCGTGCCCCCAATTTCAACCTGAACCCCGAACGTAGTTTTAATGTGAATCTGGGTTACCGGCATACGTCAAACAACTACTCATTCGAAGTCGGCACATTCTATCGTAAAACACAGGGAATGATCCTGCTTATCCCGATACAAGCCCCATTTTCACAGTATCAAAATCTTGACAGCATCAGAGGCTTCGGGTTTGACCTGGATGTTTCCTATCAAATCGTTAAGAACACCGTACTCAGTGGAAATATGACCTGGCAGGACAACCGTATGATTGACATCGGCACCCCGCTGTACAAATGGATAGAGGGAACCCGTTTGCGCAATACACCGTTCTTTTTCGCCAACCTGGGGCTGACCGGCAAATATGCCAATGTATTTCATAAAAACGATCTGATAAAGCCCTATATCCACTACAATTTCATTCGGGAGTTTTACCTGAATCATATTCCAAGGGACCAAGAACCCAAAGGTTTCCTGGGCATTTTCGGGAAATCCGGTGTGCCCGTTACGAACCTGGTGCCCGACCAAAGCCTCCTGAGTGCCGGATTTAATTACGTTTTCCCTTTCAGCAATTTCATCGTGGGCGCAGAAGTAAAAAATATAACGAATGCAAAACTGTACGACTACTTCAAAGTTCAACGACCGGGACGAAGCATACATTTCAAAATAAGCTATTATATCAAATCCATAAAGAGTTAAAACATGAAAAAATCAAACTTTTATACCCTCTTAGGGTTAATCAGCACAAGCCTCTTCTTTGGGGCATGTAACGACGATGACCCCACTCCGAATGAACCGGGGACGTCCAAATATGTATTGATTACGTTGGCAGAGCGTAATCCCGATGGACCGGGATTCCTCAGTGCATTCGATGAATTTCCTACAGGCACCTTTTCAAATGTGGTAAGCGGGAAATCCCTTCAGGGAATGAGTATGACCGGCTGGAGAACATATGACAACTGGATATTCAAGATGTTCCGCAGCGAAGACCGTACACAGGGGATCGAAAAAATCCAGGTCGCCGCAGATGGTAAGGTGACCGCCGGTCAGTTTCTAACTTCAAAAAACCCGACGGAAGCCGCCAAATATAACGGTACCGGAAACTTTGTTATCCAAAATGAAACATCCGGTTTTTACTGGGACGCCGCCGAGCCGCTGAAAATCCAAAAGTTCAACCCGACTTCCATGTCTAACACCGGATCGTTGGATCTTACCGCCGCCGTCAACGAAAGAGGGGCGGATGAGGCCGGAATTACCTTCCGGGCCGTTGGCCAAAAGTTTTTGGCAATCAAGGGTGGTAAGCTGTTTGCCAACATCACTTACGCTAAAAATCCAAGCAGTCAGATTGGCTTTTTTGATGACTTTTTCCCGGATATTTACATTGCCGTGATCGATATTGCCACAGGCGTCTATGAAAAAACGATTACCATAGCAGATGCCGGAGCGATAACTTACATTAACGAAAACAACATGTATGACTTTGACACCAATGGCGATCTGTACATCGTTACGCAGGGAAAACATCCGCAGGGGTTGGGCGGGAAATCCAAGATCGTCCGCATAAAAGCAAATGAAACGGATATTGACGGTACCTGGACATTAAATTTCTCCGATTTCAGGGCGGCAGACGACGGCAAGTTTGTAGGTGTGTATGCGAAAGATGGCAGGTTAATCGTAACGCTCAACACCGTTCCGTTGACAGGTGGCCCTTCGGGCAATATTAATTCCCAGGATATCTGGAAATTCTATTCCGTAGATGTCGCTACCAAAAAATTCGATGAAATCAGCGGTGTACCCGTTGGCACAAATCCGGGGGCTGCACTGGCGGTGACCGAAGTGGATGGCAAAATCTTATTGAGAGGGTCTACCATCAATTACAGTGAAAATGGTTACTATGAATACAACCCCGCCACAAATGCGGCCACAAAATTATTCCAGGTCAGCGAAGGAGGCGGTGTATCCGGTTTCACGAAAATCAACGTAACCAACTAAACGTAACCGACTATAATTAAAATGATGAATCGCTGGTTGGTCTTAGTAAGCATACTTACCCCGCTGGGCATTACGGCACAGCACACGCTCACCGTGCGGATTTCCGGAATGCCCACTACGCATACCGGAGATCCCATCTACATCACTGGCAATTTCAACCGCTGGAATCCGGCTGAGGAGCGCATGATCCTGCAAAAGCAGGACGATGGATCGTATGGCATCAGCGTGCTCCTGAAAGATGTGCCGAGCGACCGATTGGAATTCAAGTTTACCCGGGGCAACTGGCATAACCTGGAATGTACGGCCGATGGACGGCTCGTGGGACCGCGCGTGGCCACACTCGACAAGGACACTACCATAACCTGCCGAATCGAAGGCTGGCGGGATGATTTCCCGGCGTCCACCGCCTCGGCCAACGTTCACCTGCTTGACTCGGCGTTCTACATACCCCAATTGGACCGGCACCGCAAAATCTGGATTTACCTCCCCGAAGATTACGAAGCCTCTGGCAAACAGTACCCCGTCCTGTATATGCAGGATGGGCAGCACCTCTTTGACGAGGCTACCTCCGTAGGCCGCATCGGCCCCATCGAATGGGGAGTCGATGAAGTCATTGATTCAGCCAAAGAAAAATGTATCGTGGTGGCGATCAATCACCAAACGGACTACAAAGACCGCGTGCCTGAATATTACTTCCGGACCAACAACGATTACCCCCACGTGGATGGCCCCCAATACATGGACTTCATCGTGAAAACACTCAAACCTTATGTTGACAGCCACTATCGCACCCTACCTGACAAAGCCAACACCGGATTGGCAGGCAGTTCCATGGGCGGGCTGATTACCTTTTATGGCGGGCTGAACTACCCGGATGTGTTTGGAGCACTGGGTGTATTCTCTCCCTCCATTTGGCTGGACCACGGTAACATTGAAAACGAACTAACTTCACTGACAAACATAGCAAACATCCATACACAACGGTACTACTTCTATGCCGGTATGAGCGAAAACCGACTGAAGCCCGACAGCACCTTCGTGCACATGAGCGACGACGTGCAACGGGCCATCGGCCTGCTCCGCAAAGCGGCCGATCCCGAAATCGAGCTGTCGGTACGCAAAGATGGAAGGCACGGCGCATTGTATTGGCGCGAGGCGTTCCCCGCTTTTTACCACTGGTTTATAGAAGGTACCCAAAAGGCTGTTCATTAATGCTATTGTTTAACCCTTAAATCAATTGATATGTACAATACCCAATTTTCAAGTTCGTTCCTCAAGGCAGGAGCATTGACGGTCCTTGTTGCCGCAGCGGTTGGCGTTTCGAATGCCCAAACCCTTTCTAAAACCACGAAAGTAGGCGCAGGCCTATACGAAGTCGCCATTGACCATAAAGATGGTGCGGTGTACGTGGCTTCCGTGGGCCAACAGGGCAATCCCGGTCCGTATATTTACAAACTCGACCCGCAGACATTGGCTGCCGTTGATAGCATTGCGGTGGGCGAGGCTCCTGGATTTGGTGTCGGTATCAACCAAAAAACCCGCACCTTGTACACCTCCAATACGCGGTCAAACTCCGTACACGCCATCGACCTGAAAACAGGCAAATTGCTGGCAACGATTACCAACGGGGCCGAAGAAAGTCATACCCGCGAGATAGTCGTAGACGAAAAAGATCAGAAAGTTTATGTTTCGGATGTCGGTGGATCGGTATGGGTAATCGACGGAAAAACCAATCAATACCTTTACTCGTTGGAGAATCCCGGTAAAACTCCTACCGGATTGGCGGTAGACAGCAAAAAGGGATTGCTTTATGTGACCGCCATGGGCGACAATCAGGTATCGGTATATAACACCAAAACCCGAGAAAAAGTAACTTCCTTTCCTTCCGGCTCAGAAAGCCCCATCAATATCGCGTTTGACAGCAAGGGCGATCGGTTATTCATTACCGATTCAAAAAACAGTGTATTGACCGTATTGAATGCTTCATCCGGCGAGTTGCTGAAAAAAATCACCGTCGGCGAAAATCCCATCGGTGTAGCCTATGATGCGAAACACAACCGCATCTATACCGCCAACCGGCAAGGCAAATCGGTTACGGTGGTCGACGGCGGTAGTTATGCAGTGGTCAAGACGCTGCCCACCGATGGACTTTCCAACACGGTTGCTATCCATCCAAAAACCGGAACTGCTTACGTGACCAACAAACAGGTAGGCACCCGCGTACGCGAAGGGCAAACGCCTCCCGCACCGCTGCCCAATGGCGATACGGTCAGCCTGATAACCCCCTAAGCAGGGGGCACATTCATCCACTAAATGATAAGGAATCATGAAATCAATATTCTCATACGTTAAAACCTCGATGTTTGTCACAACAGCGGCCTTGAGCATCACGGGAAATCCCCTGAATGCACAGACACTTGTCAAGACCCAAAAAGTTGGCAGCAACATTTATCAACCGGTGGTTAACCAAAAGGACGGAGCGGTTTACATTTCGTCGGCAGGTACCCAAGCTGTTTATAAATTGGATCCGGCGACCCTCGCAGTGGTGGATAGCATCGTTACCCCCGAATCTGCTCCGATGGGGTTAGGCATCAGCCAGAATACCCAAACCCTGTATACCACCAATAGCCGTACGGGGCTTGTTGTAGCTATTGATATCCCTACCGGCAAAAAGACCATCATTGAAGCCGATGCCGAAGGCCGTGCGCCCCGGGAAATCCGTGTCGACGAAAGCCGCAACCTGGTATATGCCAGCAGTGTACGCGGCAAAGGTCTTTGGGTAATCGATGCGAAGACCAACAAGTTCCTGAAGTTTTACGGCGACCTTGGCAACGCCATCACCGGGCACTATGTAGACGAAACAAACAATGTGATCTACACCACTGCCATGGGAGATAACGAAGTAGTCGTGGTCGACGGCGCCACAGGCAAGGTACTCAAAAAGTTCTCCGCCCACGGCGAGCGCCCTACCAATGTACACCATGATGCCAAGGGCAACCGTCTCTTTGTGGCCAACCAGACTTCTGAGAATATCACGGTACTAGACGCCAAAACCGGGGCACTGATCAAGGCGATCCCCACCGCAGCAGGTGCACTGGGAGTAAACTACGACCCACAGCGTGACCGCATCTATGTAGCTAACCGCCACGGACGCACAGTGAATGTGATCGACGGCACCTCACTGGAAATTATCAAAACGTTTGAAATCGGTGCATTACCCAACACGGTGGCCATTAACCATCAAACGGGCGATGTGTATGTTACCAACAAAGAGGCGGTACGCGAACGGGGAGAAAATGCGCCCGAACCCGTGCCCGCCCCAAATGCAGATTCGGTAAGTCTGATCAAACTGTAAAGGGTGATGGGTGATCGGTGGTCGGTGGTCGGTCGTTAGTGATAGAATTTCGGATCTCAATATTCAGTACGCAACACGCAATACTAAAAACATGAATAGTAATAGTAAAGTAAAGGTGATCGTCCTTCTTTTAGGCTTCTTTTACGGGATACAGCTCCACGCCCAGCCCATCACTGTAACGGATGTGGTGGGACGCGAGGTAACCATTCCGGCTCCCGCTAAACGGGTGATTCTCGGTGGGGGACGCCAGCTGATTACGATGAGCCTTCTCGTTCCGGATCCGGTGTCCATCATCGCCGGCTGGACGGGCGATTTTGCCAAGTCCGGGGGGCTGTTGTATGAAGATTACCGTAAACGGTTCCCCGCGATCGATAAAATCCCCCTGATCGGCTCCTCGGGAAAGGAAACCGTATCCACCGAGCAGATCATTTCGCTAAAGCCCGATCTGGCAATCTTCGGTGCGGGTTCACATGGCCCGGACGCCAAGTCGGCCGACGTGATACGGCAATTGGAAGCCGCCGGTATTCCCATCGTGTTTATCGATTTCAGGCTGCATCCCTTCAAAAATACCGTACCCAGCATCGAAGTACTGGGTAAAGTGCTGGGACAGGAGCAGAAAGCCACTCAATTTATTGATTTCTACCACCGTAGGATGAACTACATTTCGGGTGTTTTGGCCCGGCATCCCGACATCAAGAAACCCAAGGTATACATGGAGATGATCCGTGGTGCCGTGCCTCCGGGATCCCCCGGAAAAGGTAACCTCGGCGAATTTATCGAATTTGTTGGCGGCAATAACATCGGCACCATCCTCCCCGGCGAAGTGGGTACGCTCAACATGGAATACGTGATCAGCGAGCAGCCCGATGTGTATGTCGCGACTGGTATCGCCAAACCGGGCGAAGAAGGACTGGTGATCGGACAAAATGTATACACCAACCAAACGCAGCAAAGCCTGTCCAAATTGGCCTCGCGACAAGTGGTAAGTCCACTCCATGCCATCCAACAGGGTAAGGTATACGCCATGTGGCACCTCTTTTACGACTCGCCGCTCAACATCGCCGCCGTAGAAGCGCTGGCCAAATGGACGCATCCCGAGCTGTTCGGCAAATTGCAGCCACATGGGGTACTGAAAGAAATAAATGAAAGATTTTTGGCAGTCCCTTTGAAAGGTGTTTACTTTGCTGAACTGAAAAAATAGGAAAATAAGCATTGTCAACAACCGCCGCTGTCATTGAAAAAGGATATCGTCAGCAATTTGCAAAACGTATCGCATTGCTCTGTGGGTTAGCAGTTGCTATGCTGTTATCCTTTTTCTTTGACATGGTGGTAGGCCCCAGCACCTTATCTACCGCAGATGTTTTCAAGGCGATTTTTTCGCCCGACAGCATCGAGCTTTCCAGCCGGGTGATTGTCTGGGAAGTGCGCATGCCCTACTCCATAATGGCATTGCTCGTCGGTGCCTCACTTTCCCTGGCCGGCTGCGAAATGCAGACCATCATGAACAATGCAATGGCCAGCCCGTTTACCCTGGGTGTATCCGCCGCGGCGTCATTCGGAGCTGCATTAGCCATTGTCATCGGTGTCAGCCTGCCGGGGGTAGGCGGAGACTGGATGGTCGTTGTCAATGCGTTCGTATTTGCCTTTGGCGCCACACTGCTTTTGCAGGCGCTTTCGTCCATGCGCGGCGCCGGACCCGAAGGCCTTGTCCTGTTTGGTATCGCTCTGGTGTTTACCTTCAATGCATTTACAGGCATCATGCAGTACATGGCCAGCGCCGAGGCGTTGCAGCAATTTATTTTTTGGAGCCTCGGTTCCCTGACCAAGGCCAACTGGGACAATATTCCTTTACTGTTTGCACTATTTGCTATTATTTTACCCTTTTCGCTGGCATCGTCGTGGCAGCTTACCGCCCTGCGGTTGGGCGAAGACAGCGCCCGTAGTTTCGGTGTGGCCGTCAGAAGGCTACGGTTTCTTTCGCTGCTGCGCATCAGCCTCCTTACGGCCGGTTCCGTGGCGTTTGTAGGCACCATCGGATTTATTGGTTTGGTGGGCCCGCATATTGCCAAACTATTGATCGGTGAAGACCACCGGTTTTCCCTGCCGGCAAGTGTCCTATCCGGCGCACTCATCATGTCGCTGGCATCGTTGGCGAGCAAGGCCATCGTAGCCGGAGCCATCATACCGGTCGGGATTGTCACTTCGCTGATCGGGGTTCCGGTCTTCATTGCCCTGATCCTGAACAAACGAAAACGTTAACCGGTACATACCATGGCTACGCTACAAATCACTGATCTCCATACAGGCTATCCCGGGAAACCGATCATCGCCGGACTGACACTGCCTCCCATGGTCAGTGGCGAGGTCACGGTGCTAACCGGACCGAACGCGGCAGGCAAATCCACCCTGCTACGGGCCATTGCCGGCCTGCTCCGTGTAAAGGGATCTGTCGCATACGAACAGCAGGAACTGAGCAGAATGTCGTCCCAGAAACGGGCAGAGGTGGTCAGTTTTATGCCGCAGAGTGTCCCTAATGACATCAACCTATCGGTTATGGAAGCGGTCATCAGTGCGCTGAAAGCGTCGCCACTGGATGCAGCTACGGGAGCCAACGAACAGCTGCACAAACGTGCCATCGCCATACTCGAACGCATCGGCATTCCCCACCTGGCATTGGAACCACTCAATCAACTATCCGGAGGGCAGCGCCAAATGGCGAGCCTGGCGCGCAGCGTGGTCCGTGAACCGAAAGTACTGCTGCTGGATGAGCCCACCAGTGCGCTCGACCTCAGGCACCAGCTCAAAGTGATGCGACTGGCACAATCTTTCGCCGCCGATGGCCGTATCGTCGTCATGGTTTTGCACGACCTCAACCTGGCCCTGCGATGGGCCCACCGCGTCATCGTTATGGACAAAGGTGCGCTGGTCAGCCACGGCCGCCCCACCGATGCCGTGACACCCGAGGTGATCGCACAGGTCTATGGTGTACAGATCCGGGTAGAGACATGTACATTGGGCCTGCCTAACTTGATTGTGGACCGTGAATTGTAAAATCGGGCTTGATCCGGTACGTTGATTTCGTGCCCTCGTTTACCATTTTTTCCGCTACACCTTCTTTCACAAGCAGGTTCAGGTTATTATATACCGCAGAAATGCTGATCCGGTAAGTCAGCCGGATGTTTATCCACAGGGCTTCGGCCGTCACCGCCTGTTTTTGGCCAACCAATGCACGTATTACCGCCTTTCGGGGCTGATTGATGTGGAGCCCCCGTGCACGTATCATCGTGCAGATGTCTGCCACTGCATCGCGTTGATGCTGCCCTATTTCCTGATCCTGGTTTATCATCAGCTAATGTTCCCTTCCGGTATGTGCCCTAAGTTAGGACTTGCAACCCGATTCCTATTTTGCGAAACGGATTTTTATTTGTGAATTTGGGATATTAATATCTTATGGCTGATAACGCAAAAGAGGCTGTCTCAAAAGTAATTTCTTGAGGCAGCCTTTTTGTTTCTGCAAGTTTGTTATTCCGGCGTTTTCCACAATATCGCTTATATCCTGTTAGAAGTTTTTGTTTTTACTTTATTGT
>Ga0164243_10015899_pt1 | contig 10367 bp, 9 predicted proteins | sample OricompcompostOP_FD_108781 | JGI IMG/M metagenome (GOLD analysis project Ga0164243, IMG submission 108781) | Organic Plus compost microbial communities from Emeryville, California, USA - Original compost - Organic plus compost (OP) | ecosystem: Engineered > Solid waste > Mixed feedstock >... | reverse complement strand
TCGTCCGCTGGGCCTGCGCCCAGCTCGCCGAGGAGGGCAGCCGCTACACCGCGCTGTCGGGTGCCGGCGGGCTGATGATCCGCGCCGGCGACGATCCCGAGCGCGTGGTCAGCGACAGCGCATGGCGGCGGCACCAGATGCCGGCCTATCACCTGATCGCCCCCGACCGCACCGGCATCACGCTCGTCAACATCGGCGTCGGCCCGTCGAACGCCAAGACGATCTGCGACCATCTCGCGGTGCTCAGGCCGGAGGCGTGGCTGATGATCGGCCATTGCGGCGGCCTCAGGCCCAGCCAGCGGATCGGCGACTATGTCCTCGCCCACGCCTATCTGCGCGACGATCACGTCCTCGACGAGGTGCTGCCGCCCGAGATCCCGGTGCCCGCGATCGCCGAGATCCAGCAGGCGCTGGCCCGCGCCGCGGAGACCGTCTCGGGTCAGTCGGGCGACAAGCTCAAGCGCCGGCTGCGCACCGGCACGATCGTCACCACCGACGACCGCAACTGGGAGCTGCGCTTCTCCCGCTCGGCGCTGCGCTTCTCCTTGAGCCGGGCGGTCGGGGTCGACATGGAATCGGCGACGATCGCCGCGCAGGGCTATCGCTTCCGCGTGCCCTACGGCACCCTGCTCTGCGTCTCGGACAAGCCGCTGCACGGCGAATTGAAGCTGCCGGGCCAGGCCAACCGCTTCTACGAGCGCGCGATCAACGAGCATATGCGGATCGGCATCGAAACCTGCGAGGAGCTGCGCCGCGAGGGCGCCAAGCTCCACAGCCGCAAGCTGCGCGCGTTCAGCGAGCCGCCGTTCCGCTGATGCTCGCGCAACGCCCCCGCGTTTCGCGCGTTGGGGGCACGACAGCCGCACCGACCGACAGGGACGATCCTATGGCCACACCTCCTCCGACCCCGCCCTCGCCGCCCCAGGGAGACGGCACCCCCGACGGCGGCAATCCCGCGCACGCTTCCCCGCCGGAGGTCGCGCCCAAGCCGGGCCGGCAGAGCGCCCGCGCGCGGGGCGGCGCCGGGAAGCCGGCCTCGTCCCGCACGCCGCGGGGGAAGAAGGCCGACAAGGCGCCCAAGGCGCCCGCCGCGCCGAAGAAGCCGGTGGCGGCCCGTCCCGCGCCGCGCCGCGCCGCCGCGCGGCCGCGTCCCCGCCCCGCCGGTCCGAGCATCGCCGCGGCGCCGGCGCCGCAACCGGCCGACAAGCCCGACGCGGCGGCTCGCAAGCGCGGCGGCTGGTGGAAGGCGCTCGCCGGCGGCCTCGGCGCGCTCGCCGCGGGCGCGGCGCTGTTCTCGCTGCGCGGCAGCAGCCGCCGCCGCAAGCCCAGGGCGCATCAGGCCGACGGCACCGATTCCTCCAGATCCTTCGCCGCCGGAATCGCCGACGAGGGCACGATCCCGGAATAGTCGCAGGTTCGCCCCTCACCCCGTTCGCCCTGAGCTTGTCGAAGGGCGGGTCGAGGGAGGCAGCCCGAACGGACGTGGAGCGCCTTGGCCCTATCTCGTCGTCAGCGCGAAATCGACCCAGACGGTGACGTTCTGCCGCATTTCTCCGGTGGCGATCGGTGCTCGGGGTGCCGGCAGCGGGGGCGGCGGAGGCGGCGCCGAGACCATGTCATAAGCCGTCACATAATCGACCGGCCGCGCCGCTCGCCCGCGTTCGCTGACCCGCAGCACGCGCGCGACCTTCATCCCCAGGCTGTCGGCATAGGTCGCCGCCTCGGCGCGCGCCTTGGCGATGCCGTCGCGCCGGGCCGCATCGAGCGCCTTGCTGTGGTCGAGCAGCGTCAAATTGGGACCCGATACCGAATTGGCCCCCGCCCCGAATGCGGCATCGATCACCCCCGAGGCCTTGGCGAGATCCGTCACCGTCACGCTGACGCTGTTCTGCGCGACATAGCCGGTGATCTGCGCCTGTCCTTGCCAGTCGCTCGCGGAGGCGCGGGCGAAGCGCGGCGACACGTTGATCTGCTGCGTGCGGATGTAGCGGTCGGCGATCGCGGCCGCCTTGATCGCCCTGACCACCCGCGCCATGTCGGCGGCATTGGCCGCGGTCGCCTCGCGTGCGGTGCCGCCGGTGCTGACCACGCCGACGCTGACCAGCGCCGCATCGGGCAGCACGACCGTCTCGCCCTCGCTCTGCACCTCGAGCAGCGTCTCGCCGGGTTGCAGCGCGATATCGGTCGCGCCCGCCCCCGTCGCCGCCGCGCCCGCCAGCACCGCCGCCGCGATCATCGTCTTCGTCATGCCCGTCCTCCCTGTTGGAGAAGGGAAACTATCACGAAGACAGGAAGTTGGCGATCGCATCGCCGAGTTCGGGCTTCGTCACCGCGCTCATGTGATTGCCGGGCACTTCCACCAGTGTCGCGTGCGGCAGCGCCCCGGCAAGCTCGGCCGCCGAGCCGTTGTCGTCGTCCTCGACGCCCGAGACGATGAGCGTCGGCGCCTCGATCGCCCGGACGGCCGCCTCGGGCGTATCGACGAAGGTGTCGAGCACCTTGAGCAGGGCGACCGGATCGCCGCCCGTCGTTTTGAGGAACGCCTCGGTCAGCCATTCGGGCGAGCCGCGCTCGAAGCTGCCGAGGCTGGTCAGCACCCGCCGGAAATAGCCGCCCCGGCCCGCGGTATCGACCAGTCCCTTGAGGCCCATGCCCGCCACCACGGCCCGGCGCGGCCGGGCGCCGTTGGCGAGCATCCGCACCGTCGTCCGCCCGCCGAGCGAATAGCCGCCGAGGTCGTAGTCGGTGAGCCCGAGATGCTCGACCAGCGCGAAACCGTCGCGCATCAGCACGTCGGGCGGATAGGCCGCCGCGTCGTGCGGCCGCGCGCTGTCGCCATGGCCGCGCAGATCGGGCATGATGACCCGGAACCCCGCCGCGGCGATCTTCGCGGCATGGCCGTAGCGCAGCCAGTTGACCTCGGCATTGGAGAAATAGCCGTGGATCAGGACGACCGGCCTGCCCTCCCCCAGTTCGCGCCAGGCGAGCCGAACGCCGTCGAAACTGTCGAAATACTGCGGTTCAATCGGGGAGCTTGCCAACGGTCGCCATCCATCGCTCGACGAGCGGTTTGTGTTCGTCGGTGCGATATCGGGGCAGGTCGCGCGTGTCGAGCCACGCCTCGTGCAGGCTCTCCGCGCCGAAATGGTGCTTCGGCTTGAGGCGCGAGGGATCGTCGAAGCTGCCGACCGTCAGGTCCATGTTCTCGCTGCCCTCGTTGAACGCGAAGCCCAGCGGTGTCCCGCATTCGGCGCAGAACGGGCGCTGGGCGAACGGCGAGGAGGCGTACCAGTCGGGCTCGCGCTGCCATGTCACGTCGGCGCGCTTCACGTTCTTGAACGCGATCGACACGCCGCCGGTGGCGCGCTGGCACATCCGGCAGTGGCACAGATAGGCTTCGTCGTCCTGCACCTCGACGGTATAGCGGATGCGCCCGCACTGGCAGCCGCCGGTCATCGTCTCGCTCACTGCGCCTCTCCCACGATCAGGCTCCCGAAGGCCTCCGCCGGCGCGCGCTCCTCGAACGCCGGGACGCCCTCGGGCAGAACGACCCAGGGCTGTTTCCGCTTCGTCCAGATATGGAGCACGGCCTCCAGCGCATCGCTGGCGTCGAGCGTTCCGCCGCGGACGATCACGAACCCCGGCCGCGCGCTGTTGGTGTTGTAGAGCCGCGTATGGCAATTCCCGCAGACATATTGCCGCGAGATCGACCCGCTCGGGTTGGTCAGCTCGAACAGCGCCGGCGCGCCGGCGGTCACGGCGAAGGCGCCGTCCCGCACCACCGCCTGCTCGGTAAAGGCGCTGCCCGACCAGGTCTGGCAATCGCGGCAATGGCAGCAATAGACCTGCGGCAGGTGCCCGGTCGCCAGCGCATAGCGCACCGCGCCGCAGCGGCAGCCCCCGTCGATGCTCATGCGCAGCCGCCCGCCTCGGCGATCGCCGCGTCGAGCGCGCTGGTCAGCGCCGCCCGCGCCGCGCGATGGTCCATATGGTCGATCTCGCCCAGCGAATGCGCCTTGCCGATCCGCTGCATCAGCCGATAGCCGACATAATAGCCCCAGCGCGCCGGGAATCGCCCGCCGCTGCCGGCGAAGAAATAGTTCGCATAGGCCTTTCGCGTCGCCGCATCGAAGTCGCGCTTCGTCGTGCAGAGCGCGGTGCGCCAGTCGGCATCGACCGCCGCGCGGATCGGCTTCGGCTGGTCGAGCATCAGCGCGTGATCGTCGGCGCCGGGGTTCATCTGCGACGCGGCATAGGTCGCCCCGCCCTCCTGCCACAGCGCGCACCACACCGTCGTCTCGGGCACGCAATCCTTGAACCAGCGGCTGTTCTCGACATGGAACAGCTCGTGATCGAGGAACGGGCCGATCGTCCCGTCGCTGTGGATGCGCGCGATCACGTCGGCGCCGAAGATCATGTAGGTCTTGCCCCGCATCGTCCGCGCGCCGCCGTCCATCCGCCCGAGCGAATGGATGAACCAGACGGGCAGCGTCGGCCGGAACCCCGGAAAGAAGGTGCGGAAATGCGCCATCGCGCGGGCATAAGCGGCGGGAAAGTCGCGCTCGACACGCTCATATTGCGGTCGGATCGCGGCAAAGCCGCTGAGCGACCTGGCGACCTGCCGGTCGAACTCGGCCTCGCTCTGCCCCGGCGCGGGTTCGTAGAAACCGGGGAACAGCCGGTCGAACCGCTTGCGGAACAGCGCCACCCGCGCTGCCTCCGGCATCTTCACCGTATGATCGTAGAAGCGCGCGAACTCATGGGTCAGCGCGTGATAGGGCGGCGCCTCACCGCCGGGCGGCGCGGCCGCCCCGAGTGAAAAAGCCGCCACGAACAGCAGGATCATGCGCATCGCCAGGCCCCATGTCACGCAGGCGCCGTCATATCGCGCGGACGCGGCATGTATAAGGGCTTTTCTTCAACGCCTTTCGGAAAAAGCGCTCGTCGGCGGTGACGAGGATCCGGCCCAGGAAGCGATGATGGCGGCACGCCATCACCGCTCCAATCGATCACGCCGCCTTCTTGAGATGCCGCCGGCCGAGCAGCTCCGCGATCTGCACGGCGTTGAGCGCGGCGCCCTTGCGCAGGTTGTCGCTGACGCACCACAGGGCAAGGCCGTTGTCCACCGTCGGGTCCTCACGGATGCGGCTGACGTAGGTGGCGTATTCGCCGACGCACTCCACCGGCGTCACGTATCCGCCGTCCTCGCGCTTGTCGACCAGCATCACGCCGGGCGCCTCGCGCAGGATGTTCTGCGCCTCCTCGGCCGAGAGTTCCTTCTCGAACTCGATGTTGAGCGCCTCGCTATGCCCGACGAACACCGGCACGCGCACGCAGGTCGCGATCACCTTGACCTTGGGGTCGAGGATCTTCTTGGTCTCCGCGACCATCTTCCATTCCTCCTTGGTCGAGCCGTCGTCGAGGAACTTGTCGATGTGCGGGATGACGTTGAAGGCGATCTGCTTGGTGAACTTCTTCGGCTCGGCGGGATCGCCGACGAAGATGTTGCGGCTCTGCTCGAACAGTTCGTCCATCCCCGCCTTGCCGGCGCCGGAGACCGACTGATAGGTCGCCACCACCACGCGCTTGATCGTCGCGGCATCGTGCAGCGGCTTCAGCGCCACCACCATCTGCGCGGTCGAGCAATTGGGGTTGGCGATGATGTTGCGCCGCGTATAGCCGTCGATCGCCTGCGGGTTCACCTCGGGCACGATCAGCGGCACGTCGGGGTCCATGCGATAGAGCGACGAATTGTCGATCACCGTGCAGCCCGCCTCGGCGAACTTGGGCGCATAGACCTTGGTCGCGTCCGATCCGATCGCGAACAGCGCGATGTCCCAGCCCTTGGGATCGAAATGCTCGATATTGCGGACCTTGAGTTTCCGGCCGGTTTCCCCGAACTCGATCTCGTCCCCGGTCGAGCGCGACGAGGCGACCGCCGCGATCTCGTCCGCCGGGAATTCGCGCTCGGCAAGGATGTTGAGCATCTCGCGCCCGACATTACCGGTCGCGCCCGCGACCACCACCCGATACCCCATGATCTGCTTTCCGTTCCGCTAGGCCGTGTCGCCCGCCGTGGCGGGCCGACCCGCCATTTAGGCCGCCCGGCGCGGAATGGAAGCAAGTTTTGCTTGGGACCGCGCCCGCTCAGACGGCAGCGGGCACCCCGCCCGCCTCGCGCGGCGCCGCCGGCCGGCGCAGCGGCATCCAGCGGACATAAGCGAGGCTGCGCCACAGCCACTCCATCGGCCCGTTGGTGAACCGGCGCATCCACAGGTTCGCCAGCACCACCTCGAACGCGATCATCAGCAGCGAGATCGCCGTCATCGACGCCCAGCCGAACCGCCCCCACAGGTTGAAGCCGAATGGCGAGAACAGGATATACATGCCCACGAACTGCTGGAAGAAATAGAGCGAGAAGGCCATCCGTCCGGTCGCCTTGAACGGCTCCAGGATCACCTGGCCGATCCGCGTCTTCACCGCGAAGTTGATCAGCGCGACATGCCCCAGCCCGATCGCCAGCCGCGCGAATTCGTTGGTGAACCAGATCGTGCGCGGCTCGGGCCCGAACCGCAGCACCTCGGCGAGGCCGATGCCGCGCAACGTGAAGCCGATGCCATAGCCGGCGATCAGCAAGCCCAGATAGAAGCGCTTGCTCCGCTGCCCCTGGATCACGCCCCATTTCCACAGCGCGATGCCGATCAGCATCGTGCAGAACGCCTCGATCACGCTCCAGTAGAGCCAGCCCTGCACCAAACCGAACCAGTCGCGCCACTGATGGACGAAATAGGGCACCACGCCGCCAGCGTGCGCCGCCTGCTCGTCGGCGATCGCCTCGCGGGTCTGCTCGGGATGGTAGATCTTTTCGAGCTGACCGCGCCAGTCGGTCAGCGCGCGCTGCCCCGCGCCGGTCATCGGCAGGCCGGCCGCGCGCCGGGCGTCGGCGACCGCGACATGCTCGATCAGCGTGGTGCGCGCGACATATTCGCGCACGCCGTATTCGGGAATGCCGACCGCGACCATCAGCGACCAGACCAGCCCGATCGCCACCAGGGTCTTCGGCCCCAGCTTGCGGAACGGGAACAGGAACAGCGCGGCGAGCGCATAGATGTGCAGGATGTCGCCCGGCCACAGCAGCAACACGACGTCCAGCAGCCCGAAGGCGAGCAGCCACAGGTTGCGGCGATAATAGAGGTCGGCGACCGCGACCGGCCCGTCGGGCTCCATTGCCTTGGCGGCGAGCACCATCATCCCCGCGCCGAACAGGAACTGCAGCACGCAGCGCTGCGATCCCGACCACACCAGATACTGCAGCGCCCAGCAGACCTGGTCGAACCCGGTCCAGCCGATCAGCCGCGGGTCGTAGCTGAACTTGGCGACCGGCGCGGCCATGTACGGCACGTTGATGAACAGGATGCCCAGGATCGCCAGCCCGCGCAGCATGTCGAGCACGTCGATCCGCGCCTTGCCGCGTACCGGCGCCAGCATCACCCCATCACTCTCTGCCATCGATCCCTGCCTTCACATCGACCGGACGCGCCGGTCGGGTCCACAGGGCAGGCCATCTAGCGCATTCGCGGGGTGCGTGCGTCAACGGCGATGGTTAATCGCGAAAAATCGGCTGCGGACGGCGGCCGATCGGGCCGCCGCCTCTCGTGGTATCACTTCGCCGGATCGACCGGCGGCAGGCCGACGTGCCGATTCAGGAAATTCACCATAGTCAGATACACATGCTCGACGACGCCGGACATCGCGTGCGTCTTGCCCGGATAGAGCATGGCCTCGAACGGCTGGTCGCTGGCCTGCATCTTCGCCATCAGCCGCGCCGAATTGTCGAACACGACATTGTCGTCCGACAGGCCGTGCATCAGCAGCAGCGGGTCGACGATCCTGTCCGACTCGGCGAGCGCGCCCGACGCCCTGTAGGCATCGGGCACCTTGTTGGGATCGCCCATGTAGCGCTCGGTGTAGTGCGTGTCGTATAGCGTCCAGTCCGTCACCGGCGCCACCGCGACCCCCGCGGCAAAGACCCCCGGCGCCTTTTCGAGCAGCTTCAGCGTCATATAGCCGCCATAGGACCAGCCGAAGGTGGTGATCTTGTCCGGCGCGACGAACGGCCGGCTCTTGAGGAAATCGACGCCTTTCAGCTGATCGGCGACCTCGACGGTGCCCATCGCGTGCCAGATCGCATTCTCGAACTTCGTGCCGCGATTGGTCGAGCCGCGGTTGTCGATCTCGAAATAGATATAGCCCTGATCGACCATATATTGCGCCAGCGACGCGCCGTTCCAGCGGTTGGTCACTTGCTGCGCGCCCGGCCCGCCGTAATGCTCCATGAACACGGGGTATTTCTTGCCCGGTTCCAGCGGCGGCGTGATCATCTCGTAATGCAGCGTCGATCCGTCATCGGCCTTGATCGTGCCGAACGTGGTCGGGCGCAGGCTGGCGAGATACGGCGCGTAAGGATGGTCGGCGTCGATGTCGTTCTGCTCCAGCCAGCGCAGCCGCTTGCCGTTCGCATCGGCGAGATAGACCTGCGGCGGATGCTGCGTGTTCGACCGGCTGACGATCAGCCGCGTCGCCGCATCGTCCATGCTCGCGCCGTTGGTCCAGCCGTTCTCCGTCAGCTGCGTGATCGCGCCGGGGTGCGCGATATCGACCGAATAGAGCTGTTCCTCCAGCGGCGTCGTCCTGTCGCCGATGAAATAGAGCCGGCCCTTCGCCTCATCGACCCCGACCAGGTCCTTCACCTCCCAGTCGCCGCTGGTCAGCGCCGTCATCCGGCCGTGCGCGAAATGGTAGAGATGGCCGTGGCCGCTGCGCTCCGACCACCAGATCAGGCTGCCGTCGGGCATCGCGTGAAACGCCGGCGGCAGGTTGAGCCAGCTCTTCGGCCCCGCCTTCTCGGTGATCAGCACGCTCGACTTGCCGGTCGCCGGATCGACCTTGAGCAGGTCGAGCACCGTCTGGTCGCGTGATTCGCGCGCGACGTAGAGCGTGTCGCCGTCGGCCGACCACCACACGCGGGCGAGATAGATATCGGGATTCGACCCCATATCGACCTTCACCTTGCCCGAGCCGTCGGGCTTCATCACGTAGAGATCGACCAACGCGTTGGGCGTGCCGGCGGCGGGATAGCGCTGGTCATAGACCTTGGCCCCGTCAGATCCGATCGCGGTGCGGGTGACGATCTTGACCGGGCTGACGTCGGTGCGCTGGACGGCGATATATTTGTCGCCGGGCGCCCACCAATAGCCGGTGCGGCGGTCCATTTCCTCCTGCGCGACGAATTCCGCGGTGCCCCAGCTCACCGTGTCGCTCGCGCCCTGGGTGATCTGGCGCGGCGCGCGCGTGGCGAGCGGCTCGACGACCAGCTCGTTGTCGCTGACATAGCTGAGGTAGGTGCCGCCGGGGCTGATCACCGGATTGAGCGTGCCGCCCTTCACGTCGGTCAGCTTCGTCACGTTTCCGGCGGTGTCGGCGAGGTAGAGCTGCCCGTCGAGCGGCACCAGGATATGCCTGCCGTCGGGCGACCAGTCATAGGCGACGATCCCCTTCTCGCCGCCGATCCGCAGCCGCTCGCGCTGCATCTTCTCGGCTTCGGAAAGTTCGGCGCCGGTGCCGACCCTCTTCGAATCGACCAGCATCCGCTCGGCGCCCGTCGTCGTGTCGATCGCCCACAGGTCGTAGCGGTCGGTCTCGTCGGGCCGCGCCTTGAGCAGCGTCACCAGCTTGCCGTCGGGCGACAGCTTCAGCCCGCGCAGGCTGGGTCCCGAAATGCTCGGGCTCTGGAACAGCGCATCGAGCGTGAGCTTCTTCGGCGCGTCCTGCGCCAGTGCGGCGCTCCCCATCCCCGACGCCAGGGCGCCCGCCAACAGCCACGATTTCCACATGCTCTTCCCGCTCCCGCTCGAAAATCTCCACCGGCAGGACGCCGGCACCTGCCCCGCTTATCGCGAGCCCGCCGAACAAGGTAAAGTGGCGCGCGGCCGGCGAATCAGGCATGGCGCTCCGCGAAGGAGCCTGTTCACACCCGTTCGACGTGGTTCCGGTCTTTCAGCGCTCGTTGCGTCAGAGGGGCACCACCCTCAACCCGTTCGTGCTGAGCGAAGTCGAAGCACCTGGAGCAAGCCGCCCTTCAACTTCGCTCAGGGCGAACGGTGATTGCTCGCGCCCGAACCGGGGGATAGCCGATCTCGATGCCAACTCACGAAAAAAGGCGCGGAAAGGCGATGCCTTCCGCGCCTTTTCGCGAATAGCGTAGCGATGGCTTATTCGGCCGCGGCGACGTCCTCGGCGCGATTGTCGCGGCGCTCGGCGATGCGCGCCGACTTGCCGGTGCGGCCGCGCAGATAATAGAGCTTGGC
>Ga0164243_10015898_pt1 | contig 10367 bp, 8 predicted proteins | sample OricompcompostOP_FD_108781 | JGI IMG/M metagenome (GOLD analysis project Ga0164243, IMG submission 108781) | Organic Plus compost microbial communities from Emeryville, California, USA - Original compost - Organic plus compost (OP) | ecosystem: Engineered > Solid waste > Mixed feedstock >... | reverse complement strand
CACGTCGCGTGTGGTGCGGCGCAGGGTACGACGATACGCCGTGCCGGACCACGAAGGTCCGGCACGGTCGTATCAGAGCGTGTCTTGCGGTCGGTCAGCCGGCCGGGTTGGCGGCCTTGAACTCGCGGCGACGGCGGTGCAGGATCGGCTCGGTGTAGCCGTTCGGCTGCTTGCCGCCCTCGAGGATGAGCTCCTTGGCCGCCTGGAAGGCGATGCTGGAGTCGAAGTCGGGCGCCATCGGACGGTACTTCGCGTCACCGGCGTTCTGGCGGTCGACGACCGGCGCCATCCGTTCGAGCGAGGCGACGATGTCGGCCTCGGAGACGATGCCGTGGCGCAGCCAGTTGGCCAGCAGCTGGCTGGAGATGCGCAGGGTGGCGCGGTCCTCCATCAGCGCGACGTCGTGGATGTCGGGCACCTTCGAGCAGCCGACGCCCTGATCGATCCAGCGGACGACGTAGCCCAGGATCGACTGGCAGTTGTTGTCGAGCTCTTCCTGCTTCTCCTCGTCGGACCAGTCGGTGTTCTTGGCCAGCGGGATGGTCAGGATGTCGTCGACCGAGGCCGGCTCGCGCTTGGCGATCTCGTCCTGACGCTCGAACACGTCGACGTAGTGGTAGTGCAGCGCATGCAGGGTCGCGGCGGTCGGCGACGGGACCCACGCGGTGGTGGCGCCGGACTTCGGGTGGCCGATCTTCTGCTCGAGCATGTCTGCCATCAGGTCGGGCATGGCCCACATGCCCTTGCCGATCTGGGCCTTGTGCTGCAGACCCGCGTGCAGGCCGGTGTCGACGTTGAAGTCCTCGTACGCCGCGATCCACTTCTGCTTCTTCATCTCGGCCTTGCGCACCATCGCGCCGGCCTCCATCGAGGTGTGGATCTCGTCGCCGGTGCGGTCGAGGAAGCCGGTGTTGATGAAGACCACGCGCTCGGAGGCGGCCTTGATGCAGGCCTTGAGGTTGACCGTGGTGCGGCGCTCCTCGTCCATGATGCCGACCTTGAGGGTGTTCTTCGGGAGTCCGAGGACCTGCTCGACACGGCCGAACAGCTCGACGGTGAAGGCGACCTCCTCGGGTCCGTGCATCTTCGGCTTCACGATGTAGATCGAGCCGGTGCGGGAGTTCTGCAGACCCTCGGTGCTGAGTCCGTGGATGCCGATCAGCGAGGTGACCAGGCCGTCGAGGATGCCCTCGGGGACCTCGTTGCCATCGGCGTCGAGGACCGCGTCGTTGGTCATCAGGTGGCCGACGTTGCGAACGAACAGCAGGGAGCGGCCGTGCAGCGCGAAGGTCGAGCCGTCCGGAGCGGTGTACTCGCGGTCGCCGTTGAGCACGCGGGTGAAGGTCTTGCCGTTCTTGCTGACCTCTTCGGCCAGATCGCCCTTGTTGAGGCCCAGCCAGTTGCGGTACCCGACGACCTTGTCGTCGGCGTCGACCGCGGCGACCGAGTCCTCGAAGTCCATGATCGTGGTGATCGCGGACTCGACGACGACGTCCTTGATGCCGGCCGGGTCGGTCGAACCGATGGGCGAGGACGGGTCGATCTCGATGTCGAGGTGCAGGCCGTTGTGGCGCAGCAGCACGCTCGACGGCGCCGAGGCGTCGCCGCGGTAGCCGACGAAGGCCGACGGGTCGGCGAGCGTGGTGGTCGCGCCACCGTCGAGGGTCACCTGCAGGGCGCCGTCGACCACGGCGAAACCGCGGGCGTCGGTGTAGCTGCCGCCCTCGAGCGGGACGGCCTTGTCCAGGAAGTCCTTGGCGTAGGCGATGACCTTGTCGCCGCGGACCTTGTTGTACGACGAGCCCTTCTCGGCGCCGTCGGTCTCCGGGATGGCGTCGGTGCCGTACAGCGCGTCGTAGAGCGAACCCCAGCGGGCGTTCGCCGCGTTGAGCGCGAAGCGGGCGTTGAGGACGGGCACCACCAGCTGCGGACCGGCGGTCTCGGAGATCTCGCGATCGACGTTGTCGGTGGTGATCTGGAAGTCGGCGGGGACCTCGGCGAGGTAGCCGATCTCGGTGAGGAAGGACTTGTAGGCGTCGAAGTCCGCGGTGCCAGGGGTGAGGTCGGCGCCCTTGTGGTCACGGTGCCAGGCATCGATCTTGGCCTGCAGCTCGTCGCGAACCCGCAGCAGCTCGCGGTTGCGCGGCGCGAGGTCGGCGATCACCGATGCCGCACCGGACCAGAAGGCGTCGGCCTCTACACCGGTGCCGGGCAGCGCCTCGTTGTTGATGAAGTCGTACAGGACGGAAGCGACCTGCAACCCGTTGACGGTGATCCGGTCCGACATGATTGCCTTTCTCGAGCGAATGAAGACGCCCCTATGCTACTAGCCGGTAAGACTGAACCGTACAGGCGTCCTGTTTAGGCGCGGCGCGCGACCTCGGCCAGGTGCGCGCACCTCTCCAACACCTGCGCACGGAGTTCTGTTCCGGCCTCCGCGATGGCCGATTGCCGCCGCACGTATTCGGCTCGCCCCGCCGGGGTCTCGATGGCGACGGGCTCGTAGCCGAGGTCGCGGAGGTCGTAGGGACTCGCCCGCATGTCGAGGTCGCGGGCGCGGAGCGCGAGCTCGAAGCAGTCGACGGTCAGCTCGGCCGGAAGCAGCGGTGCGAGACCGAAGCAGTGGCGGTACAGATCCATCGTCGCGTGCAGGCACCCGGGCTGCTCGTGGTCGATCTGGGTGTCGCGGGTGAGCTGGTTCTCGTTGAGCGGACGCGCCGGCCCGGTGAAGAAGCGGAAGGCGTCGAAGTGGGTGCAGCGCAGCGGCATCTGTTCGACGACGCGGTCGGTCCCCTCCCGTCCGAGCCGCAGCGGGATGTCGTGTCGGGTCTCGTCGGTGCGGTAGACCATCGCCCATTCGTGCAGCCCGAAGCAGCCCAGCCGCGCCGGGCGCGAGGCCGTCGCCCGCAGCAGCGCGATGGTCGACTCGATGGAGTCGAGCCGGCGCCGGAGGTACTCCGCGCCGACCCGTACGCCGCCGTCGGCGGACTCGTAACCGCGGAGCTGCAGGTACTCGGCGGCGTCGGCGAGCGTCACCCCGTAACCCGGATGCCACCGCAGCACATGGGAGGGCCGCGACGAGTAGTAGGTGAACAGGAAGTCGATGACCGGGTGCTTGAGCCCGCGACGACGCGCGGCGAGGTACGGGCCGATCAGGGCGTCGACGCGGCGGCGGTGGGCGTCGCGGCGCGCACGCCACTGCTCTCCGGTCAGCAGGGTCGGCGATTCGAGTCGAACGGTCACTGTGGTCACACCCGGTGGGTCTCGTCGCGGACGTTGCCGACGAACTCCTCCACGAGGTCGGCCAGCGCGACGATGCCGATCGTACGACCGGTCTCGTCGACCACGGCGCCCAGGTGCGAACTCGTCCGCCGCAGGATCGTCGTCGCCTCGTCGAGCGGGGCGGTCGAGGCGATCACCGGCAGCGGCCGGATCTTGTCCACGCCGATGATGGTGTCCGGCCCGATGTGCTCGTCGAGGATCTCGTCGAGCACATCCTTCAGGTGGAGATACCCGGTGAAGGTGCCGTCGGTCCCACGGACGGGGAACCGCGAGAACCCGGTCTCGCTCACCGCCTTCTCGACGGCGCCCAGCGTCGGACCGATGCCGCCGGTCGCCGACACCTGGACCTTGACGCTGCGCATCGCCTCGAGCGGGATCATCACCTCGGTGACCTTGCGGCCGACCGACTGCAGGGCGCGCGTCAGGCGCTCGTGCTCCTCGGCGTCGATGAGTCCCTCCTGCTTGGACTCGCCGAGCATCTGCGCGAGTTCGCCCAGCGACACGGTCGACTCGAGTTCGTCCTTGGGCTCGACCCGCATCAGGCGCAGCCCGATGTTGGCGATCCAGTTGTAGAACGCGATCAGCGGCCGCACCAGCTTGATGAACACCAGGTGCGCCGGCACCAGCAGCATCGCGGCGGCCTCCGGCCCGGCGAGGGCGATGTTCTTCGGGACCATCTCGCCGAGCAGGATATGGAGCACGACGACCAGCGACAACGCGATCGCGAACGAGATCGGGTGCAGCAGGGCGTGGGGCACGTGCAGCAGATCGAGCGGCTTCTCGATCAGGTGCGCGACGGCCGGCTCGCCGACGCGGCCGAGCAGGATCGAGCAGATCGTGATGCCCAGTTGCGCGCCGGCCAGCATCAGCGACAGGTGCTCGCCCGCGTGGATGACGGTGCGGGCACGCTTCTTGCCGCTGTCGGCGAGCGCCTCGAGACGGTCGCGCCGCGCAGAGATGAGTGAGAACTCCGCGCCGACGAAGAAGGCGTTGCCCGCGAGGAGCACGACGGCGAGCAGGACCGCCCACAGGTCACCCATCGAGGGCCTCCGGCTGTCGGGGGGCGTCGGCGGGCGCCGGGCGCAGGGCGACCACGTCCACCCGGCGGCCGTCCATGTGGGTCACCGTCGCGCGCCACGTGACCTCGGGTCCGGTGTCGGGGGTCTCCGGCGAGTCGTCGTCGCCCTCGCTGACCGGGGAGCGGTGCGGCAGGTCGACCACGTCGTTCACCTCAGGGATGCGCCCGAGGCAGGACATGACGAGCCCGCCGAGGGTGTCGTACGGCCCGTCCGGGGCGTGGTAGCCGGTGGCGTCGTAGAGCTCGTCGATCCGCAGCAGCCCCGAGCACAGGTAGCCGTTGCCGTCGACGGCCACGTCGGCCCGCTCGTAGTCGTGCTCGTCGGTGACGTCGCCGAGGATCTCCTCGATGAGGTCCTCGGTGGTGACGATCCCCGCGGTCCCGCCGTACTCGTCGATGACCACGCACAGTTCCATGCCGTCGGCGCGGATCCGCTCCATGAGCGCATCGCCGTCCAGGCTGGCCGGGACCCGGGGCACGGCCCGGGCGATCGAGGTGACCGGTGTCGTCGCCTGCAGTTCGGGCGGGATCATGAACGCCTGCTTGATGTGCACGACGCCCACGAGGTCGTCGAGGTCGCCGTCGACGACCACCGGGAACCGTGAGTGGCCGGTGCGCGACGAGGCGATGACCAGATCGCGGACGGTGTCGTCGCGGTCGAGGGTGTCGATGGTGACGCGCGGGGTCATCAGATCCTCGGCGGTGAGCTCGCCGAAGCGCAGGGAACGGTCGACCAGGGTCGCCGTCTGCTCGTCCATCGCGCCCCGCCGGGCCGAGTTGCGCACCAGCGAGACCAGCTCCTGGGGCGAACGGGCGGAGGCGAGCTCGTCGGTCGGCTCGATGCCGAACCGCCGCACGATCCAGTTGGCGGTGCCGTTGAGTCCGTTGATCGCCCAGCGGAACACGGCCGAGAAGACCGTCATCGGGCCGGCGGTGGCCCGGGCGACGGCGAGGGCCTTGGCGATGGCGAGGTTCTTGGGTATCAGCTCGCCGAGCACCATCGACAACGATGTCGCGATGATGAGCGCGAGCGCCAGCGACGTCCCCGAGGCCACCGATTCGCTGACGCCGAGCGCGGTCATCGGCGGCTTGATGATCCGGGCCAGCACGGGTTCGGCGATGTAACCGGTGATCAGGGTGGTGATGGTGATGCCGAGCTGGGCGCCGGAGAGCTGGAACGACAGTGTCGAGTGCGCCCGCTGGACCAGGCGGGACCGGCGGTCCCCGCGCGCGGCGACGTCGGCGGCGATCGTCGAGCGCTCCAGCGCGGTCAGGGAGAACTCGGCCGCCACGAACAGCGCCGTGCCGAGGGTCAGTGCGACGAAGCCGACGAGGCCGGCGACGAGAAGGAAGACCTCCACGTCACCACCCGCCCGGCAGGGGACGCCCTTCGGCGAAGCCGGCGGACGATTGGACGCCGAGAACCACCCGGTCGTGCAGTTCCCTGAGGTTGCGGGCGCCCGTGTAGGTCGCGGTGCTGCGCACGCCGGAGCAGATGTGGTCGATGAGGTCCTCCACACCGGGGCGGTCGGGATCGATGCGGATGCGCGAACTCGAGATCCCTTCCTCGAACAGGGCCTTGCGGGCCCGGTCATAGGCGCTGTCACCGCTCGACCGGGCGGCCACCGCGCGCTTGGACGCCATCCCGAAACTCACCTTGTAGGGGCCGTTCTCGTCCTCGAGCAGGTCGCCGGGCGACTCGTGCGTGCCGGCGAACCACGACCCGATCATGACGTTCGATGCACCGGCCGCGAGGGCCAGTGCGACGTCGCGGGGATGCCGCACACCGCCGTCGGCCCAGACCGAGGCCCCGTGACCTGCTGCCACGGCGGCACATTCGGCGACCGCGGAGAACTGCGGACGCCCGACGCCGGTCATCATGCGGGTCGTGCACATGGCGCCCGGCCCGACGCCGACCTTCACGATGGACGCCCCGGCCGCGATCAGGTCGAGTGTGCCCTCCGCCGACACCACGTTGCCGGCCGCGATCGGAACGCCGAGATCGGCGTCGGCGACCGCCCTCAGCACGGAGAGCATCTTCTCCTGGTGCCCGTGGGCGGTGTCGATGACCAGCAGGTCTGCCCCGGCGCCCACGAGCGCGCGGGCCTTGCCCACGACGTCGCCGTTGATGCCGACGGCGGCGGCGATGCGCAGCCGGCCCGTCGCGTCGACGTTGGGTCGGTAGATGGCGTGGCGCAGTGCTCCGCGACGGGTGAGGACGCCGGCCAGTCGGCCGTCGTCGTCGACGAGGATGGCCAGCCCGAGATGGAGGTCGCCCAGCGCGTCGAACACCTCGCGCGGCGGGGTGGCGACCGGCAGGGTGACGATGTCGGGGTCGAGGACCTCCCGGACCCGGGCGAACCGGTCGATGTCGCGGCAGCGTCGCTCGGTGACGACCCCGACGGGCCTGCCGTCCTCCACCACCACGGCCAGGCCGTGAGCCCGTTTGGGGATGAGGGCGACCGCATCGGTCACCGAGTCCGACGGGCTCAGGGTCACCGGGGTGTCGGCGACGAGGTGGCGCGACTTCACGTAGGCGATCGATGCCGCGGCGGCCTCGATGGGCAGGTCCTGTGGCAGGACCACGAGGCCGCCGCGGCGTGCGACCGTCTCGGCCATGCGCTTGCCCGCGACCGCGGTCATGTTCGCGACGACGATCGGGATGGTGCATCCCGTGCCGTCCGCGGTCGACAGGTCGACGTCGAAGCGCGAGGTGACATCGGACCTACCCGGGACGATGAACACATCGTCGTAGGTCAGATCGTGGGTCGGCCGATGGCCTTCGATGAATCGCACCGGTTGCTCGCAGGCTCCTTATTCGGCGACCTCGGAGCGGTCGCCGCTCCACAGCGTGTGGAAGGTGCCCTCCTTGTCGACGCGCTGGTAGGTGTGGGCGCCGAAGTAGTCGCGCAGGCCCTGGGTGAGGGCGGCGGGCAGGCGCTCGGCGCGCAGGGCGTCGTAGTAGGACAGCGAGGAGGCGAAGGCGGGCACCGGGATGCCGAGCAGGGTGGCGGTGGAGACCACGCGCCGCCAGCTGTCGATGCCGGCCTCGACCGCGTCGCGGAAGTAGGGGGCCAGCAGCAGGCTGGGCAGTGCGGGGTCGTCGGCGTAGGCCTCGCGGATGCGGTTGAGGAACTGCGCGCGGATGATGCAGCCGCCGCGCCAGATGGTGGCGAGCGCGCCGCGGTCGACGTCCCAGCCGTACTCGGCGCTGCCGGCGGCGATCTGGTCGAAGCCCTGGGCGTAGGCGACGACCTTCGAGGCGTACAGCGCGGCCTTGATGTCCTCGATGAACCGGGCCTTGTCGGCGGGGGCCTCGCCGAGCGCGCCGGCCTTCAGCCCGCGGGCGGCGAGGCGCTGGTCGGTGGAGCTGGACAGAGCGCGTGCGAAGACGGCCTCGGCGATGCCGGTGGTGGGGATGCCCAGATCCAGCGCGGACTTCACGGTCCAGCGGCCGGTGCCCTTCTGGCCGGCGGCGTCGACGATGACGTCGACGAGCGGCTTGCCGGTCTCGGCGTCGACCTGGCTGAGGACCTCGGCGGTGATCTCGATCAGGTAGCTCTCGAGTTCGGTGGTGTTCCACTCGCGGAAGACGTCGGCGATCTCGGCGACCGGCAGGTCGAGTGCCTTGCGCATCAGGTCGTAGGCCTCGCCGATGAGCTGCATGTCGGCGTACTCGATGCCGTTGTGGACCATCTTGACGAAGTGGCCGCTGCCGTCGGGGCCGATGTGCGTGCAGCACGGTTCGCCGTCGACCTGCGCGGCGATCGACTCGAGCATCGGACCGAGCGACTCGTACGACTCGGCTGGGCCGCCGGGCATGATCGCGGGGCCGTTGAGGGCGCCCTCTTCGCCGCCGGAGATGCCGGCTCCGACGAAGTTGAGTCCGCGGGCCGACATGGCGGCCTCGCGTCGGATGGTGTCGGTGTAGAGGGAGTTGCCGCCGTCGATGATGATGTCGCCGGGTTCCATCGCATCGGCGAGTTCCTCGATGACCGCGTCGGTCGGGGCGCCGGCCTTGACCATGATCAGCACGCGGCGGGGACGTTCGAGGGCGGCGACGAACTCGGCGATCGTCTCGGTGCGGATGAAGTTCCCCTCGTCGCCGTGGTTGGCGATCAGGGCGTCGGTCTTGGCGATGCTGCGGTTGTGCAGCGCGACGGTGTACCCGTGACGCGCGAAGTTACGCGCGATGTTGGAACCCATGACGGCCAGACCGGTGACACCGATCTGCGCTTTTCCGGACGATGACGAAGCCTCGACGTTGTTCATGCGGACAGCCTATTGCCTGACGGCCCGATCACGCGATCGGCTCTCCCGATGTACTTGTCCGACGGGCGATCACCCTGTGGACGGGGGTAGGGTGCGGCTCGCGCGTCAGAAGGCCGACATGAGGCGGTTGAGCTCGGTGAGCCAGGGGATCGCGACGGCCAGCGTCGGCACGACGAGGATGGCCGCGGCCGCGGTGTAGGCGGTCGCCGCGATGCACCGGGCCGGGCGGTTGTCGCGCAGGCGGTGGACCCGGGTGAGGGTGGTGGGGCCGCCGACCGCCATCGCCCCGCGCGGGGCCACCGCGTCGGCGCAGGCGACGAGCGCACGGCCGAGCGTGGTGGGTGTGGTCTTGCGGACGGCCTGGTCGTCGGCGAGCGCCTCGACGAGCAGTTCCGCGGCGCCGAGCGCCGACTGCGAGCGCACGAATCGCGGGAAGGCCTCGTGCAGCGCGATGAAGGCCTCGAGGACGAGATCGTGTCGAGCGCGCAGGTGGGCCCGTTCGTGGGCGAGCACCGCGACGAGTTCGTCACGGGTGAGCCGGTGCACGACGCCCTCGCTGACGACGACCCGCTGCCGGAGTCCGGGGAGGCAGTAGGCGAGGGGCTGCTCGACGTCGATCATCCGGACGTCGCGGGCATAGAGCGGATCGTCGGCGTCGCTGCGGTCGCAGCGGTCGAGGATGTCGATGAGCTGGCGATGGGCCTTGCGGCGGGCGCGGGTGCGCAGTCCCACGCGGATCGTGGTGTAGAAGAGGCGGGCGCCGATCAGCAGCGTGAGCACGAAGACCGCGACACACGTGAGCCACAGCGGCAGGCCGAGGCGGTCGATCTCGCGCAGCGGGTTGGCCGAGGGTGTGCCGTCGGGGCCGATGACGAGGAGATTGGACGCGATCGCCAGGCCGCAACTGAATGCCGAGAGGACCGCGGCGAGTGCGATGGCCTGCCACAGCGTCATCGCCGCGCGTGGGGCTCGGATCGGCCACTTGGCCCGGGACAAGGCCTCGGGTACGGGTCCGGCGAGCACCAGGCTGACGATGCCGAAGAGCAGGGCGGTCATCCGGTGTCTTCCTCAGGGTCGGCTGCGGGGGCGTGCGGAGAATCTATCCCTTTTCGCGAGTTCCTCGTGCTGCTTCGAGTTCATCCAGTGCGTGGCGGAGTGCGGCGGCCTCGTCCGCGCCGACGCGGCCGACGAAGGAGACCAGCGCGGCGTGACGCGATCCGGGCGCATCGGCCTCGCTGAGGGCGTCGACCATCAGGCTTGCCACCAGATCCTCACGCGGGTGGGTGGGGACGTATTTGTGGGCGCGGTCGTCGCGGATCTGGGTGACCAGATTCTTCTTGGCGAGACGCTGCAGGACGGTCATCACCGTGGTGTACGCGAGGGAGCGATCGCGCGACAGCGTTTCGTGCACCTGTCGCACGGTCTGCGGTTCCGCGCTCGCCCACAGCGTGTCCATGACCGCGCGTTCGAGGTCGCCGAGCCCATTCATCTTTCGCATTGTACTGCCGTGCCTTCCTCTGTCTGTCCGCCGGCCCGTCGCGCTCCACCTCGTTGTGGTTCGGCACGGGTGGCCACGCCTCTCGCGTGGCGTCTTCCCGCGCCCTTGACACGTTGGTAAGGCTAGCCTACATTAATTGTCGTCGGACCGCGCGAGTGTCCTGAGGGCTGCAGAGACCCCCGGTCCACATCACGGAAGGCCCCGCATCTCCCCGAGGTGCGGGGCCTTCCGGTTCGT
>Ga0164243_10015897_pt1 | contig 10367 bp, 9 predicted proteins | sample OricompcompostOP_FD_108781 | JGI IMG/M metagenome (GOLD analysis project Ga0164243, IMG submission 108781) | Organic Plus compost microbial communities from Emeryville, California, USA - Original compost - Organic plus compost (OP) | ecosystem: Engineered > Solid waste > Mixed feedstock >... | reverse complement strand
GTACTTGGCGACGGCCTCGGCGGCCAGCGCGACGGCCTCGTCGTAGCGGTCGGCGTCCACCAGCATCCGCGTCCAGGCGCTGCACGTCTGGCCGGAGTTGGACATGACGTTGGCGACGCCGACGCTCACGGCCTTGGCCAGGTCGGCGCCGGGCAGGATGACGTTGGCCGACTTGCCGCCGAGCTCCAGCGCCACCCGCTTGATCCCGCCGGCCGCTGCGGCGGCCACCCGGCGGCCCACGGCGGTCGAACCGGTGAAGGAGAGCAGGTCGATGCCGTCGTGCTCGGCCAGTGCCTGCCCGGCGACCGGGCCGAGTCCGGTGACGAGGTTGAAGACCCCCGCGGGGAGCCCCGCCTCCGCGACGGCCTCGGCGAACAACTGGGCCGTCAGCGGGGTGTCCTCGGCGGGCTTGAGCACCATGGTGCAGCCGGCGGCGAGCGCGGGCGCGGCCTTGGCGACGATCTGGTGGAGCGGGTAGTTCCAGGGGGTGATGGCGCCGACGACGCCGACCGGTTCGTGCAGCACGCGCGAGGTGCCGATCCGTTCCTCGAAGGCGTACTCGGCGGCCAGCCGGGCGTAGCTGCCGCACACCGCGAGGGGTACGGCGGCGTGCACCTTCCGCGACAGGGACAGCGGGGAGCCGAGTTCGGCGGTGACGGTCTCGGCGATCTCCTCGCGCCGGCCGGTCAGCGCCCGCTGGAGCGCCTCCAGCAGCGCGGCGCGTTCGGCCGGTGCGGTGGCGGCCCAGCCGGGGAGGGCCGCGCGGGCGGCGCAGACGGCCGCGTCGATGTCCTGTCCGTCACCGGCGGGCACGGCGCCCAGCACCGTGCTGTCGGCGGGGTTGGTGACCTCGATCGTCCCGGAGCCCAGGGCGGGCCGCCAGGAGCCGTCGAGGAACATGCCGTCGTGTGCCTTCATGAGAGCAAACCTACTGTCGGGTCAGCACGCTGTCAGCACAGCGTCACCGTGTGGGGGACCACTCCGGCCGCGCACTCCCCGAGGGGGCGCCGGGCCGGTGCGTTGACGGGACCCGGCGGCATTCCTATGGTCTTGCACAGGATTCCTTCATGCGGCGGGAGTTGGCGATGGGCCAGGGCACCGACAGCACGACGAGCACCACCGGCACGACCAGCACCACCGGCACTTCCCGGACGGCAGGCGCGGCCGAGCGGGAGCGGGCGCGCAAGACGGCCGCCGGGCTCACCTATCTGACCGGCTTCGGCAACGAGCACAGCAGCGAGGCGGAACCCGGCGCGCTGCCGCTCGGCCGCAACTCGCCGCAGCGCGCCCCCCTCGGTCTGTACGCGGAGCAGCTGAGCGGCACCGCCTTCACCGAGCCGCGCGCCCACAACCGCCGCTCCTGGCTGTACCGCATCCGCCCCTCCGCGGCGCATCCCCGTTTCCTCCGCGCCGGCAACGGCGACCTGCGCTCGGCGCCGTTCGACGAAACCGTCCCCGATCCCAACCGGCTGCGCTGGAGCCCGCTGCCCGACGCGCCCGCGGGCACCGACTTCCTCGCGGGCCTGTGGACGCTGGGCGGCAACGGCGACGTGCGGCGGCGCGACGGCATGGCCGTGCACCTGTATGCCGCCAACGCCTCGATGACCGACCGGGTCTTCGGCGACGCCGACGGCGAACTGCTGATCGTCCCCGAGCGCGGCGGGCTGCTGCTGCGCACCGAACTCGGCCTGCTGAGCGCCGAGCCCGGCCAGGTGGCGCTCGTCCCGCGCGGGGTGCGCTTCCGCGTGGAACTGCTGGACGAGCAGGCGCGCGGCTACGTGTGCGAGAACTACGGCCGCCCCTTCACGCTGCCCGACCTCGGCCCGATCGGGGCGAACGGCCTGGCCAACGCCCGCGACTTCCACGCCCCCACCGCCGCCTACGAGGACGTCGAAGGGCCGGTGGAGGTCGTGACCAAGTACTGCGGCAACCTCTGGAAGGCCGTCTACGACCACTCACCGCTGGACGTCGTGGCCTGGCACGGCAGCCACGTGCCGTACGTCTACGACCTGCGCCGCTTCAACGTCCTGGGCAGCATCAGCTACGACCACCCGGATCCGTCCGTCTTCACCGTCCTGACCTCCCCCTCCGACACCCCCGGGCTGGCGGGGGTGGACTTCGTCGTCTTCGCCCCCCGCTGGCTGGTGGGCGAGGACACCTTCCGGCCCCCGTACTTCCACCGCAATGTGATGAGCGAGTACATGGGTCTCATCGAGGGCGCCTACGACGCCAAGGCCGAGGGGTTCGTCCCCGGCGGCGGCTCGCTGCACAACATGATGTCGGCGCACGGCCCCGACCGGGAGACGTTCGAGCGGGCGTCGGCCGCCGAACTGGCGCCGCAGAAGGTGGACGACGGGCTGGCGTTCATGTTCGAGACCCGGTGGCCCGTCTGTCTCACCCGGCAGGCGGCCGAGGCCGGACACCTCCAGTGGGACTACGACGCGGTGTGGCAGGGTCTTGAACGTCACTTCACGGCCCCCTGACGGCCACCGGCGGCCCTCCCCGGTCCGTCCGGGGCCGGGGAGGAGCCACCCCCACCCGCGGAGGCACGCCATGACGCCGCTGTTCACCCCGGACTCCGTCGAGCTGAACCGCAAGCTGCCGCTGTGGTACCAGGTCTCGCAGTCGCTGCGCGCCTCCATACTGGGCCGGCCGCCGCAGGCCCCCGACCGGCTGCCGCCGGAGGACCAGTTGGCCGGCCACTACGGCGTCAGCGTGCTGACCATGCGCCAGGCCCTCAAGGAGCTGGAGGCGGAGGGGCTGATCAGCAGGCACCGGCGGCGCGGCACCTTCATCGAACCGGAGGCCCGCCGCGCCAGGCCGGTGCGGCTGCTGGGTTCGGTCGACACGATCGTGGCCCAGCAGTCCGGAGAGCCCACCACCCTGCTGGGGTACGGCCCGGAACCGGTGCCCGCCGAGCTGGCCGAGCACTTCCCCGGCCGGCCCGAGGTGGTGGCCTACCGCAGACTCCGTCACGACAGGGAGGGCGGCGAGCCCACCAACTGGGCGGTCAATCTGATCCGCGCGGACGTCGCCAAGCACATCGACCCCGCGGATCTGCGCCGGGGCTGGCCGATGACGAAGGTGCTGCGCGACGGCGTGGGGGTGCGCATCAGCCGGATCACCGACACGGTCGAGGCGCGGCTGGCCGACCCGGAGACGGCGCGGCTGCTCCAGGTGCCGCTGCTGAGCCCGATCCTGCACTACACGGGGGTGACCTACGACGGGGACGGCGAGGTGGTGGACGTGGTCCGCATCCACTACCGCGGCGACCGGTTCGCCTTCTCCGTCACCCTGGAGAACGTGACGGACTGAACCGGACAGAACGGGATGAGGGGGGCAACGCGACCGGTAGCGGGTGGGTGGGAGTACCGGGAACGGCCGGAGGGGGAGAAACCGGACTGACCGGGACGAAACCGGCCGTCAAGAGAGGGAAGGGAAGTCGGGGAGCCGGGTGCGGGCGGGCGGGGCGGCGGAGAGCCGCCCAGGGCTCGGGGAGAAGGCCGCCGGACTGTCCGTGAACAAGCCGTCCGGCGGCCGTCGTCAGCCGTGTTCGCCGAAGAGCGAACGGCGCAGCTTCCGCAGCGGGGCGAAGAGCGAGACCCGCGCACCGCGGTTCGTCGCCCTGCTCCGCACGGCGTCGCGCTGCGTGATCTCACGCATCAGCGTCGTCGCCTCCTCCGCCTCGACCCGTGGGACGGCGGGTCCGGCGAGCACGGAGAGGTGCCGGTCGAGGCGCGAACTCGTCGCGCCAGTGCCGCATTTGATCGCGGGCACTCGCGCCCTGCTGCCGACTGTTATCTGTTCCATGTCACTCCCCACCCGTACGAGGGCACCCGGCCCGGGCAGAGTAACCCTATCTCCCGACTACGGCGTGCGTGCATCCTGGTCACGGCATTCACCTGCCCCACAAGGCCGTTGACGAACACGGTAGCCGCCCCGTCACACCGCCGACACCCCACGAAGCAGTACAGAACCGGACACAGTGGCGGCAGTTCACCGGTCGTCCGTCGCACACGAGGGGCTCGCTCACCTCCCCTGGCGCGCGGGTGGCGCGCCGCGAAACCCGCGTGCGGGCCCGGCCACCATGCCGGATCATGGCCGTCATGTGTACCGACCGGAAGCAGCCCGCGGTCCCGAAGCCCACCGCGCCCGAGAGGGCGCTGGTTCCCCGGCTCCAGATCGACGACAGCGACTCCACCGGCGACATCATCGACGCCCTCTTCCTGGGCCGCTTCACCCTGGGGGAACAGCCCTACTCGCGCAGCCACACCGTCGACCGCGTGAAGAAGGGCTGCACCCTGCTGCCGCCGGGCGCCCGCATCCTGCGCGAGGCCAAGGACGACAACTCCGGTTCCGTCCTCGCCGAGGGCGAGGGCTGGACGGTCCGGGTCTCGCGCTGGAGCCGCGGCGCGGAGGTGACGGTGACCGCCGTCACCGACGAGATGGCCGAGCAGCAGCTCAAGCAGGCCGTGGACGGCGCGGAGGACGAGCCCGAGCCCCAGGAGGACCAGGTCTCCATGGGCTTTTGGTACCACTCCCCCATGCGCGGGCCGCGCCGCACCTCCCGCACCATCAGCGCCGGCTCCTGGGCCGAGGTGCGGCGCAACTACACGGCGCCGGTCGCCACCGCCATGGACGACCTGATGCGGGTGCGGCCGGAAGACATCTCCGGCCGGCTCCTGCTGCTGCACGGGCCGCCCGGCACCGGCAAGACCTCCGCCCTGCGGACGCTGGCCCGCTCCTGGAGCGACTGGTGCCAGGTGGACTGCGTCCTCGACCCCGAGCACCTGTTCAACAACATCGGCTATCTGATGGACATCGCCATCGGCGCCGACGACTCCGAGTCGGAGACCGGCCGCTGGCGGCTGCTGCTCCTGGAGGACTGCGACGAGCTGATCCGCGGCGAGGCCAAGTACGCGGCGGGCCAGGCGCTCTCCCGGCTGCTGAACCTCACCGACGGGCTGCTGGGGCAGGGCCGCAACGTCCTGGTCGGCGTCACCACGAACGAGGATCTGGAGAGGCTGCATCCGGCGGTGGTGCGGCCCGGGCGGTGCCTGGCCCGCATCGAGGTCGGCCCCCTCACCCGCCGGGAGTCCGTCGCCTGGCTCGGCACCGAGGAGGGCATCGGCCGGGACGGGGCCACCCTCGCCGAGCTGTACGCGCTGAAGAAGGGCAGGCCGCCGGCGAACGTCCCCGGCCAGGAGCGCGAGGGCGCCGGTCTCTACCTGTGAAGGCCCTGCTTGGGGCGGCGGCCCATCGGTGCGCCGGGCCGCCGGCGGGGACGGAGGCGGCGCCACCGGACAACCATCCCCGCGGCTCGGCTGTCTTCCTCGGTGCCACAGCTGTTCCGACCAACAGCCCGCACACGGGGGAGGACTCCCAATGCGCACCCGTACCCGTACCGGCGCGGCCGTCATCACGGCCGTCACCCTTCCGCTCCTCGCTCTCACGGTGAGCCCGGCCGGCGCGGCGAGCGCCGCCCCCGGCTTCCTGGAGGCGGACGACCTGCCGCCGCACGCCACCTCGCCGTGGCACGCGGGGCCGGTCACCAAGGGGCTGCCCGACCCGCAGCAGTTCTGCATGGAGGGGGCGGTGCCCGACGCCGGCAAGACCTACCACCGCCTCTTCCACACGGAGTACGACACCCACGCGTCGCAGGTCGGCGTGACGGCCCCGTCGGAGACGGCGGCGGGCAAGCTCGCCCGCACTCTGGAGGGGCGTGCGGCCAACTGTGCGGCCGACTGGCTGCGGGACAACCCGGGCAGTTCGGCCTCCTGGGACGACTACGGCACGGTGGAGGCGGGTGACAGCGCCCACGTCTACGGCGTGCACACGGCACCGCCGCAGTCGGAGCACGGCGTCAGTCTGTTCGCGGTGGTCCGCAAGGGCGCCAAGGTGACGGTGGTCCGCTGGGCGCAGATGGGCACGCTGGAGCACGCTCCCGTGGACGCCTTCCGCACCACGGTCACCAAGGCGGCGGCACGTCTGTGAGCCGGGGACCGGGCGGGGGGCGCCGCCCGCGTCTCCCCCGCGCCGGACGGTCAGGTGCCGTAGGCGGCGCGCAGGGCGTCGCGGGCCGCGGCCAGTGCCGCGTCCTCGTCCGTGCCGAGGCGCCGGGCGCGCGCCGCGAAGGTCTGGGCGGCCTCGGCCAGTTCCCGTTCGGCGGCGCCGCCCGCCGCCGCGACGAAGGTGCCGTGGCGGCCCCGGGTCTCGATGACGCCGTCGGTCTCCAGCGCCCGGTACGCCTTGGCCACGGTGTTCGCGGCGAGGCCCAGTTCCCCGGCCAGCCCGCGCACGGTGGGCAGCTTGTAGCCGGTGGGCAGCTCCCCGGCGCGCGCCAGCTCGGCGATACGGGCGCGCACCTGCTCGTACGGTGCTTCGGGTGCGTCGGTGTCGATGGTCAGGCGCAGGGCGTCGGCGGGTTGCGGCGGCACGGGACCTCCGGAGGGCGAGCGGTCGTCCCCGCGATTCTCCCCCACCGGGACCGGCCGGACGCGGCGCACCCTGCACCGCCGTGCGCTCGGACGCCGCCGAGGGGCCATGCCGGGCGCCGCCGTGGCCCGGCCCGCTGGGGTCGCCGCCAGGCGTCGGCCCGCCGTCCGCCGACGCGTCCGGCGGCGGCGCGTCACAGCGCCGAGCGGTTCCCGGTGTCCACGGCCCGGGTGGCGTGCGCGGCGCGGCGTGCGGCGTCCCGCACCTGGTCGGCCGTCAGCGCGTAGCCGGTGCCGGGGTCGGTGGTGGAGCGGGCGAAGACGACGCCGTACACCCTCCCGCCGGGTGTCAGGAGCGGTCCGCCGGAGTTGCCGGGGCGGACCTGGGAGCGGATGGCGTAGATGTCGCGGGTGGTCAGTTCGTCGCCGTAGATGTCCTGGCCGCGGGCCGGGGTGCGGGTGGCCACCGCCGCGGCCCGCAGGTCCAGTCCGCCGTTCTCCGGGTAGCCGGCGACGACGGCCTGGTCGCCGCGGGTGGCCTCGCCCGCGAAGCGCAGGGCCGGGGCCGGCAGTCCGGGCACGTCGAGGACGGCGATGTCCTTGGCGGGGTCGAAGAGGACGACCCGCGCCGCGTAGGGGCGTCCCGTGCCGCCGACGCGCACGGTGGGCGAGTCGACCCCGGCGACGACGTGGGCGTTGGTCATCACATGTCCGCGGCTGTAGACGAAGCCGCTGCCTTCCTGGCCCTGCTGTCCCCCGTCCACGGCGGCGACGCCCTCGACCTTGACGGTGCTGCGCTGGGCGGCGACGGTGGCCGCCCGGGTGACCGAATCGCCCGAGGGCTGGGGCACCGAGGCGCCGGGCTCGTGCTCGAAGGGGTTGAAGACGGGCGGGAAGCCGGCCGTGGTGAGGGCCCCGGTGGCGCGGTTGAACCAGGTGGCCGCGCTGTCGGGCATCCGCTCGTGCACGCCCTCCAGCAGGCTGGAGCCGCGTATGGCCTGGTTGAGCGCGGGTGAGGGGGAGGCGGCGAGCGCGCTGCCGGCCATCCAGCCGACGACGAGCACGGCCACGACGTTGACGGCTGCGCCGCCGATGCCGTCCACCCAGCGGGCGGGGGTGCGGCTGAGCGCCTGGCGCAGCCGCCAGCCGAGCGGTGCGGCGAGGGCGTGCCCGGCCAGTGCGGGCGCCAGCACGGTGAGGAGGGCGAGCACGGTGGCGGTGGTGGTGCCCCGCTCGGCGAGGCGGAGGACGTAGGGCAGCGCCCAGACGCCGACGACGGCGCCGCCGACGAAGCCGGCCAGCGAGACGAGGCCGGCCACCAGTCCTCTGCGGAAGCCGGAGCCGGCGTAGCCGAGCGCGGCGAGGATCAGGAGCAGATCCACCAGGTTCACGGTCCGCCCCCTTTCGCCGGGCCTTCCCGGTCGTCCTCGGTCGTCGGTCCTGTGCCGCTCCCGCCCGGCCACGTTTCGCGGCGTTTGGCGGAAAAGCGCATCACAAAGAACGCTTCGCACCCTGCCGACGGTTCCATGTGTGACAGATCGCACGCATACCGTTGTGCAGGTCCAGACCAATAGCTACGGTCGAGGACAGCTGGAGCGTACGTACGCCTCTCGTCACTCGGTCCGAACCGACGTAGGGAGCCGACACCATGCCCACCCCCCACGGCACGCTCGAACCCCCTCCCGCCTCTCCCACCCCTTCCCCCTCTCCGCCGCTGCCCGCCCCGGGTGCGGCCCTCACCCGGCCCGGTCACGACGCCGGACTGCTGGTCCTGCGTCTGGTGCTCGGTCTGACGCTGGCCGCGCACGGCACGCAGAAGCTCTTCGGCTGGTTCGACGGCAAGGGCCTCGACGGAACGGCGCAGTTCTTCACCTCGGTCGGCTATCCGGCGCCACGCGCGATGGCACTGGTCGCCGGGCTCACCGAAACCCTCGGCGGGCTGGGTCTCGCCGTCGGGCTGTTCACCCCCCTCGCCGGGGCCGCCGTCCTCGGCACCATGATCAACGCCGTCGGGGTGACCTGGGACGGCGGCTTCTTCGCGCCGGAGGGCGTGGAGTACGCGGTGGTCCTGGGAGCCGGTGCCGCCTGCCTCGCCCTCGCCGGACCGGGCCGGTACGCCGCCGACCGGCTGCTGCCCGTACTGCGGGACCACCGCCTCGGACACGGCGTCGCCGCCGTGGCGCTGGGACTGCTGACGGCGGCGGCGGTACTGCTGGCCCGCTCCTAGCTGTGGGGGCGCTTAGGCGCTCCTTAAGCGAGCCCTAAGGATGCCGGGGAGAGCCCCGAAACCGGCGATCCGGGGCCCCGGCGTGGCTAGCGTGCTGGTCGCCGGGGCGGGTTCGGGCCCGGCCGCTGGGGAGGCGGCCGGCCGCGGGCCCGCCCCGGCTCCCACGTCCCCCATCGAGGAGCCACTCACCATGACCGTTCGCCGCACGGCCGCAGGAATCGTCGCGCTGGGTATCGTCCCGCTGGCGCTCGCGGTGGCGCCGGCGGGTCCCGCCGCCGCGCACGGGTCCATGGCCGACCCCGTCAGCCGGGTCTCCACCTGCTTCGCCGAGGGTCCGGAGAGCCCGAGGTCCGCGGCGTGCAAGGCGGCCGTCGCGGCGAGCGGGAAGCAGGCGTTCTACGACTGGAACGAGGTCAACATCCCCGACGCGGCCGGCAAGCACCGGCAGATCATCCCGGACGGCAAGCTGTGCAGCGCCGGCCGCGACAAGTACAAGGGCCTGGACCTGGCCCGCACCGACTGGCCGGCCACGGCGATGAAGGCCGGCAAGCACACCTTCCGCTACAAGGCCACCGCCCCGCACAAGGGCACCTTCGAGCTGTACCTGACCAAGGACGGCTACGACCCGTCCAAGCCGCTCAAGTGGTCCGACCTGGAGGCGAAGCCGTTCGCGAAGGCGACCGACCCCCAGCTGCGCGACGGCAGTTACGTGATCGACGCGACGGTGCCCCAGCGGTCCGGCCGGCACCTCGTCTACAGCATCTGGCAGCGCTCGGACAGCCCCGAGGCGTTCTACACCTGCTCCGACGTGACGTTCGGCGGCAAGGGCACGGCGGCCGGACAGCAGACCCCCGCGGCCCCCGACGAGCAGCAGATCGCGGCGGGCAGGGCGAAGTCCACCGTGGACCACAGCGGCCACGGCGGTGACGGCAGTGACAACGGCGAGACGCCGGGCCACGCCACCCACGGTGAGGCAGCACCTCACCAGGACCACGACGGCACCGCACCGGGCGAGGCCGCGGCCGACACCGACGGCCCGGCACCGCAGGGCGGCGCCCGGAGCGCCGATCTGGCCGAAACCGGCGGTGACGGGAACACCGCGCCGTTCGCCATCGGTGGTGCCGCCGTCCTCGCGGCCGGCGCCGGGTTGCTGTTCGTGACCGCCCGCCGCCGCGCCGGCCGGTCCCGCGGCTGACCCGGCCCCCGACGGGCGCGCCGCTTCCCCCTGACGACGGCGGGGGAAGCGGCGCGCTCCCCAACCGGCGTACGCTCCTTGCCCTGCGACGAGAGGAGCGGAGCGCCGATGAGAGACGAACCCATGGTGGAGGTCACCAGCGAGGAGGAACTGCGCGCCCTGGTGGGGGAACCCGCACCGCACGCGCTCAACAAGACGCGGACCGCACTGCACCGGCTCGACCGCGAGTGGCTGGCACACTCGCCGTTCTGCCTCATCGCCACCTCGGCGGCCGACGGGAGCTGCGACGTCTCCCCCAAGGGTGACCCGCCCGGTTTCACGCTCGTCCTGGACGAGCGGACGATCGCCCTCCCCGACCGGCCCGGCAACAAGCGCATCGACGGGATGCTCAACCTGCTGACCAACCCGCACCTCGGGCTCATCTACTTCCTGCCGGGCCGCGGCGACACCCTCCGCATCAACGGAAGGGCCCGCATCGTGCGCGAGGCGCCGTTCTTCGACCGGATGGTGG
>Ga0164243_10015896_pt1 | contig 10368 bp, 10 predicted proteins | sample OricompcompostOP_FD_108781 | JGI IMG/M metagenome (GOLD analysis project Ga0164243, IMG submission 108781) | Organic Plus compost microbial communities from Emeryville, California, USA - Original compost - Organic plus compost (OP) | ecosystem: Engineered > Solid waste > Mixed feedstock >... | reverse complement strand
TGACCCAGGCGTCGGCGAAATGGAATATCACCGCACGGATGGTGCCGAGCGTCACCGAGTCGCGCAGTTCCGTGATCGTCGTGTCTGCTGCGCATCCGCGCGAGGGCGCATCCGTCTAGACCGGTGGACCATGGCCGAACGGCAGCTTCCCAGAATCCTTTCCGTTGCCAACCAGAAGGGCGGCGTCGGCAAGACGACGACGGCGATCAATCTCGGTACGGCGCTGGCGGCCATCGGCGAGAGCGTCCTGATCGTCGATCTCGACCCGCAGGGCAACGCCTCCACGGGCCTGGGCATCGAGCGCAAGGACCGCAAGCGCTCCACCTATGACGTCCTGGTCGGCGAGGCTTCGCTGCGCGACGTCATCCTGCCCACGGCGGTGCCGAAGCTGGATGTCGCGCCCTCGACCATGGATCTGCTGGGGGTGGAGCTGGAGATCGCCTCCGAGAGCGACCGCGCCTATCGGCTGCGCAACGCGCTGTACGAGCTGAACGGGGAAGGACAGGACGCCTATTCCTATGTCCTGATCGACTGCCCGCCCTCGCTCAACCTGCTGACGATCAACTCGCTCTCGGCGGCGCAGGCCATCCTGGTGCCGCTGCAATGCGAGTTCTTCGCGCTGGAGGGCCTGTCGCAGCTGCTGCGCACGGTGGAGCAGGTCAAGCAGTCGCTGAACCCGGCGCTGACCATCCACGGCGTGGTGCTGACCATGTACGACGCCCGCAACAACCTTTCGGGCCAGGTGGTGCAGGATGTGCGCGCCTTCCTCGGCGACAAGGTCTACGACACGGTGATTCCGCGCAATGTGCGCGTCTCCGAGGCACCGTCCCACGGCAAGCCGGTCCTGCTCTACGACCTCAAATGCGTCGGCAGCCAGGCCTATCTGAAGCTTGCCTCCGAGATCATCCAGCGCGAGCGCCGGCTCAAGCTGCAGGCCGCCTGAACGGCATCCACGGGAGAAGAGAATGGCTGAGGAAGCCACCCGCCAGCGGCTCGGCCGCGGCCTTGCGGCGCTGATCGGCGAGGCGGGCGAAGAGGCCGTCATCACCGAGCGCGGGCGCGGCGCGCGCCGCGTTCCCGTGGCGTTTCTGCGCGCCAATCCGGCCAATCCGCGCAAGCATTTCGCCGAAGCCGATCTCGAGGATCTCACCGCCTCGGTGCGCGAGAAGGGCGTCGTCCAGCCCATCCTGGTGCGCAGCGTCTCCCCCGCGGGCGACCTCTACGAGATCATTGCCGGCGAGCGTCGCTGGCGCGCGGCGCAGCGGGCGGGCGTGCATGACGTGCCCGTCGTGCTGCTCGATGTCACCGCCGACGAGGCGCTGGAACTTGCGATCATCGAGAACGTGCAGCGTGCCGACCTCAACGCCATCGAGGAGGCCCAGGGCTATGAGGCGCTGATCGCCCGCCACCAATACGGCCAGGCCGACGTGGCGCGCATCATCGGCAAGAGCCGCAGCCACATCACCAACACCCTGCGCCTGCTCAAGCTGCCGCAGGACGTGCGCGAGGCGGTGTCCGACGGTCGCCTCAGCGCCGGCCATGCCCGCGCGCTTCTGACCATGGACGACCCGTCTGCCGCGGCGCAGCAGATCATCGCGGGGGGCTTGAGCGTCCGCGAGGCCGAGGCGCTGAACCAGAAGGCCAAGGATCCCGGCGGTGCCGCGGCTGCCCGCAAGCCGACCGAGAAGGATGCCGACACGCTGGAGCTGGAAAAGGTGCTGACCGATTCGCTGGGGCTCGTCGTGCGCATCGACCACAAGGGTCCGGGCGGTCAGATCGTGATCCGCTACGCCAATCTGGAGCAGCTCGACGGCGTTTGCCGCCGTTTGAAGGATTGAGAGGGCCGCTTCGGACTCACGAGTCCATAAACGGCCGGAAACGGCCCTTCTGCGGCTTTTTCTTTTCTTGAGTCCAAAGACACCGGCGAATCCGGCCTCGGCCGCTGGCGGGCCATTTCTCAGGGCAGCCTATTCGAGAGGTTGGCTCTTCATGCAACCGCAGCGTGTGGCGGTTAGCGCCCGCGGCGTTGCGCGGCGGCGGCGACCGAATCCATCGCGCGGCGCGCCAATGTCTCGCCAAAGCTTCCCGCCCGGCGGGCTTCGGCCAGGCCCTCGGCCAAACGGTCCACAGCCCAGTCAAGTCGGGCCGGGGTCCAGTTGCTCAGGGCCGTCTCGACGGCCGGCCGGCGGCGGAAGTGCAGGCCCGGCCAGCCCTGCTGCACGAGCTGCCCGGCCGCGGCATTGGGCGAGCCCGCGCGCACGCGGTGCAACTGCAGCCCGTGCCGCAGCGCGGCGCCGAGCGCGGCGGAGGCCGGGACACCCGAAGCCTCCAGAACCGACAATCCCCGCTCAACCGCGTCCTGCCGTCCGGCAAAAAGCGCATCCACCACATCGTCGAGCGCGAGGTCGGAGGCATCGGCCACCGCCGCCTCGACATCCGCCTCGGTGACCCGCTCCTTGCCCTGCGCGTAGAGGATCAGTTTCTCGACCTCGCCGCGCGTGGCCAGCCGGTCGCCGCCGAGCAGGCTGAGCAGCAGCGTGCGGGCGCCGGGCTCGATGGAAAGACTGGCTCTGGCCAGTTCGCCATCGACCAGCCGCGCCAAAGCGGCCTCGTTGTCGGCGTAGCAGGGCAGCGCCGCGGCACGGGGGCTCTTCTCGCAGAGCGCGCGCAGGGGATGGCCCTTGCGCAACTCGCCGGCCTCGATGACGACGCGCGCCTCGCCGGGCGGGCCGTTCAGAAGCGCGGTGACGGCGGTCTGGATGGGACGGGTGCCGAGCCGCACCCAGATGGCGCGCTTGCCGCCGAACAGCGCCATTGTGTGCGCCTCGTCGACCAGGCGGGAGGGATCGGAGGCAATGGTGTCGCCGTCGAGGCGCACCAGCGCGAAGGCGTCCTCGGGATCGTCCACGGCGCCCTTGGCGAGCGCGGCGGCGCGTTCGTTGACGAGGCCGCTGTCAGGCCCGTAGACGAGGATGCATTCGGCGCCGGGATCCTTCCGCGCCAGGAAGGCATCGACGGAGCCGGCCTTCACCTCGACCATCGAGGCGGCGCCTCAGCTCTGTCCGGCGGCGAAGGCGCTCGCGATCTTGGTGAAGATCTGCTCGGCCGCGACCTCGGCGGCGCGGTCCTGCGCATCGCGCTCGGCGCGCACGCCGGCGAAGCGCTCGCGCGTCTTGGTGTAGTTGGCGCGGCCGAAAGCGTTGCCGGTCAGCACCGCCTGTCCGGTGTCCAGGCGCACCAGGGTGTAGGCCACGTCGACGCCCACGACGACGACTTCGGCGCGCTCGGTGAAGGGGTCGACCACGGCCGGCTCTGGCGCCGTATCCGCCATATTTATCAAAAGCTTGTAGCGCACCGGCCCGGGTGCTCCGCCGCCGTAGAGGCGGAAGATCAGGTTGTTGCGCAGCTTTTGCCCGACGCGGCCTTCGATGGCCTCGACATTGACCGAGGCGAGCTGCGCGGCGGTGCCCGTGGTCACCGCGGCGCCGGACTGCGTGACCACGGTGTTGCGCGCGTAGAGCGGCCGCAGGCAACCGGCCAGCGCCAACGACAGCCCCGCGACGGCGGCGAAGCGGAGGGCGCTGTTCAGCGCCGGGCGATCAAGCCACAACATTGACGATCCTCTGCGGTACCACGATGACCTTGCGGATCGGCTTGTCGCCGATGGCCTTCAGGACGGAATCGAGCTGCCGGACGGCTGCCTCAATGTCGGCGTTGCTGGCGTCCGCCGCAACAGAGATCTCGTCCCGCTTCTTGCCGTTGATCTGCACCGGCAGAACGATGCTGTCGCGGGCCAGCAGCGCCGGCTCGGCTTCCGGCCAGGCGGCGAGGGCCACGGGCTCGCCATGGCCGAGCGCCTGCCAGCACTCCTCCGCCAGATGCGGCATCATCGGCGAGACCAGCCGCACCAGCGTTTCCGCCGCCTCGCGCACCGCCCAGGCGTAATCCGCCGTCTGCGCGGGGGCCTGCAGCGCGGCGCTGAAGGCGTTGGCCAGTTCGTAGATATGGGCGACGCAGCGGTTGAAGCGCAGCCGCTCGACGTCGTCGTCCACGCGCGCGATCGCGGTGTGCGCAGCCTTGCGCAGCGCGGTCGCCTCCGGGCCGAACTCGGCCGGGCGCGGCGCGCCCTGCGGCGCGGCAAGGCGCAGCGCGTCCTGCACAAGACGCCAAAGCCTCTGCACGAAGCGGCTGGCGCCCTCGACGCCGGCTTCCGTCCAGATCACGTCGCGCTCGGGTGGGGAGTCGGACAGCACGAACCAGCGGGCGGTGTCGGCGCCGTAGGTCTCGAGGATGTCGGTCGGGTCCACTGTGTTCTTCTTGGACTTCGACATCTTCTCGATGGGGCCGATCTCGATCGGCGCCTCGTCGCTGAGACGGATCGCGCGGCGCGCGCCATTGTCCTCGACAATGCGGATCTCGGCCGGGGAGACCCAGCCCCCCGCGTCGTCGCGATAGGTCTCGTGGACCACCATACCTTGCGTGAACAGGCCGGCGAAGGGCTCCTCCACGGCGGTCAGGCCGGCGCGCTTCATGGCGCGCAGGAAGAAGCGCGAATAGAGCAGGTGCAGGATCGCGTGTTCGATGCCGCCGATATACTGGTCCACCGGCAGCCAGCGGTTGACAACGCCGGGGACCACCGGCTCGTCGGCCTGCGGCGCCGTGAAGCGCGCGAAATACCATGAGGAATCCACGAAGGTGTCCATCGTGTCGGTTTCGCGCCGCGCCGGCCCGCCGCAAGTCGGACAGATCGTGTTCTTCCACGTCGGGTGGTGGTCGAGCGGGTTGCCGGGACGGTCGAAGGTGATGTCGTCGGGCAGCGTCACCGGCAGCTGGTCGTGGGGCACCGGCACCGTGCCGCAGGCCTCGCAATGCACCACAGGGATAGGGCAGCCCCAATAGCGCTGGCGCGAAATGCCCCAGTCGCGCAGGCGGTACTGGACCTGGCGCCTGCCCTGCGGCTTGCCGTCAAGCTGTTGATTTTCAAGGCGTTCCGCCACCTTCGCCTTGGCGTCGGGAACGCTAAGGCCATCGAGGAAGGACGAGTTGAACAGCCGCCCGTCGCCGTCGAAGGCGGTGTTGCCGACCTCGAAGGCTGCCGGGTCGGCGCCCTCGGGCAGCACCACCGGCACCACCGGCAGGGCGTATTTGCGGGCGAAGTCGAGGTCGCGCTGGTCGTGCGCCGGGCAGCCGAAAATGGCGCCGGTGCCGTAGTCCATCAGGATGAAATTGGCGACATAGACCGGCAGCGTGCGGCTCGGGTCGAGCGGGTGCTGCGCGCGGATGCCGGTGTCGAAGCCCTGCTTCTCCGCGGTCTCCAGCGCGGCGGCGCTGGTGCCCATGCGGTGACATTCCTCGATGAAGGCGCCGAGCGCAGGATTGCCTTTCGCCACCGCGCTCGCCAGCGGATGATCGGCGGCCACCGCCAGAAAGGCCGCACCAAACAGCGTGTCGGGGCGGGTGGTGTAGACCTCCAGCTCGGACGAGGGCGCGCCTTCGCCCAAGGCAAAGCGCACCAGCATGCCCTCGGAGCGGCCGATCCAGTTGCGCTGCATCAGGCGCACCTTCTCCGGCCAGCGCTCCAGCGTGTCGAGCGCCTCCAGAAGCTCTTCGGAGAAGTCGGTGATCTTGAGGAACCATTGCGTCAGCTCGCGCTGCTCGACCAGCGCGCCCGAGCGCCAGCCGCGGCCGTCCACCACCTGCTCGTTGGCGAGCACGGTCTGGTCCACGGGGTCCCAGTTGACCTTGGATTTCTTGCGGCTGACGAGGCCCGCCTTGAGGAAGTCGAGGAAGAGCGCCTGCTGCTGGCTGTAATAGGCCGGGTCGCAGGTGGCGATCTCGCGCGACCAGTCGAGCGACAGGCCCATGCTTTTCAGCTGGTCGCGCATGGTCGCGATGTTCGAGTAGGTCCAGTCGCGCGGATGCACCTTGTTCTGCATGGCCGCGTTCTCGGCGGGCAGGCCGAAGGCGTCCCAGCCCATCGGATGCAGCACGTTGAAGCCCTTGGCGCGCTTCACGCGCGCAACCACGTCACCCATCGTGTAGTTGCGCACATGGCCCATATGGATGCGCCCCGAAGGATAGGGGAACATCTCGAGCACGTAGTATTTCGGACGCGGATCGTCGTTGTCCGTCCGGAAAATCGACTGCTCTTCCCAGGTCTTCTGCCAGCGCGGTTCGGCATCGCGGGCGTTGTAGCGCTCCGTGGTCATGGAAACGATGTATGCCTTTGCGAAATCGGCGCCGGGCGGCGCCCCTAAAATCCGCCGCGACCTTGGCGCGCGCCGCTGCGCCGGTCAATTGCCTTGGCGCCCGGGAATGCTATGAGCAAAGCCATGAGTGACGAAAACACGCCAGATGGCCGCCTGGAACAGGTCCGCGGACGCATACAGAAGGCCGCGCGCGCCGCCGGCCGGGCCTCGGAAGACATCGCCCTGGTCGCCGTGTCGAAGACCTTCGGCGCGGAGGGCATCGTGCCGGTCCTGCAGGCCGGCCAGCGCGTCTTCGGCGAGAACCGCGTGCAGGAGGCGCAGGATAAGTGGCCGGCCCTGCGCGAGCGCTTCCCGGATGTCGAGCTGCATCTCATCGGCCCGCTGCAATCCAACAAGGCGCGGGATGCCGTTGCCCTGTTCGACGTCATCCACACGGTCGACCGCCCGAAGATCGCCGCCGCTCTGGCCGCCGAGATGGCGCGGCAGGAGCGCCGCCCGCGCCTCCTCGTCCAGGTCAACACCGGCGCCGAGCCGCAGAAGGCGGGCGTGCTTCCGGAGGAGGCCGACGCCTTTATCGCCGAATGCCGCGACAGGCACGGCCTCGAGATCGAGGGCCTGATGTGCATCCCGCCCGAGGACGAGAACCCCGCGCCGCATTTCGCGCTCCTGGAGAAGATCGCGCTCCGCAATGGCCTGGCGGCGCTGTCCATGGGCATGAGCGGCGATTTCGAGACGGCGATTGCGCTCGGCGCCACCCATGTGCGGGTCGGCAGCGCCATCTTCGGCTCGCGGCCGCCGTTGAAGCGCGCTTAAGCCTTCACCACGACCCGCGTCTTCGGGCCGATCCGTCCCAGCAGCACGCGCAGATCGCGCGGACGCAGCGCCACGCAGCCCTCGGTGGGGCGGAAGCCCGGCCGCGCCACATGCATGAAGATGGCGCTGCCGCGCCCCTTGCGCACCGGAGCGTCGTTCCAGCCGAGCTCGACCACGAGGTCATAGAGGGCGTCTGCGCGCTGCATGGTCTCGTGCGAGGCGGTGTAGGGCAGGCGAACCGGGCGGTTGTAGTTGCGGTCGGCCGGGGCGTCGCACCAGCCGTCCTCGGGGCGCGAGCGCCGCACAGGCAGGAGCGTGCGCGGCCGCGGGCCGTGCTCGGCGCGCCACCAGACCCGGCGAATCGGCAGGCAAGCCACCGGCGTTGCGCCGTCGCCCTCGCGCTTGCAACGGGTCACGCCGCCCTTGCCGAGCGCGCAGGGAAAGCGCAGCGGGCCAAGCGAAACCCAGCCGCGGCTGCGGTTTCCGGGCATCGGCCATACACAAAGTGGTGTCCGCGAGGGGCGTTTAGGGGGCATCATGGTTCCCGGGCAGGCGCATTCCGGCTTGCGCCCGCGCTCTGGCGTGCTCTACTTCGAGCCGAACGATTTCAGCAACGCAAGGGGGAGGCTGGCATGGCGACCGCGCGCAAGATTCTTGTCGTCGACGATGACGGGGATCTTCGTGAAGAACTGGTCGAGCAGATCGCCCAGGCTCCCGAGCTTGAAGCCATCGAGGCGGCCTCCGCCGAGGAGGCGCTCGAAAAGCTCGGCGGCGGCCATTTCGATCTCGTCCTGATGGATGTCGGCCTGCCCGATCTCGACGGGCGCGAGGCGGTGAAGCGCGCGCGCACGGCAGGCTTCAAGGGCCCGGTCATCATGCTGACCGGCCACGACACCGACCTCGACACCATTTCCGGGCTGGACGCCGGCGCCAACGACTATGTCACCAAGCCGTTCCGCTTCGCCGTGCTGCTGGCACGCATCCGGGCCCAGTTGCGCAGTCACGAGGCCAGCGACGACGCCGTGTTGCACATCGGCGAGCTGACCTTCCGCCCTGCGACCAAGCTCTTGACCACCGAGCGCGGCTCCAAGGTGCGCCTGACCGAGAAGGAAACGGCCATTCTGCGCTATCTCTACCGCGCCAAGGGCGCAACGGTCGGGCGCGACGAGCTGCTGGCCGAGGTCTGGGGCTACAATGCCGGCGTCACCACGCACACGCTGGAAACCCACATCTACCGCCTGCGCCAGAAGATCGAGACCAAGCCGGGCGATGCCAACATCCTCGTCACCGAACCGGGTGGCTACAAGCTTGTCACCTGATCGGCCGGAATGAGCCTCGACAGCGACATTCGCGCCCTTGAGCGGACGGCCCTGTTCGGCGGGTTCGGCAAGGAGCCGCTCAGGCTTCTGGCTTTTTCCGCGGAGCGGCGCTTCCTGGACGTCGGCGACGTGCTGTTCAACCGCGGCGACGCGGCGGAGGGCGGGCTGGTGATCGTGAGCGGGTCGCTGGCGATCAGCGTCGGCACGGACGATCCCGAAATGGTGGTGGGAGCGGGCGACCTCATCGGCGAGGTGGCGCTGCTGGCGCAGACGGCGCGGTCCTCCACCGCGATCGCCCGCGAGCCGACCGAGATCCTGGTGATCTCGCGGCAGAACTTCCTGCGCATGCTGGAGGAATTTCCCGACATAGCCGGGCGCCTGCAGGCGCTGTTCGCGCGCCGCCTCAACGACAGCCGCGCCGCGCTGGAAGAGGTGCGGACGCAGCTTCTGGGCATCGACGGGGACGGCGCCTAGAGCGCGAATTCCGCGATCAGCGGCACATGGTCGGACGGCCGTTCCCAGGAGCGCGCGTCCTTGCGGATCGAGAGACCGCCGATCGTCTGGTGCATTTCCGGGCTCACCCAGACATGGTCCAGCCGGCGGCCGCGGTTGGAGGCCTCCCAGTTCGGCGAACGGTAGCTCCACCAGGTGTAGACCCGCTGCGGCTCGGGCAGGACGTGGCGGATGACGTCGACCCAGCGCCCGGCGCTGATGATGCCCGTGAGGCGCTCGGTCTCGGCCGGGGTGTGGCTGACGACGTTGAGCATCTGCTTGTGGCTCCAGACGTCGTCGGGCAGCGGGGCGACGTTGAGGTCGCCGACCAGGATGCTCTTGCCGCCGTTCAGCGTGCCCGACCATGCCTGCATCTCGTCGAGATAGCTCAGCTTGTGCGCGAATTTCGGGTTGAGTTCCGGATCGGGGATGTCGCCGCCGGCCGGGACGTAGAAATTGTGCAGCGAAACCCCGGCCGCCGCGCCTTCCTGGAAGGTCACCGCAACGTGGCGGGCATCTTCCTTGCCGCCGAAAGAGTGGCGGTCGGTGCGGGCGAAGGGCGTGCGCGAGAGGATGGCGACGCCGTGATAGCCTTTCTGGCAGGTCAGCGCCGAATGGACATAGCCGCGATCGCGGAAGGGGCTGTGCGGAAACTGCGCCTCGAGGCACTTGGTTTCCTGCAGGCAGATGGCGTCCGGCGCCTCCTCGTCGAGGACGCGCATCACCTGGTCGATGCGCAGGCGAACGGAATTGATGTTCCAGCTGACGATCTTGAGCGGCATGGGAATTGGGGCAATCGCGGAAGGGTGCGCGAGACATAACGGCTCGCGCCCACAAGGCCAACTCCGGCGGGAGGATGTGTGCTTAAAAAAAGCGTGCGCCCGACCTTTGGGGGGAACAGGCCGGGCGCTTTACGCTTTCGCGTCGCCGGGAGGGTTGCCGGCGTTGCGAGGTCGTCCTTTGGGGGGCACCATGGATAGGACGCCTCGCTTGAGTGAAATGTGGTGAGCCGGCGGCCCCTTGCTAAGGGGCGGGGTGTCACATCTGTGCGATTTTTTTGACGGGCGGAGTCGGCCGCTCGTCCTCAGCGGCGGCGGCCGGCGATGTCGCGCGTGAAGTCGATGGTGAACAGGCTGTCCTTGGGCACCGAACGGGTGTCGATGTTGGACAGCGCCACTGTGGTCTGCAGCCCTTGCGCGTCGGTTACGGTCCACTGCCGCAGCGTGGTGTTGGCCCCGTCGGTGTCGAAGATCAGCGCCAGGCGCGACGTGCCGGCGATCTTGCTGCGCTCCTCGATGGTGACGCCGATCCATTGCGCCGTCTGGTTCACCGCCACGACATGCGCGTCGCGGGTGAGGTCGAGGTTCGGCTGCAGCAGGAAGCGCAGGGGCGTCTGGCTCAGCGGGTAGATATCCTGGGTGTTGAGCTTGCGGTCGCGCACCGCCAGCGTCTTGCCGTCGGCGATGATGTCGGTGGTGCTCGGCCGCTCGTAGAAGAAGCGCAGCTTGCCGGGCTTGGAGATGAAGAACTTGCCC
>Ga0164243_10015895_pt1 | contig 10368 bp, 9 predicted proteins | sample OricompcompostOP_FD_108781 | JGI IMG/M metagenome (GOLD analysis project Ga0164243, IMG submission 108781) | Organic Plus compost microbial communities from Emeryville, California, USA - Original compost - Organic plus compost (OP) | ecosystem: Engineered > Solid waste > Mixed feedstock >... | reverse complement strand
TCGCCCCCGGATCGGGCGCCACGCGCGGGTGTGGCGCGACCGCCACCGCGGCGGGCGCGTCGAGCACCGCGAAGATCCGCTCGGCCGCGGCCAGCCCGTCCGCGCTGGCGTGGTGCTGCTGGCCCAGGGCCCGCAGCGGGGCGTACAGTTCCGGGGCCAGCAGCAGGACCGCCAGCCCGACGCCCAAGGACAGATGCCCGCCGGCAAGCTGGATGCCGACCGTCGCGGCCACGAGCGCCGTACCGAGCATGGCCAGGCCCTCCAGCACGAACGCCGACAGGAACGCGACCCGCAGCGTGCGCATGGTCTCGCGCCGGTAGCGGTCGCCGATCGACGCGAGCGTCGCCTCCTGCGCCTGCTCGCGCCCGAACGCGCGCAGCGTGCGCAGGCCGTGCACGACGTCGACGAAGTGCGAGCCCAGCAGCGCCAGCGTGCGCTCGCGGCGGCGCACGTCGTCGCGCGCCTTGAGCCCGACCAGCGCCATGAAGACGATCAGCAGCGGGACGGTGACCGCCAGGATCACCCCCGCCGCGGGGTCGTGCGGCACCACCCAGGCGAGCACCGCGATCGGCACGAGCGCCGACAGCACCGCCTGAGGCAGGTAGCGGGCGAAGAACGCCTCGAGCGCCTCCACGCCCTGCACGACCGAGGTGGCCAGCTCCCCCGCCCGCTCGCCGGGCAGCCCGGACGGCCGGCCCGCGACCAGGTGGGCGGCCAGCCGCGCCCGCAGCTCGCTCATCACCGACAGGGCGCCGAGCCGCCCGACCGCGTCGAACGCGCCGGCGACGAGCCCGCGCGCGACGACCACGCCGGCGGCCAGGCCGAGCGTCGTGGCGACCGCGCCCAGGTCGGCCCCGTGCAGGAACACGCGGTCGACCACGCGCGCCAGCAGCACCGCCTGGGCGACGACCAGGACGGCGCCGGCGACGCCGATCACGCCGGCGATCAGCAGCGGCCGGCGCCCGGCGCGCGTGTCGCGGACGAGCCGTCGGGCGACCGGGTCCATCAGTCGTCGACCGTCAGGCGCTTGCGGAAGACCCAGTACGTCCAGCCCTGGTAGAGCAGGACGATCGGCACCAGCAGGATCGCCACGCCGGTCATGACCTTCAGCGTGTAGTCACCTGAGGCGGCCGCGTGCAGGGTGATCGAGTAGGCCGGGTCCGTCGACGAGATCAGCACGTGCGGGAACAGCTGCACGAACCAGGCGGCGACGAGCAGGCCGATCGCGCCGGCGGTCGCGCCGAACGACCAGCCGGCCGCGCGCGCCAGCCAGGCCGCGCTCAGCAGCACGACCGCGCCGACGAGCAGCACCGCGGTGGCCGCATCGCAGCCGTCGGCGATCGTCCACGCCGTCCAGCCGCCGAGCGCCACGACCGCCGCCGGGGCCAGCACACGGCGCGCGGCCCGCGCCCGCTCGGCCACCGGACCCGACGTCTTCAGGCACAGGAACGTCGCCCCGTGTGCCAGGAACAGCAGCAGCGTCGCCACGCCGCCCAGCAGGGCGTACGGGCCCAGCAGGTCCCACAGCTCACCGGTCGGCTCGCCCTGGGCGTCGATCGGCATCCCGTGCACGATGTTCGCCCAGGCCACGCCCCACAGCAGGGCGGGCAGGGCGGAGCCGATCACCGCGGCCCACTCCCAGCCGGCGCGCCAGCGCGGGTCATCGTGCTTGCCCCAGAACTCGAACGCGACGTTGCGCACGATGAGTGACAGCAGCACGAGGAACAGGGCGAGGTAGGCGCCGCTGAACAGCGTCGCGTACCAGCCGGGGAAGGCGGCGAACGTCGCGCCGCCGGCGACGAGCAGCCACACCTCGTTGCCGTCCCACAGCGGCCCGATCGAGCGCAGCACCATGCCGCGCTCGGCCTTCGTGCGGCCGACGGTGCGCAGCAGCGCGCCGACGCCGAAGTCGAAGCCCTCCAGGACCAGGTAGCCGGTCCAGAGGACCCCGATGAGGACGAACCAGATGGTTTCCAGCGTGGTGTGGGTCATGTCAGTAGGCCAGGGCGATGTCGTCGGTGGTCTTGGTCGGCTGCGCGTCGTCGGGCGACTCGGGCGGGCCCGCGTGCACCGCCCGGCGGATCAGCCACACGGCGATCGCGGCGAGCACGGCGTAGACGGCGCTGAAGCCGATGAGGGTGATCGCCACCTCCGCGGAGGAGACGTTGGGCGAGATCGCGTCCTCGGTGCGCAGCAGGCCGAACACCACCCAGGGCTGGCGGCCCATCTCGGTGAACAGCCAGCCGGCCGAGTTGGCCAGGAACGGCAGCGCGATGCCGGCGATCGCCAGCCACTGCCAGCGGCGGGAGATCTCGAGCCTGCCCCGGCGCGCCAGCCACAGGCCGACGGCGGTCAGCAGGATCATCGCGATGCCCAGGCCGATCATCGCCCGGAAGGTCCAGTAGGTCAGGCCGACGATCGGGACGTAGTCGCCCTCGCCGTACTCGCGCTCGTAGCGGGCCTGGATCTCGTCGATCCCCTCGACCTTCCCGTCCCACGAGTTCGTGGCGATGATCGACAGGAGATGCGGGATCGTGATGTTGTGGTTCGTGCCGCCCGGGTTGCGGGTGAAGTCACCGGTGGCGAACACGGACAGCCCGGCGGGCTGCTCGGTCTCCCACAGCGCCTCGGCCGCCGCCATCTTCATCGGCTGCTGATCGGTCATCAGCTGGCCGTTGAAGTGGCCGACGAGCGACGTGCCGATCGCCGCCGCGCACGTGACCGGCAGCGCGATCTTCAGCGCCCGCTTGGCCAGCTCCGTCTCGCGGCCCTTGCGCAGATACCAGGCCGAGATGCCCACGACGACCATGCCGGCGGTCACCCACGCGGCGAGGATCGTGTGCCCGAAGGCGAACAGCGCGGTGTTCTGGGTCAGCACCGCGACGACGTCGTTCATGCGCGCCTGGCCGGTCACCGGATCGATCTCGTAGCCGACCGGGTGCTGCATCCAGGAGTTCGCGGCCAGGATGAAGTAGGCCGAGGCCATGGTGCCCAGCGCGACCATCCAGATGCAGGCCGTGTGCACGCGCGGCGACAGGCGGTCGCGGCCGAACATCCACAGGCCCAGGAAGGTCGACTCGACGAAGAAGGCGGCGAGCCCCTCGATCGCCAGGGGCGCGCCGAACACGTCGCCGACGTAGCGGGAGTACGCCGACCAGTTCATGCCGAACTGGAACTCCTGGACGATGCCGGTGACGACGCCGACCGCGAAGACGATCAGGAAGATCTTGCTCCAGAGCCCCAGCAATCGGGTGTAGACGGGCTGACCGGTGCGGTAGGCGAGCGTCTGGAGGATCGCCAGGAAGAGCGACAGGCCGATCGAGACCGGCACGAAGAGGAAGTGGAACAGCGTCGTGCTGGAGAACTGCAGACGCGCAAGATCGAGGGTCGTCATGGCGCCTCTCGACGCTAAGCGCGCGGGGGCCACACTCCATCCGCGGTGACCCGCTCACAGTCTGCGGGCGACTACGGACCCGCCACCGGGCCTCCGCCGCAATCCTACGGCTCATGGTGCGGTTCATCTGTCAGACGTGCGGCATCAAGTGGTTCCTCCCGCCGGGCTCCACCCGACCGGTCCCGCGCGCGTGCGCCTCCTGCGGCGGGGCGCTGGCCCGGTTGGACTCCGCCTCGGCCGCGGACGATCCGGACGCGCCAACACCCCGACCACGCGGTCCATCGACGTAGGATGCGCCGGGCGCCATGCTCGACGAACGCCGACTTCGCCGCGTCCTGGAGATCGGGCGCACCGTGGTCTCCGAGCTTGATCTGGAGACCGTCCTGCATCGGGTCCTGGAGGAGGCCCGCGAGCTGACGGGCGCCCGGTATGCCGCGCTGGGCGTGCTCGACGACGACAAGCAGACGCTCGAGCGGTTCATCACGTCGGGCGCGTCCCCGGAGATGCACCGGACGATCGGCGACCTGCCCCGCGGCCGCGGCGTGCTGGGCATCCTCATCCGCGACCCGCAGCCGCTGCGCCTGGCCGACGTCAGCCAGCACCCGCGCTCCTACGGCTTCCCCGTCGGCCACCCGCCGATGCGCTCGTTCCTCGGCGTGCCGGTCCTGATCCGCGGCGAGGCCTACGGCAACCTCTACCTGACCGACAAGCAGGGCGCCGACGAGTTCGACGCCTCCGACCAGGAGGCGACGGAGCTCCTGGCCGGCTGGGCCGCCATCGCGATCGACAACGCCCGCGCCTACGCCTCCGAGCAGCAGCGGCGCGTCGAGCTGGAGCAGGCGGTCGGCGCGCTGGAGGCCACGACGGCGATCGCCCGCGCGCTGGGCGGCGAGACGGACGTCGACCGCATCCTCGAGCTGATCGTCAAGCGCGCGCGGGCGCTGCTGGAGGCGCGCAACGTCCTGCTGCTGCTGAGCGAGAACGACGAGCTGCACGTGCGCGCCAGCGCCGGGCCGCTGGCCGCCGCGGTGCGCGACGTCCGCGTGCCCGCCGACGACTCGATCGCCGGCGAGGTGGTGCGCACGATGCGCCCGCAGCGCCTGGCCGACGTGCGCTCCCGCCTGCGCTTCGCGCTCGCCGGGCGCCTGGACGCCGATGTCGGCTTGTTCGTGCCGCTCGTGTTCCGCGGCCGGGCGCTCGGGGTGCTCGAGGCCTTCGACCGCGAGGACGGCTCGACGTTCTCCGCCGACGACGAGCGCCTGCTGACGAGCTTCGCGGCCAGCGCGGCGACCGCGGTCGCGACCGCGCAGACGGCGGCCAACGAGGCCCTGCGGCGCAGCATGCAGGCCTCCGAGCGCGAGCGCGCCCGCTGGGCCCGCGAGCTGCACGACGAGACGCTGCAGCAGCTCGCCGGGCTGAAGCTGCTGCTGTCGGGCGCGCGGCGGCGGGGCAGCCTGGAGCCGCTGGACGGCGCGATCGAGCAGATCGACGGCGTGATCGCCGAGCTGCGACGGCTGATCGCGGACCTGCGCCCTGCCGCGCTCGACGACCTCGGGTTGGCGGCGGCGCTGGAGAGCCTGCTGGACCGCGTCGAGCGGATGTCGGGCCTGAAGACGCGCATCGAGATCGACATCGGGCCGCGGCGGCTGCCGGCCGGCATCGAGGACGCGGCCTACCGCATCGTCCAGGAGGCGCTGACGAACGTGACCAAGCACGCGGGCGCGTCCGAGGTCAGCGTCACGGTGCGCACCGAGCACGACGCGCTGGCGATCGCCGTCACCGACGACGGCGTCGGCCTCGACCCGTCGGCCAAGACGGAGGGCTTCGGCCTGATCGGCATGCGTGAGCGCGTCTCGCTGGCCGGGGGCGAGCTGACGATCACCCCCGGCGAGAGCGCGGGGACCGTCGTGGCCGCCCGCCTGCCGATCGTCGACCTCGGGTCCGCCCGGACCGCGGTGTAGCCGCTACCCGCCACGCGGGAAGACGATCAGCGGGCAGGCGCACGAGCCCGCGACACGCGCGGCGACGCTGCCCACCAGCAGCCGGCCCACCGGCCCGAAGCTGCGCGAGCCCATCACGAGCAGGTCGAGGCGCTCCGAGGCCCGCAGCAGCTCCGTGGCGGCCATGCCGTCGATGATCCGCACCTCGGCCTGCGTGCCCTGCGGCAGATCGGCGAGGGCTCGGTCGATATCGGTCTGGACGGCCTGGACGGCGTCGTCGCGGAACTCCGGGTACATCCACGCGCCCGCCCAGCCGAACGTCTGGGTGACGGGCTCGATCACCGCGATGACGCGCAGCTGCGCGTCGCGTGCCCGGGCCAGCGCCGCCGCGCCGGCGAGCGCCTGGACCGCCTCGGCGCTGCCGTCGAACGCGACGCCGATCGTCTTCAGGCGCACGACCTCGGCGTTGTGCAGCCCGGCGGGAGCGACCGCCACCGCGCACGGCGCCGCGTGCAGCACCTGCGCCGCGGTGGTGCCGGGCAGGATGCGCCCCATGCGGCCGCGGTGGCTGGAGCCGACCACGATCAGGTCCGCGTCGCGGTCCTCGGCCACGGCGTGCAGCCCCGCCGCCGCGGACGTCGCCTCCTGCGCGACGTACTCGACACCCGCCCGCCCGTCGAGCAGCGCGCGGGCGGCCGCCAGGCGCGCCGTCGCGTCCTCCTCGTCGGCGGCCCCGTGCTCGGGCGGCATGACGCGCGCGGTCAGCCCGCCGGTCGGGTGCGCGCACACCACGACGAGGCGGGTGTCGTCGTCGGCCAGCGCCCGCGCGAGGGCGAGCGCGTCATGCGCGCTGGCCGAGTCGTCAAAGCCGATCGCGATCGTCTGAAACATGGCCGGGACGCTACGCCCGTCGGCTCGTCGCGTCATCCGGATTGCTCCGCAGACCTCGTGCGGACGTCCCCGGGCGGTATCGTCGCGCGATGGCCGCGACCAGGATCGTGCTCGCCGACGACCACGCCGTCGTGCGCAGCGGGCTGCGCTTCGTGCTGGAGGCCGAGGAGGGCTTCGAGGTCATCGCCGAGTCCGGCACCGTCGAGGAGACGCTGCGTAAGGTGCGCGCGATCCGCCCCGAGGTGCTCGTGCTCGACCTCAACCTCGGGACCGAGTCGTCGCTGGAGACGATCCCGCAGCTGCGCTCGGACACGCCCGAGACCGCGATCGTCGTGCTGACGATGCAGAACGAGCCGGCGTTCGCGCGCCAGGCGCTGCAGGCGGGGGCGGCCGCCTACGTGCTCAAGGAGGCCGCCGACGACGAGCTCGTCGAGGCCGTGCGCATCGCCGCGTCCGGCGGCACCTACCTGAACCCGTCGCTCGGGGCGCGCCTGGCCGCCGAGCCGCCCGCCCCCGAGGGCCCGCCCGACGACCTGACCGAGCGCGAGGTCGACGTCCTGCGCCTCATCGCCCTGGGCAACACGAACCAGGAGATCGCCGACCAGCTGTTCCTCAGCGTGCGCACGGTGGAGTCCCACCGCGCGCACATCCAGCGCAAGCTCGGCCGCACGACACGGGCCGAGCTCGTGCGGTACGCGTTGGACCGCGGGCTCGTCACGAGCTGAGCCACGCGGCGCTACCAGCGGCCGCGCGGGCGGATCGCGCCCAGCGGTGACAGGTCGAGCGGGCGCGCGTCGCGTTCGTCGGGCAGCGCCGTCTCCACGCGCATCGCCTGCGCCGGCGCGCGCGGGTCCAGCCCGGCCTCGCGGGCCAGCCACGGCGCCAGGTAGCGCCCCACGACCTTCGCGGGCGGCCACCACAACCGATCGGTGGAGAAGCGGCTCTCACCGTCCCCGCCGGCGGCGGCGTGGCGCAGGAAGCGCGGCTCGCGCCCGGTCAGCAGCATGCCACGCAGCACGGGCCGAAACGGCTCGGGCACGACCGGCGCGCCCGCGTCGGCGCAGATGTCCTGCGCGGCGACATCGGCCTGCTGGGCCGCCAGCCCGCCCTGCTTGACCGGGAAGTTCGCGTTGTCACCGACCGCGTACACGTCCTCCAGGCCGACGACGCGGCAGTGGTCGTCGACCGGCGTGAAGCCGTGGTCGTCGCGGGGGATGCCCGCGATCGGCCGCCCGACGATGACCGGCAGCGCAACGATCCGGGCCACCTCCAGATGGCGGTCGCCCGGGGCCAGCGCGATCTGGCCGCTGCGCTCGATCGTCGCGTAGGAGCCGGTGTGCACGGTGATCCCGCGGTCGGCGAGGAGCCGCTCGATGGCGGAGCTGACCTGTGGGCCGAAGATCGCCAGCGCCGACGGCTCGGGCGTGATCAGGTGGATCGGGGTGTCCTCGAAGCCGACCGCACACGTGTACTTGGCCAGCATGAGCGCGAGCTCGTAGATCGGCAGCGACCACGACCCGGCGGGCGGCACGACCAGCGCAACCGAGCCGACGTAGCCCTGCTCGATGTCGGCCAGCAGCCCGTTGAGCGCGACCGGGTCGCCGTCATCGAAGGTCAGCGCCGACGCGTACGCGGCCCGGGTGCGGGCGCCGACGGCCAGGACGAGCCGGTCGTAGGACAGCTGACGGCCGTCCGAGCAGGTGACCGTGCGCGCCCGTGGATCGACGGCTTCGACGGTGGCCTTGACCCGCCGCGCGCCGAAATGCGCGCACAGGTCGTCAAGCGGGAAGCGGGTCACGTGGCCCTCGGAGAAGGGGACGGCGACCGCCATGGGCCGCAGCACGAAGTCGTCGTCCGGAGCGACGAGCGTCAGGTCGAGCTGCTGCTCGCCCAGGTCGTGCAGGGCCATGAGGGCTTCCAGCGCGCCGACTCCGCCGCCGGCGACGACGACCCGCAACGGGGTGATGGAGGACATCGGCATGTGGTCGATGGTGCGCGCGCCCGCGCGGCGTGTCATCCGGAGTGCGGCGCCGACCGGGTCCGTAGTTGGCCGCACCACGGAGGCCGATCCGTGACGACCTGCAAAGCGACCGCGGAGAACTACGGACGTGACCTCTCAGGGCCGGACGTAGCGTCGAGGCCCATGACCAAGAGCATCCTGGTCGGCGTTGACGAGTACCCCACGGCGCGTGACGCCGTCGCCCTCGCAGCTGCGCTGGCCGACGCCACGCACGACGAGATCGTCGCCGCGCACGTCTACCCGCTGGACCCCCTCGCCGAGACCGTGGCGCTCGGCGCCCCTGCCGCCGATCCCCTCCGCGACCAAGCCGTCGCGATCGCCCGGCGCGCGGTCGCCGGGATCGCACCCGACGCGCAGGCGCGCGCCGTCGCGGCGCATTCCGTCGCCGCCGGCCTGCAGCGCGAGGCGCAGCGCGAGCGCGCCGACCTGATCGTCGTCGGTTCCAGCCACCGCGGGCCGATCGGCCGCGCAACGCTCGGCACCCATTCGACCCGCGTGGTCCACGGCGCGCCGTGTGCGGTGGCCGTCGCGCCGCACGGTCTGGCCGGCCGCGGCGTGCGCCTGCGGTCGATGGCCGTCGCCCTGGACGGCTCCGACGAGGCGGCCGACGCCCTGGACCTGGCCCGGCGGCTGGCCGCCGCGACGGCGGCCGACCTGCGCCTGGTCACGGTGCTGGCGCCGCAGATCAATGCGTGGGGCCGCTACGGCTACGTGCCCGTCGACCTGGGCTACGAGGAGCGCGCCCGCCAGGCCTGCGAGGCGATCCTGGCCGTCGCCCGCCCCGACGAGGAGGCCGAGATCCGCACCGGCTCGATCGCGCCCACGCTGATCGACCTGTCGCGCGAGGTCGACGTGCTCGTCATGGGCTCGCGCTCCTACGGCCCCGCGCGACGGCTGCTGCTGGGCACCGTGTCCGACGTCCTGGTGCGCAGCAGCCACTGCCCCATCGTCGTGATGCCCCACAGCGCCCGGACGCGTGCCGCGGCCGACGCGCCGGCGGGCGACGCCGCCCTCGTCTGACGACCCGAGAGGAGATCCGCCGTGAGCCTGCACCCCAAGACCCCCAAGGACCTGATGCTCGCCCCGGTCGCCGCGGCGATCGACGCCAACCTCCAGCGCCTGCGTGAGCGCACCGACGACGCGGCGATCGAGTACGAGCTGACGCTCGAGCTCAACGAGCCCGCCCGCGTCGACGACCGCGCCGAGCGCGCCGCGCGCGTCCTCGCGCTCGCGCTGCGCGACGTCGAGCTGCACGGCTGGGACGCGGCCGTCACCGACGACGGCGCCGCGATCGCGCTCACCGGCGGATCGGTGTCGCTGGAGCTCGCCCTCGGCGCCGCGGCGCAGCGCTACGTCGGCCCCGCCGCGGTCGCCGTCTGAGCGCCGGTCAGTCCTCCGGGATCTCCGTCGTGGCGACGATGGTGGCCCGGGCGAGTGTGTGGCCGGACAGGTTGAAGCCCAGGAACGCCGGGCTGGCGTCCGCCGGCACGCCGATGTCCTCCACGTCGACGGCGTACACCGTGATGAAGTAGCGGTGCTCGCCGTGGCCGGCCGGCGGCGCCGCCCCGATGAACCGCGCCGATCCGGCGTCGTTGCGCAGCTGATAGGCGCCCTCCGGCAGCCCCGAGCCCGCCTCGTCGCCCGCCCCCTCGGGCAGCGACGTCACGTCGGCCGGGATGTTCGCGACCGCCCAGTGCCAGAACCCCGACCCGGTCGGCGCGTCGGGGTCGTAGATGGTCACCGCGAAGCTGCGCGTCTCCTGCGGGAACCCACTCCACGAGAGCTGCGGCGACACGTCCTCACCCCCGGGCACGCCGAACAGGCCGGAGTGCTGCTCCGGCGCCCAGCGCCCGCCATGATCGACGGTCTCGCTCGTGACGGTGAAGCTCGGGACATCCGCGTGTCGGGCGAAGGGATCGTTGCTCATGGGGGAATCATGTCGCGCGCCGCGCATCGACCGTCGCTACGCCGCGGGCAGGAGGAACTCCTCGTGCAGCCGGTCGAACGTCTCCGGCACCTCCCACTGGGGCCAGTGGCCGGCACCCTCGATGTTCAGCAGCTCGCTCCCCGGCAGCCAGCTCGCCAGCAGCTCTCCCTCGTCGAACGTGCCGGTCGGGTCGTCC
>Ga0164243_10015894_pt1 | contig 10370 bp, 7 predicted proteins | sample OricompcompostOP_FD_108781 | JGI IMG/M metagenome (GOLD analysis project Ga0164243, IMG submission 108781) | Organic Plus compost microbial communities from Emeryville, California, USA - Original compost - Organic plus compost (OP) | ecosystem: Engineered > Solid waste > Mixed feedstock >... | reverse complement strand
CGCCGTACCGTGGTCTCCACCGTCGGCACGGTCGTCACCGTCACGTCCCCCGTGATCAGCCGCTGCACCGGGCAGCGCCCGGCGACCTTCAGCAGCCGCTCCACCTGCGACGGGTCCAGCTCGCCGGTCAGCCGGACGTGCTTGACGATCTGCCCGCGCGGCCCGAACCGCGCGTCCACGCCGACATGGCCGAGCCCCCAGCCCTGCCGTGCCGCGTACGCGCGGACCGCCATCGACGTGCTCGACGCGAGCGCCGCGAGGAGCAGCTCCTCGGGGGTGGGTCCGGTGTCCGCGCCGAGCGGTCCGGGTTCGTCCGCGGTCAGCAGGTGCGGTCCGACCGTGACGGTGCGGGCCGGCCGCCCGCCCTCACGCACGGACACGGTGCGTCCGGTCATGACGGTGCCTCTCGGTGGGTCCTGCGGGTCACCCACCAGACCGCGACGATCACGCGTATGTGACACACCGCCGCGGGGCCCGGTGCCGGGACCGGCCGTCAGGCGGCCAGCGACGTCACGTACGGCGCCAGCTTCTCCGGGTTCATCACCCACATGATGCGGCGGATGCCGTCCTCGGACGCGTCGACCGACAGCAGCGCCACCGGGTCCCCGCCGGCCGTGACGAGCACGGCGGGGCCGCCGTTGGCCTCCACCCACCGGGTCTCGGCCGGCGGCCAGAAGCGCGGCGCGAACGCGGCCAGGTACTTGGAGACGCGCAGGCGTCCGACCACCGGGATGCGCGAGGCGCCGCGGATGCCGCCGCCGTCGGCGTAGCTGACCACGTCGGCGGCCAGGACGTTCTCCAGCACCCGCATGTCGCCGGTCTGCGCCGCCGCGAGGAACACCTCGAGCAGCCGCCGGTGATCGGCCGGGCTGACCGGCTCCTTGCGCTCGGCCGACAGATGCTTGCGGGCGCGGCTCACCAGCTGCCGCGTGTTCGGCTCGCTCGTCTCGAGGATCTCCGCGACCTGCTTGTACGGGTAGTCGAACGCCTCCCGCAGCACATACGCGGCCCGCTCCACCGGGTTCAGCTTCTCCAGCAGGAGCAGCACCGCCATCTCCAGAGCCTCGGCCCGCTCCGCGCCCAGCTGCGGGTCGTGCCGGGTGTCGACCGGCTCCGGCAGCCACGGCCCGACGTACGACTCGCGCCGTACGCGCGCGGACTGGGCGACGTTGATGGCGAGGCGCGCGGCGATCGTGGTGAGGAAGGCGGCCGGTTCCTTGACGGCGGAGCGGTCGGTGTTCTGCCACCGCACCCAGGTCTCCTGGAGGACGTCCTCCGCCTCCGCGGCACTGCCGAGCACCCGGTACGCGATCCCGAACAGCTGAGGACGGGCCGCGAGGAATTCGTCCGTCGCCCGGTCCAGGGAATCGGATGCGTCCCGAGCGTCCATGGTCGCCCCTTCCGGCTCCGCGCTCACCATGCTACAAGCCGCCTCCACCCCGCGCGTCCGGGAGCCGGACGGGCCCACGGCCCTGTATGTGCACGCTACATCGGGCTCGTCCGGCGCCTCTGGTCAGCCCTCCGGGCCGTACCGGGCACGGGCCCGGACGACCGTCTCCGCAAGGCGCCGCGCCCGTCCGGGCCGGCTGGTCCAGGGCGGCCATCGCGATCGACACCGGTTCAACTCGGCCGGCCAGGAGCAGGCCGACCGGAAAAGGAACAGCCAAGGCACTCGGCACCCGCCCCCGCCTGTGCTTCCATGCGGTGTCGGCGCACTGACCGTGCGTCAACACCGCATCCGCAGACAGGAGAAGGCATGCCGCAAGGACCCAGACGTCCCGCCCGCACCGCCCGTGTCGCCGCCCTGCTCCTCGCCGCCGTCCTGTCGCTCACCGCGGCCCCGGCCACGGCCGCGGAGGACGCCGCCACGGCCGGCTCCCGCGCCCCCGCCGTGCCGCTCCGCGTGGCGACGTACAACATCCACGCGGGGGCGGGGGAGGACCAGGTCTTCGACCTCGACCGCACCGCCGCCGCCCTGCGCGACCTGCACGCCGACGTCATCGGTCTGCAGGAGGTCGACGTCCACTGGGGCGAGCGCAGCGCCTTCACGGACGAGGCCCGCGCGCTCGCCGGGAAGCTCCGCATGCGGGTCTTCTTCGCGCCGATCTACGACCTCGACCCGGCCACCGAGGGCGGGGAACGCCGGCGGTACGGCGTGGCCGTGCTCAGCCGCTATCCCGTGCTGCACGCCGAGAACCACGAGATCACCCGGCTGTCCACCCAGACCTCCGACCCGGTGCCCGCCCCCGCGCCCGGCTTCGCCGAGATCGAGATCCGCGTGAAGGGCGTCCGCACCCACGTCTACTCGACGCACCTGGACTACCGCGCCGACCCGTCGATCCGCGCCGCCCAGGTCGACGACATGCTCGGCATCCTCGCCGACGACCAGGGGCCGAAGATCCTGGTCGGCGACTTCAACGCCGAGCCGTCCGCACCCGAGTTGGCGCCCCTGTGGCACACCCTGCGCGACGCGGCGCCCGACGCCGGTCTCACGTATCCGGCGGTGGCACCGCAGAAGCGCATCGACCTGATCACCGTCTCGGACGGGATCGCCGTGACCGACGCCCGTACGCACGCCACCGACGCGTCGGACCACCGTCCGGTCGTCGCCGACCTGCGGCTGCCCCGCAAGGACCGCTGAGCCGAGCCTGCGTTCTACCCGGGCGGGACGCCCGGCCCGCCGCCCTGGAGACGTTCCAGGTCCGACGGACGGACCTGGATCGCCACCATCGCGACCAGGGCGGCGAGCCCGGCGAAGACCGCGGCCGTGACGAACGCGGCGGACACGCCGGAGGTGAGGACCTGGGCGCCCCACAGCCCGGGCAGTTCCCCCGTGCGCTGGAACTCCATCCGCTCGGCGGGGGTCGCCTGCTGCAGGAAGCGCGGGACCAGATCCTCCGCCTCGTTCCTGCTGGCCGTGCCGTACATGGTCACCAGGATCGACAGGCCCAGCGAGCCGCCCACCTGCTGCGTGGCGTTGAGCAGACCGGAGGCCGCGCCCGTCTCCTGCACCGGCACATTGGACAGCGCCATCAGGGTCAGCGACACGAACTCCATGCCCATGCCGAAGCTGAACACCAGCATCGGACCGAGCACGCTGCCCGCGTACGTGGAGTGCACGTCGGTCAGCGTCAGCCACGCCAGACCCGCCGCCGCGAACAGACCGCCCGCCACCATGAACGGTTTGGGGCCGTACACCGGCAGGAACCGCGAGGCCAGTCCCGCGCTGATCGCGATGACCGCGCTCACCGGCAGGAAGGCGAGGCCCGCCCGGAGGGGGCTGAAGCCCAGCACGTTCTGCACGAACAGGGTCAGGAAGAAGAACATGCCGAACATCGCCGCGGCCAGGCACAGCATGATCCCGTACGTACCCGCTCTGTTGCGGTCCGCGAACATGTGCAGCGGTGTGATCGGCTGCGGCGACCGCCGTTCCAGCAGCACGAACGCCACCAGCACGACCACCGCGGCCGCGAACGACGCCAGCGTCAGGGGATCCCGCCAGCCGTCCTGCGCGGCCCGGATGAACCCGTAGACCAGCAGCACCATGCCGGCCGTGGAGGTCAGCGCACCGACGACGTCGAAACGGCCCGGATGGCGTTCGGACTCCTTGATGTAACGCGGCGTCGCGAGGGCGATGAGCAGGCCGATGGGCACGTTGACGAACAGCACCCACCGCCAGTTCAGCCACTCCACGAGGATGCCGCCGGCCAGCAGCCCGATCGCGCCGCCGCCCGCGGACACCGCCGCGAACACCCCGAAGGCGCGGTTGCGTTCGGGTCCCTCGCGGAAGGTCGTGCTGATCAGGGCCAGCGACGTCGGCGAGGCGATCGCGCCGCCCACGCCCTGCAGCGCACGCGCCGCCAGCAGCTGACCCGCGTTCTGCGCGAGCCCGCCCAGCAGGGACGCCAGCACGAACAGCAGCACGCCGAAGATGAACACCCGCCGCCTGCCGAGGATGTCACCGGCCCGGCCGCCCAGCAGCAACAGCCCGCCGAACGTGAGGGTGTAGGCGTTGACCACCCACGACAGGCTGGCCGTCGAGAAGTCGAGGGAGCGCTGGATGTGCGGCAGCGCGATGTTCACGATGGTGATGTCCAGCACCACCATCAGCTGGCACGAGGCGATGACGAACAGGGCCATCGCGTTGCCGCGGCCCCGGCCTTCCCGTGCCGCCTCCTGCGTGGAGGCCGGTCGCGGACTGCTGGTCATATGGGGTCGCCCTTCCGGGAGTCCACCGTTCGACCGTACGCGGGCCCCTCACCGCCCACCACTCGATCAACGGCGGCCTCCGGACGGTAGCGCCTGCACCACCTGAAGTGGGCAGCCGGCTGCATGGGCGGCGGTCCGCGGCCGCCCTAGCGTCGGGGAGGTCCCCAGGAACCGCACCCGGAAGGGCCTCCGACCATGCCCCTGATCCCGGACGGCATCGCCGTCGCCCTCGAGCGCGTACGCAGGACGTACGGCGGTGACCAGTCCGTCGTGGCGCTCGACGACGTGAGCGCCGTGTTCCCGCGCGGCACGGCGACCGCCGTGATGGGACCCTCCGGATCCGGCAAGTCCACCCTGCTGCACTGCGCCGCCGGACTCGACCGGCCGGACTCCGGGCGGGTGCGGATCGGGCCCACCGACCTGTCGTCCCTGTCCGAGAAGAAGCTCACCGAACTCCGGCGCGCCCGCGTCGGCTTCGTCTTCCAGGCGTTCAACCTGATCGGCGCGCTGGACGTGGAGCAGAACATCCTGCTGCCGTCCCGCCTCGCGGGCCTGCGCCCCGACCCCGCCTGGGTCGACGAGGTCGTCGCCCGGGTCGGCCTCGGCGAGCGGCTGCGGCACCGGCCCGCCCAGCTCTCCGGCGGCCAGCAGCAGCGCGTCGCGATCGCCCGCGCGCTGGTCACCCGCCCCGAGGTGATCTTCTGCGACGAACCCACCGGCGCCCTCGACACCCGCTCCGCGGCGGCCGTCCTGGACCTGCTGCGGTCCGCGGTCGACGCGTACGGGCAGACCGTCGTCATGGTCACCCACGACCCGGTCGCCGCGTCCTGTGCCGACCGCGTCCTGATCCTCGCCGACGGGCGGATCGTCCGGGACATGGAACGCTCGAGCGCCGAGCGGATCGCCGAACAGCTCGCCCTGCCCGGCCACCGCCGGCCCGTCGCGACCCGGGAGGGCTGACGCGTGCTCCGGCTGGCGGCGCGGACGCTGCGCCACCGCAAGGGCGGCTTCCTCGCCACGTTCCTCGCGCTCGCCGCGGGCGTCGCCGTCCTCATGACCTGCGCGCTCCTCGTCGAGTCCGGGTGGCGGCACCAGGGCGACCCGCAGCGGTACGGCGCGGCCGTCGCCGTGGTCGCCGACCGCGACCTCACCGTCGACGGGCCGACGGTGCTCGGCGAGACCGAGCGCACCACCGTCCTCCTGCCGGAGCGGGGCAGCGTCCCCGAGAAGGTGGCCGGTGAACTGGCCGACGTGCCCGGCGTGGACCGCGCGGTGGGCGACCGGCGTCTCGTCGTCACCACGACGGCGGCTTCCGAGCTGCCCACCACCGGCCACGGCTGGTCGAGCACCGCCCTCGCCCCGTACCGGCTGCTGTCCGGACGGCCGCCGCGAACGGACGGGGAGATCGCCGTCGACGCCCGGCTGTCGGACGGCACTGGTCTCACACCCGGCGCCACCACCGAGGTGGTCACCGGCGGGGTGAGCCGTACGTACGAGGTGAGCGGTGTGGTGGACGCGGACGGCACGGCGAGCGGGCGGGCGGCGCTGTTCTTCACCGACGCGCACGCCGCCGCCCTCGACCCGCGCCCCGGCCGCTACGACGCCGTCGGCGTGCTCACCGCGCCGGACGCCGACCGGGACGCCGTGCTCGCCTCGGTGCGGCGCATCGCGGACGCCGCCGGCGTCACCGCGTACACCGGCGACGACCGCGGACTCGCCGCCGAGCCCGAGAGCGCCGCCGCCCGCTCCCTCGCCCTCGGCGCCGGGGCCGCCTTCGCCGGGTACGCGGCGGCCATCGCCGGCTTCGTCGTCGCCGGAACCACCGGACTGTCCGTACGGCACCGGCGCCGCGACCTCGCCCTGCTGCGGGCCGTCGCCGCCACCCCCGGTGAGGTGCGGTCGATGCTTCTCGCCGAGGCCGGGCTGCTCGCCGCGCTCGCCGGCGCCGTCGGTGTCCCCGCAGGACTGCTCGCCACCCACCAGGTCCGCGACGCGCTCGTCTCCCGCGGCTTCCTTCCGGACGACTTCGCCGTCCGGGGCGGCGCCCTGTCCGCCGCGGCCGCCGTCGTGACCGTCGCCGTCGTCGCCCTGCTGTCCACCTGGATCGCCGCGCTGCGCGTCACCCGTATCCGGCCCACCGAGGCTCTCGGCGAGGCGGCGGTGGAACCCGTCACGGGGGGCCGGGTCCGCCTGATCTGTGGCGCGTCCTGCGTGGCCGGAGCACTGTCCCTGACGGTGCTGACCGGCGCCACCGACGGACAGACGGCGCTGGGCGCCGCCATGGGGATGCTCTACCTGTTCGTCCTGGGCGTCGCCCTGCTGGCCCCCTGGATCAACCAGGCGGCGGCCCGGCTGCTCGGTCCCGTGCTGCGCACTGTGTGGGGCAACAGCGGCTACCTCGCCGCCGCCAATCTGCGCGCCAACGCCCGCGGCATGGTCGCTGTGCTCACGGCGCTCGTGCTGTCCGTGGGGCTGGGCGGCACCGTGTGGTTCCTCCAGGACAACCTGGAGCGGCAGACGGTCGTGCAGAGCCGCGAGGGCGTCCTGGCCCAGTACGCGCTGACCTCCGGCGCCGGACTGCCCGCCTCCGCCGCGGCCGAGGCGCGCCGCGTCCCCGGCGTGGTCGCGGCGACCGGCGTGCGCCGCACCTCCGTCGTCGTGTTCGACCGGCTCGAACCGCAGACCGTCCCCGCCCAGGGCATCGACCCCCTGGGCGCGGATCGCACCCTGGACCTGCGGATCCGCTCGGGCAGTCTCGACGCCCTCCGCGAAGGCACCGTCGCCGTCTCCACGGCCCGCGCGGACGCGGCCGGCTGGCGGCTGGGGGACAAGGCCCGGCTGTGGCTCGGCGACGGCACACCCGTCACCCTGCGCGTCGTCGCCCTGTACGAGCGCGGCTGGGGCTTCGGCGACATCACCCTGCACCGGCGCACGCTCGACGGCCACACCGTCACGGGTCTGGACGACCGGGTACTGATCCGAACTGCTCCGCACGCCGGTGCGGAGGGCGCCCTCGCCGAGTTGGCCCGCCGGTATCCCGGCGGCCAGGTGGTGGACACGGCCCGCCTGACCGGCGAACTCGCCGAGGACGTGGCGGTGAGCGGCTGGCTCAACAAGATGCTGGTCACCGTCCTGGTCGGCTACGCGGTCCTGGCCGCCGCCAACACCCTGGTCATGGCCGCGCTGGCCCGCACCAGGGAACTGTCCCTGCTCCGCCTGGTCGGAGTGACCCGCGTCCAGGTGAAGCGGATGATCCACGCCGAACAGGCGGGTCTGCTGGGCGTGGCTCTGCTGATCGGCGCGGCGATCGCGGCGGTCACCCTCACGACGACCGTCCGAGCGGTGACCGGCGCGGCGGTGCCTCACGTTCCGGCCGTGGGCTGGGCGACCCTCCTGGGCGGAACGGCGGCGCTGGCCCTGCTGGCAACGGTGGTCCCGGTGAGCCGCGTCCTGCGGACGGCACCGGTCGAGGGGATGGGCGTGCGGGAATGAGGGGGGCTGGTGGCGCCGACGCGGGTGGGAGTTCCGGCACGCGCGCCGGCTCGGCTGAGCTCGCCGCTTCGGTAACGCCGGCCGCCGACGCGCGTGTCGACCCTCGCACGCGCGCCGCCGCCGGCGCGCCTCTCGGCTCGAGCGCGCTCGCCGCGTCGTGTGAGCCGGGCAGCCCGGGCGCGCTGTCCGGGCCTCGCGCCTCCCCCGGCGCCGGTGTGCCGGGCGGATTCGGGACGCCCACCGCGCCGGGCACGCCCGCCCGCACCCGGTCACGCGCCCGGACCCGCCCTCTCGCTCCTGCCCCTACCCCCAACCCCGAACTCCCGTACAGCGGGCGGCCGAGCAGGGCGCCGGCCCCGCGTTCTATCCTCCGTGCCTGGGAGGTGCGGATGGTGGTGACGCACGACCGCCCGGCGGACGGACGGCCGGGTTGGCGGCGGGCGGTGGGCGTCCGCGCCCGGGCCGCGCTGGACGCGCTCGAGCACCTGGTCGGGGGACTGGGCACCGCCCTGCTCGCCCTCCTCGCCACGCTCTGGCTCGCCCTCACCGCGGCGGCCTGTCTCCTCGGCGTGGGCCTCTGGCTGCTGCCGTCCGCCCTGCACGCGGTGCGTGCGGTCGCCGACCGCGAGCGGGGCCGGCTCTCCCGGTGGGGGCCCGAGATCGTCGGCCCGTCCCCCGCGCCCCACGGGCCGAGGGCGATGCTCGGCGACCGGGCCGTCCGCCGTGAGGTCCGCTGGGTGGTCACCCACGCGCTCCTCGGCCTGTTCCTCGGGCTCGTCGGAGCGACCCTGCCGCTCAGCGCCGCGCACGACGTCACCTTCCCGCTGTACTGGACGTTCCTGCCGGAGAGCGAGGCCGCGTCCGCCGTGGGCTGGTGGACCGTCCACGACTGGCCCGGCGCCCTCGGCGTCAGCGCGGTCGGCGTGGCCCTGGCCGGCGTCATCGTGCTGTGCGCGCCCGCCCTCGCCCGGCTCCAGGCCTGGCCCGGACGCCGGCTGCTCAGCCCCGACCCGGGCACCGACCTCGTCCTGCGGGTCGCCGAGCTCACCGCCACCCGCGCCGCCGCCCTGGACGCCCATGTCACCGAACTCCGCCGCGTGGAGCGGGCGTTGCACGACGGCACGCAGAACCGCATCGTCGCCGTCACCGTCCTGCTCGGCGCCGCACGGCGCGCCCTCGCCCGCGACCCGGAGGAGGCCGCGGCCGTCCTGGACCGCGCCCAGGACGCCGCCGAACAGGCGCTCACCGAGCTACGGGCGGTCGTCCGCAGTATCCTCCCGCCGGTCCTCGCCGACCGCAGCCTCCCCGACGCCCTCACGGCGCTCGCGGCCGGCTGCCCGGTGCCCTGCCGCGTCGACGCCGACATGCCCACGCGCTGCCCGGCGGCGGTCGAGGCGACGGCGTACTTCGCGGTCGCCGAGGCCCTCACCAACATCGCCAGGCACAGCGGCGCGGGCGAGGCGCGGGTCGCCGTCCGCGCGGCCGGCGGGCTGCTGCACGTGGAGGTCCGCGACGACGGCCACGGCGGCGCCGGTGAGCACGGCGGCACCGGGCTCACCGGCATCCGCCGCCGCGTCGAGGCCCACGACGGAACACTGGAACTGGCCAGCCCTCCCGGCGGCCCCACCACCCTGAAGGTGACCCTGCCATGCGGATCGTGATCGCCGAGGACGACGCCCTGCTGCGCGAGGGGCTGGCGCTGCTGCTGCGCGCCGAGTCCCTGGACGTGGTGGCGACGGCGGAGGGCCCCTTCGCGTTCCTCGACGCCGTCGACGCGGAACGCCCGGACGTCGCCATCGTCGACGTGCGGATGCCGCCCACGCACACCGACGAGGGCATCACCGCCGCCGTGGAGGCGCGGCGGCGCCTGCCGGGCCTCGCGGTGCTCGTGCTGTCCGCGTACGTCGAGCAGGCCTTCGCCACCGACCTGCTCGCGCAGGGCAGCGCGCGGCTCGGCTATCTGCTGAAGGAACGGGTGGGGCGGGTCGAGGAGTTCCTGGAGGCGCTGCACCGCGTGGCGGACGGCGGCACGGCCATCGACCCGGAGGTCGTCGCCCAGCTGCTGACCCGCTCCCGGCCCGACACCCGCCTGGAGCGGCTGAGCCCCCGCGAGCGGGACGTGCTCGCGCTGATGGCGGAGGGCCTCGGCAACGCGGCCATCGCGGAACGCCTCGTCGTCAGCGACGGAGCCGTGCACAAGCACATCCGCAACATCTTCGCCAAGCTCGAGCTGCCGCCCACCGACCGCACGGACCGCCGCGTGGCAGCGGTCCTCCACTTCCTGGAGAACACCCGCACCTGACGCCCTCGCCGCCCGAGGAACGCGCCCGAAAGGGGCGCGGGGAACTGCGTGACCAGCCACGAACTGCCCGCACTTGCCGGCGGCCCCATGCCGCGGTTCCATGAGAACACCGGCCGTCCGACCCCCAGGGGCGCGGGGAACTGCGCGAGCATCCACACACCACCCGCATGCGGAATGCGATGCCGTAGCCCCGTGAGCCTCCCACCCACATGGGTACACGGGTGACCTGTGCCACAACACCGCAGCGTGAGCAGCGAAAGAGGTAGACCACATGACCTCCGGCTTCGGCTTCGGCCCTTCCCCCTTCGAGGGCTTCGACGACCTTTTCGCCCGTTTCTTCGGGCAGAGCCCGGTCTCCACCCGGCGG
>Ga0164243_10015893_pt1 | contig 10370 bp, 10 predicted proteins | sample OricompcompostOP_FD_108781 | JGI IMG/M metagenome (GOLD analysis project Ga0164243, IMG submission 108781) | Organic Plus compost microbial communities from Emeryville, California, USA - Original compost - Organic plus compost (OP) | ecosystem: Engineered > Solid waste > Mixed feedstock >... | reverse complement strand
GCTCCTCAGTGCCCCAACGGAGGATGGCCCCGCTACCCAGGACGCCGCCCGAGTCGTAGTACGGCGGGAGATCCAGCCCCATCTCGCGGAGCTCCTCCGCGATCACGAGCGCGTGGTCGAGGGTCAGTCCGCCGCCGCCGAACTCTCGCGGCGCCGTGGGGTACAGCCATCCCCGCGAGCCCAGTCGGCGACCGAGCTCGCGACGCGCGGCGTAGTTCGCCGCCGTCTCGAAGTGCTCGTCGAGCCCGACGATCTCGGTGGGGACCTCCTGCGCCAGCCATGACCGCACCACGCGGCGGAAGCCCGCCTGATCGGGCGTGTCGTGCGAGTCAAAATCCACCGCATGCTCCTCTCGTGCCGGCCAGCAGAACGTCAGACCGGCTAGTCGCCGAATGCTCCCGCATCACAGGTATCACTCGTGGGGGGCGAGCGTGATATGGACGTCGACGAGCGATGGGCCGCCGGTGAGCTGGCACGCCAGACGCGAACCGTCCTTCGCATGGATGAGCTGGTCCAGCAGGTCGACCTCGTCCTCGCTCGGTGTCGCCAACGCCGCCCGCGACTCCTCGTCGACGTAGACGTGGCACGTACCGCAGATCGCGTTGCCGCCGCAGGTGGCCTCGATGTTCAGCTGGGCGCGGTACTTCAGCGCGGACATCAGGGTCTCGCCGTACAGGACCTCGACCACGTGGGGGCGGCCTTCGCGGTCGGTCACCTCGACGGTCGCCCGCTGCCCGGCGTCCGGGCCATCGACCGAGGCCGGTCTGGCGTCTGTCGTCATCATCCGGTGACCATCGGCAGCTCAAGGATCTTGAGCTCACCGATCGCGCCGCCGTACCGTGCACGGAACTGCCCATCCTCGAGCCGCGCATCAGGGAAGCGTTCCACAAGCTTGGTCAGCGCCTGCTGCATCGCCATACGAGCCAGCCGATTACCCACACACTGGTGCGGCCCCATTCCAAAGGACATGATCCGCTTGGGATCGCGGCGGACATCGAAGCGAAGGGGGTCGGGAAACATCGTCGGATCGTAGTTCGCCGCCTGCTGCGACACCCGGACGATCATTCCCTCGGGGATGAAGGTCCCACCGATCTCGGTGTCCTCCGTCGCGATGCGCGGGAAGAGCAGATACCCCCCGCGGTGGTAGCGCACACACTCCTCGATCGCCAGCGGCACCAGCGTCAGGTCACGACGCAACTCCTCGAGTTGGTCAGGGTGACAGTAGAGCGAGTAAAGAACCCCGCCCATGGCCCGCGCGGTGCCCGAGAGGGCCGCGACACAGACCGTGAACAAGACGTCGAAGACCTCCTTGTCACTGAACCGGTCGTCGCCGTCGCTGGCAGCTAGCAGATCACTGATGAAATCCTCGCCGGGGTTCGCACGACGCTCGTCAACGACTGCCTGGATCGTCCGGCGGGCCGCGTCGAAGGCCTGGACCACCACATCGGGCACGGACTCTCCCGCCTTCACGCGGGTGGTCAGTGGGATGAGCTCGTGCATCCTGCGGAAAATGGAACGCTGCTCCTCCTCGAGCCGAAGCATCACCGTGAGCAGGGCGCCGTCGAGGAGCCGGTTCGCGTAGTCGGCCATGCCGTCGAACCGCCGCTTGCGCTCGATGTCATCGAGCATCCCGTCGATGACGCGCCCGACACCCGCTTCGAGCCGAAGCATCGCTTTGGGCGAGAAGGCCGGGTTCATCAGACGGCGCATCCGCATGTGGGCCTCGCCATCCATCTGAGCCAGTGTCTGTACCCCGACGAACTTGTCGAACTTCTCGTGGCCGACCTTCTTCGGGATCAACGTGCTGAAGCGCTTCGTGTCCATGAGAACTTCGTGCACATCCGCATACCTTCCGCAGATCGCCAACGGCATGCCGTCGTCGACCACGTAGAACGGACGCCTCGTGGCCCAGCCGGCCAGGGTCTGCTGCACGTCCGCAAGCATGTCGTCGCTCCCCAGCTCCAGGTTCTCGAAGTTCTCCGGATCGCGCTCGGCTAGAGCATCTAGTAGCACGGACATTGCTTGACTCCCCTGAAAATGTTGTTCGACCGGTATGCGGCGGTTTGACCTCTCAGCCCCTGCGACGGTAGCGCGATATCGATTTCCATTACGTGTCATCGAGGGGGCGACCCGCCGCCCGGCCGCTACCAGGCCACCATGCGCGCACATGCTTCTTCGAGCAAGTCGGGTCGCCCCTCGAAGTAGTGCGTTGCTCCGTCGACAATATGGAGATCCGTCTTGGCGGTCTTGATCGCATCGTGGATCATCCGCGAGATAACCGGCGGCGACCCCGTGTCGGCGGATCCGCCCACGACCAGCGTGGGCGTCTGCAAGGTCGGCAGCCACCTCAGGCCGTCGCCGTTGGTCTCGTCGATCGACCACTGGTTGATCCACGACCTCAGACTGGTGAAGCGGTTGAGCCCCGCCGGTAAGTAGTTGGCGACCTCCGGTTTCCCCCACAGGGTGCTGCCGACGGCAGCGTCGCTCGCATCGATCGACGGGTCGACGAACCGCAGATCGGCGCTCGTGCCGTGGACGACGAAGGCCAGGTCGTCCAGGCCGTGTGGCCAGTGACCGGCGTTCGTGATGCGCGCGAGCTGTTGATGGGCCCACCCCGTGATACGTCGATTTCGGGCGAGTTGCGCCTCGCGATACCGAGCCACGAATTCCGGAGAGAACGGCGGACCGTTGTCCGGGTTGAAGGCGTCGAGCTCGGGATCACGCGCGAACGGCGTGTGCTCGTCGATGATCGCCGGATCGAGCCACTCCATCGAGACGCGCGCACGCGAAGCGTGCGCCATGAACAAGATGATCGCATCGGCAGGCGGCAGGTCCGCTTGGGTCAGGTCCGGGCCTACCCCCCCGGGAGGGGCGGTCACGGTGGGGCGCTCGGCCTGCGCCTGGTAGAACGGCACGATCGACCCGCCACCGGAGTTGCCGACCAGCACGATCCGCTCGAATCCGCGTCTGCGCAGCTCCGCGATGGCCGCGCCGATGTCGAGCAGGCAGTTCTCGACGATGAGCGTCGCGTCCGACCCAACGTAACGTGTCGTCATCCCGACGGCGGCGACACCCATCCGCGCCAGTGTCTGTAACGCGTAGTGACCGAGGAAGTTCGCCGTCGGATGGACGATCAGAACCGCCGTGGCCGGGCGCTTGCCGGGCGGATAGACGATCGAGGCCCACGTCGCACCGGACAGGCGCGCGACACCGGAGAAGACGTCGACCCTTCCGCTGGGTCGGATCGGGATCTCTACAAGATCTCTCTCGAGTCCTGGGCCGAGTGGCATGGAGTACTCCTCTGTGCGGTGAGTGACGTGGTTGATGGTGTTGGCGGTGGGGGCGGACGCTGATCGCCTCAGCTCAGGTGGTTCGACAGGTCGAGACCTAGCCGACCTCCTTGAGATCGCGCTTCAGGACCTTTCCGTACGAGTTCCGCGGAAGCGTGCTGATGAACTCGTAATGCCTGGGGACCTTGTAGTCCGACAGGGAGCTCCGGGCCACGTCATCCATACGCCGCACGATCTCGTCATGGGGCTGTTCGGGGTCCTCAGGAACAACGAACGCGACGACGGTCTCGCCCCACGTCCGGTCTACGCGACCCACCACCGCGACCTCGCGGACCTCCGCCAGGGGCGACAGGACCCGTTCGATCTCCGCGGGGTAGACATTCGATCCGCCGGTGATGATCACGTCTTTCGACCGGCCGAGGAGGAACAGGCTGCCGTCCTCGGCGATGCACCCGAGGTCGCCCGTCCGTAGCCAGCCGTCGTCCAGGGCATCAGCCGTCGCATCGGGCCTGCCCCAGTACGAGGTCATCACGGCCGGCCCCCGCACGAGCACCTCACCGACCGTGCCGGGCGGCATCGTGTTGCCGTCCTCGTCGCCAATTCCGAGGGTGATCCCTGGCCGTGGATACCCGACAGACGCGAGCAGCTCGGATCCCTCATCGCGGAGCGCCCGCTCGTGATCCTCGCGCGTGAGCACCGTCGCGGTCATCGGGGTCTCGCCCTGCGCGTAGAGCTGAACGAGCACCGGGCCTAGTGCTTCCCATGCGGCCTCGACATCATGCGGCTGGATCGGCGCTCCCCCGTAGACGAGGTACTCGAGGCGCGGAAGGCTCACGGCCTCACCGCGTCGCGACGCGTCCTGCACGGCCTCCGTCAGCAGGACGATCTGGGTCGGCACCATCCACGTGTTCGTGATGGCCTGATCGCGCATCAGCGCGAGCACCTCGCGCGGCTTGAAGCTCCCCGGCGGGAGGATCAACTGGTGGGCACCCCGGGCGACCGCGGCCATCGCGTGGAATCCGGCGGCGTGCGTGAGCGGGCAGGCGTGCAAGGTTCGGTCCGCATCGTTCATCGGGGTGAGGTCGGCCAGCCAGCTAACGACCACGAAGGTCAGCGCCCGGTGCGAGAGAGTTGCTCCCTTCGGCCGGCCCGTCGTCCCCGACGTGTAGAAGATCCATGCCGGATGCTCGTCGTCCACGTCGACCGGTTCGAAGCCGAACTCTTCCCGCGGCGCCTTCACGACGTCGTCGTACGACACGCAGCCGTACGGGATGTCCCGCGCCTCGGCCACGCAGACGACCTGCAGGTCGCCTGCGGTCATCTCGTGCGCGGCATCGATGTCGTCGGTGATCAGGACCCGCGCACCGCAGTCGTGGAGCTGGTACCTGACTTCGTCGTGCGAGGCCCTGCGGTTAAGGGGCACCAAGACGAAGCCGCCCCGGAATGCGGCGTACATCGACTCCAGGTACTCGGGCCGGTTGTTCAGATAGACGCCGACACAGTCGCCCGGGCGCGCACCGCCGACACGGATCGCCGCGGCGAGCGCCGCGGAGCGCGCGTCAAGCTCGCGATACGTGCGATGCTCGGCGTCCCACGTGACGGCGGGGAGGTCCGGTGCCCGCCGAGCGGCGTTGACGAGCATGTGCGCGATGTTCATGACTCCGCACACTAGGTTCGGAACTCTGTCAACTTGATGCCAACTGTCATCGACCCCGAAGCAACAGGATACTTCTCCTAGGCTCGTCGGCGTGATGCCATTTGAGAACTCGCCGGGGCTCGGGGTGCCTGTCAGCCTGATCCGCGCCGGAACCAGCAAGGGCGTCTTCGTCGACGCACAGCACGTGCCTACGGCCCCCGCCGAGCGCGACGCGTTCCTCCTGCGACTCATGGGATCGCCCGACCCGATGCAGCTCGACGGCTTGGGCGGCACCCACTCAAGCACCAGCAAGGTGATGATCGTGACGCCGAGCCAGGACCCTGCGTGCGATGTCGAGTACACGTTCGCGCAGATCGGCGTCGACAAGCGCACGGTCGATGTCGCCGGGAACTGCGGCAATCTGACGCCCGGCGTCGCCCTGTTCGCGGCCAGCCGCGGCTGGTGCGACCTAGTCGAGCCCGTCACCGAGGTCCGACTGCGGAACGTCAACACCGGACGGTCGGTGGAGGTCGCCGTGCCGGTCGAAGCAGAAGCGCCCAGGACGACGGGCGATGTGCGCAACGACGGGGTGCCCGGGACGGGGCCGGGCTTTCTCATCCGGTTCCTCGATCCGGCGGGAGCGGTGACGGGACGCGTCCTTCCGACCCGCCATCTGGTCGATCAGGTCCGGGTGTCCCCCGACCTGCCCGCTCTGCAGGTCACTCTCGTCGATGTCTCCGGCCCGACGATGTTCGCCCGCTTGGGCGACGTCATCGCGGAACCGCACCCGGTATCCCCGGAGGTCATCAACGGCGACCCTCGGCTTCTGATCCTGCTCGAGCAGATACGGGGCGCTGGAGCGACGCTCCTGGGGCTGGCCGACGATGCTGAGTCCGCGGCCGCGCAGTCACCGGCCCTTCCGAGGCTCGCGCTGATCCGCAACCCGGATCCCGCTCCGGGCAACGGTCGTCCGGACATCTCGGTCGTGACGATCTCGGGACAGCGCGCGCACCATGCCTGCCCACTCACTGTCGCGCAGGCGACGGCCGTCGCGGCACTCCTCAGGGGCAGCATCCCGGGCGATCTGTCCTCGCCCCGGCTCCGCACGGCTGCCGTCGAGGTCGATGACATCGTGCAGATCGCGCATCCCAAGGGCATCGTCGACATCACGGTCCACCTCGACCGACGCGATGGGCCCGAGCCGCGCGTGCGCTCAGTCAGCTACGAGCGCACCGCGCGGGTGTTGCTCGACGGCGTCGCCTACGTGCCGTGGCCGTCGTGAGTCCGCCCGGCCCGGGCGTCCTGCGATCTCAGCAGTAGTGGATGGCTCCCCAGGTGTCGTAGGCCTCGGTGGCGAAGAGCGCCTGCCGATCCTCCCACGAGACGATGCGGTCCAGGTACGTCCGCGAGTCGCCGTGAGCGAGCAGGTGCTCCAGCGCATCATGACCGCTCTTCATGACCGCACGGAGCAGGAAGTTTGCGTGCAGCACGATGCGAAATCCCAACGCCGAGTAGTCAGCGGCGCTCAGGTGGGGGGTCGCCCCGCCCTCGACGACGTTGACGAGAAGGGGGACGCCGTTTAGCGCCTCACCGACGCGCTTGAGCTCGCCGACATCGCCCGGCGCCTCGATGAACACGGCATCGGCACCCGCCTCCGCGAAACCTAGCCCGCGCTCGATCGCCGATTCGATGGATCCGGTCGCCTTACGAGCGTCCGTCCGAGCGATGATCAGCAGCGACTCGTCAACGCGGGCGTCGAGAGCGGCCCGAATCTTGATTGTCATCTCCTCCAGGGGGATGACGTCGTGGCCCGACGGGAAGTGACCGCATCTCTTCGGTGAAATCTGGTCCTCGAACTGGATCGCCGAAGCGCCGGCGCGCTCGAAGAGCCGGACGGTGCGGATGACGCTCAGCTCGTCGCCATATCCGGTGTCGGCGTCGGCGATGACGGGCACATCCGCGGCCATCGTCAACCGCCCCAGCGCGTCAGCGACCTCGGTCTGGGTCGTCATTCCCAGATCCGGTATGCCGAACACTGCATTGGCCAGCCCGGCACCCGTCAAGTAGACGGCCTCGGCTCCCGCCTGCTCAGCCAGGCGGGCACCGAGTGCATCCGTCACTCCGGGCACGATGACCGGCGGCCCGCCCCTAGCCGTCACACGCGATCGGAGCACCCCGCGCAAGCCGGCAAGATCCCGGCCATGTCCAAGGACCGGGGTGTCGGACTGGGTAGGTCCCGCGCCGGGCCTGTCGTCGGAGTGCCCGGATCGATCGGTCACTTCGATCGTGCCTGTTCTTCCCCGACCACGAGCCGGTAGAGGGCGTCCTTGACGTCCGCGCCCGAGCTCAGCGCTTCGTGCTTCGTCCTGAGCCACGCGCTGACGACCTCGTGCGCCTCGTCGGGCCGGTCGTTCCAGTCCGGCGTGAGGGGGGTCGTGATCTCGAGGCGGATCCCGTTGGGGTCGAAGAAGTAGATGCTGTAGATGATCGTGTGGTCCACCGGTCCAAGGACATCGATCCCGTTGGACTCCACCCACGCCTTCCACTCGTCGACCTGCTCGACGGTAGAGACCTCCAGCGCCACGTGGTTGAAGATGTCGTACATGGGGTGCGGGGGCGCTTCGCGGACCGGCAGACCGTTGCCCTCGAAGAAGGCGATCGTGGAACCGTCCTGCATCCGGAAGAACAGGTGCAGGTAGGGCATGATCTCGCGGGTCGAGGGAATGCGTTCGTGCATGACGGCTGCTACCAACGGCATCCGCATGATCCGGGTGTAGAAGTCTGTCGTTGCCTCTGCGTCGTGTGTCACCATCGCCAGGTGGCTGAGCATCTCCGGAGCAAGTGATGCAGCCGGAGCACTGGTGGCGAGCTTGGCTGATTTTTCAGCGATCTGAGTCATTCGAGTCTCCTTCTTACGGGCGAGTCTTAAAAGGTGACTACGACGCTAGACGTGATCGTGTGTCATTTGACTGTCGAAGGTCGCGCGAGCGCAGCGAACAGGTGACACGTTCACGACACCTCTCAGACGGCACGATCTGCACGTAACACCAGCAGATCGGAAGGACAGGCGAGGCGTGGACGATTCTGCCAACGCTCACGACCCACTTCGCACCGTCGTCGTGAGTCGGCGCGCGCAGCTCACCGACGACATCATTGAGCTCACCTTGGCGCCGGCGGCCGGCAAGGAGTTGGTCGTCGCCGAGCCAGGCGCGCACATCCGCGTGCACCTGGGAGGCGAACATCGGGCCTACTCGCTGTGCTCTGTCGAGCCGCATGGCCGCACTTGGACCATCGCTATCGCGCGAGACCGGTCCAATCGTGGCTTCTCTGCGATGCTCCATGACCGGGCCGTGCTCGGCACGATGCTGGAGGTCACCGAGCCGTTCAACAACTTCCAACTGCTGCAGGCGCCTCGATACGTGTTCATCGCCGGTGGCATCGGCATCACTCCCCTGTTGCCCATGATCGAGACGGTCACGCGGGACGAGGCGGAGTGGGAGCTGGTGTACGTCGGGAAGCGCCGGACTGCGATGGCATACCTGGACCAGCTGGTCGATCGGCATGGCGATGCTGTACGGGTCCACACGAGCGAGCAACTGGGCCGGCTGGACCTCAAGGACCTCGTCTCCCAGCTGCCCGCCGATGCGATGATCTACGCCTGTGGTCCCGATAGCCTCCTCGACGACCTGGAGTCCGTGGGGGCGTCGTGGCCTCCCGGACGACTGCGCGTGGAACGGTTCCAGGGGGGCGTGGTCCACGAGCCGAGCGATCAGGCCTTCCCCATCGAGTTCGCCCGCACAGAACTGCAGGCGAGTGTGGGGCCCGATCAAACAGTGCTCGAAGTCGCTGAAAGCCTCGGCATCTTCGTCGATGTCTCGTGCGAGGAAGGCACCTGTGGGTCTTGCCTCACGCGCGTCCTCGCCGGCGAGGTCGACCATCGCGACTTCATCTTGACACCGGAAGAACGCACCCGCTCAGAAGTCATGTACGTCTGTGTGTCCCGATCCAAGCACGGCTCACCCCTTGTGCTCGATCTCTGATATGTAGGGCTGGCTGTCAAGGGCATGGTGAGGCGACCATCGAAGATGCCTCCATGACGGTCGCCTCGTGCTTCGTCGGGTCCCCGACTCGGTGAGCGCGTCATTGGCGACGCGCGGTGAGAATGACATGTGCGCGTTGGTTACCGCAGGACGGTGGTTCGGCTGGAGCTGATCCGCTGATCTAATGACGAGCCTCATCCCCTGGCTCGACCCGGGCGACCGCGTCAGCGAAAGGGGCGAGCTGCTCACCGATTTGGGTGTCCAGGTCCGCGATGTCGGCGCTGGTCTGGTCGATACGCGCCAGCATGCTGGCCAGTAGGAACCGTGGTGCTCACCGAACGTCCCGACCTTCAGGCCGGCGAAGGCCTCGTCCAACAGACCGCTCTTGAGACGCATCCGCGACGCTCCGGACGAGTCTGGGCCGACCCGAGCCCTCCTACCACGGACCGCACTACGACTTCGACGAGCTGCGCTCGATGCTCACCACTCGCGATCTGCCCGACGGCTTCGAGGTGATCCTCTCCCCCGGTCGGATGGTCGACCCCCTCGCCGACCCCGGCGGTACGACGGCCCGCCTGGCGCGGGTGCGTGAGGCCGGCGCCACCCTGGTCAGCATCGCCGTCGAAGCAACCTCGGCCGGCCACTACTGCGAGCAACTCGAGGCGCTGGCCGGGCTCGTGAAGGAGATCCCGTGACCGAGGACCGCCCGGCCGCCATCGAAGACCGCCTCCAGCGCCTCGAGGACGAGTGCGAGATCGTGCAGCTTCTCACGCGGTACGGGCCTCTGGTCGACTCCGGCTGCGCGCAGGAGGTGGCGGCGATCTGGACGGAGGACGGCGTCTACGACAACGACGTGATCATGATGTCGGGTCGCGACCAGATCCGCGCCATGGTCGAGTCAACGCCGCACCAGAGCTATATCGCCGGCGGTTGCGCGCATTTCAACGGCCCGGTCTCGGTGCACGTCGACGGCGACAAGGCCGTCGCCGTGACCCACTCGCTGATGGTGCTGCACGAGGACGGCGCCTTCCGGATCAACCGTGCGACCGCCAATCACTGGCAGCTACGTCGCACCGGCGAGGGCTGGCGCGCCACGGTGCGCACCGGACGCATCCTCGACGGAGACGAGCTGGCATGGGGTCTGCTCCGGGCCGGCGCACTCGGCGAACCGCCACCGGCTCGCCCGGTGAGTCAGGAGAGCGGCGGGCTCTCGTCCAGGAGCTCGCGCGCCAGATAGGTGGCGCCGGCCACGGCCGCCGGCATCACGGCGATGCCACCGAAGGGCACCAGGAAGCAGGCCTGCACGCACACGCCGAAGCCGAGCAGGGCACGGCGGTGCGGACGTAGCAGCGCCCGGCGGGCCGCACGGTCGAGGCCCCGCGCCTCGAGCGGCCGGGAGACCAG
>Ga0164243_10015892_pt1 | contig 10370 bp, 9 predicted proteins | sample OricompcompostOP_FD_108781 | JGI IMG/M metagenome (GOLD analysis project Ga0164243, IMG submission 108781) | Organic Plus compost microbial communities from Emeryville, California, USA - Original compost - Organic plus compost (OP) | ecosystem: Engineered > Solid waste > Mixed feedstock >... | reverse complement strand
TTTGCCAGCGCCGGCGGATCGAAGTCCTCGCGGATCAGACCCTTCGACGGGCTTGCCTTCTTGATCTCGGCGATCAGCGCCGGCCGCCCCGACGCGATCCGCGCCTTGATGGCCGAAAGAAATCCGCGCGGCGCTCCGGCACTGCGCGCGTATTCCGCCACGATCTGCAATGGTTCGCGCGCTTTCGCGGCGGCGATCTCCTCGAGCTTGTAGGAGGTGATCCTGTTGAGGATGTCAGCGGCCATTGGGACTTCTAGGGCTCCGAATTGGTGATCGCGACCAGCTTGTCGAGAGCCGCGCGCGCCGCGCCCGAGTCAATCGAGCGCGCCGCGATCTCGACGCCGTCGATGAGGTTTCCGGCTTTGTCGGCGACGATCAGCGCCGCCGCCGTGTTGAGCAGAACGATATCGCGGAACGCTCCCTTCTCGCCGTCGAGCAGCGCCTGGATGGCTTTGGCGTTCACTTCCGCGTCGCCGCCCCTGAGCTGGTCCAGCGAGGCGAGCGGCAGTCCGGCCTGCTCGGGCAGAACCTCGAACACGGCGACCGTGCCGTTCTTGACCTCTGCAACCTTGGTCGGCCCGGTGGTGGTCAGCTCGTCGAGTCCATCGCTGCCGTGAACGACCCAGGCGTGCTCGGAGCCGAGGCCGTTAAGCGCATCGGCAATCGGTTCGACCCAGCGCGGATCGTAGACGCCGACGACCTGGCGCGTGACGTTGGCTGGATTGGAGATTGGACCCAGCACGTTGAACAGCGTGCGCACCTTGATCTCGGCGCGCGCCGACGCCCACTCCTTCATCGCCGGGTGATGCATGGGCGCCCACATGAAGCCGAGCCCCGCATGCGCGATGGCGCGGGCGACCGCGTCCGGCCCGAGGTCGATCTTGACGCCGAGCGCCTTGAGCACGTCCGACGCGCCCGAGCGCGACGACACCGAGCGGTTGCCATGCTTGGCGACACATGCGCCGGCGCCTGCCGCAACGATTGCCGCGCACGTCGAGACGTTATAGCTGCCGTGCCCATCGCCGCCCGTGCCGACGATGTCGATGGTCCCTTTGGGTGCCGCGACGGCCCGCATGCGCGAGCGCAACGTCCGTGCCGCGCCGGTGATCTCGGCAATGGTCTCGCCGCGCACCCGGAGCCCCATTAGGAACGCCGCGCGCTGAACGTCGCTTGCCCCCTCGGTCATCAGGAGCTCCAACGCAGCGGCGATCTCGTCCTCGCTGAACGTGTCGCCGTTCGCGACCCGGTTCAGGAGCGCCTTTATGTCGTCGCCGCTGTCCGCGACCAATTCCAGTTGCGCCATCGCTGCTCCGGCGGGTTAGGCGGCACGCGGCCGCGGCGTTGAAGCGGAAATGCGGCGCGGCGTGAAGCTTGCAAGCTCGAGGAAGTTGGCGAGCAGCGCGTGGCCCTGCTGGGAGGCAATGCTCTCGGGGTGGAACTGCACGCCGTGAACTGGGTGCTCGCGGTGCTGCAGGCCCATGATGATGCCGTCGTCCGTCTCGGCTGTCACCTCGAGGCAATCCGGCAGGCTCTCGCGCTCGACGATCAGCGAGTGATAACGCGTGACTTCGAAGGTCTCAGGCAGCCCCTTGAAGATGCCGATGTCGCGGTGGCGGATCGTCGACAGCTTGCCGTGCATCGGTACGGGCGCGCGCACCACCTTGCCGCCGTAGACCTGACCGATCGACTGGTGGCCGAGGCAGACCCCGAGCAACGGAATGCGCCCCGCCGTCTTCTGGATGAGATCAAGACAGATGCCGGCCTCGTTGGGGGTGCACGGGCCCGGCGACAGCACGATCGCCTTGGGGTTCAGCGCCAGCGCCTCCTCGGCCGTGATCTGGTCGTTGCGGCGCACGACGCTCTCGGCGCCCAGCTCCCCGAGGAAGTGCACGAGATTGTAGGTGAAGCTGTCGTAGTTATCGATGAGTAGCAGCATGTCGCGGCCCCTCCAGGGTTCAGTCAAAAGCTGTAGAAAGCGGGCCCTTGCCCGTCAAGTGGAGCCTCGGGCGGGCCGTTAACGCTATTTAGCCAAGCTCGCGCGGCGTCACGAAGGCTTCGAGCGTGCCCGCGCCGGGCTTGGCCTCCGCCCAGTCATCACCCTCGAACGCGATGACGGCGAGGGCGGCGGTCGGAAACTTCATCGCCATCTTCTGCAGCGCCTTGCGGTCGCCGTTTCCGGTGAGCGACAGCGCCAGCGCGTGCAGTCCCGGATTGTGCCCGACGAGCATGACGTGGGACCGCCCTTGGCCCATCTTGCGCAGCCGCTCGATGAGGGTCGCTGGACGCGCCAAATAGAGCTTCTCGTCGTAGATCACTTCCGGCGGCGGCGCCGCAAGCTCCGCCAGCATCAGCGACACGGTTGCCCGCGTGCGCACCGAGTCCGATGAGACGACGAGCTCGGGCCGCAGGCCGTTGTCGGCGATATAGCGGCCCATCTCCGTCGCGTTCTTCGTTCCGCGCTTGGCGAGCGGCCGCTCGTGATCGGAGAGATCCGCATCGTCCCAATTCGACTTGGCGTGCCTCAGAAGCGACAACGTCAACATGGTGCAGGATGTCCCTCTGCCCAATGGGGCAAGATGCGCAGGCCCTTGGTCTGGAAGTTACCCGAACAGTCCACCGTTGCCGCCGCCGGCCGGGCCAGAGCGCTTGGGGCCCGCGGCAAAGCGCACCGCGGCTTCAGCCGCGCGCACGACCGCCTTGGCCTTGTTCACGCACTCCTGCTGCTCGCTGGCCGGCACCGAGTCGTGAACGATGCCGGCACCCGCCTGCACGTGCAGCATGCCGTCCTTCACGAGCGCTGTGCGCAGCACGATGCACGTGTCCATGTTGCCGTCCGCCGAGAAGTAGCCGACGCAGCCGGCGTAGGGCCCGCGTTTCGACTTCTCCAGTTCGTCGATGATCTCCATCGCCCGCACCTTCGGCGCTCCCGACACGGTGCCGGCCGGGAAGCCGGCCATCAGCGCGTCGACAGCGTCATGCGCCTCGGCGTCCAGGCGGCCGACGACGTTCGAGACGATGTGCATGACATGGCTGTAGCGCTCGATGACGAACTGCGCCGTGACCTTGACCGAGCCTACCTCGGCCACGCGCCCGACGTCGTTGCGCCCGAGGTCGAGAAGCATCAGGTGCTCGGCGCATTCCTTGGGGTCTGCCAGCAGGTCAGCTTCGAGCGCCGCGTCCTCGGCCGGTGTCTCGCCACGTCGCCGCGTTCCCGCGATCGGCCGGATCGTCACCTCGCCGTCGCGCGCCCGCACCAGGATCTCCGGCGATGAGCCAACGAGCGAGAACCCGCCGAAGTCGAGATGGAACAGGAACGGCGACGGATTGAGGCGCCTCAGTACGCGGTAGAGCGCGAACGAGGGTAAGTCGAAGGGCGCGGAGAACCGCTGCGACAGCACCACCTGGAAGATGTCGCCCGCGGCGATGTACTCTTTCGCCCGCGCCACCATGTCGAGGTATTCGGCTTCGCTCGTGTTGGACACGGGCTCGGGTACTGCAAGCTCGCGCTCGCCAGAAGCAGCGTCGTGTGCAAGAGGGGCTTCGAGCGCCGAGACGACAGCCTGAAGCCGCTCGCATGCGGCCTGATACGCAGCCTCCGCGTTGGCGTTGGCGTCCGCGCCGGGCCGCACCGGCGTCACGATCGTCATCTCGTCGCGCACGATGTCGAAGATCACCATGATCATCGGGCGCATGAACAAGGCGTCGGGCACACCGAGGTCGTCCGGCGGCACGTTGGGCAGCCGCTCGATAAGCCGCACGGTGTCATAGCCCATGTAGCCGAACACGCCCGCCGCCATCGGCGGCAGCTCCGCCGGCAGCGCGATGCCGCTTTCGGCAAGCAGTGCCCGAAGCGACTTGAGCACCGGCTGGTCATCAGGCGTGAACGCGCCGTTCCCGTTTCTCACCGACCGGTTGATCTCGGCCCTCTCGCCGTGCGCCCGCCAGATGAGATCAGGCTCGAGGCCGATGATCGAGTAGCGGCCGCGCTGGGCGCCGCCCTCGACCGATTCAAGCAGAAAGCCGATCGTCCCAGGCTTGCCCGCGAGCTTTAGATAGACCGAAACCGGCGTCTCCAGGTCGGCGACGAGCCTCGTGTGGACCACTTGGGCCTCGCCGCGGTCGTAGCAAGCGCTGAAGTCCGTCAGCGACGGTGAGGCTTCCAGGGGCCTGCTGCGCCGCTCGAAGGTGCTCAAAATGCTCTCCCGGGCTCTTCCGTCTCGGCGCCGGTGACGCGGCGGAACGCCTGCTCATTGACGCGCACGCCATAAAGGCCCCGCAGGCCGCTCACGTATTCCGAGATCTGGTCGGAACGCAGCTCGTCCGAAAGCTCGGTTTGCAGCGCCTTTCGCTGCTCTTCCGTCGGCGGTTCGGCGGCCTTGATCTCGACAACGCGGAAAACCGACTGCGATTTGCCGCCCGTGGTTTCCGCGTGCGCGACGCCGCCCTTCGGCAGCACGAACGCTTGGTTCATCGCCGCCTGCGTCAGGCCGTCAGGCAGCCGCGCCCGCGTTGTCGGCTGCGCCATCACCACGCTGCCGCCGACCTCGGCCGCGACCTTGGCCACGTCCTCGCCGGCCTTGATACGCTCGACGAGCTTCTGAGCGAGCTCGGTCAGCTTCTGCTGGCGCTGAGTATTGGTCCACAGCGTCTTGACCTCTTCCTTCACCTCTTCAAACGGCTTCTGCGTCGAAGGCGACACGCCCAGGACGTCGATCCAGGCATAACCGCCGTCGCCGAGGCGCACGGGATCCGATTCAATGCCCTGTTCGCCCCGGAAGCCTTCGGCGACAAGCGTATTGGCATCAGCGATCCCGAGCGTCGGCTTGCCGTCCGGGCCCTTGTTGTCGCGCGTGACGGCGGGCACGTCGAAGAACGGCAGCTGCATCTCGGCGCCGATCTCCTTGAGCGGCTTGCCGGCCGCGCGGGCATCGTCGACCTCATTGTAGAACTTCTGCAGCTGCGCATTCGCCCATTCCTCGGCGAGTTTGTCGCGCACTTGGCTCTTGGAGCCCTCGAAGGTGCTTTCCTCTCCGGGCTGAATTTCGGTCACGCGTACAAGCACCGTCGTGAAGGTGCCCTCGATAACGTCGGAGACCTGATCCTTGGGCAGCGAGAACACCGCGTCGGCAATCTTGCTGTCGATAAGCTGCCGGCGCTCGAGCAGTCCCAGATCGATGTCGCTCTCCTGCGCGCCGTTGGCCTTGGCGACCTCGACAAAGTCCTTGCCGCCGGCGATCTCAGCCTTGGCCTTGTCCGCGGTTGCCCGGTCCTTGAACGAGATCTGCTGCACGCGCCGCTTCTCGGGCTTATCGTAGGAGGCCTTCGTCTCCTCGTAAGCCTTGCGCACCTGCTCATCCGTGATGTCGGCACGCTTCTTCACCGACTCCAGCGGCAACAGCAACATGGCGAGGTGGCGCGTCGGCTGCGTCATGAAAGCCGGCTTGTTCTGCTCGTAGGTCTGCTTGAGATCGTCCTCGGAGGGCTCTGGGATGCTGACCGCCTTCTCCGCGTCGATCGTGAAATGCTCGACGGTACGCTGCTCCTCGCGTCGCTGATGCAGCATCTCGATCATCTCGTCCGGAACCACAGTGGCGCGCATCAGCGCCGTCGTCAGGTGCTGCTGGATCTCGTCACGCCGCCGCCGTTGGATGAGCTGGGCTTCCGACATGCCGAGCTGCTGCAGCGCGCCCTCGAGCTCCGCCCGCGAGAACTTGCCGTCCGGTCCCTGGAACGCCGGGTCCTTCATCAGGCCCTCGACGACAGTCTCTTCCGACAGCGACAGGTTGAGCGAGCTCGCGTGCTCGGCCACCGCCGCCGAGCCGATGAGCTGCGACAGCACGCGCCGGTAGAGCCCGACCGCGCGGGCCTGCTCGTAGCTGATGCGCTGGCCCGCCTGCTGCGAGATGGCGTTGAGCTCATTCTGGAACGAGGTCTGGAACTCATCCGCGGAGATCTGGTTGTTGCCGACCGTCACCAGCGCCGAGCGGTCGACGCCGGAGATGTAGTCGGCGATGCCCCAGATGGCGAAGCTGAGGATCAGCAGGGACATCATGAAGAAGGCGACCCAACCGGAGGCCCAGCGTTTGAGATTGTGGAGCATTGCGCGTTGATTTCCGCTCTTTTCGCTGTCTTCTAGTTATCGTTCGGCGCTGGAGGGCACCTGAGAGACCGGTAGTGACCGGCGCCTCACGAGAATTGCCAGATCCGCGACCTTTGTCCGTCGTGCGTGATATGAAGCGCACGCCGCATGCGAAAGCAAGGCCGCGTGCCACTTCACCCCTTCCCGGAGGTGCGGGCATGTGCCTCCTTTAACCTCAACATCCGCCAAGCGCACTCAAAACCAAGGATTAACGAATGACGGACGCTGGTTCCACCCCCCACGCCATTAGGCCCCTGGTTGCCGGCAATTGGAAGATGAACGGCTTGAAGGCGTCGCTCGCCGAAGCGATCGCAGTGGCGGATGCCGTGCGGGAGGCGGAAGGCGCCATTGCGGCGGATGTCATGATCTGTCCGCCCGCGACTTTGACGATGGTTTTGTCGGAACTATGTGCGCAGGGGCTGGTGAGCGTCGGCGGGCAGGACTGCCACGCCGCAGCGTCCGGCGCCCATACTGGCGACGTCTCGGCCGAGATGCTGGCGGACGCCGGAGCCACAGCCGTGATCCTCGGCCACTCCGAGCGCCGCGCCGACCATGGCGAGACCGACGCCATCGTCCGCGCCAAGGTCGAGGCGGCCCATCGCGCCGGGCTTACCGCCATCGTCTGCGTCGGTGAGACATCGGGGCAGCGCGCCGCCGGACTGACGCTCAAGGTTGTCGCCCGCCAGCTCGAGGGCTCGCTCACCGACGCCGCGACCGCCGCCAACACCATCATCGCCTATGAGCCGGTCTGGGCCATCGGCACCGGGCTGACACCCACCGCGGGCGACGTTGGTGAGGTCCACGGCACCATTCGCGAGCTGCTCACGGGCCGGTTCGGTGCCGTGGGCTCCGGCATGCGCATCCTTTATGGCGGCTCGGTCAAAGGCTCGAACGCTGCCGAGCTGATGGCTGTCGCCAACGTCAACGGCGCCCTTGTGGGCGGCGCCAGCCTAAAGGCCGTCGACTTCCTGCCGATCATCGAGGCCTACCGGCGCTGACTCGGGAGGGCCAGCGTTAGATGTTGCGATAGAGGAGCCAGCCCGCGAGCGCCGCCAGTGCCAGCCAGACGAGGATGATGACCACCATGGCCGTGCGGCTCTGCGGTCGGGCCGAGATCTTCTCGGCTTCGGCGCGCAGCTCGGCCATGAGCGGCGCCGGGATCAACGCAACCGTCGCCAGAATGCCGAGCGGAAGCACGATAAGCTCGTCGAGGTAGCCGAGCACCGGAATGAAGTCGGGGATGAGGTCGATAGGGGAAAGTGCGTAGGCCGCGACCAGCCCGGCCAAAAGCTTCGCGATCCAGGGAGTGCGGGGATCGCGGGCGGCGAGCCACAGCGCAATGACGTCACGCTTGATTGACTTGGCCCAAATCCTCAAATGCTGGAGCAATGCGCAATCTCCGATTCATCCAATCCGGCGTGATTCTCGCGGCGGCGGAAGGGTGAGACTTTGCGGCGGCGCCCGCAACGACCATAATGCGCAAGCTTTTCCGGCACGAACCGGCGACCATAGTAGAGGCCACATGCGTCTTCCATGCTTAACCCTTGCGCTCGTCGCGCTTTTCGCGGCGCCGGCACTCGCGCAGGACGCTGGGGCGCAGCCCCCCGGAGCGCAGGACGTTGACGCCGAGGCGGCTCGCTGCCGGGGACTCGAGACCGAGAAGGCGGCACTGACAGCCGCTGGGATTCCTGCCGACATGGAGAAGGGTCCTCAGTGGGCGTCCGCCAATCTCCCCAAGGAGCGCCTGCAAAAGATCGGCCGCTTCATCGAGATCGACGAGCAATTGAAGTTCCGCTGTCCCGACGTATTTGCCTCCGCCGCCGTCAAGGCCGAGGAAGCCAGGGCGCTGCAGGCAGCCAAGGAGGCCCAGGCCTGGGCCCAGCGGCTGGAAGAAGCGGCCAAGAACCCGCCTCCGCCCGAGCGCAAGCCTATCACCGCGGTCGCCCGCACCAAGGCTCGCGACGACGGCACTCCACCCTTGCCGGAGCGCGCCACGCGCTAGTTCCTGTGTGACGCCTAATCGTCACAATCGCCACAAGGGGTGGCGGGCGAGATGCGGCTGGTGTAGAAGCCGCCCAACCAGCCACACGCTATCCGGCAACGCCTTATGTTAGGATCTGCAACCTTATGATCACCGTCATCCTCGTCATTCACATCATGATCGCCATTGCGCTGGTGGTCGTTGTGCTCATGCAGCGTTCGGAAGGCGGCGCGCTGGGCATGGGCGGCGGCGGTGGCGGCGGCGGTTTCCTGACCGGGCGCGGCACAGCCAACCTGCTGACGCGAACGACGGCGGTCCTGGCGATCTGCTTCTTCCTGACGAGCATCGGTCTGACGCTGCTGGCGAACACCGGCCAGCGCCGCGGCTCCGCCTTCGACGGCGCCGGCACCCCGCCCGCCGCGACCGACACAAAGGGCGGCGAAAGCGGCCAGCAGCCGGCACCACCGGCCAACGGCGGCGGCGGTTTGCTTGACGACCTGGAGAAGGGCCGCGCACCGCTTCCGCGCGTTCCCGGCAATCGCTGACGCCTAAAATCTCGTGGTTCAACAGGGCCTTATCCGGTTTCGGCCGGAGCCCTGCGGCCGCGCTCCATACTTAAGTTGCTCACCCGGCTGCGTTCCGGCGCGCCGACTCCCGTGGATGTGGCGATAATGCCGCTTCGAATCGTGGTCGATCCATGCGAAACCCAAGGCCCATGCAGCGGTACATCTTTATTACCGGCGGCGTGGTCTCTTCCCTCGGCAAAGGCCTCGCATCAGCCGCCCTCGGAGCTCTTCTCCAGGCGCGCGGATACTCCGTGCGGCTGCGCAAGCTCGACCCCTATTTGAACGTCGATCCGGGCACCATGAGCCCGTATCAGCATGGCGAAGTGTTCGTCACCGACGACGGCGCCGAGACCGATCTCGACTTGGGCCACTACGAGCGATTCACCGGCGTTCCGGCGACCAAGGGCGACAACATCACCACCGGTCGCATCTATCAGGAGATCCTCGCCAAGGAGCGCCGGGGCGAATATCTGGGCGCCACCGTCCAGGTCATCCCGCATGTCACCGACGCCATCAAGGAGTTCGTGCTGCGCGGCAATGAGGATGTCGACTTCGTGCTCGTCGAGATCGGCGGCACGGTCGGCGACATCGAGGGTCTGCCGTTCTTCGAGGCCATCCGCCAGCTTGGCAACGAGCTGCCGCGCGGCGCCTCGATCTTCATCCACCTGACACTGCTGCCTTACATTCCGTCCGCCGGTGAGCTCAAGACCAAGCCAACCCAGCACTCGGTCAAGGAGCTGCGCTCGATCGGCATCCAGCCCGACATCCTCATGTGCCGCTCGGATCGCGAGATCCCGAAGTCGGAGCGCAAGAAGATCGCGCTGTTCTGTAATGTCCGCGAGGAGGCCGTCATCCCGGCACTCGACGTCGCTTCGATCTACGACGTGCCGCTCGCCTATCACGAGGCCGGCCTTGATCGCCAAGTCCTCGACGCCTTCGGGATCACCGACGCCCAGGCGCCCGATCTCACCCGCTGGCAGGAAATCTCGGAAGCCATCGCGACGCCCGAGGGCGATGTCACCATCGCCATCGTCGGCAAGTACACGGGCCTCAAGGACGCGTACAAGTCGCTCTATGAAGCCCTGGTCCACGGCGCCATTGCCAACCGCGTGCGGCTGCGGCTCGAGTGGATCGAATCCGAGATTTTCGAGCGCGAGGATCCGGCCCCTTACCTCGAGGGCGTCCACGGCATCCTCGTTCCCGGCGGCTTCGGCGAGCGCGGGTCCGAGGGCAAGATCCTGGCCGCGCGTTTCGCCCGCACGCGGGGCGTACCTTATTTCGGCATCTGCTTCGGCATGCAGATGGCGACCATTGAGGTCGCCCGCTCGGCCGGCATCGCGGGGGCTTCATCGACAGAGTTCGGCGCCACCGACGAACCCGTCGTCGGCCTCATGACCGAATGGATGCGCGGCAACGAGCTTGAGCAGCGCCGCAGCGGCGACGACCTCGGCGGCACCATGCGTCTCGGAGCCTACAACGCCGAACTGAAGCCCGGCAGCGTCGTAGCCTCGGTCTACGGAAGCGACCGCATCTCCGAGCGCCACCGCCACCGCTACGAAGTCAACATGCGCTACCGCAAGGTGCTGGAGGACGCGGGTCTCGTGTTCTCCGGGGTCTCCCCCGACGGCCTCTTGCCCGAGATCGTGGAGTTCAAGGGGCATCCCTGGTTCATCGGTGTCCAGTT
>Ga0164243_10015891_pt1 | contig 10370 bp, 9 predicted proteins | sample OricompcompostOP_FD_108781 | JGI IMG/M metagenome (GOLD analysis project Ga0164243, IMG submission 108781) | Organic Plus compost microbial communities from Emeryville, California, USA - Original compost - Organic plus compost (OP) | ecosystem: Engineered > Solid waste > Mixed feedstock >... | reverse complement strand
GTGATTGGTCACAATACCGGGGCGTCCCCGCCCCCACGAGGGCGTGTTTCGAAGTCGGCGGCACGCGGCGGGAGCGGGCCTCCCAGCGGACGCGGGCGGGGCGGACGGTTTCCCAACCCGAGGGGTCGTGTTCATGTCGGTTCTGGCTACGCTTCAGGAGGCCGTCCGCCGCGAGGGCGGGCTCAGCCGCAGGACGTTCCTGGCCTACGGTGCGGCGCTCTCGGCCTTGCCCTGGCTCGCGGACCGGACGCGGGCGGAGGCCCTGCGACGGGTCGCGTTCCAGTCCGACCCGTTCAGCCTCGGGGTGGCGTCGGGCGACCCGACCGACACGGGGGTCGTCCTCTGGACCCGGCTCGCCCCCAAGCCGCTCGAACCGGGGGGCGGGCTCTCCCCCGCGCCGATCGAGGTGCGCTGGGAGGTCGCCGGCGACGAGGCGATGAAGAACGTGGTCCGTAGCGGCACCGCCGTGGCCACCCCGCAGCTCGGGCACTCGGTCCACGTCGAGGTCGACGGGCTGGAACCGGACCGCTGGTACTGGTACCGGTTCCGCGCCGGCGACGCGGAAAGCCGGGTCGGCCGCGCCCGGACCTTCCCCAGGCCGTCGGCGGAGCCCGAGGCGCTCCGGTTCGCCTTCGCCTCGTGCCAGCACTACGAGCAGGGGCTGTTCACCGCGTACGAACACATGGCCAAGGACGAACTCGACCTGGTCGTCCACCTGGGCGACTACATCTACGAGTACGCGGGCCGGGACAAGCTGGTCCGCAAGCACGTCGGCCAGGAGATCGCATCCCTCGACGACTACCGGATCCGCCACGCCCAGTACAAGTCCGACCCGCTCCTCCAGGGGATGCACGCCCGCTGCCCCTGGCTGGTCACCTGGGACGACCACGAGGTCGACAACAACTACGCCAACGACGTCTCGGAAGAGAAGGGGGTCGACCCGGTCGACTTCCTGGCCCGGCGGGCGAACGCCTACCAGGCGTATTACGAGATGATGCCGCTCCGCCGGCGGTCGCTCCCCCGCGGCCCGCACATGCGGCTCTACCGCAAGGCCTCGTTCGGCCGGCTCGCCGAACTGATCGTCCTCGACACCCGGCAGTTCCGCACCGACCAGCCGAACAACGACCGGGCGTCCGAACTGAACGAGGCCGCCCTCGACCGCAAGAACACCCTCCTCGGCGCCGCCCAGGCCGACTGGCTCAAGGCCGCGCTGCTGGAATCGACGGGCACCTGGAACGTCCTGGCCCAGCAGGTGATGATGGGCATGGTCGACCTCGCCCGGGGCGACGACCACCGTTACTCGATGGACCAGTGGCCCGGCTACGCCGACGAGCGCATCCGGCTCGTGAAGTTCCTCGCCGAGCGCCGGGTGCCGAACCCCGTCGTGCTCACCGGCGACATCCACTCCAACTGGGTCAACGACCTCCGCGTGGACGACCGCAAGGCCGACGCCCCGCTGGTCGCCACCGAGTTCGTCGGGACGTCGATCTCCAGCGGCGGGAACGGGGTCCGCGAGCCGAAGAAGCTCGACGCCCTGCTCGCCGAGAACCCCTGCGTGCGGTTCCACAACGCCCAGCGCGGCTACGTCCGGTGCACGGTCACCCCCGACCACTGGCGGAGCGACTACGTCGTCGTGGAAGACGTGACCAAGCCCGGCGCCCCGGCGGTCAACCGGGCCTCGTTCGTGGTCGAGGCCGGCAAACCGGGGGCGCAGACGGCGTAACCCCGAAGGCCCTGCGACGGCCAGGCCGGTGCCCCGAGAACGACCGGCCTGCCGTCGCCGCGCGTCGCCCCTTGAGGGGGCGTCGCCTTCGCCCTACGATGTTCGGAATGAACACCCCTCGATCGTTCGACCGCCGCCGCCTCTTCCGACTCGCGGCCGGCGCCGCCGCGGCGGGCCGGCTGGTCTCGCCCCGGCCGGTGTCGGGCGTCCCGGCCTCGAAAATCAAAGCCGTCCTCTTCGACGCCTTTCCCGTTTTCGACCCGCGCCCGGTCTTCGCGCTCGCGGACCGGCTCTACCCCGGCAAGGGGAACGAGCTAAGCAACGAGTGGCGCACCCGGCAGTTCGAGTACACCTGGCTCCGCACCGCGTCTCACCGATACGCGGACTTCTGGCAGGTCACGGAAGACGCCCTCGTCTTCGCCGCGAAGAAATTGAAACTGAACCTCGGCCGCGACGAGCGGACGCGGCTGATGAACGCCTACCTCGAACTCAAAACCTGGCCCGACGTCTCCCCGGCGCTCAAGGCGCTGAAGGGTTCCGGCCTTAAACTCGGGTTCCTGTCGAACTTCACCCCGAAGATGCTCGACGCCTGCCTGAAGGCCGCCGGCTTGGGGCACGAGTTCGACCACGTCCTCAGCACCGACGCCGCCCGGACGTTCAAACCCGACCCCCGCGCCTACCAAATCGGCGTCGACGCCTTGAACCTCCGGCCCGAAGAGATCCTCTTCGCCGCGTTCGCCGGTTGGGATGCCACCGGCGCCCAATGGTTCGGCTACCCGACCTTCTGGGTCAACCGCCTGAACCAGCCCGCCGAGGAACTGGGTACGGCCCCCACCGCCGTCGGCAAGGGCCTGGCCGACCTCGTCAGCCACCTGGGCCTTTCGGCCGCGAAATGAACACGGGATTGCGAAGGGGAAACGGGCCGCTCACTGTCCCGGCACGGTGAGGGGCTTGCCGTTGTCCTTGGGGCCGATTTGCAGGAGGAACGGGACGGCCTCCGTGGCCCAATCGGCGGGGCCGAGGAAGCGGGAGGCGCTGGCGCCGAAGGCGCTGCGGAGCATGGCGGTGTCGATGATGCCGGGGTTCAGAGGCACGGCGGCCATCCCCTTGGGGAGTTCCTGGGCGAGCGCGCGGGTCAGCCCTTCGATCGCCCATTTGGTGGCGCAATACGGGGCGACGTGCGGGGAAACCGACCGCCCCCAGCCGGAGCTGAGGTTCACGACCACCCCCGAGCCCCGCACGACCATCGCCGGGACGACGTAGCGGATCACGCGGGCGACCCCCGTGAGGTTCACGGCGACGACCCGCTCGAAGTCGTCGGCGGAGACCTCCCAGAGCGGGGCGTTTGGATTAATCAGCGCGGCGTTGTTCACGAGCAGGTCGGGCGGACCGAGCCGGGAGAGGAAATCCTCCGCCCAGGCTTTGACCTGATCCTCACGGGCGACGTCCACCGCCCCCCATTCGTGCGGGGGGCCGAGGCCGTCGCGGAGCGCCGCGAGGTCGGGTTCCGACCGGCCGCAGCCGACCACCGTGTGCCCGAGCGCGGCGAACCCTTCGGCCAGGGCCCGGCCGAGCCCCCGGGTCACGCCGGTCATCACGATGAGTTTCTTCGCCCCCGGGTCACTCATCGTCCGGCCTCCTCTCGTGGCCGATCCTCATGCGCCCCTGGCCACCCCCTTACATTAGCCCAGGTCGGCCGGACCCGCCAGCAGGCGCGTACGGGGCAGGGGAGGGCCCGGGGCCGGTCATCGGGCGTCGTGTCGGCCGCCGGACCCGGCGTACGTCAGGCCGCCCTGGGGGAAGACGCGGACGAACGGCGAATCGACGCCGCGAAGGGCGGAGGCCGCGGCGTCCCAGAGGGCGGGCTGGTCGCCGAAAAGGCGGACGGGTCCGAGACGAGGGCCGATGCGTTCGAACAGGGGAGGGGCGTAGACCAGGACGGTGCGGTCGACGACGAGTTCGCGGGCCCAGTGGACCATGAACGCGGCCGGACTGCCGAGGGAGGCCATGACGCGGTCGGCCGCCGCCAGGGCGTGCCGGAGGGCCCAGCCGCCGGCCGGACCCGACGCGGCGATGGCGCGCATCGCGGGCATCGGGAACGAGCGGTCGATCTCCGCCGGGTCGGTCCAGAAGAAGCCGGCCAGCACGCCGCCGGCCCGGCAGGCGGCGCGGTGCTGGAGCAACACCTTGAAGCTCTGCATCGGGTCGCCCGGCCAGGGGTGGTTGCCGGCCACGATCAGGTCGGCCGGCGGGGCCGCCGGCGCGGCGTAACGGCGGCGGGCCTCGGCCGCGAGGGCCTCTTGCACCGGGTCGGGGTGCCCCGCGCAGACCCGCAAGACCTGTCCCGGCGCGCCGACCAGGTGGCTGACCGACACGCACGGGCCGAGCCGGGCCGCCGCCGCGCGGATCGCCCGGCGCATCGGGTTGTCGTTCACGTCACCGCCGAGCAGGCGGGCGGCGTCGCCGTGACCGTCCCCGTGCCCGATCCCGCGGCGGTGCAGGGCCCCGAGGGTCGACCGGTGGCTCGTGCCGGGGAAGATGAGCTTGTAGCCCCCGCCGAACCCCGCCTGGAGGTGGGGCAGGACCGAGCCGATGAGGACCCGCAGGTCGGCCTCGGCCACCGGGCGGAAGACCCGGACGGGGAGGCCGTCGGGGGTCGCGCCGAGGTCGGCGTAGGCCGAAAGGTCGTCGACCGGCGGGCTGAAGCAGCGGTAGCGGTCGACCACCGCGTCGCCGACCCGTCGCCGCATCGCCGCGTCGTCGACCGCGTGGTGGCGGCCGACGCCGACGCTCACGGTGACGTCTTCGACGCGCACACCCGCCCCGTGGAGCCGCTCCAGCACCGGCGGCAGCGCCTCGCGGACGGGGGTCCACCGCGAAGGGTCGTCCACCACGATCGCGACCCGCGTCCCCTCACCAACCCGGTCTTCCAGCCGCGGAGAACCCGTCGGCGCGTCGAGCGCGGCGGCCAGGGCGGCCGGGTAATCGGCGACCGGCCCCGAGAGGTCGGGACGGACCACGTCCGCCGCCGGCCAAGCCGCCGGCAGCGTCAGCGCGAGGGTTTCGCCCGCATCCCCCCAGGGGATCGAAACGCGGCGCGGGTCCGTCGGGGTGACCGCCGGGGCCGAACGGCTCACTTCGTTTTCGACGTCCATCAGCGACTGCGTCCCTCCGCCACCCGCCCGTCGTCCATCCCACCTTTGAGACCGGCGCATCCGGCAGGCACCACGCTAACGGATCGACCGGCCGTCGCCAATCCGAGCCGGGCCGAACCGGATCAAGGGGGCGTCGGCGGATGGCCGATAGACGAGGCAAGCATGGAAGTCTCGGCAAACCATTGGCGTTGGCGCCGCCGTCCGTCCCCCTCGTGGGCGGGGCGCGGGATTCGGTGGTCACAGCCGAGGCCGGTCGTCCGATCTTGGCCACCCCCGGCGGAAACGAGGTGTTTCCCACCCCGGGCGACAACAGGGACCGGTGAGTCGATGGATCGATCTAAGCGTCGAAGTCGTTCCCCTCGGCAGTTCCGGCCGTGGGGCGAGGCGGTCGAGGGGCGGTTGCTGCTGACCCAGGCGGGGGCGTTGGGCCCCCTCGGTTTTTTGAACAACCCGCCGGGCTACCACCTGGTCCGGCCGAACACCCCGGTGGCGCCGTTCGGCGCGCCGCTGGCGACGGCGACGTTCGTCGACCCGACCGCGCGGATCCACAACGGGGACCACGTGATCGTCGGCCAGAAGTCGTTCATCGGGCCCTACGCGGCGCTCGACGCGACGGTCGGGTTCATCAAGATCGGCAGCGGCTCCGAGGTGCTCGACAACGCCGTGATCACCGCCACCCCCGGCGGCCTGCGCGGGACGCCCTCGAACGTGCTGATCGGCGACAAGGTGTCGATCGGGTTCGGGGCGGTCGTGAACGGCCCGTCCACGATCGGCGCCTACGGCAAGGAGGCGGCCCCGACGGGGGTCGGCCCGAGCGCGGGTATCAACGGGGCCAACCTCAGCCCCGGCTCGATCGTCGGCGCGCTCGCCTACGTCGGCCCCGGGGTGACGGTCCCGGCCGGCATGTACGTCCGGCCCGGCGTGTCGGTGACGACGCAGGCCGAGGCGACCGACCCGGCGCTCGGCAAGGTCGAGGCGATCCCCGCCTCGGTCCTCACCGACCTCACCACCGAGCTGGCCCGCGGCTCGGCCCTGGCCAACGGGTACACGTACCTGTACCAGGGTCAGTCGGCCACCGGGGTGAACCCGGGGGTCGACCCGTCCGTCACCGGCGTCTTCAACGGCAACCTCGCGGCCGTCTCGGGGACCAGCCAAGAGCCGGGCCCGGCGAGCACGTCGGCGGCGACCGGCATCAACTTCGAACCGAGCAAGACCGGTCCGAAGTTCCCCGGCCCCCACGTGGCGCAGGTCGAGGGTAACGTGTACTTCTTCCCCACCCGCGTCACCGGCGACGCCCGGTTCGCCGCCCGGGCGCACACGGTCGCCCGCCGCCTCGGCAAGCTCACGTCGATCCGGGCCGACCAGGGGCAGCCGATCCAGTTCTTCGGCGCGCCGGTCACCGGCCGGGCCGTCACGATCAACTCGCCGCTCGGCGGGACCGTGACGACCACCTCCGGGTCGACGACCACCACGAAGACCGTCGGCGGCCTGGCCGTCGGCGCCAACTTCCAGGCCGGCGACAACGCCGTCCTCCTGGGCGGGCCGGGGACCGCCTATTTCGTCGGCGACAACGTGACGCTCGGCGCCAAGTCGGTCGTCAGCCGCTCCGTCCTCGGGCCGAACGTCACGGTCGGCCCGAAGTCTTATATCTTCAACTCCCTGGTCGCCGGCAACACGGTGATCCCGCCCGGAACGATCATGATCGATAGCAAGGTCGTCGGGCAGGTTCAATGGTGAGCCGGTAACCCGGGGAGTTATTCCCGACGACGCGGACGCCCGTCGCCCCTCGGGGTGCCGGGCGTCCCGTCGTTTTTTGCCGCCGGGTCGCTCAATCGACCTTCGCGTACGGATACATGTCCCGGACGTGGTCGTTGAAGTACGCCCCCTTCGACCCCGCCTCCATCAGCGCCGAATAGATCGAGAGCGGCACGTCGTAATATTCGTAGACGTCCCCCGCGACGAACTCGACCTCCAGCACGCTGCTGGACAGGTCGTAGCCGACCGACCGGATCAACGTCGAGTCGACGGGTCGCCGATACACGACGGCCTCCTTTCTCCCCAGGGCCGGGAGGTCGGACGAGCCCCGCGGGTCCGAAACGCAGGCGCCCCCGTCGACCACAACGGGGATAATGCCATAGCCTCCGACCCGTTGCGCTGAAAAAACCGTGCCGGCTTACCGGCGGCCGACCGCGTGCGGACCAACCCAGGGCAGGCGGCCCGCACGCCGGAACGGCCGGTTACTTGGCCTTCGGCCCGGCGATGGCCTGGATGTCGTCGATCACGAGGTAGTGGCCGTGGTCGGCGGCGACGACCATCACGGAGTCGTCCCAGTTGCTGTTCTTCTCGACCCACTCGATGACGGCTTTGATAGCCTCTTCGCCGCTGTAGACGGCGCCGACGGCGTTGTCGAGGTTGTTGGCGTGGAGGGCGAAGTCGACGTCGCCCGACTCGATGAACAGGGCGAACGGCTGGCCCGGCTTCGCGGTGAGCACGGTCAGGGCGGCGCGGGTCATGTCGGCCAGGGCGGGCTGTTCGCGGAGGTCGGAGGGGGAGTACGACTCGGCCTTGCCGTTGAGGTTGGGGGCCGGGTCGAACCGGCCGTCGGCGGTGCGGAAGGGGAGGTGGTCGAGCCCCTTCGCGCCGAAGAACCCGAAGAGGCGGTGCCCCCCCGCGGCGGCGCGCCCGGCGGCGGCGGCCAGGGTCGCCGCCCCTTCGGCCCCCGGCTCGGTCTGGGCGACGACGTACTTGCCGCCGTTCGCGACGTCGATGGCGGCCTTGTCGGCGTCGGCGAGGTAGAGGTTGCCGGGGCGGACGTTCTTGCCCTGGGCCTTGAGGCCCTTGTCGTGGACCTCCTGGCCGAACCCGGTGCCGATCACCACGTCGAGCCCCGGGTGCGCCGGCTCCTTGCCGTCCTCCTGCGTGATCGAGCGGAGGCCGAGCATGTCGCGGGCGAGGTCCTGGTAGTCGTCGCGGTAGACGTTGTGGGCGTACATCGCCGAGGGGGAGGCGTGGTTGAACGGCACGCTCGTCACGGTCCCGACCTTCCACCCCTGCTTCTGGAGCGAATGGAAGAGCGTCGGGGCGAGCGTGCCGTCGTCGAGGACGTTCACCCCGTTGTTATACGCTTTTTTGCCGCTGATGAACTCGGCGGCGCTGGTGGACGAGTCGGTGTAGGCGTGGGGGACGCGGCCGGCGGCCTTCACCCCGGCCTTGTCCTTCTCGTCGCCCGCCTGGCCCTTGAGGTAGCCGGGGGCCTGCGCGGCGAGCGGCCCCGGGGTCCACGCGTTCGGGCCGGCGATCCGGGCGTCGTAGCCCCCCCGGAGGGCCGTCGGCGGGATCGCGACGGTCTGCGCGTCGACGTCGGGGGCGTTCTTGTCGTGCGTCGGTGCCGTGACGTAGTTGCCGAACCGGGCCGAGCCGTCGGCCGTGTAGTCCTGGAAGATCAGGCCGGAGCCCTTCCCCCCGGTGTACACGCGGCCGGTCTTGGCGACCGCGGCGGCCTGCGTGGTCGGCCAGTCGAGGCCGTCGAACCAGACGATGAAGACGTGCTTGGCCCCCTTCTTCACGGCGTCGGCCAGGAGGCCGGCGAAGTCGCTCTGGTCGGCGTACTCGGCCTCGGGGTTCAGCGTGTTCTCGGGCAGGAAGCCGTAAAGGGCCTTGAGCCGGTCGGCGTCGCGGTACACGCTGTTGGCGCCGGTGACGGCCGAGGGGTCGATCTTGCGACCGAAGGTGTAGAAGGGGATCAGGCGGTTGGAGTGGCTCGTGTGGTTCGAGAACACGCCCCCCGGCCCCTGGGAGCCGAAGTGGTAGGGGCGGTCGACCTTCCGCCTGGCGGTCGCCACGTTCTCGGTCTGGAGCCGCTTCATGTGGTCGGAGGCGTCGTCCGGCGCGGCGGCGAGCGACGCGGCGGCGAGGGCCAAACCGAAGGCGAGGGTCGGGGCGGTCGGGCGGGGGCGGGCGGTCACGGGGTGTCGTCTCCGGGGGCGGGGCGGGGCCGAATACCGGGTGCGGGGCCGGCCGGCCCGAAAAGGGGATTGTGGCCGGCCCCCGTGAAGCTTTCGTGGGTAATGTACCAACTCGGCGGGAAGGTCGCGAGTCGCTGCGCGGCGTGTGGCAGGGGCGCCGCCCCGGGGCCGGGCCGGACTAGGCCGTTGGCTTGGCGGCGGGCGGGGCGCACAATGGTACGGCTGACGCGGCCGGTCCGGTCGAGGCGAAGGGTCGGGGGGCGTTGCGGTGCACCGAGACGTACTGGCGATCGTGCTGGCCGGCGGGCGTGGGAGCCGGCTGGAGCCGCTGACGAGGGACCGCGCCAAGCCGGCCGTCCCGTTCGGCGGGATCTACCGGATCATCGACTTCACCCTGTCGAACTGCCTCAACTCCGACCTCCGCAAGATCCTCGTGCTGACCCAGTACAAGGCCGTCAGCCTGAACCGGCACATCGACCAGGGCTGGAAGTTCCTCACCCGCGAGCTCGACGAGTACATCGAGGTCATCCCGCCCCAGCAGCGGATCGCCGAGCACTGGTACCAGGGGACCGCCGACGCCATCTACCAGAACGTCTACACGATCGAGAAGGCCGCCCCGCGCGACACGCTGATCCTGGCCGGCGATCACATCTACAAGATGAACTACGCCGACATGATCGCCTTCCACCGCGAGCGCCGGGCCGACCTGACGATCGCCTGCCTGCCGGTGCCGAGGGCGCAGGCCCGCGAGTTCGGCGTCATGCACGTCGACGCCTCGGGCCGGGTCGTCAGCTTCTTCGAGAAGCCCAAGGACCCGCCCTCCATGCCCGGCCAGCCCGGCACCGCGCTCGCCTCGATGGGCATCTACGTCTTCGCCACCGACGTGATGTACGAGTTGCTCTTCCAGGACGCCGCCCGGCAGGAGTCGAGCGCCCACGACTTCGGCCGCGACATCATCCCGGGGATGCTCAACAGCGCCCGCGTCTTCGCCTACCCCTTCCGCGACGAGAACCGCAAGCAGGCCGCCTACTGGCGCGACGTCGGCACCATCGACGCCTACTTCCAGACCAACATGGACCTGATCCAGATCGACCCCATCCTGAACCTGTACGACCGCGACTGGCCGATCCACACCCACCAGCCCCCGTACCCCCCGCCCAAGTTCGTCCACACCGACCCCGACCGCTACGGCGCGGCGATGAACTCGATCGTCTGCCAGGGGTCGATCGTCTCCGGCGGCCGGGTCTACCGCAGCATCCTCTCCCCCGGCGTGCGGATCAACAGCTACGCCCTCGTCGAAGACTCGATCCTGTTCGACCACGTCGACGTCGGCCGCCACGCCCGCATCCGCCGCGCGATCATCGATAAAGACGTCCGCATCCCCGCCGGCTTCGAGATCGGCTGGAACCGCGAGGCCGACCTCGCCCACGGCCTGACCGTCACCGACGAGGGGATCACCGTCGTCGCCAAGGGCGAAGACCTCGAACGGTTCAGCCCGACCGCGAGGTGACCCCGAACACGGCCCCG
>Ga0164243_10015890_pt1 | contig 10371 bp, 10 predicted proteins | sample OricompcompostOP_FD_108781 | JGI IMG/M metagenome (GOLD analysis project Ga0164243, IMG submission 108781) | Organic Plus compost microbial communities from Emeryville, California, USA - Original compost - Organic plus compost (OP) | ecosystem: Engineered > Solid waste > Mixed feedstock >... | reverse complement strand
GGGACGACCCCCGCGCAGGCGGGGACCACCCGATGAAGTTCTCGGCGAAGACGAGGGCGGGCGGACGACCCCCGCGCAGGCGGGGACCACACCAGGCGCACGGAGGCGAGGGAGCCGTCCGGGGGACGACCCCCGCGCAGGCGGGGACCACCGCGTACGCGGCCTTCACGCCCGCTCGCACCTGAGGACGACCCCCGCGCAGGCGGGGACCACACTTGCTGACCAGCGATGATGCCAGAAGGCGGGGTCGTTTTCATTCAGTCGGATTCCGGCTTCGCCAAGATTCGTTGGGCTTCCGGGAACGTGCCATGAGCAGAACACCGTCGAAGTCGACGGGCGTCCAGCGATCGCGGCCGGCCGTGCGGACTGCCCAGGCTTGTTCCGTGTTCGCCGGTTCGATCATGACGGCTTGGCCATCGTCGATGCGGTCAGCGAGAACCTTCCAGAGTTGGTCGCGGACGCGGGCGTTCGGTGTTCCGACGAAGACGCCGCGGGCTGATTCGACCAGCCATCGCGTGAGGTAACCGCGCAGTCCCTCCGGGGCAGCGATGAGAACGACGACGGTCATGGGCTGCGTTCCCCAGCTGCTTGATCGTTGCTGCTGAGATCCGGCCCGACGACGGACAGATGACCAGCCTCGTCGAAGAGGCCGTCACCCCAGTTCCGGCCGCCTTCGACGGTGCCCTGTTCCTCATCCCACAGGCCACTGGCTTCTCGGTCGATGAATTCTTGTCCGTCAGGGATGAGCAGGCCCTTGATGTCGGTGACAATGCGAGGCAGCAGGCGGCCGCCGACCACGGCGTCACGCAGCGCGATGCGGGCGTCCCGCTCCTTGGTCAGGCCCTTTGCGGCGAGGTCGAAGGCGAGTGGGATCGTGTAGTCGGCCTTGTACAGGTCGGCGATGTCAAGGACAAAGGAGACAGCCGAACCGGTATGGATGAAGCCGAGGGCAGGACTGGCGCCGATGCCGGTGATGACGGCGTGGCAGATGCCGTAGAGCGCGGAGTTGGCTGCTGACAGCAGCCGGTTGACGTTGTCGCCGGCCGCGAAGGCGTCGCCGGGCTTGTACGCGCGCTTGTGCCACGGCACTCCCGTGCGCTGGGAATGTTCGGCGTACAGGCGGCGGATCCGCGCCCCTTCGCGGCCGCGGAGTTGCTGCATGGTCAGGCAGCTGGTGTCCTCGTCGGGAAAACGCAAAGCGTACATGCGACGGGCCACATCGAGGCGTTCACGGGGGCGGGTCACCAGCAAGGCCTGACGCACCTGCAGGTGAGAGCTACGGGTGGGGCCGAGGCCGGCAGCGTACATGCGCACACCGTGCTCGCCGACCCAACATACGGCGGTGCCGGAGTCGGCGAGCAGGGCCACCGCGGCGTGGGTGATGCGGGTACCCGGGCCGATGAGCATGACGGCGAGGCAGGCGGCCGGTACACGAACCGTCCTGGCCTTGTTGGCCAGGACGACTGCATTGTCGTCACGGTCGATATGGCAGAGCTCGACATACAAGCTGGAGATGCGGTCCTCCAGCCGGTACTTCTTGAGGACTGGTTTTCCACCAAGGTTCAGGCATAGTGCTGCTCCGAGGGAAGCGGGGCGAGGGTGAGCAGGCCCTGGCCATAGGCCTTGGCGGGGCCGATGCCGTTCAGCAGCGCGGCACGCAGGGCGTCGGTGTCCGTGACGCGCAACCGTCCTTGGAAGGTGGCGGTGGCGAGGACGATGTCACGGCCGCCCTTGTGCTTACGGAAGCGCAGGGTGTCGCGGGCGACCAGAGCGACGTCGGGGGCGGGCCGGCCGGGCCGGCCAAGGCCGAGCTCGGGGGTGTCCGGGGCAGACGTGCGGACGGGTGGAATGCAGAATCCGGCGCGTTCGGCGCGGCTGAGGAGCCAGGTGAGTTGATGGGCCGCGGTGCGATGAGCCACGCGGAAGCCGCGAACCTTCCGTTCGGCTGCGGTGCCGTGCAAGGCGTCCTGCTTGGCGCGCAGCAGGGCCTGCTCGTCGGACATGTTCTGCGGGCGGCGCAGGTGCTGGACGGGGTTGGCGGTCAGACGGAAAGCGAATTCCCGGCCGACGGTGATCCGCTCCAGCAGAGGGGTGTAATCGCGCACCAGGGGTTGGCCTGCGTCGGCGTGTGGCCAGCCGGCCTGTTCCACGAGGTGAGTGAAGTCGGGACGGCTGTCGGTGAGGACCAGCACCTCGGGCCGGTGGGGGGTGGTGGTTTCCAGGCGCCACAGGACGCGCTCGGTGACGGGCTGCCGGGCAAGGCCGGCCAGGACGGCGGCGTGCATGAAGTGCGGGTTGCCGAGCAAGCGCAGGGCACCGCGGCGCCTGGGGTTGAGAGCGATCTTGGATAGGTAGGGCATGGCCGTCATCCCAGAAGTTCGAACGGGTCGTGTTCTGCCGCAGCCGGCATGCTGACCGGCGTGGGAGGCGCCGCGTCCTGGCCCGTGGGGATCCACAGCCAGGTGTGCCGGACGTACCGGGTGGTGCGACCGCCGCCGGTCCGCAGGTCGAAGGAGACGGGGACATCGGCGACTGGATAGACGTCTGCGGCGGTGGCCTCGGCGGCGGGGACCTCGATGGTTGCCGCCAGACGGACACGGGGGCCGCGTCTGCGGCGGCGTTCGTGAGCGGAGGCCTGCCAGGGGACACTGCGCATCGCGGCGTAGAGGTCGTCGGCCTGCTCGCCGCGGCGGACGCCGAGAACGAGTGGCCGCGAAGGCGGGCAGGAGCGGCGGCCCAGAGCCAACGGGAAGGCTGGTGCGCGCACAGCCTGCTCCAGTTCTTCGATGAGTTCTTCCGGCCCTTGGAGGGCGACGACGAACACCGCATCCTGCAGGTAGTAGCGCCGGGTGACGTGGGTGTATTTGGCCGGGGTGGTGTGTTTCTGTTGCCCCTTGGCATTGACCTGGCTGGAGAGCAGCGGGCGGCCCCGGTAGTCGCTGACCGTGTGGTAGTCGCGCAGCAGGCTGCCGGGCTGGTCGACGCGCACCCCCATGCGCAGCCCGACGAGGTCGGCGATCGGCTCGTGGCGGTGGCGACCGGCAGCGGCTGCGAGCAGTCCGGTCACGCCGGACTTGGTGGGCTGGGGCTGGGTCTCGCGGACGTTGTACTCCGAGGCTCCGCCCCAGGACTGCAAGGGGCCCGCCAGGCAGAGCAGCAGGACAGCGAGGTGGCCGGTCATCGCACCTCGCCGGAGGCCAGCCAGGTGGCGACGGCGCTGTGGAGCCGTGCGGTCAGCTGGGGGAAGGGCATGCTGGGTCCGAAGGCTGCCTCGGCCTTGTCCTGTACCGCGCCGGCGGGTGCGTAGGTGGCCAGGGTGAGGGCCGGGGCGCTGCCCCACGTCTCGGTGGTGACGGTGAGTTCCTCGGCGAGGCGCTCGATGGATTCCTCGGCGATGCCGGCCCGGCTCTGCACGGGGCGCTCGTAGGCGGAGACCAGGTTCACCGGCTGGTCGGTGCGCAGGGTGACCAGCACCAGATGCGGCAGTGTGCGGTGCGCGAAGGAATTCTGGTGGCCCTTGGGAATGGAGCGGGCGAAGGCGTCCAGGAAGCGGGCGGCGGTTTCGGCGGTGGCGTCGACGTCCGAGAGGTTGTGGTGCAGCTGGTGCACGCCGAGGGTGGCGTAGCGGTAGAACGTGGCGGAGTTGAACTCCACCGTGCCGATCATGCCAGCGCCGGAGTCCTGGACGTTCTCGTCGTCGACGGCGGTGTAGTAGTCGAACTCGGTCTGCACGGCGTGGGTGGACAGAGCGTGCGCGACCTGGACGGAGGCGTCGACGTTGAGGGAGGGCACGTCGGCGACCATCCGGCCGAAGAGAGCAACTTCGGCCGGGTGCCCGGTGGACAGCTGCTCGGCCACGGCGAGCTTGCCGATCTCCTTCTTCAGCTCGGCGTCGTCGAGTCCGGCCAGCTGCCGGGCGCGACCCTCGATGAGGGCGATGATGCCGTCCAGTTGCCGCTTGCCGAAGAACAGCAGGTAAGCGGACTGGTCATCCTTTTTCGTGGATTTGGTGACACCGAGTGCTCCGGCCAGGGCGCCGGCCAGGCGATCGGCCTGCCCCTGGTCGAGATCCTCCGTTTCGCGCAGCCGGGTCGCCAGCAGTTCGGCGATCCGCTTGGTCCGGGTGGCGCGGTCGGCTTCCGGGACGGATTCGGCGTAGGCGACACGGGTAGCCCGCTTCCATGCCTGGGAGGAGACGCGGGCACGTTTGGCACCGCCGAAGACGGCCTGTTTGGGGGTGCCGGAATCGTCACGGTTCAGGTTGGACGGCGGCACGGACTGCAGGATGTGCACGTCGACGTACAAGTGGCCGGTGGTCATGTCGGTCCTTCCTGCTCCTGGGTGGCGTAGGGGATGTCGGGGTGGTTTTGGCTACCTGGTCGTGGATCCGGCCCAGTCGTAGTACTGGGCGCCCCAGGTGCGGCGGGTACGTTCCTGGCCCTGAGGGGTATGCCAGTACAGGACGTCGTAGTAGAGGCCGGTGTAATCCAGCGGCTGGCCGATCCCGCGCAGCAGGGTGACCAGGCCGCGCAGGTGATGGGCGAGCTCGGCAACGTCCGTCGAGGTGGCCAGGGCGTTGACACGTGTGTCAAGCGCGGCGGGGTTGTCCTTGAACTGGCTCGACTGGCGCAGCAGTCGCAGCGCTGTGCCGAGCCCGGTGCCCCGGTGGTGCATGCAGGTGCGCTGTGCCTGCTGGTGAACGGCGAACAGCGTCAGCGCGGTGTGCTCGGCCGTCAGCGGGGCGGAGGGTGCCCCGGTGCGCGCCTCGTGGTCCGAGATCCGAACTCGGTGGAAGCGCCACATCTCCGGTACGTTGCCGGGCTCCCGGCCCACCCCCCGGCGCAGACAGGCCAGTTCGGCTCCCGCCCGTGGGCTGCCGGGGGAGAATTCCTCCCAGTACATCGGGCGACGGTCGGTGGTCATGCGACGTTCTCCTCGGTCGCGGAAGGACGCTGCCGGGCCTGTGCGGCCCGCGACAGCGTGGCGTACAGGGCAGTGCGAAAGCCGCGTTGCGCAACAGCGGCCCGGAATGTGCCCTCCTTCGTCTCGCGCCCGCCGAAAGCCCTCGGCGGGGCGGCGGCCAGCATCTGCCGGGCGAGTGCGGACGCCCCCTGCCAGACGGCCTCCTCCCATTCGGCCAGCTGCTCCTCCAGCCGGTCGGCGTCGCCAGGCTTCTGGCGCAGCTGCGCCAACAAGGCGCGGAAGGCCGGGTTCAAGGCGTACAGCAGCAGCTCGGAGGGGCGGCTGCCCTTGTCGCGCCCAGGCTGCCGTCACGCACGGATACCCCGCCGGCTCGGGCAGCTCCTCGTGTACGTCCGCCCGGCCCAGGGCTCCGGACAGGTAGGCATCCACCAGGGCCTGTCGCTGCGACGGTGGCAGCGTGGCCGACAGGAGGATCACCGGCACCCGGGCCTGCCCCAGCCAGCGCAGGGCCTCGGCCAAGAACTGCTGCATGTATACGTCGGCGGCATGCACCTCGTCGATGATCACGACCTTGCCCGCCAGACCGGCGAACCGCAGCATCACATGCCGCGTACGCGTCGCCGCATACAGCAGCTGATCGATCGTTCCCACCCCGAAGCCGGTCAACAGCCCCCGCTTGCGGCCCAGGAACCACACAGCCGGCCCCTGACGCTCACCACACTCGAAGGAGGCCATGCCGTACTCGGCGTCCTCGTCGATGCTGCCGTACACATCCTCCGGGTCGGCATCGGACGGCTGCCACAGCTTCCGCCACCGCTGGTTGAAGCGGTGCCTGCCATGCAGCAGGGCGACCTGCTCCTCCATGCCCTCACCGAAGGCGGACACCCAGCTCAGCACCTGCTCGTACATCGGGTCGCAGGTCGCTTGGGTCGGCATGGCCACAAACACACCGTCGAAACCGAACCGGGCGGCCAGCACCTCCGCTGCGGCCAAGGCCCCCTTCGTCTTGCCCTCCCCCATCGGTGCTTCCACCACGATCAACGCCGGGGCAGGCAGCTCATGGGCCAGGGAGACGAGATGCTCCTGGGACGGGCGTGCCGGATCACCGAAACGAACCCGCACGAGGTCTTCGCCCAGTGGCGGTACCGGAACCTCCCCCCAGCCTCCGCGCAGCGCCAGCCTTCGCCAGCCTGTCCCGGCACGCCTGCGCGCTCCGGCGAGCGAAATGACGGCGAGATCATCGAGTCCGGTGAAGTGCTCGTGATCGCTCGCGATCCAGTCGGCCATGACGATCAAACCGGACAGCACCAACTGCTCCGCCCTGTTCAATGCCTTCACCGGCTCGACGGCTGCGAGACCCTCGTAGCCCAGAGCACAGGTGAAGACATCGAGCAGGCCGCGCTGTACCCCAAGCCATGCGGGGTCCCGGCCCCCGTCCTCCTGATGGCGTGGGCGCAGAGCACGGGCATCTGGAAACGAGCCGTGGTGCCCAGCCACAAGAGGCCACACCCAGCCCACGTGATGCGGCTCCCAGAGGCTGTCAAGCTCCCGTTTGATCAACAGTCCCCCGGCCTTGTCGTGCCGCCACCGACCCGCGCCCCGCGGCACCGGCCGCCCCGCCAGCCCCACCATCCGCATGCGAGCACCGCCATCAGGATGTGAGAACTGGAAAGCGGGGGTTGCCTTGCCACAGTCGTGGACACCGCAGATCCACATGAAGAACTGCTGCCCCCGCCCGCCGGTCACCTCATCCAGCCGCCACCGCATCCACGGCGTGAGGAACCTCTTCCACATGAGCTCCGCTACGGCCGCGGTATCCAGCATGTGCCCCAGCAGCAGGTGCACTCGCCCGCCGGCCCTCTCCGCCGACTTCCCCAGAGCGCCCCCAGTCGCTCCACCACCGGATCGGGCAGACCTCCCGTTTGAGCCACTTCCAGCACTGTGCGCCGCTCGGCATCCCCGGCCCCGTCAAGCACCACGCATCCCCTCCCTTGGCAGGGCGACTCGCATCGGCCCCCCTGCATCGTGGTGGGAACTTAGCGGGTGGCACTGACAACGCCCCCGACGTGCGCCAACGGACCATCCGACGGCAGCCTGCGTCGGTATAGCCGGCCGCATCAACTCAATGGCATTCGCCTTTCCGGCTACCATCACCGCAGGTGAAGTGGTGTCGTCCCCGCTTACGCGGGGGTGGTCCCCTGGCTCCCCCCACCGACAGCACCCCCACTGAGTCGTCCCCGCTTACGCGGGGGTGGTCCCTGCTACGGTCGCTCCCACGCCGATCATGACCGGTCGTCCCCGCTTACGCGGGGGTGGTCCTCGCATGCACTACGCGCTATTCGCCACATGTGCGTCGTCCCCGCTTACGCGGGGGTGGTCCCAGCAGGCAGCTGCTGGTGGCGTGGGCGAGCAGGTCGTCCCCGGCTACGTGGGGGGTCCGCAGGTCACGCTGCATGCCAGACCAAGTGCGGCGTCGTCCCCGCCTACGCGGGGGTGGTCCGTTGTGGACGGCCGTGGTCTGCGGGCGGGCGGTGTCGTCCCCGCCCATGCTCCGCTCGTCGCGCGCTTCGAGCTCCACGTCACCGACGCCGCCCCGTGCTGACTGCTCCGCGGCGGCCGGTGCGGCGAGCGGCCGTCAGCTCGCCGGGGGACCGTCGTGCAGGATCCGCTGGAACATGCGGTGATCCCGCCATTGCCCGTCGATGTGCAGATAGCGCGGAGCCATGCCGATGGGCTCGAATCCGTTCATCTCCAGCACGCGCTGCGACGGGGCATGGTCCAGGAGCGTGGTGGCCTCGATGCGGTGCAGGCCGATGATGTCGCGGACAGTACGGCAGACGCTCGCCACGGCCGCGTCGACCAGCCCCCGGTTCCGGCGGTCGGCGGCCACTGAAGCAGTGGGGTGACCGCTACACCACGGCCCCCGAGGGCCCGCCGCTGGAGGTCCGGCATGCGGACTACGGCGAGACGCTGCGCGCGGTGATCGTGTGCGCGGAGGACCACGGACCGCTGCCCCCGCAGCAGGCCCGTACGAGTCCAGGCCCCTCGGCCCGCCCTGGACCCGACCGGCGCGCCCTCAGTCCCGACCAGCGCACGCCCAGGCCTGACCGGCCCGCCCCCGGTCGCCACAAGCCGGTCCCCGCTCGCCGCAGGGCGGTCCGGCCCCGCGATACCGGCCGCCTCCTGGATCAGGCGCCGTCCGCTTCGAGACGCAGCAGCCCGGGACCGGCGTCGATGTACGACTCCCCGAACGGCACGTCGTGCCCCTCCTCGCACCGGAGCACGGCGCGCACCTCGCCACCGCACTGCTTGTGCCGGGCGACGACCGGCCGCCCCTGCTCGCCGGCGACCCAGGTGTCGCCCCACTGCCGCAGTGCCGTGAGCACGGGCAGGAAGTCCCGCCCCTTCTCGGTCAGCTGGTAGGCGTACCGGGTCCGCTGGCCGGGCTCGCGGTAGGGGACGCGCTCCAGCAGTCCGGCGGCGGTGAGTTCCTTCAGCCGGGCGGCGGTGGCGGGTTCGCCGATGCCGATGCGCCGGGCGAAGTCGTCGAAGCGGCGGGTGCCCAGGAAGGCCTCGCGCAGGATCAGCATCGCCGTTCTGGTGCCGACGATCTCCAGGGTCCGGGCGATGGAGCAGTTGGCCATGGACCAGGCGTCCCGCTCCGCCAGCAGATCGCTCATCCCTGCCGTCCTCCCGCTCCCACCTGACTTGCCTCGACCGATGCCAGCTTATACGGTCGAGCTGACTTATGGATGCGTAAGTCAGCTCGTTGCGAGTCATGTCTGAGGAGCACGTCATGGACATCAGCACGGCAACCGCCCTGGTCACCGGCGCCAACCGCGGACTGGGCAGGGCGCTCGCCCGGGAACTGGCCGCGCGGGGCGCCACCGTCTGGGCGGCGGTCCGCCGCCCGGAGCAGGTCGATCTGCCCGGGGTGACCCCGATCCGGCTGGACGTCACCGATCCCGCGTCCATCGCCGCGGCCGCCGAGAAGGCCCGCGACGTCACCCTGCTGATCAACAACGCGGGCAGCTCCACCGGGGCCGATCCGCTGACCGGCGACTGGGACGCCCTCCGGCTGGAGCTGGACACCCACTACCTGGGATCCCTGCGCACGATCCGCGCCTTCGCCCCGGTCGTCGAGGCCAACGGCGGCGGGGCGGTGTTGAACATCCTTTCGGTGCTGTCGTGGTTCAGCTTCCCGTCCGTCGGCGCGTACGCGGCCGCGAAGTCCGCGGCCTGGAGCATGACCAACACCGTGCGCCAGCAGCTGGCGCCCCGTGGCATCACCGTGTCCGCGCTGCACGTCGGCTACATGAACACTGACATGGCCCGCCATGTCACCGGGCCCAAGACGGACCCGGCGGTCGTCGCCCGTGCCGCCGTGGACGGTGTCGCGGCCGGCGCACCCGAGATCGTCGTCGACGACACCAGCCGGCAGATCCAGGCGAAGCTGTCCGGCGGCGTCGCCGCCCTGTACCCGCAGCTCGGCTGAGACGAGGACGTCGTGACCTCCAGCCCCACCCCCGTCACCGCCCGGCACGCACCAGGGCCGGCCCGCGCCGGCGGGCACCGGCCGTCCCGGTTCACCGCCGCCGTCACGCTCGTCGCCATGTGCCTGGGTGCCATGACGACCTTTCTGCTGATCACCGCGTCCGTGTCGGCGCTGTCGGCGATCCAGGACGACCTGCACGTCTCCCCGACCGGCCTGGTGTGGATCCCCTCCGCGTACACACTGCTGGTGGCCTGCCTGGTGATGTCCGCGGGCACGATCGGCAATCTGTACGGCCGCAAGCGTGCCTTCCTCACCGGCGCCGCGTTCCTGATCCTCGGATCGCTCACCGTCCACGCCGCGACCGGTATGGCGGGCGTCGTCGCCGGTCAGCTCGTCTCCGGCATCGGCGGCGCGCTCGTGCTGCCCAACAGCCTGGCCATCCTGGGGGCCGCCTTCCCCGACCCGCACCGGCGCACCGAGGTCGTCACCGTCTGGGCGGCCTCCTCCGGCATCGGGCTCGCCGTCGGCCCCCTCATCGCGGGCGCCCTGCTGGACCGCTTCCATTGGCACACCGTGTTCCTGTCGACCGCGGTGCTCGCCGTGGTCACCATGGCGGTGGCCGTCTTCGTCGCCGAGTCGCGCAGCCCGGGCGGCAGACTGGACCTCCCCGGGCAGATCCTGGCCGTGCTCGGCATCGCCGCCCTCGTCTACGCTCTCATCGAAGGCGGACACGACGGCTACGCCGCTCCGCGGATCCTTCTCGCCTGGTGCGTCGCGGTGGCCGCACTGACCGGCTTCGTCCTCGTCGAACGCGCCGCCCGCACGCCCATGCTGGACGTCGCCCTGTTCCGGTCGGCGTCGTTCAGCGCCGTGATGTTCGTCGCGGCCGTCTCCCTGTTCGGCTTCACCGGCGTCTCCATCCTGTCGGTGCTCTTCTACGAGCGGGTCCAGCG
>Ga0164243_10015888_pt1 | contig 10371 bp, 6 predicted proteins | sample OricompcompostOP_FD_108781 | JGI IMG/M metagenome (GOLD analysis project Ga0164243, IMG submission 108781) | Organic Plus compost microbial communities from Emeryville, California, USA - Original compost - Organic plus compost (OP) | ecosystem: Engineered > Solid waste > Mixed feedstock >... | reverse complement strand
TCGAGCGTGACCTTCTTGACCTCGCCGTCGGCGTGGTCGACCAGGACCAGAACCTCAGCCATGATGTACCCCGCCCCTCAGATGAACTTCTTCGATGCCAGGAACTCGGCGATCTTCTGCGCGCCGTCACCCTCGTCCTTGACGATGGTGCCCTTCTCACGCGGCGGGGCGTCGGCGAAGTCGACCACCTGGCTGTAGGCGTTGGCCACGCCCACCTCGGACGCGTCGATGCCGGCGTCGGCGATCGACAGCGTCTCGACCGGCTTCTTCTTCGCGGCCATGATGCCCTTGAACGACGGGTACCGCGGCTCGTTGATCTTCTCGACCACGCTGATCACCGCGGGCGCCGACGCCTCGACCTTGTCGAAGCCCTCGTCGGTCTGCCGCTGGACGCGGATCGTGGAGCCGTCGATCTCGACCTTGTTGGCCAGCGACAGCTGCGGCACGCCGAGCCGCTCGGACAGCGCCGCGGCCAGCATGCCGGTACGGGCGTCGGTCGACTCCGAGCCGAGGATCACCAGGTCGAAGCCGGTGTGGCCGAGCGCCTGGGCGATCGCGTACGACGTCTGGATGGCGTCCGAACCGGCGAGCGCGTCGTCGGTGAGGTGCACGGCCTTGTCCGCACCCATCGACAGCGCCTTGCGGATCGACTCGGTGGCCTTCTCCGGCCCCATCGTCAGGATCGTCACCTCGCCACCGTGCGCCTCCTTGATCTGGAGGGCCTCCTCGATGGCGTACTCGTCGAGCTCGTTGATGATGCCGTCGACCGACTCGCGGTCGAGCGTGCTGTCGGACTTCAGCTTGCGTTCCGCGTAGGTGTCCGGGACCTGCTTCATCAGTACGACGATATTCATGGCCGGTGGCCGACCTCCTGCCTTCTCTGCCTCACCCGTCGGGTGCGTCAAGCCTGCCAAATAGCACGAGCCTCGCCGTCACCGGGTTACCCGGACGTGAACTCGCCCCCGATGTTACCCATGAGTAGAACCAGGATGAACGGCCGGTCCCGGTATCGCCCCTGTCTACCCGAAGGTCTTCCTCAGCACGTCGTCGAAGACCTTCTTGACGAACTCGGTGGCCTGGTCGTTCGCGGCGGACTTGCCCTCGTTGACCAGCTCGTTCGGGCTCTTGCCCGTCACGTGCACCGGCTGCCACGACGGCTGCGCGGTCACCGCGCCGACCACGGCGAACAGCGCCGCCAGGCCGAGCACCAGTGCCACCACCGTCGTCGACGCGCCGCCGCGCGCGAACAGGCCGATCGTACGGTTCAGGCCGCGCCGCGGCGAACCCGACCCCGGGCCCAGTACCAGCATGAACGTGCACGCACCGGCCGCGTAGCCGGCGAGCGTGTCGGTCGGCGTGTCGGGCCGGGTGTACACCAGCACGCCGAACACCACGCCGCCGACGATCGCGGCGAGCGGGATCATCAGCACCTGCACCAGCGCGCCGCGCAGCACGCCCCACGGCGTGCCCAGCGCGACCAGGAAGGCGTCGGACCCCTTGGGGCCGCGGGCGCTGCGGCGTACGGCCAGGCGGCTGCTCGCGTGGTCGATCGCGCGCAGCAGGACCAGGGCGATCAGGATGACCACGAGCGCGACCGCCGGGAGCACGATGCTGGCGCCGATCGCGGCGGCACCGGCCAGCAGCGCCAGGAAGGGGTGCCAGCCCGGGGAGCGCGGCTCGGCCTGCGGACGGCGCTGGTCGGCGTACGGTTCGGGGCGGGCGTAACCGGGCGGGGCCTGCGGCGGCGGGCCGTAGCCGCCCGGGGGGACCGAGGCGACCGGTCGCTGCGGCGGTGGCGGGCCGGGCGGCGCCTGCGGCCGCGCGTACTGGACGGGCTGCAGGACGTCGCGGTAGTCGTCGTACCCGGCCTGGCGGGTGTACGGACGGGTGTCCGGCCCGCGGCCGTTCGGGTTGGTCGGGAGGTCGGCCTCGGGACCCGGGTCGCTGGGCGGCGGGCCGGGCGGCATCGCGGTGGTCGCACCGTCGAGCCCGGCGGCTCCGGCGGCACCGGCGGCCCCCGCCGCTCCCCCGGCTCCGGCCGCTCCGGCCGCGCCGTTGGCGGCCCCGGCCGTGCCCGCGGCGCTCCCCGCGGCTCCGGCGGCGCCGGCCGCTCCGGGGATGTGCGGGGTCGGGGCGTCGCCCGGGTCCGCGCCGGCCGCGGGGATGTGGGAGGTCGCGGCGTCGCCCAGGTCGTCGGCGGCGGCCGGGGTGCGGGCCGCGGAGGTGTAGTCGGAGGCCATCGAGCCGGGGCCGCCGAGGGGGGCGGCGCCGATGCCCGGGCCGGCGCCCGGGCCGGCCACGGGCGTGTCGACCTGCCCCCACGGAGAGGGATCCGCGCCGTTGGCCCCCGCGCCGGCCGCCTCCGGGCCGGCGGAACCCGCCGCCGCGCCCGCGGCACCCGCGGCCGCCCCGGCCGCGGCACCGGCCGCACCCGCGACCCCGGAGCCCGCGCCGTTCGCCGCCGCCGCGGCCGCACCGCCGAGCGCGGCGCCCGCGGCCAGGCCGGCGGCGCCGCCGGCGATCCCGCCGAGGACCGCGCCGGCACCGGGACCGCCGCCCGCGCCGTTACCCGGGGCGTACGCGCCGCCGTCCTCCTGGCTCGCGTCGCCCGGGCCGAAAAGCGGCGCGTCGTCGCGGAAGTCCATCTCGCCGAAGCTGCGCACCAGTTCGGCGGCGTCGGGCCGCTCCTGCGGGTCGCGGGACAGCGCCCGCCGCAGCACCGGGACCAGCGGCATCGGCACGCCGAGCAGGTCCGGCTGCCCCTGGATGATCTTGAAGAAGATGAGTTCGAAGCCGCCCGACCCGAACGGTGGGTGGCCGGTGGCCGCGAAGATCAGCGTGGCGGCCAGCGCGTGGATGTCGGACGCCGGGCCCACGTCGCCGCCCTGGATGACCTCGGGCGCGAGGTAGCCGGGCGTGCCGATGAACATGCCGGTCTGGGTGAGGCGCGTGGTGTCCACGGCCTGCGCGATGCCGAAGTCGATCACCACGGGCGAGTCCTCGACCAGCATGACGTTGGCCGGCTTGAGGTCGCGGTGGATGATGCCCGCGCCGTGGATCGCGGCCAGCGCGGACGCCAGGCCGGTGGTCAGCTTCCGCAGCGACGCGCCGCGCAGCGGGCCGCGTTCGTCGATGGCGGAGTCGAGCGGGTGGCCCGGGACGTACTGCGTGACGATGTACGGACTGTCGCCGGTGATGTCGGCGTCCACGATCTCCGCGACGTGCGGGTTGCGCACCCGGCGCATGGTCTCGACCTCGCGCGTCAGCCTCCGGCGCGCGGTCGCGTCCCCGGCGACCTGCGGGCGCAGCACCTTCACGGCGACCGTACGGTTCTCCGGGTCAAGGCCGAGATGGACGACCCCCATCCCGCCCTCGCCGATTCGCTGAACGAGCCGGTACGGACCGATGCGCTCCGTCAGCTTCCCTTCCCCGCCGATGGCTCGCACTCTCCTTACAGACGGTCGGTTGTCCAGCCGCACGGCCACGATACCCGCCACCTACGACGGGAGTTGGTGTCATTCGACCTGTTCGCCCTGCGTACATCGGATGCCGCGGACGGTTATCGGAGCACCTCGCCGAGGCTGACCGAGGAGCCGAGCGGGAGCGGGAACCAGGACGGGGCCGGGGTGAACAGCGCCGCGATGATCGCCAGCGCGCAGACGCCGATCAGGACGTACCGCGGCGTCGGGGTCCCGCCGGCGACCAGTACGGCCAGGGCGCGCGCGGGCCCGCGCCACCGGGGTACCGCGGTGGCGAGGAGCACGGCGAGGGCGACGAACGCGGCCAGGATCGTCGAGGTCGGGGTGTCCCCCAGCGTCTGCCACTGGCCGCTGCGCACCTTCGGCCCGGCGACCAGCTCGAACCCGGCCTCGAACAGCCAGGCGACGATGCCGGCGGCGGCGAACATCGCGGCCACGCGCCAGAGCATGGCGGTGAACGCGGCGCCCGCGGGCTGCGCGCCGTACGGCCGGATCCGGTCACGTACGCCCAGCCCGATCAGCGCGGCGACGGCGACCAGGACGCCGACCACCGGAAGCACGTACGCCAGGGCCGTCGCCCCCGCGACGACCAGCACCCCCAGCCCGATCCCGAGCCTGGGCGCGGACTGCGGGTCGTGGGAGGTCGCGGGCAGCGTCGGCGCGGTCTGCCCGGCGTACCCGGGGTGCGCCGCGTACTGAACCTGCCCCGGCACCCCCGGAACGTGCTGCCCCGGCTGCCCATAGCCCGCCTGAACCTGGCCCCCTTGAGCCTGGCCCGGCTGCCCTTGACCCGGCTGCCCATGCCCCACAAGGGCCTGCCCCACCTGGGCCTGGCCCGCCTGCGCCTGGCCCTGTTGCCCTTGCCCCACCTGGGCTTGACCTGCCGGGGCCTGACCTGCCGGGGCCTGACCCGCTTGGGCCTGCCCGGGCTGCCCTTGACCTGCGAGGGCTTGGCCCGCTTGGCTTTGGCTCGCCTGGGCCGCTGGGGTCTGGGGTTGGCTTGGCCCGCCCGTGCCTGGGTGGGCCTGGCTCGGTGGTGCCTGGTGCGGCTGGGCCGGGGGTGGCGGTACGGCGCTCTGGGCCGCGCCCCACTGCGCGGCCTGGGCGGGTCCGCCGGGCGCCTGGCTCGGGGGCGCGGCGGGCGGCCGTCCGGACTGGGCCGGTGATGGCCATGCTGCCGACTCCGTGTCGAGGCGGGCCGGGGGTGGACCGTCGTGGGCGGGTTCGGTGGCGACCTCGTCGGACTGGCCGGTGTCCGGGGACTCGGGCAGGTCGCCGGTCTCCTCCGCGGCGTCGCCCGGCAGCCCGACCGCGGCACCTGCCACCGCCGCCGCGACCGCGGCACCGGTGTCCTCTCCGATGGCCCCCCCGGTCTCCTCCGCCGGCGCGTCCAGCCGCAACGTCGCCAGTTGCTCGGCCAGCTCCCCCGCCGTCGGCCGCGCGCCCGGATCGCGCGCCAGCGCCGCCCGGAGCACGGGCATCAGCGGCTCGGGCACGCCGTGCAGGTCCGACTGCCCGCCGGCCACCCGGAAGAACACCACCTCGGCCGGCCCCGTGCCGAACGGCGACCGCCCGGTGGCCGCGTACGCGACCGTCGCCGCCCACGCGAAGATGTCCGCGGGCTGCTCGGCCTCGCCGCCGTTCACCACCTCGGGCGCGACGTAGCCGGGCGTGCCCACGACCACGCCGGTGTGCGTGAGCCGCGTCGCGTCGATGGCCTGGGCGATGCCGAAGTCGATGATCACCGGGTCGCCCTCGCTGAGCATGACGTTGCTCGGCTTGAGGTCGCGGTGGATGATCCCGGCGTCGTGGATGGCCTGCAGCGCCGTGGCCAGGTGCCGCGCCACGTGCACCAGCCGCGGGCCTTCAAGCGGCCCGCGCTCCTTGACCGTACGGTCGAGCGCGCGCCCCTGGACGTACCGGGTGGCCACGAACGGACGCTCGCCGCGTACGTCGGCGTCGCGGATCTCGGCGACGTACGGGCTGCTGACCCGGTGCATCGACGTGACCTCGCGCTCCAGGCGGGCGAGCATGTCGTCGTCGATGAGGCTCGGGTGCAGTTCCTTGACCGCGAGGGTGCGCCCGTCCTCGTCGAGGGCGAGGTGCACGATGCCCATGCCCCCGGCGCCGATCCGCTGGAGCAGGCGGTAGGTGCCGTTGGGGCCGGTCAGGTACTCGTCGGTCATGGTTCTCGCAGCCGGTGTCCGGGTCCGTTCGGTCAGACACCTTAGAGGGGTCCGACCGGCGATCCCACCGTAATGTCCGACCGTAACGGTACCGTCGCGCCATGGGCGATGAGATGCGGGTGGACGCCCGGCTGCGGGCGGTGTGCGACCTCATGATGTCCGAGGCGCGCGAGGGCATGGGCCGGCATGAGTACGACGGCCGTGTGCAGGACCTTTCGGTGTCCGGCGTACGGGCGGCGCTGGCCCGGCTTGGCGGCGACCCGCCGCAGGACGATCCGCACGACGAGGCGCATCTGTCGGCGTTCGAGGAGTCGCTGCGGGTGACGTACGGCGAGCTGGAGCTGCACCGCCGCAACCCGCTGTTCCACCTCGACGCCATGGACCTGGCCTGCTACGACCGGGCGTACGCCCCGGAGGAGGAGCGTGCCCGGGCCCGGGCCGCGCACCTGAAGGGCTGGCCGGAAGCGGCCGACGCGGCCGTCGCGGCGCTGGACGCGGTGCCGGCGCCGATGGCGTCCGCGCTGCTGGGCGCGGTCCGCGGGCTGGCCGCCGCGCTGCCGTCCGGCGTACCGGAGGCGGACCGCGAGCGCGCGCTGGCCGCGCACGCGCGGCTGGTGACCCACCTTGAGCGGGTCGCGGCCGACGGCGACCCGGAGATCGCGCTGGGCGAGGCGGCGCTGGCCCGGCTGATGGGCGCGGGCGAGGCGCTGCCGGTGGACCTCGGCCGGCTGGCCGCCCGGGCGGACGCCGAGCGCGACCGCGTGACCGAGCTGCTGACCCAGGCCACCGCCAAGATCGACGCCGCGCGCCCGCCGCTCGAGGTGGCCCGCGAGCTGGTCCGCGACCATCCGGACGGCGCGGGCGTGCTCGAGGCCGCCCGTACGGCCACCGAGGAGGCCATCGCGTTCACCCGCGAGCACGACCTCGTGCCGTACCACGACGGCGTGTGCGAGGTGGGCGAGGCGCCGGAGTCGCGGCGCTGGGCGATGGCGATGATGACGTGGTCCGGCCCGTGGGAGCCGGACTCCCCGTCGTACTTCCACATCACCCCGCCGGACCCGTCCTGGCCGGAGCACGACGTCGAGGAGTGGCTTGAGGTGTTCAGCGCCACGACGCTCCCCGCCGTGGCCGTCCACGAGGTGGCCCCCGGCCACTTCTCCCACGGCCGCGCCCTGCGCCGCGCGCCCAGCCCCGTACGACGGGCGCTGCAGTCGAGCGCGTTCATCGAGGGCTGGGCGCACTACGCCGAGGAGCTGTGCGTGGAGGAGGGCCACCGCTCGGCCGACCCGCGCTTCGCGGTCGGCGTCTGGCTGGAGGCGCTGGTCCGGATCACCCGCCTGGCCTGCGCGATCGGCGTGCACACCGGCGCGATGACGGTCGAGGACGGCGCCCGTCGCTTCGAGTCCGACACCCACCTGCTCGGCCCCGCGGCCCTGGCCGAGGCCCAGCGCGCCACGTACGACCCGGGGTACGGGCGCTATACGTGGGGCAAGCTCGCGATCCTGGACCTGCGGGACCGGGCGCGGCAGGAGTGGGGGGCGGCGTACACGCATCGCCGGTTCCACGGGGCGCTGATGGACCTGGGGGCGCCGCCGCTTGGGTTGCTGGGGACGGCGGTGGAGCGCGGGTAGCAAGCGGAAACATATGATTGGCGAGATTTGACTGGGAAAATCCCAGTCGCAATTTGCCACTGGCACGCGGTAATGTCTCGGCATGCCAGGAACCCCCCACGAGATCCTCCACCGGGTTTTTCAGGAGGGCTCGACCCTGCTCGCCACGGCATGCCGGCGGGTGCTCAATCTCCGCGAGTACGACGATTACGAGGTGTCCGCGGGAAACATCGACGTGACCGAGATCGTCCCTCTCGAGGGACGAGTGGACACCCTGCTCAGACTCAACCGCGATGGTCAGGCTCGGGTCGTGATCGTCGAGGTGCAGAGCGCGCGCGACGACAAGAAGCGTCGGAGCTGGCCGCACTACATCGCCTACATGCACGCCAAGCACAAGTGCCCGGTGATGCTGCTGGTCGTCTGCCATGACACGGCGGTGGCCCGATGGGCGCGCTGTCCGATCGACATCGGACCGCGACGATTCCCCTGCATGCGGGTGCAGCCGTTCGTCCTGGGCCCCGACAACGTCCCGACGATCACCGACCTGACCGAGGCGGCGGAGGACGTGGAGTTCGCGCTCCTGTCCGCCCTCATCCACAGCGAGTCAGAACGGGCGGGTGAGATACTGAACGTGCTGGCCGCCGCCATGGACAAGCTCGACATTCCCGTCGCAAAACATCTGGCCGACCTCGCCGGGTCCGGCCTCGCCACCGCCGACGCGCGCCGCCACTGGAGGGATCTGGTGTTGACCGAGGAATACCCGTACCAGTCCGAACTCGCAGAGGAACTGCGTACGCAGGGACGGGCCGAAGGGTGGTCAGAAGCGCGGGCCGCCTCGCTGCTCGAAGTGCTGCGGGCACGCGGTCTCGAGGTGTCCGAGGAGACCGAGGCGCGGATCCGGTCCTGCACCGACTCCGACGCGCTCACCGCCTGGCTCCAGCGCGCCGTCGCCGCCGACAGCGCCGACGAGATCTTCGGCTGAGCCGGGCCGTCACCCGTCCAGGGCGGCGACCAGGTCCGTCAGGGTGGGGCCCAGGGGGGCGTCCAGCCGGATGCGGGCGTGGTCGTCGCCTCGGGTTTTTCCGTGGTTGATGATCACGGTGGGGATGTCGTGGGCGGACGCGTGGCGGACGAAGCGCAAGCCGGACATCACCGTCAAGGATGAGCCCAGGACCAGCAGGGAGTGGGCGCGTTCGGTGCGGGCGTAGCACTCCTCGACGCGGGGCTTGGGGACGTTCTCGCCGAAGAAGATGACGTCGGGCTTGAGGATGCCGCCGCAGTAGAGGCAGGCGACGACCTGGAAACCGGCCACCTGGGCGTCGTCGAGGACCGCGTCGCCGTCGGGGTTGATGAGCGCGGCGCGGGCGTCGAAGCCGGGGTTGGCGGCGTCGAGGCGGGTGTGCAGCTCGTCGCGGGGCGTGCGGCGGCCGCAGGTCAGGCACAGGACGCGGTCAAGGCTGCCGTGCAGCTCGATGACGTCCCGGGCGCCGGCCGCCTGGTGCAGGCCGTCGACGTTCTGCGTGATGATGCCCTCGACCAGGCCGCGGCGCTGCAGCTCGGCCACCGCGCGGTGGCCGGCGTTGGGCTCGGCGCGGGCGATGTGCCGCCAGCCGACGTGGCTGCGCGCCCAGTACCGCCGCCGCGCCTCGGCGCTGCCGATGAACGTCTGGTACGTCATGGGCTCGGCCCGCCGCAGCCGCCCGGTCTCCCCGCGGTAGTCCGGAATACCGGACTCCGTGGACAGCCCGGCCCCGCTCAGCACCACCACGCCGCCGTCCGCCACCAGATCGGCCAGCTCCGCGGCCGCGGTCGCCTCGGCCAGCCCGTTCACCACCTCGGTCACCCCTTCATGTTGCCCGACAAGGTGTAACCGATCAGGGCCGGGCTTCGTTCCGCCGGGGTTCGCGCCCCCGGAGCGTCGTCGCGACCAGGACGCCGCTGGCCACGACGGCCGCGACCGCGACGCCCAAGCCGAGGCGGAAGGCGCCGGTGAGCTCGGCGCCGGAGGAGAGCAGGGCGCCGAAGACCGCTACGCCGATCGCGGAGCCGATCTGGCGGCTGGTGTTGAATGCGGCGGAGGCGGCGCCGGACAGGTGGGTGGGGGCCGACTCCAGCATGCGTGCGGTGAGCGTCGGCATCACCAGGCCGCCGCCGAAGCCGGCGGGCAGTAGTGCGAGGAGCAGTGGCCACCGGGTGGCCATCGGGGCGGTGATCGCGGCCGCGATGATGCCCGTCGCGAACAGCGTCTCCCCTGCGTACAGGACCGCTGCGGCGCCGTGGCGATGCACCAGCACCGGCGCGAGGAGGTTCCCGACGGCGATCAGGCCGGTGAGCGAGACGAACGTGAGGCCGGTGGCCAGCGGGGACAGGCCCTTGGCCTGCTGGAGCAGCAGGCTGAGCGCGAACATCAGGCCGTAGAAGGCGAAGTTGAACAGCATGCCGAGCAGCGCCGAGCCGGTGAAGTCGGCGTACCGGAGCAGGCGCAGCGGCAGCAGCGGATCGGGCGCGCGCCGCTCGGCCAGCACGAACGCCGCCGCCCCGAGGACGAACGCGGCCAGCGCGATGAGTACGGCGGGCGTCGCCCACCCGAGGTGCGGGCCCTCGATCAGCGCGAACACCAGGCCGGCGCTGAGCACGACGGCGGCGAGCAGCCCGGCGACGTCGAGCCGCCGCGGCCGCACCGGTACGGGCCGGGTCGCCGGCACCGTGACCCCGATCGCCGCGAGCGCGACCGCCGCGCTGAACCCGAACACCGCGCGCCAGCCGACGGTGGCCAGCAGCACCCCGCCGACCAGCGGACCGGCCGCCATGCCCACCCCGCCGACCGCGGCCCACACGCCGATCACCCGCGCCCGGCCCCGCGCGTCCGGTGCGGTGGCCGTGGCCAGTGTCAGCGAGCTTGGCAGCAGCAGCGCGGCGCCGGCGCCCTGGACGAACTGGGCCGCGATGAGCGGGCCCATGCCGTCGACCAGGGCGGAGACCGTGGCCGCCGCGAACACGATGACCAGGCCGGTCAGGAAGATCCGCCGCGCGCCGAACGTGTCGGACAGCGTCCCGGCGCCGAGCAGGATCGCGGCGAACGCCAGCGTGTAGCCG
>Ga0164243_10015887_pt1 | contig 10372 bp, 7 predicted proteins | sample OricompcompostOP_FD_108781 | JGI IMG/M metagenome (GOLD analysis project Ga0164243, IMG submission 108781) | Organic Plus compost microbial communities from Emeryville, California, USA - Original compost - Organic plus compost (OP) | ecosystem: Engineered > Solid waste > Mixed feedstock >... | reverse complement strand
CATTTATTTGTTGCCCCGGGCAACCCGGGAATCGCTCAATGTGGAACTTGCGTGAACATCGGTGTCAACGATTTTGAAGCTATCAAGTCATTTGCAATAGAAAATGGGATCGAGATGGTCGTAGTAGGACCGGAAGATCCCTTGGTAAACGGAATTTTTGACTTTTTTGCCAATGATCCTGCTTTACAACACATCCCGGTGATCGGCCCTTCTAAAGAAGGCGCCCAGTTGGAAGGCAGCAAGGCATTCGCGAAGCAATTCATGATGCGCCACAGGGTACCGACAGCTTCATATAAAGAATTTAGTGCTGATAATTACGAGGAGGGCATAGCATACCTTGCACAGCATTCCCTGCCGATCGTATTGAAAGCGGATGGCTTGGCCGCCGGTAAAGGTGTCGTTATTGCCGAAAGCCGCGAACATGCGCAGGAAGAATTTGCTCAAATGATTAAAGATGCTAAATTTGGCGACGCTAGTAAAAAGGTGGTGGTTGAGCAATTCTTATCCGGTATCGAATTGTCGGTTTTCGTACTAACCGATGGGCAATCCTACAAGATATTACCAACTGCAAAAGATTATAAAAGGATCGGCTTGGGTGATACTGGCCTCAATACCGGTGGAATGGGCGCCATTTCTCCCGTACCATTTGCTGACGCCGAGTTCATGAAGAAAGTCGAAGATCGGGTTATTAGGCCTACCGTTGAGGGTTTACATAAAGAGCAGATTAACTATAAAGGATTTATATTCATCGGTTTGATTAAAGTGGAAGGCGAACCTTACGTGATTGAATACAACTGTAGGATGGGCGATCCCGAAACCGAGGTCGTAATGCCGAGATTGAAGAATAATTTATTAAGTTTGTTGAAAGCAGTTGCTGATGGTACATTAGCCCAAGAAGAAATACAGGAAGACGAAAGAGCTGCTGCTACCGTAGTGATCGTATCCGGGGGATACCCCGGGGATTATGAAAAAGGAAAAGTGATTACCAACATCCCCGGCAACAATCCTGCGCAAATTATATTCCACGCCGGAACGAAATCAGACGGGCAAAATATTTTAACCAACGGGGGAAGGGTGATTGCCGTAACATCTTTGGCAAGCGATTTGCAGGAGGCATTGCGCCTTTCAAAACAAATAGCGGCAAGTATCACCTTCGAAGGAAAATATTTTAGGGAGGACATCGGTTTCGAATTTGTGCCAACTAAATCTTAAGCCGTTGCCACCTGTTGTTATGTTGAGAAAATGCGACGCTGAATAACCGGTCAACAACAAACTGGACACTGTAACTGTTACTTGACGATGCCAAACAATTTATGTAACAACAGTTCGTTAAGCAATTTTAATACGTTTGTTTTGTACGCTAGTAAAATATTCGTTTTACATCCAGGTTTTACATCGTATATTCGTTAGAATTATTCAATTTTGCAATCAAATATTTATATTGACCGTATCAAACAATGGGCTTCTTTAATTTTTTAACACAAGATATCGCGATAGACTTGGGTACTGCCAATACCCTGATCATTCATAATGACCAGGTGGTTGTTGACGAACCATCCATCGTTGCCATCGAACGTGCCAGTGGTAAAATTGTAGCTGTAGGAAAAAAGGCTATGATGATGCACGAGAAAACACACGAGTATTTGCGTACCATCCGTCCCTTGAAAGATGGCGTTATCGCTGACTTTAACGCTGCCGAAGGGATGTTGAGAGAGCTGATCAAAATGGTTTATCCTAAAAAACCGCTCTTCGCTCCAAGTTGGCGCATGGTTATCTGTATTCCTTCCAGCATTACCGAGGTGGAAAAACGCGCGGTAAAAGACTCTGCCGAACAGGCGGGCGCTAAAGAAGTACACCTGATCCATGAACCGATGGCGGCTGCCCTGGGTATCGGTATCGATGTGGAAGAACCCGTTGGTAACATGATTATCGATATCGGTGGCGGTACTACCGGTATCTCGGTAATCGCCCTGGCAGGTATCGTGTGTGACCAAAGTATCCGTGTAGCAGGTGATGAGTTTACCGCCGATATCATGGAGGCCCTGCGCCGTTACCATAGCTTGTTGATCGGTGAAAGAACAGCAGAACAAATTAAAATTCAAATAGGTTCCGCCCTGAAGGAACTGGATAGTCCGCCGGAAGATATCGCCGTAAATGGTCGTGACCTTGTGACGGGTATCCCTAAGCAGATCATGGTATCTTACCAGGAGATTGCGGAAGCGTTGGATAAATCCATCTTCAAGATAGAAGAAGCCATCTTGAAAGCCTTGGAAACCACGCCGCCGGAACTAGCCTCGGATATTTACCGACGCGGTCTGTACTTGACAGGTGGTGGCGCCTTGTTGAGAGGTTTGGATAAACGCCTTTCCCAGAAGATCAAGCTGCCCGTTCATGTTGCCGATGACCCCTTACGTGCAGTAGTGCGTGGTACGGGGATTGCTTTGAAACATATCGGCAAGTATCCATTTTTGATGCAATAACAAACTCTATTATAATCTTACCCCCGGTACTGCCGGGGGTAAGCCAGTAAACCGAATCCATTCAAGGTGCGTAATCTCATCATTTTCTTAAGGCGGTATTTCAATTTTTTCTTATTCCTACTGCTGGAAGTGATTTGCGTTATCCTCATATTAAATAATAACAACTTCCAACGCGCTGCTTACCTCAATTCAGCCAATGCCCTCAGCGGGAAATTATACACCCAGTACAACGATATCCAGTATTATTTTCATCTGAAAGCCACTAACGATAGCTTGGTAGCTGAAAATGCACGCTTGCATAATATGCTGAATACCAGTTTCGATCATATCGATTCTACTGATATACTCAAGAAGGATACGCTGAGGATGTATAGCCAGGATTCTACGCGTACATTGGTTTCTACATTACCCCGGAAGTATATGTACCGCGAAGCTAAAGTGATTCGCAGCAGCGTTAACCGTGAAATCAATTATATCACGATTCATAGGGGATCGAACCAGGGTATCCGCCCGAATATGGGGGTTGTAGGCCCGGATGGTGTAGTGGGTATGGTAAGAAGCGTGAGCGATAATTATGCCGTGATCCTGTCTTTTTTGTCAAAATTGAAATCGCAAAGGGCTTTCGGTATTAGCGCAAGGTTGAAAAATGGTAATGAAACCGGTACGGTTTATTGGGATGCGCGGGACATCGAGGAGGGCATCATGGAAGATATCCCCAAGAGCGCCAAGCTGAGGAAAGGAGATACGATCGTTACCAGCGGTTACGGGTTGTTTCCCGAAGGCATACTGGTTGGAACGGTAGATACGTTTTACCTGGCAGACCAGTCCCGGACTTCACTGAGTGTAGAGATCAAGTATGCGACCAATTTCTCTAACCTGCAATATGTTTATGTAATTGAAAACTTGCTGGAGGCGGAACAAAAGCAATTAGAAGATTCGACAAAGGCATTGATCAAATAAAAAGATGAGCATCCTTTTAAAAAATATTATCCGTTTTATCCTGCTCATATTGGTGCAGGTATTCGTATTAAACATGATACGGATACACCAGTTGGTACCACCTTATATATACATGCTGTTTATCTTGTTGTTGCCCTTGAACACCCCGAGGCCAGCTCTACAATTGTTAGGATTGCTATTGGGCCTTACCCTCGATATGTTTATGGATACCCCGGGCGTCCATGCCGCCGCTTGTGTAGTGATCGCGTATCTAAGGCCATTCATCATAAATATCCTTTCACCGCAAGGAGGTTACGATGTAAACATGAAAACACCTTCTATCACGACAATGGGTCTTAGCCAATTCGCCATTTATGCATCCGTGCTGGTATTAATACACAATATTGTTTATTTTAGTATTTCTATATTCGGCCTGAAAGATCCTTTATACCTATTGATGAAAATATTGTTTTCTACCGCTGTAAGTCTATTCTTGGTATTAATCTACGAATTGCTGTTTTTTGAAAGAAAGTAACATTCGATACAATAGGATCATTGCCCTGGATAACTAAAGCCAACTTATTTATATAAATTCGTAAATAACCTGCTTTTAGCACATGTCCGTAAACAATCAGTCCAGGAAGAGAGTGATCCAGTTTATTATCATTGCCATGATGTCGCTTATCGTGGCTAGATTGTTTTACCTACAGATCATCGATAAACGTTATTCCAAGTTAGCCGATGCTAATGCCGTGCTGAAAAAGATCGTTTACCCCAGCCGCGGGCTCATTTTCGACCGCAAGGGGAAAAGTATCTTACGCAACGATGCTATGTACGATCTCATGGTAACACCTTCCAGTGTTAAAGGGATCGACACGAGCTACCTCTGCGAAATATTAGAAATAGATAGAGAAGAGTTTAGAAAGAGAATTGTAAACGCCATCGTGCGAAACGGCAGGGTGCGCCAAAGTGTATTTGCACCTCTTTTACCGCCGGAAATGTACGGACGCTTGCAAGAAAGTATGTATAACTTTCAACCGGGATTTGAATTGGTCTTGAGGCCGGTGAGATCGTATCCTTACGGCACGGCCGCCAACATCCTGGGATATATCGGGGAAATTTCCCCGTCCATGTTAAAAGATTCTGCCTATTCTTCGTATCAAAGTGGTGATTACATCGGGCTTACCGGTTTGGAAAAAACGTATGAGCCAATACTGATGGGACAGCGCGGTATTCAATACCTGGTGAAAGATAACATGAACAGACCGCAAGGCCCCTTGGAAGGCGGCGCTTTCGATACGGCGGCCATTGCCGGTAAAAACCTGAGATTATCACTCGATATAGAACTGCAAGGTTTCGGAGAGCAATTGATGAAAGGAAAGATTGGTAGTATCGTGGCGATAGATCCAACATCGGGTGGTGTACTTGCCATGGTGAGCGGGCCTTCGTATGATCCTAATCTCATGAGTGGCGCCAACAAGAACAGGAACTTTGCCAAGATCGTTTTAGATACTACGAACCCGATGTATAACAGGGCCATCCAAGGATTGTACATGCCGGGATCCGCGATGAAGCCCATCACGGCAGTCATTGGTTTGGATGAAGGAGTTATTACGCCTTCATTCGGGTATCCTTGCCGTGGCGGATATTATGCCTGCGGCAGGAGAATCGGGTGTATGCACTCCGAGCCGGGACACGCCGCCAACTTGAGGTTGGCGATGGCGCATTCCTGTAACTCTTATTTCATGCACGTTTACAGGCTTTCCGTCGATGCTAAAAAATGGGGTGGAGTGAAGATGGGCCAACAGAAATGGGCGGAATACATGCATAACATGGGCTTCGGTAGAAGGGTCGGGGTGGATATACCGCACGAAAAGCCGGGAACGGTGCCGGATACCACCTTCATGAATAAAGTTTACCATGGTTCATGGAACTCCTGCTCCGAAGTGTACGTGGGAATGGGACAGGGAGCGATCCTCTTTACGCCGCTACAAATGGCAAACGCGATGTGCATCATCGCGAACAGGGGCTTTTATTATACACCGCATTTCGTGGAAAGCATAGATGGGGAGAAGTCATCCAAGATGCTGGATAAATTTAAAGAGAAACACGTGGTTTCCCATACCAGTGATTCGGCATTCCGCGCCGTAGTATTAGGGATGCAAGATGTGGTAGATCATGGTACGGGACGAATTGCGCAGATTGAAAATATTATTGTTTGCGGTAAAACGGGCACCGCGGAAAACTCTGCCAGGATTAATGGTAAGGTGGTCAAACTAAAAGACCACTCCGTATTCGTAGCTTTTGCGCCGAGGGATAATCCGAAGATCGCGATCGCGGTGATCGTGGAAAATGCCGGTTTCGGTGGTACGTACGCGGCCCCGATAGCTAGTTTGATGATGGAGAAATATTTGAATGATACCATCTCGACAAAGCGGAAACCGCTAATGGATAGGATGTTGAATACTGTGACCATGTCACCGGAAATCGTTAAGAAATCGAAAATTGATTCTTTGAATACCAGCATCCGGCAAGCACAATTAACAGGAACTACTAGAAAATTTTAATGTAGGTAGTATGAACCGTTCTAAAGATAAGTTGACACAAGGCATCGATTGGCCCATTTTGGGTTTATACCTGGCGCTCGTTATTATTGGGCTGCTGGCTATTTTTGCTGCCGAGTACCGTGAGGGCGATAACGTTATTCAGAATATATTGCACCTGCAAAAAAATTATTCCCGCCAATTGATGTGGTTCGGTATTTCTATCATACTGGCATCTGTCATTTGGCTAACCGATAGTAAGTTCTTTACGGCGACGGCCAACCTGGCGTATGTATTTGGAATTATATTGCTCTTATTGGTACTCGCCATCGGTAAAGATGTAAAAGGTTCCCACTCCTGGATATCTATCGGGGGCTTTCAATTCCAACCGGCGGAGTTAACCAAGCTCTTTACCAACTTGGCTTTAGCGAAATACTTATCCTCCCTTGAAACGGATTTCTCGAAGCTCCGTTCTCGGGTTATTGCTGCCGCTATTGCTATGTTGCCGGCTTGTATTATCGTTCTGCAATCTGAAACAGGCCTGGCCTTGGTATACCTTTCCTTTTTCCTGGTGATGTACCGCGAAGGCTTACCGGGGGTGTTATTAATTATCGCGTTTTCAGCCATCATACTCGTGCTATCGGCCCTGCTGGTGGATAAGAATATCTTGTTCGGAATATTCACCGTGGCGGCGGCCATCGTCATTTATTTCAGCAGGTACGAGATCAAACGGAAGCGTTCGCGCTTGGCCGTCATCATATCGGTTTGGGCTTTCTGCTCCATCTTCGTGATGTTCGTGGTGCCTTTTATCTTTACCAAGGTATTGAAAGATTACCAGGTGCGCCGCATCGAGGTGATGTTGGGAAAGGAGAACGATCCTAAAGCAACTTATAATACCCGGCAAAGTATGATTGCCATAGGTTCCGGCGGCCTGTTCGGGAAAGGATACCTGAAAGGTACCCAAACCCGCTTCGATTTCGTTCCGGAACAAAGTACGGATTTCATTTTCTGCACCATCGGTGAGGATTTCGGATTCATCGGAAGCCTCGTATTCCTAGGACTTTATATCACCTTACTTTTTAGGATCATCTTTATTGCTGAGCGACAGCGATCGACCTTTAGCCGGGTCTACGCTTACGGGGTTGCCAGCATAATTTTCTTCCACGTCGCGATCAACATTGCCATGACTATCGGGCTGGCCCCGGTAATCGGTATTCCGCTACCCCTAATTAGTTACGGAGGGTCTTCTTTGATGACATTTACCATGTTGATTTTCATTATGTTACGATTAGATGCGGATCGGCAAATGGTATTGCGTTAAATTTGCTTGCGTTTAGATGTTTTAACATTTGTTTTTTAGAGCAATTCAAGGAGATATTTTATGCGAATTATACCATTGTCGGAAGGCAGTTTTACAGTGGATGCCAGTAAGAAATTTGTTCCGTTCGATACTACGCAGGATCAATTGGAAAGTAGGAATACAGGTTCTTTGTTGGTAGAAATACAACCTTTCCTGGTAATCACCGATCATGATTTCATCTTATTTGATGCCGGTCTCGGGCATAAGAATAAAGACGGCGTATTGCAATTACACCAAAACCTGGTAAATGAAGGTATTAACCCGATGGAAATAACCAAGGTGATGATGAGCCATTTGCATAAGGATCATGCCGGCGGGATGAGCCTCGTTGATGATATTTCAGGTAAAAGGGAATTGAGTTTTCCATCGGCAACTTATTATGTAAATAAGAAAGAAATGGATTACGCGATTGAACAGGATGGGAAAAGCTATCTCAAGGAAGAGGTGGATATCTTATTACAAAAGGATAATGTCGTGTTCCTAGATGATAAAGGTACAGTTGATGGATATATTCAATACGAAGTAACCGGAGGGCATTGTCCATATCACCAGGTATTTTTAGTGGATGATGGAACGGATAAGATCTTCTTCGGCGGAGATGTGGCCCCGCAAATCGGTCAATTGAAACGCCGTTTTATCGCCAAATATGATTTTGATGGCAGGAAAAGCATGGAGCTGCGGGCTGAATATTTAGAAAAAGGGAAGGAAGAGGATTGGACTTTTCTCTTTTATCACGACATCAAAACTCCCTATACCAAGATTTGGAAATAACGCTTTCAATTAATTCATAAAACAATGGCTGACCTCTTTACAGGTCAGCCATTGCTATTTATATTCTACTGGTATTCGACTATTGTATCATCAATTTGCTGCTTTGACTGTTTATACCATCAGAAATCTCGATAATATATACGCCTGCCGGTATTCCACTGATATCCATTTGCGTTTGTTTGAGTTGATCGCCGTTAAACCGCTGCTGTTTTATGACTTTACCATCCAACGAAATAATCTTCACGAAGCGGATCGTTTGGACTTTCTGCGGCACTTTGTCCCTGATCAATTGCAAATTTTCCGCACTTGTTTCTTGACTTTTAGCAGTAGCCGCTGCACTTTGTTTATTTTCCTCATCAAGTGTTATTTGGATGGAGCTGCGGGCTGGGTTTGGACTTACCGAGAAGGAAGAACACATGGAGTAAACGGTAATGCCGCCACCATTGCGGGTTACACCGCACAAGTCCTTGTAAGTCATCTTCACTACGCCGCCCCCGGTAACGGTTACATAAGTGCTTGAAGAACTCGGAGAACTTATGTATATACTGGAACCTGTGCCGAGATAATCAACATACCAATTCCAATTAGATCCGTTTGAAGGCGTATTCGCATATAAATACCATGTTTGGGAGCTGCCACTGCAACTACCCTGGGTTCCGTACGCTGTTACGGCGGGACCGGATAAATCAATCGTTCTTGATATTACGGACTGATCACCGCATGGATGTGTAACGGTTGCTTCCAAGGAAACCGTACCTACGTTGGTACGTGTAACCGTAACGGAGCTTCCGCTGCCGGAAATGGTAGCGTAACCTACCGGGTACACCACCCAGGAGGAAACAGGTAAAGAAGTGCTGATCGAATACATTCCGGAAGAACAGATATAACTGGGACCGGAGATTGTTAGCGGCGGTACCAGGTCGCTAATATTTTCCGTATTGATGGAATACGTTCCGGAATTTATTGGATCTAACCAGTTACTCAAACGGGTTGAATTGGTACCTCCGCCGGTCCAGGAGAGGTTGAATTTCCCGTATTCTCCCCGTCTTTGCGCGCAATAATTCCCCATGTTATTCTGATCGCCATGAAGTTGTCCCACGATCCTGTGATACATATCATATAGGGGCGAGCCGGATGAGCCGGGTTGCACGGTACCATCTTCGAAAACAGTAACCCAGTGATTGTTAGTGCCGCCCCAGCTACTTGAAGTGAGTGCATCATCGTCATGGCTGAATTTCATTAGATCCCCGGCAGGATGATGCAAAGCAAAGCTACTGCTGGGTGTGCTTGAGCTCCTGTTCCAACCGGAATAAAAGATGCCTGAGCATTGCGAGGGGGTATCATCTAATTCTAGCAAGGCAAAATCGGTAGGGGCATAATTAGCTCTCAAGGTGCACCCGTTAAATTGAATATCTTCGGTCCAACCGGAGTTGGTTGCACATGTCGCGCTCCAATATTGAAATTGGAATACCCAATCTTCTACGTTGCCCGCGGCGAGGCAATGGTTTGCCGTGAGTAAATAAGGTGTATTGGTATTAGCGGTATTCATAATCAATGCACCGGTACAAGCCTCGCTACCATCTGCAACGATCAGCGCAACGGAATTGCGTTCTTCTTCCCAACCGGTAGCTTCCGGGCAAACAACGTTGATATTGCAGGTTGCCGAGGCGCCTTCATCACCGAAATATTCATGGCCGAATTTCTTAAAACCGAAGTTTATTTTTTCAATGACCAGGCTATTCTGCTCTTTTTCTGCGGCGGGAAATCGCAAGATGATATCGAGGTGACTGCCTTGGTACACGCGGGTTGCCCAAATTTGGGAACGGCTGTTTTCGGAAGCGGTGATGCTGTCCGTAAGCTCAAAGGAGCTGTTGATACTCAGTATTGCATGCTCCGAAAGATGGAATTTGCCGAATCGAAGGGAGGTGTTCCGGGCATCCGCTGCATTGAGCTTCAGGATATACACCAATGTATCTCCCTTGTTTTGTGACTTCGCTTGCGAAAGCATATCAATATTTACAGCAACGGGTACGGCAAATTTATTGATATACTCAAGGGGATAACTATCATCCGGTGCCTTATTCAACAAAGAATTGAAAATACTTGGCGCATTGACTTTTGTTTCCCCGATGTTCCGGCTGTCAATACTGAGCATTTTGGAAGGAATCCCATCTTTAAATATCTTGGTACGAACTTGTGCGAAACTGCCCAGGGTACAGGCGCAACAGATTAACAATAGGGTGGTAAAGTAAAGATGTTTCATAGATAGATTTTAAATG
>Ga0164243_10015886_pt1 | contig 10372 bp, 9 predicted proteins | sample OricompcompostOP_FD_108781 | JGI IMG/M metagenome (GOLD analysis project Ga0164243, IMG submission 108781) | Organic Plus compost microbial communities from Emeryville, California, USA - Original compost - Organic plus compost (OP) | ecosystem: Engineered > Solid waste > Mixed feedstock >... | reverse complement strand
TCCGGGGCGATGAGATCGAGCCGTTCCGGATCACCCCATCGCAGGAGCCGCCCCGGATCGTCTCGTCGAAGTGGTATCGGGGCAAGGAAGGCCGGACCGAGATCCTCGCCGCCGCCCACACCCTCGGGGCCGCCGATCCCCCAATCATGGAGATCGGCTTCCAGCCCCGAGCGTTCGATGATGCCGTCCGCACCTACGATGTCTTCCTGGGGCTCTGGCCGGACAACCAGGCCTCCGTCGCCCAGGAGTGGGATATCGCCGCATCCGATCTGATCGTGAATGAGGCGGGCGGACGGCTGACCGACTTCTGGGGACGGCCACACCGCTATAACAAGCCGAATACCGGCATCGTCGGCGGGCTGCTGGCCGTCTCGGACGGCCCAACGCACGAGCGGGTCCTGCGCGCCTTCGCGCACATCCGGCCCGAGACGCCTCCATCCGCCGACGGTTCGGAGTCCAGGGCCTGAGCGACGATTCCTCGTGATGCTGGCAGCGGGGAAGGGCGGCGATTCGCTTGGAATCGCCGCCCTTCCCCACCGTCTCGTTGAGGGTCCCCGCCTATTGGCGCGGGCTCAGCTTCGAGGCCGCGCCCTGGTCGAGGATGACCTCCAGCCGGCTGCCGGCGCGCCGCAGGAACGAACCGGGCACCTCGGTCGTCTCCGGGCCTTCGAGCGACTTCTGGACGATCTCCGCCTTGCCCGCTCCCGAGACGATGAGCACGATCCGCTTCGCCTGCAGGATGGTGCCCAGGCCGATCGTCATGGCCTGCGCCGGGATGTCCGCCTTGCCGTCCCAGTAGGCCGCCGACTGGGCCCGCGTGGCAGGTTGCAGGTCGACGACGCGGGTCGGATCGTCCGGTCCGGAACCCGGCTCGTTGAACCCGATATGCCCGTTCGGCCCGAGGCCGACGACCGCCAGCTCCAGCCCGCCGCATGCCGCGATCTCGCGGTCGTATCCGGCCGCCGCAGCCTGTGGGTCCGCTGCCGCGGTGGGGACGTAGTGGACATTCGCTTCCGGAAGCCGGGCGGGATCGAGGAAGACCTGCTTCAGCCATCGCGTGAGGCTCGCCTCATCGTCCGGCGTCGAACCGAGATAGTCGTCGAGGCAGAAGAACTGCGCTTGGGAGAAGTCCAGTTCTCCGGCATCGATCCGGCGCACCAGTTCGCGATACATTCCCAACGGCGTATCGCCGGTCGGCAGGGTGAGCGCCGCGCCGGGCCTGTTCGCCAGCGTCTCGGAGACGGCATCGGCCGCCAGCGCGCTCAACAGATCGTAGCTGTCGACGACCGTCACGGTATAGGTTTCCGGCCCATCGGCCAGCCCTTCGGAAGTCATGGCGTATCATCCTATCGGCGCATGCGCCGCAAGCAAACCCGGCAATCCGACCCATCGTCGCCTGCCTCTCCTGCCTTCCATTCTACCGAAATGCCCAGCGCGATTGCCCGCTATGGGTGACGCCCGCTGGCTGGGAGCCGCCTCCGATGACGCCCATCACCTCCGCGCTGCACGATGCCTTGGCCCGCACCAACCGCTGGGTCGCGGAGGGCGGTGTGCTGGGTGTCTCGAGCGCCGTCTGGCACCGGGGCGAACTCGTGGCAACCCATCAGGCCGGGGAGGCCGCACCGGGCATCCCCGTTCGGCCGGAAACGCTGTTTGCCCTGGCATCGGTCTCCAAACCATTCACGGCTGCCGCCGTCATGCGCCTCGTCGAGCGCGGCGACCTCCACCTCGATCTTCCCGTCTCGCTTCAGCTTCCGGCATTCGGCGAGACCGACGACCCATTCGCCGACGACGTGATTCCCCAGCTTGAAGCCCTGCGCGACCGGGTCACGCTTCGGCAACTCCTTTCGCATACATCCGGCCTGCCGGAGAACGCCGGCGTGAAGCGCCTCCGCATGAGCGATCAGCCATCGCTCGAACGCATGCTGGACATCATGTGCGGCGTGCCATTGCAGGACGCTCCGGGCGAGCTCCTGCGCTACTCCAACGTCGGCCCCGCCGTTGCGGCGCGCATGGCCGAGCATGCGGCGAACAGAACGTTCCATGCCATCCTGCGCGATGAGGTCCTCGAACCCTGGGGGCTCACCGATATCCATCCGACCGTCGATGCGACGCTGGACGATCGCCTTGCCATCGTGCAGGATCCCTCGGCACCCGGGACGCCAACCGAGGGGTACAACAGTGCGTGGTGGCGCGGGCTGGGCATCCCGTGGGGCGGCTTCTATGGAACCGCTGCCGATGTCGTCCGATTCGCCGCGTCGTTCCTTCCCGGAGCGCCGATTCCGTTGGAGCGAGAGACGGCAAGCGAGATGACGCGGGACCAGGCGGGCGGGGTTCCCGGCGGCGTGTTCTCCGCGGGGATCCGCTGGCACACCGCATTCTGGGGCCTCGGCTGGGAGGTCAAGGGCACGAAGCCGCACCACTGGACAGGCAGGCTCACTTCGCCGGCTACCTTCTGCCACTGGGGCCAGAGCGGCACGCTGATGTGGGCCGATCCGACCCGGGATCTCGCCATCGCCTTCCTTGGCAACCGGACGGTCCTTCGCGCCCCGTGGCCGCTGAATCCGCCGCGCTGGGCAGATCTGAGCGACGCAATCGTTACCGCAACCGGTGGATAGGCGCCATATCAGGACCGGGCAAGGACCCAGGCGCGCGCCGCATCGCCAACCCCCTTCGCACCGAGGGCGCCAGTGTCGAGAAACGTGACATCGTCGCGGCCTTCTGCCGCTAACGCCGCGTACCAGCGATTGTGCCGTACTGCTTGCTGGACAAAGGCCTCGTCCGCCGATTGCCGCCAGGCCGGCCGAGCACGCAGCCTCGCCGCCAGAATCTCATCGTCGCAGACCAGCACGAGAAAATGGATCGACCCGATATACCTCCGCTCGGGCAAGGTCTCGATCTGGTCGGGCTGGGCGATCCCGCACAACACGACCGACCTTCCGGCCTGGTGGATGTTCTTCACCATGCGAAGCCACAGGTTGTGATAGGGTGCGTAGCCACCATCGGCATCTGCGCCGACCGTCCCCCACAACACATCCGACTCAAGGACGACGTGATCCGGCAGGCGGTGGACGAGGCTGAGGCAGAGGGTCGATTTCCCGCTCCCGCTCGCACCAACGATCATGAAAAGCGGCAAGCGCCGGAACCGCACCTGGTCGCCGCAGGCAGGGCAGACCGCGATCGCCCATTGGCCGGAGTCGTCGTCATCGGCCTCCCGCACTTCCCGTTCGACTGACCACATTCCACAGCGCGGGCAGACGTCAAACATCCGATACACCTCCACTCGGCCATCCGGAACGGAAAGGCGTCGCGGGTATCGTATGCTGGCACTCAGCGTAACCACCTGGATCACTGGACTTCGGGGACCCGCAGCTGACAGGAGCACCTTGCTGATGGCCAAACCGCTTTTCCCGACCGCGTCGCCGCTCCATGCCCCTGGCGAGCCGCCATCGAGCGCCCCCCGCACCCCGCGCGGTAGCCGCATGGGGCTTGTCGCGTTCGCGATCATCCTCATCCTCGCGACCATCGCCGTTCCCTTCTCCGGCCTGGCCTCGACCTCGCGCGCGGGCGACGCCATCACGGTGGAGTCGACCGAGGTGATCGACGGCGATTTCAATGCAGCGGGACGCAGCGTCACGATCGCCGGGATCGTGGAAGGCGATGCCAACCTCGCCGCGATCGACCTCGATATCTCGGGCCGGGTCGACCGCTCTGCCTCCGTCGCGGCAGCGCGTGGCAAGATCTCCGGCACGATCGGTGGCTCGCTCCGGGTTGCCAGCGGCAACCTGGACCTCACCGGCACGGTGAATGGCAGCCTGATCGTGGTCGCCGGCACGGTCTCCATCCCCAGCCAGGCGCGCATCGAGGGCGACGTACTCATCTACGGCGGGCAGGTAGATATCCGGGGCGCTGTGAACGGCAACGTGAAGGTGAACGCTGGCAACGTCACGCTTGGCGGGCGGATCGGCGGCGATGTCGAGGGCTCCATCAGCCAGCTGACCGTGCTCGATACGGCCCGGATCGGCGGCAGCCTGACCTATACCAGCCAGCAGAGCGCCGATGTCGCCCCGAACGCCGTGGTTACCGGCGTCACGACCCACGACAAGCCGCTCAGCTTCGGGTCGCCGCTCGGCGTCTTCAATGGCCTGCTGAAGGTCGTCTGGGCGCTCATCACCGGGGCGTTGCTGGTTGCGGTCGCGCCCCGGGCGGCCGAGGCGATCGGCAAGGCCGGGCGGCGCATCCTCCCGGCAGCTGGACTCGGCCTCGCCGCCATTATCCTCGGCCCGATCGTGGCCGTGATCCTGATCGCCACGCTGATCGGCCTACCGGCCGGACTGATGATGCTCGCCGGGTATGTTGTCGTGCTCTACCTGTCGCAGGTCGTCGTCGGCATCGTCATCGGCCGGGCCATCCTCTCCGGGCGCTGGGACGATGGCAGCCGGGGCTTTTACCTGCTGGCGATGACGATCGGCGTGATCCTGCTCTCGGCCCTGAAGTTCATCCCGCTGCCCTACGTGGGGGGCATCGTGAGCCTGCTCGTGTCGATCTGGGGTGTCGGAACCGTGGTCCTGCTGCTCGCCCGGCTACGCCCGACGTCCGCACTGATCGCCCATCCCTGACGCGCCAGACGTCGGGCTCGCGCGTCCAGCAGCGTCGCCGTGTACCCGCGACAGCCCCATGCAAGCGTCATGGCCACGTCGGCGAAAGGCAGAGGCCAGGCCTGCCGAACCCGCTAGATACGGCCAGGACCAGGAGGGGAGGGTGCCAGCCACGGCACCCTCCCCTCCTGGTCCATGATCGACAATGCTGCCCGGCCCTATCCGGGCAGTTCGAGCGTCGCCTCGACCATCCCGGCGCGAAGAATGGCGTTGAAGAAGGCCTTGTATGTCGCTCGCGTCTGGGCACGGAAGTAGGGACGATAGCCGAAGAGGATGACCCGCCCCTGACCGTAAGCGACCTCGACTTCGGCGCTCTTGCCAGACAAGTGCTCGGCCCCGAGCACCCACCCCGAGAGATTCGGGTTCGAAACCGGATACCGCGCGATCGTGCGGACCTCGCTGCCAGCGCCCTCGAAAACCTGGCTGTTCAGGAAGAGCACCGGCGTCTCCCGGGGAAGACCGAATCCCAGCGGGTCCTTCCCATCGACAATCACCTTCAGCAACGACCCAGGGCAGTAGAAGGCATCGTCCTTCGTGTCCGCGAGCGGTCGGCGGACCGGCAACGCAAACGCGTCGATAATGGCGGCGGAAACCGCATCGATGGCGATCAGCGTGCCGCCCTCTCCCACGAACCGCCGCAGCGCGTCGAGCCCGAGCTCACCCAACCCACCGACGTACTCGGGCGGATAGGGCGCATCGTCGTTGCGCGGGTCCTTCTCGGGCTTTCCGTTGACGAGGTCGGTTGCGGACATCTCGGGGATGAGGATCGTGTCGAACCGGCCGCGAAGATCGCCTTGCCGAATATCCGGGGTGGTGAGTGAGGTGTAGGGCTGACCATACGCTTCCAGCACCCAGCGCGCCCAGCCCTCGTCCATGCTGGCCGTCCATGGCTTGTAGACACCCAGCCGCACCGGACCCTGCCGCCAGGCCGGAATCGAGCCGGAAATATCGACAGCCGTCGCCGTGGCACCGGTCTCGGCCACGGCGTCCTCGATCGCCTCGATCCGGCCCGGAGCATCCGGCACGATGATCGTCCCCGGCTCCAGCCCCCCCTCCGCCTGCTCCCGCACGCGGTAGACGGGGATCTCCGCCGCCAACAGCCTCTCGACCGTGGCGATTGCCGCATTCGAACGCTGATCGATCGTCCAGGCCGTGGCCGTCCCTTCGATCTCGGTGATGAGCCCGGTCGGCTCCACCGGTTCCAGCACCCGCAACGCCAGATCACCGGCCAGCGGCCGCTCGACCGGGATGGCACGCACCCCCATCTGGATCGGCAGGGTGTGCCCAGCGATGTCATAGGGCTTCTTCGGCGGCCCGCCTGGCCACTCACGCAGGTCTGGGTATTCCTGGATCTCCAGCAGTGTCTTCGCGAAGGCGGCGGCCGGCTGCTCCAGCCGCACGAGGCGCGTGCCAGCGGGGTAGGTTACGCCGTCCGCCTCGAACGGGGCAGTGGCCTCCTCCACCTCAACCAGACCGCGCTGGAGGATCTGGATCAGCTCCACCGCGGCGGCAGGGTCCCGCTGCTCGGCCGGGATGATGAAGGCATAGGGCTTCTCGGTGCGCTCGATCTGGCGGCGCGAGATGTCACGGTAGTCCCGCAGCCATTGCTCGCGGTTGACGGCGAGATGTTCGAGAAAGGCCAGCGCCGCAGCCTTGTCGTACTCGACGATGTCGCGGAGCGTCCATTCGCCGCCCTTCCACGGCAATGGATGGTTCCACGTCCGCTGCTTCGGGTCGAACCCATGCTCCGGGCGCAGGTCCTTTTCCTCGAGCATCATCGGCGTCGCGAGCTTCACGCTGGCGGCCTCGCTCAGGAGGTCGACACTGCCGTGATAGTTCCCATAGGCGAGCGATGGGGAGTAGTTATCGAAGATCGCGTTCGTGGCAACGCCCGCCATCCCCTTCGCGGTCATGCGCTGGGCGATGTGCGAGCCGAGCGCGGCGAAGCCCTGCTGGATCACCGGGTCCTGGTTCGGGTCCAGCGGATCGATGAACGGCGGCACCATGAAGCGCACGCCCTTGCGCCCCATCTGGTGCATGTCGAAGACGGCTTGCGGATGCTCACGATTGTGCAGATCGACGTACAGTTTCGTCTCGGACTGCGTGAGCATGAACCAGTCGCGGTTGTTGTCGTGGCCGGTATACGGATGGTAGAGCCAGGGCATATCCACGCCCTCGTACTCGGTACCCACCCAGCGCTCGTACCACTCCGCGACCATCTGCACGCCATCCGGGTTGTGGCTCGGCACGATGACGGTGATCGTGTTCTCACGGATCTCGTTCGTCAACCGGTCATCGCGGGTGGCAAGATCGTGGGCGAGCTCCAGCGACATGAGCGCCGCGCCGATCTCCGTCGAATGCTGCGTGGCAAGAATGATCCCGACCGATCGGGCCTCATTCACCAGCAGCTCGTATTCCTCGGGCGCCAGGCGTCGCGGGTCCCAAAGCCGGCCCAGCAGGCTCCGGTTGCGCTCCAGCGTCTCCGGCTGCAACAACTCGGCCGAGGCGACGTAGACGACGATATAGGGCAACCCGCTTGTCGAGGAGCCCAGTTCCTCCATGTGGACATTCGGGCTTGCCGCGTCGAGCTCGCGGAAGTACCGCACGATGTCGTTCCACGACGGCAGCCACCGTGCCTCTCCCATCCGGTGGCCAAGCACCTGGTCCGGCGAGGGAACGGGCGGCATTCCCCGATTGCTGCGCCGCCGCTTGCGCCGTTGGACGCTGGACAGCGCAACGCGTGCTTCGGTCACCCAGGCATTGTCGAACAGCAGCACGCCGGCCTCGGAGATGCGCGTGGCCGGCGGCAGGACACCATCGGAAATACGGGCCTTGATCAGATAGGGCGAGAGTCCGAGCAGCTCTGCCACGGACGAGGTTGTGAGAAAACCATCGAGTTCAGTCAACTTGGCACGAGGCACGACAGCGGGTCACTTTCACGGAATGCGGGTGTCCAGCTTCGAAACATCGGCCGTTCGCGCGTCCCGACATATGCCATCCGACGGAAGTCCGGAGACACACCGGGAGAACGTCAAACGTTCGATGCATTCACTGCTGTTTTTCGCGCACTTCTCCGGAACAGTCAAGAACGAGACCCGAGCCATCCGCCCCGTTCATGCACCGAACGCGATCGCGGCAATCTGCTGCTCCCGCCGCGAATATGCGTCGGGCGGCAGCTACTGGGCGGCGGCATTGCGCGCGAGAAGCGCATGCATGCCCGTATAGGTGTAGGTGACGCCGTATTGCCGCTTAACCCACTCGACAGCATCCCAGACCGTCCGAAATTCGCCTCGCGAGGCTTTCTGGATGAGCGATTGAACCTGTTCGGGCTTCAGGCGCGATGGACGCCCGGGCGCGCCGTGGCCCGGTGTGCGCTGGATGACGGCCTCGATCCCGCCTGCTCGATACCAGGCGATCCAGCGCTGGATCGTCCGGTAATCGACCTGCACTTCCTTGCAGACCTCGCCAATCTGGTACCCACTATGGAGCAGCCAAAAGGCCTGGAGGCGGACCTTCCGATGTCCGTTGCGTTCCTCGGCATACCGGCGGTAGAGTTCATCCGCCGATTCCCGCCATTCGATGTTCAGCGACCGTCCAGGCATACCGTTCTCCACAATGTCCCGCGCTGGCACCGGTCGGGAGTTACCTACCGCGCTCCGCCTTTGGCACCGCGCACCGTCGTCAGACCGACCGAGTGTCCGTGGCCGGGGCCGCACAAAAACGTGGAAAACAGGACGCGCCCGGCCGGCGGTTGTGCTTCGCCGATGCACGAACCGCGCCACGCCGAACCTGGGCAGAGGAGGATGGCGCGATCAGGCGAGATCGCGCGGGCCGAACGCCATTGGCAACAGCCGGTCGAGGTCGATCACGACCGGTCCGTCCGGCCCGTCCAGGATCACGGCCATCGGGCCGTCCGCTGGCTTGAATTCGTTGAGCACCTGCCGGCACGCCCCACATGGCGTCGCACCTGGCGCGCGCGGCGTGCTGATCGCCACCGCGCGGACAACCCGATGCCCCTGGCCGATGGCGGCGAAGACCGCGTTCCGCTCCCCGCAGGAGGTCAGGCCGTAACTCGCGTTCTCGACATTGGCCCCGGTCACGATCGAGCCATCGCCCGTCAGCACCGCAGCCCCCACCGGAAATCCCGAGTACGGTACATACGCTCGCTCCACCATGCTCCGCGCGGCGGCGATCAGGGCCGCCACGGGAAGATCTTCGGTCATGTCCACCCCCGGTGCATCTCGGTCACAAATGGCCGCAAGCGCCTATCATAGGGGAAATCGACTGCTCGTCCCCGCGATCGCCGCGTTCGCCGTTGGCGGGCGACTCCCGCGCCGCGGCGTCCGAAATGGTTTCCGGAGCCGCACCGTCCGACCGAGAGGACTCTCTTCATGAGCCAGTATTACGACGAATCCGCTGAGGATGGCCTGACCAGCTTCGAACCGGACGAGATGGCGATCGCCGCGGCGGGCTTTCTCGCCGAGGTCCTTGGCCTGGACGACGATGTGGAATCGCTCGCCAACGACCTGTCGGCGATCAAGCGCGACGCCAATGCCGCCATCTTCACCATCCAGCTGGAGTCCTCGGTCGGGCCGGCGGCGTTCCTCGTCTACGGCTACCTGCTCGACGAGCGAGGGGGCGACGGCCATACCGGCCGCGAACTCTATGAGTCGGGTCTTGCCACGCTCCAGCAGGCGGCCGAGCGGGACTCACCAGGTCCACGCGCCGTCGCCAACGGTGAGAGCGACAATCGCGGGTTCATCATCGCGACCACGCCCGGCACCTATCGCGCGCTCGCCGGCGCCCCCGCCGAGCCAGCCCCCACGCTCGAACCCGATCCCGCCGCCTTCCGTTCCGAGGCACAGACGAACCGCGTCCGGGCGGCATCGGCGGATCAGCTCCTGAGCCTTCTGCGCTCCGCGAACGACCAGGCCGCGCAGTGGCTCGGCGCCATCCAGCAGGCAAGCCAGGACGGCGGTGACGATGACGACATCCTTGCCTTCAACGAGTCAGAGACCGAACTGGCGCTCTTCCTGCTCGACGACCGCAGCATCGGCGACCTGCTTCGCGCACTGAACCTGCTTGTCTCGACGGCGCAACAGCACGCGGCGAACGGGATCGAGGGCCAGGACTGAGCGATCGGGACAATCATCCCTCCCGCTCGGCCCGGATCGCCTTCAACCGGGCGAGCAGCTCGTCCTCGCCATGAACGATGCCGAGCGACGCCTGCAACCCGCCTACGACGAATGCGTTGATCGACCATGCCAGGTTCTCCACGCCACTCCGTCCCGGATGTGGCGTGGCCTGGAGCCGGATGTCCGTCGCCAGGCCGATCACGCCCCAGTGCTTCGCCGGGTCCACATACCGGGAGAGGCAATCGAAGTAGCCAGCTTCCCAGTTCGTCCCCGAATCCTCGCTCACCTGGCAAAGATAGACATTCGCCCACTCCAGCGCCGCGCGGTCCGCCTCGTAGATCTTGCGAGCCGTGATGTCGTGGCGCGTCTTGTCATTGATCGGCTCGCTCTCGTTCGGGCAGTACACGTCGAACCCGGCCTGGCGCAGCTCGCCCGCCAGCCAGAGGTTGTAGCGCACCTCCGCCGACACGAACATCGGCCCACCAAGATAGACCTTCATGCGCCCTCTCCGCCGGTCGCTGCCAGATCGCCGTTGTAGCGCTGGTTCCAGGCATCGGCCTGTTGCGGGCTCACCCGCAT
>Ga0164243_10015884_pt1 | contig 10372 bp, 9 predicted proteins | sample OricompcompostOP_FD_108781 | JGI IMG/M metagenome (GOLD analysis project Ga0164243, IMG submission 108781) | Organic Plus compost microbial communities from Emeryville, California, USA - Original compost - Organic plus compost (OP) | ecosystem: Engineered > Solid waste > Mixed feedstock >... | reverse complement strand
GTCGCGCCGCTCGCGATCGGTGGGGTGTCGCTGACATGGACGCGTCTCGCGCTGCTCGCGCTCATCATCGGGTGGTGCCTGCGTGGACGCTGGCTCCACGCGCGGATCGATATGGTGACCTGGGGCCATGTCGCGATCCTCGTCGCGCTGACGGTGTCGGTGCTCGCGAATCCGGCGATCGGAGGCTGGGCGGAGGAACTCTATCGCTGGCTTGCGGCCGCGGTTGCCTATGTTGTCGCGCGCGACGTGGTGCGGTCGGATCGCGATCGCGTCGTCGTGCTGGGCGGCGTGGCGGCGGGTGTGGTCGGCGTGAGCCTCGCCGCGATCGTGCAGGTCGTGCAGCAGGATGGTCCGCCCTCGTACATCGTGAACGGGGTGCTGCGCGCCTACGGAACCTTTGGCGCGCCGAACCCGTTTGCTGCGTATCTGGAGATGAGCCTGTTCGTGCTCGTCGCCATGATGCCGCTGATCTGGTCGCTGGCGGTGGCTCGTATCCGGACGGTCGCGCTTGCCCTGATCGGTGGTGCGATCTCTCTCGGGGGCGTGTCGCTGCTGCTGACGCAGTCACGCGGCGGATGGCTCGGCTGCGCGGCCGGGGCGGTCGTGCTCTGGCTCGCGATGTCGAGGACGATCCGCTGGCGGCTCGGCGCCATCGGGGCGATCGTGCTGGTGGCGGTGCTGGTGTCGCCGTTCGGCAGTCGCGTCGAGGATCGCCTGGGCTCGATCGCGGAGCCGAGCGGACCGGTCGAGGTCACGAGCGCGACCTGGGCGAACGAGGAGCGGCGGGCGCATTGGGGTGCCGCATTGGCCATGATGGAGGACCATCCATGGACCGGGGTCGGTGCCGGGGCGTTCGACGATCGGTACAGGGAGTACACTCCCGTGTGGCGATTCCGCATTGGGCGGGGTCACGCGCACAACGGCTTCCTCCAGATGGGCGCGCAGGCCGGGATTCCCGGGCTTGCGGCGTTCGCGTGCTGGATCATCGCCATGATCGGGACCCTCGTGCGAGCACGATCGTTCGTGAATGATCCGCGTCAGCGGTTTATCATGGCGGGTGGGATTGCCACGGTAATCGCCTTTGTCGTCCACAGTCTGGTGGACTACCTGAATGTCCTGAGTCTCGGCATCCAGTTGAGTGTGGTGCTTGCGGTGTCGCTCGCGAGCCTCCGCACGTCGCATGAGACGCCGTCGCGTCTCACCAGGTGAGCACACATCGAGGTGCCATGAGCAGCGAATCCATGTCCGATGTGTTTCCCGATCCGCGTACGACCCCGTTGGAGAATGCCTCCGCGTCGTCGCGCCTCGGGGATGTAACGGTTCAGCCGCTGCCGGATGGGCAGGGCGACGATCAGCAACCCGATTCGTTGCTGGCACGCCTGCGGGAACCGCGGACCATCATCTCCTTTCTGATCGCCATCGCGATCGTCATCTTTGCCTTCACGCGCCTCGATCTCGACTTCAACGAAGTGTGGCGACAGATGAAGGCCGCGAATCCGTTGCTCATCGTCGCCGCCGGCGTGATGTACTACGGATCGTTGCTCGCCCGCGGCATGCGCTGGAAGGCGATGCTCGCGCGCGTCGATATCGACGACGCCCACGGCTATCCGATGCCGGGGCCGTTCGGCATGTTCCAGATCATCTTCTTCTCGTGGTTCGCCAACAGCGTCGTGCCGGCACGTCTCGGCGATGCCTATCGTTCGTATCTGCTCAAGCAGAAGACGAAGGCGTCGTTCGGGGCATCGCTCGGGACGATCCTGGCGGAGCGCCTGATCGATCTCGTCGTGCTCGTGCTCGTGCTGCTCGGAAGCGGCATCATCGTCTTCGGGACGAAGGTCCCGCACCGCGCGGAGCAGGCATTCCTGATCGGTGCGGCGGTCGTGGTGGTGGGCGTGATCGGGACGATCGTGCTCTGGATCGGGCGTGACTTCTTCGTGAAGCTGCTGCCGGATCGCATCGCGGCACACTACGCGAATCTGCACGCCGGCATCTTCGAGGTGCTGCGTCGGCCGTTCTCGTTTGGCGCGATCTCGATCGGCCTCTGGCTGATGGATGGCATCCGGTTGCTCCTCGTCGCCTATTCGCTCGATCAGCATCTGACGTTGCAGGAGGCGACGATGGTCGCCGGGTTGAGTGCGCTTGCCACCATCGTGCCGGTCACCCCGGCCGGGCTCGGCGTTGTCGAGTCGTTCGCGGTGTGGATCCTGACGCAGGTCGATGTCGGCAAGGACACCGCCGGGGCGATCGCGCTGCTCGATCGCTTCGTGACGTACTTCAGCCTCGTGCTGATCGGCATCCCGGCCTATCTCTGGATGATGCGCCGTGTCGTGAAGTCGGATGACGATGCCACAACCTCGCGGTGACCACCCGCGCATCCTCGTCGATGCGAGCGCTGCATTCGATCAGGGCGCGGGTATCGGGCGCTACAGCCGGAACGTGCTGTCGCGCCTGATGCCCGCGATGCCGCACGCGGTCTGGAAGCTCGTCTACGCGCCGGCTGGGGCATCCTCGCCGGCGTTCGCGTTGCCGGGAGCGGATCTCGCCGCCGTGACGCGCCTGCCGTTCTCAAGGCGTCGCGCGGATCAGCTCTGGTTCCGGGCGCGGGCACCGCTTGATGTGCGCGTGCTTGCCGGTCGGGCTGACATCGTCTACTCGCCGGACTTCACGGCCCCTCCGGCGTTCGGCGTGCCACATGTGGTCACCGTTCACGATCTCGCCTTCCTGACGCATCCGGAGACCGCGAGCGAGGCGCTGCGGCGCTACCTGAGTACGGTCGTGCCGCGGCAGATCGCGAGCGCGGCGCACGTGATGGTCGTGTCCGAGGCGACGCGGCAGGACGTGATCGCGCACTTCGGGGTACCGGAGGCGCGGATCTCGGTGGCGCGCAACGGTGTCGACGAGCGCTTCTTCACGGCATCACCGCCGACCGTCGAACAGCGCAGGAGACTGGCACTTCCGGACAACTATCTGCTGATGGTCGGGACGATCGAACCGCGCAAGAATCATCGCAACGTCCTCGCCGCGCAGACGATCGCGCGCGCCCATGGCGGTCTGCCGCTGGTGATTGCCGGCCGCTACGGCTGGGGTGACGATGCGCTCGTGGACGTCATTCGGGAGTGCGAGCGGGCTGGCGATGTGCTGTGGCTGGAGTACGCGCCGGAGGACGATCTGCCGGCACTCTACGCCGGATCGCGCGCGGTAGTCTATCCTTCGTGGACAGAAGGCTTCGGTCTCCCCGTGGTGGAGGCGCTCGCGGCGGGACGTCCGGTGATCACCGGGACAGCACCTGCTCTGCGAGAGGTCGCAGGATCGCACGCGAGGCACGTCGATCCGGGCGACATCGAGGCGCTCGCCAACGCGATGATCGCGATGGGCGAGACGACATCCGGCGATGACGACGTCGCCGTGCGACGTGAATGGGCAAGGACCTTTTCTTGGGATCAATCAGTGCAGACGATACGCGACGTCCTGACGAGGATGTCGTCGACGAGATGACCGCGGTGGCCGATGCAGATCTGCCGGACGCCGAGATCGGGGAGACCGAACCAGAGCCGATGAAGCTCTGGCCACCCTCCCCGAAGACGAAGATCCTGCTGATCGGCCTCGCGTTCATCGGCTTTCAGGCGATGCTGATGATCACCTTCGCGATCGTCCTCTGGTGGCGCATCTCGAACGACTGACGTTCGCCGCCACTACGCCTCGCTGAGGGCGTCCGTGACGCGCTCGCGGACGAGGCCCTTCATCGTTTCCATCCACTCGTGCACGTAGCGATCGCCGTGTGCCTTAAGGACGACGTGCGCGTTCGCGAGCTCCGGCTTGGCCCACGAGCGGAGGTCGGCGACCGTCATGCCGCGCGTGACTGATCCCGCGAGCTCGACGTCCACCTTCAGCTTCGGCGCGTAGTCGATCAGCGTCGGGTCCACGGCGATGCCCAGCGCGAGCGCATCGTGCATCGGGCACTGTCGCTCGGCTGTTCCGTAGCGTCCCGCATAGATGTTGAGGTAGCCATCGCTGATGCGCTGCAGGTGGACGCCCGCGCGACTGCCGAGATCGCGCAGCTCCCGCAGCATCGTCTCCGTGACGCGCGCGTGCTCGGTGACATCGAGGCCGACGATCGTGATCGGCCAGCCCGCCTCGAGCACGATCTGCGCGGCCTCGGGATCGTGCCAGATGTTCGCCTCGCCGACCGAGCTGACGTTCCCCGGCACCTGGAAGGCGCCGCCCATGATCGTGATGCCCTTGAAGAGGCGCGCGATCTCCGGGTCGCGCGTCAGGGCGATCGCGACATTCGTGAGCGGCCCGACCGCGACGAGGGTCAGCTCACCCGGGCGCTCGTGCGCCAGCTTCACGAGCAGATCCGGACCGGAGAGCTCGTCGGCCTGCTGCGCGGCCGGCGGGAGGAAGGTGTCGCCCTGACCATCCGCGCCGTGGATCAGCTCGGTGAAGTCCGGCTCCGGACCGAGAAGCGGCTTGCGTGCGCCCTTCGCGACCGGGATGCCCGCCGCACCGCCGATCTCCAGAAGGCGCAAGGCGTTCTCCGTCGTCAGGTCGACGCTGACATTTCCCCAGACCGTGGTGATTGCGACCAGGTCGACGCGTGGTGACGCAATCCCCCAGAGCAATGCCATCGCATCATCGACGCCGGGATCGCAGTCGAGCACGACGGGAACGGGGGTGATCGGGGAGTTCGTGGCGGTCATGAGCGGGGTGACTCCGGAATGAGCAGCGGGACAATCGATAATCGGAGCAATGATAGCGGGGTGGGGATGCCGTTGCCACGCGAATTCGCAATGCTGGTGCACCTTGTCGAGGGGCTTGTGCGGATGGTATGCTTCGCGAGCGCTGGAGGCGTGGTGTAGTGGCCTAACATGCAGCCCTGTCAAGGCTGAGACCGCGGGTTCGAATCCCGTCGCTTCCGCCAGTTTCGACCTCAGGTTGATCCCTGAGGTCGTTTCTTGAGGCGAGAATCCCTCCCGCAATGATTTGACGATCATGAACGTCGGATGGTATGCTTCGCGAGCGCTGGAGGCGTGGTGTAGTGGCCTAACATGCAGCCCTGTCAAGGCTGAGACCGCGGGTTCGAATCCCGTCGCTTCCGCAGAGAACAAACCCCGAGGTGAGTAATCGCCTCGGGGTTTGTGTGTTTGTCGGGATGGAATCTGCTGTCGGATCAGATGGACTCCGACAGCCACGAGGCGACCGCTGCAAGCTCGGATGCCGTCACGGAGTGACCGCCATCCTCCCAGTGCAGCGTGACATCCGCGCCTGCGTTCGTCAGCACATCGGCGAGCAGCTGCGTCTGGGTGGTCGGCACGAGCGCATCGTTGCGGCCTGCCCCGATGAAGACGCGGGTGCCGGTCAGGTCGATCGTGTCCTCCGGCGTGAACGGCAGCATCGGCGCGAGCAGGACTGCCTGCGCGACGCTCCCCGGATGGCGCAGCAGGAGGCTGGCCGCGATGTTCGCGCCGTTCGAGAAGCCGAACGCGATCACCTTCGTACGGTCGAAGCCGTAGTGTTCGGCCGCGATGTCGAGATAGCCATGCAGCTCATCGGTGCGCACGGCGAGATCCTCGAGGTCGAGCACGCCCTCCGCGTGGCGGCGGAAGAAGCGCGGGGCAGCCCCTTCGAGCACATTGCCGCGCAGACTCAGGATGCCCGCACCCGGCGCCGCGCGCTTCGCGATCGGCAACAGGGACGTCTCGTTGCCGCCGGTGCCGTGCAGCAGGAGGATCGTCACGCCGGAGTCGCTGGTTGGTGCGACGTACTCGTGGAGAAAGGTGCCGATCGTGTACGTGCTTTCGGACGGCGACGAGTCGTCCTCATCGTCGGTGCTGCGGAACATCCCGGCGCGGATCGCCTCGCGTGAGGTCGGCAGGATCGGCAGGCGCGCCTCGATGATCGCGCGGCGTCCCTCGAGCTGCGGCGGGATCGTCAGGCGCTCGCCGAGATGCGCGAGCGGCTCGTCCGCCGTGAAGCCGGGCTGCACGGTCGAGAGCTCGTGCAGGACATCCTGCGGCTCGCGCGCGTAGATCGCCTTGAAGTAGGTGCGGTCCGCGATCTCGCTGACCTCCGCGTCCGTCGCCTCGAGGGTCGCCTGGAAGGCCTTCAGATCCTCGTCATTCGCGACCGCCCACGCCACATGATGCACGGTTCCCGCGCCCTGCTTCGCCTCGACGAAGCTGCCGACATCACGCAGATCCACGAGCTTGCCCGGACCTCCATCGCCGATGGTGAGGCGTGTGGTGCGTTCGAAGGTGGTCTGCTCCGCGAAGCCGAGCGACTCGACGAGGAGATCGCGATTCGATTCGATGCCGCGCGCCCAGATGGTCACCGAGTGAAAGCCGGAGATCGCGTGCTGTGTTGGGATGCCGGAGCGCTCTGCGCGCTGCCCGACCGGTGTCGCGGGGTGGGTGACGAGCTCGATCATCAGGCCATCCGGATCGCGCAGCGCGATGAATGTCTCGCTCCGACCGTCGCCGAGATCTCGGCGAGTCGGTCCCTCGAAGTGGACGTTCTGCTCGACGAGGCGGACGACCCAGAACGCGACCGATCCCGGGCTGATCGCGAACGATACGCTCGCGACCTGGCCAGCACCGATCTGCCCGCGATTGCTCTGCGGCCACACGAAGAAGGTGATCACCGAGCCCGGCGTCGCGAGGTCGTCGCCGTAGTAGAGGTGGTAGACATCGGGATCGTCGAAGTTGACAGCCTGCTTGATCAGCCGGAGGCCGAGGACGCCCGTGTAGAAGTCGATATTGCGAAGCGCATCACTGGTGATGGCGCTGACGTGGTGGATTCCGAGCACCGATGGCATGGGCTACTCCTTGCGCGACCGAACGTTTGCAAGGTGATGATGCCACGCGGAGACTGGCGTAGGCGCAGGACCCCTCGCCAGTCGACGAGGGGTCCTGCGGGGAGTTAGTCCGCGGCGGGCGTGAGCGCCTGCGTCTTCGTGAGGGACGAGACGTTCTCGCGGCCGTTGAGCGTCACGGAGCCGCTGATCGACTGCGGATTCACGAGGAGATTGAGGATCGGGCAGACCTCCTCGACGGCCTGATGCAGTTCGCGGATGCGCTCTTCCGGTTCGTCCGACGTGACGTCGACGGTGTAGCGGATGTTGTGCGGCCAGCGCGGGACGTGCTCGAAGCCCGGCTGACCGGAGCGGAAGTCCTGCTCGGCGGTGACGTGCACCTCGAGGGAGTCGAGCCAGATCTCGCGCTCGGCGGCCTGGATCTCGAAGATGTGTGTCAGACACGATCCGAGCACGCCAACCTGAATCTCCGGCGAGCCGGGACCGAAGTTGTAGCCGGCCAGCTCCGGACCGCTGTCGCTGAGGATCTGATGCTCGCGGATGCGGATCCGGCGGACACCGGAGCGCCCCTCCGCCGTGACGCGCGCCTCGAGGATGTGCGGTGCCGGCGACGGATTCGCGGCGTTCTCTTCGCGGCGCTTCAGCAGGGCGTCGCGCTTCTGATGGAGGAATTCACGAAAGGTGCTCATGGCGATGTGGTCTCCCCGACTAGGCGCGCGCGACGATGTCGCTGGCAAGGATCTTCTCGGACGAGCCACCCGGCAGCAGCAGGCGCGCGCCATGCGAAAGGCCGAGCGGGATCGACGGATCGCCACCTTCCGGCGCGTTCAGCGCGACCGAGAAGAGGCTGTCGCCGCGGCGCTCCAGCTGGGTGCGGAGATCGGAGGCACCGACCGTCGGCTGGACGAGCGTGATCGTGACGTCCCCGACGGCGTAGCGACGTGCCTCCTGCGCGTGCTCCGTCTCGGCGGTGACGTCGTCGCCGTCATGACCGGTGAGGGCGGCGAATTGCGGACCCGTCGCGGCGATATCGTTCACCACGACCGTGACGCCAGCGACTCCGGTGATGCCGTTGGGATGCACGGAAGCCTCACCGCCTGGCACGCGGAGGTGGCGCTCGGTGAGATCGAAGCAGTAGAACGGCAGCGCATTCGAACTTGCCCCGCGGAAGTGCAGCGTCTGCCAGTCGAGGCGGATGCCATCCGGGCGGAAACGTCCACCATCGACGGGATCCTCGGCATCGAGGCCGCGCTCGCGCAGCTCGACGACCTCCTGCGCGAGATCATTGGTGCGAAGCGCGTAGTCGATCAACCCTTCACTCGTGGCGAGACGCGCCCACCAGCGGTGCTCCTGCGGCTCGTCCGGGTTCTTGAAGGCGATGAGCTCGAAGTAGGCTCCGTCCGCGAACGTGACGAGCGCGTTGTGGGTAACCCCGCCCTTGTGCTCGCCACCCGGGGTGACGGTGAAGCCGGCGCGCTGATAGTCCTCGGTTGCCTGCGCGAGATCGCGAACGGCGATGACGATGTGATCGATTCCGGTGGCCATGATCGTGTGCTCCTGACGATGACGTGCGATGCGAACGGTGAATCGGATGTCGTGTCGGTGTCTGCCTCCAATGCAAGAATCCCCTCATCGCAGTGATGAGGGGATGGACCGGAGGCTGCGGATGCAGACCACCTGGGTCGCTCCCTCATCTTCCAGGACTACCTGACGGAATTAGCACCGCTTCGATCGACATCGAACGGTTGCTGGGGCTTCACAGGGCCGGTCCCTCTGCCCCTCTGGATGAGGTCACGTTCAGTTATGCAGACGACGATAGGGGAGTCGACGGCGAAAGTCAATCCCCGATCCCGGTCGCGATCATCCGTGTCCGACGAGTTCCTGCGTGAGTGCAGGAAGATCGGCGAAGACATAATCCGGGATGATCTCCGATGTGGCGAGATCCTCGCGCGTGGAGACGCCCGTCAGCACGAGACCCGTCAGTGTGCCGGCGCGATTGCCGGCGAGGATATCCGTGTCGAGGCGATCGCCGATCATGATGACCTCGTCCGGCTGGAGACCGAGCTGGGCGACGCCCTTCTCCATCATGAGCACTTCCGGCTTGCCGACCACCACGGGCGTGCGTCCCGACGATGTCGAGATCGCGGCGACGAGACTGCCTGCCCCCGGCTGGAAGCCGCCCTCATGGGGAAGCGTGGCATCGGCGTTGGTCGCGACGTAGTGCGGGCCCTCGATGAGGATGTCCATGGTGCGGCGCAGCTTCGCGTAGGTGAACTCGAGATCGAGTCCGACCACGACCGCCTTGATCTCGGCGATCGGTGTCTCGTCGGTCGCGATCGTGAAGCCGGTGCCATCTGCCATCAGATCGCGTAGCGGCGGCATGCCGACCACGTGGATGGTGTCGCCCTCGCTGAGCAGATCGCGCAGGTAGTCGCGCGTGGCGGTCGCGGAGGTCTGGATCTGCTCCTCGGTGACCGTGACATCCATCGCGGCGAGGCGGCTGACGTATCCGGACGGAAGCGCCATCGAGTTGTTGGTCGCGAGGAGATACGGAATCCCACGGAGCGTCAGCGCATCGAAGAGCGTCTGCACGCCGGGGAGCGGCTGCTTGCCGCGGTAGAGCACGCCATCCATGTCGAAGATGAAGCCCTTCACCTTGCGCAGGCGATCGGTGGGATCCTCGAGGGTCGGGGCGGAGGGTACGGTCTCGGTGGGGGAGGGATCGAGCGTGGGCGTTTCGTCGGTCATCGGAAACCTTTCGGCAACAGCAGCAAGTCCGGAACGTGTCCTCGCGATGCTACCATGCACCATCTTCCCGATGTGCCGGATATTCGGGGAGTTCGACGCACGCGTCGAACTCCCCGTGGTGATGCTAGGAGATCGCCTTGACGATCGCCTCGTTGAACACCGGGATGTCGTCCGGCACGCGCGACGTGATGAGGTTGCCGTCGATCACGAGCGCCTCGTCGACGTACTCGCCGCCGGCGTTCACGACGTCATCGCGGATCTTGTTGACGGCAGTGAGCTTCTTGCCCTCGAGCGTCTTCGCCGAGATCAGGAGCTGCGCGCCGTGGCAGATCGCCGCGACCGGCTTGCCCGTCGCGACGAACTCCTTCGTGAAGGTGACGGCCGGCTCGTGGATGCGCAGGTTCTCCGGCGAGCCACCGCCCGGGATCAGCAGCAGGTCGAAGCTGTCGGGGGAGACGCTCTCGAAAGTCTCGGTCGCCTTCTGGTGGCCGCCCTTCTTGCCGGTGATCTGACCGGTCTCGATGCCGATCACGGTCACCTGGGCACCCGCCTCGATAAGCGCCTCGATCGGGTAATCCGCCTCGACATCCTCGTAGTTGTTCGCGAGGACCACAGCGACACGCTTTGCAGAATCGGTCATTTCGGGGAAACTCCTTGCAGGTCAGTGCGTGTGACACGCGCGTGCTCATGACGAGCATCGACCCCTTCAGCATACGCCCAGGGACACGGGAAAGGTGAGACATGATGACGGATCGTACGGATCTGCGTGACATCTACGAGTATGTCGACACGCATGCGACCGAGTACATCGAG
>Ga0164243_10015882_pt1 | contig 10372 bp, 6 predicted proteins | sample OricompcompostOP_FD_108781 | JGI IMG/M metagenome (GOLD analysis project Ga0164243, IMG submission 108781) | Organic Plus compost microbial communities from Emeryville, California, USA - Original compost - Organic plus compost (OP) | ecosystem: Engineered > Solid waste > Mixed feedstock >... | reverse complement strand
GGACGAGGGAACTTTTGTTGTTGGGGGGGGGTTTTGGGGCGGGGGGGGTTTTTCCTCTGGCCCCCGCGCCTTACGGGCATTTTCCCTCTTTTACAAAGTGCCCCCCCCCCCCCAAAAAAAAAAAGTAAGATGCTGTGTCTCCCCAACGTCCCCCTTTTCATCACCAAATTTCTGGAATATTGTGACGAGAGCGATGTGAGGACCCAAGTTGACGCCGGGCAGAGTTGTTGGCCCCAGGCCAATGAGAGCCGGTAGCGGTATTGGTTGGTAGCCATGGGGCCTATGATCTCGGATATGTTGCTTCGTATTGCTAATCACTCATTGATACGTAGATTTTCTAATAATCGTAAACCAAACTCAATCTCTTTGGGACAGTGAGGCCAATGTTCGGCAGGGAACGTCACCCTACCTTACCGTTCGTGAGGTCTCATTGAGGCATGATACATCACCGTCGAATGTGGCTTCTTACCGCCTACAGTCACAGCGGGCGCCAAACAACTCGCCAAACAAGAAACAAAATCTACTTTGTCGTTGACGGCTACGGCTAGCCATGGTTTTTTGTTGTTCTTCCTCGCCGCAAGGAGGTGACAAGACCACACCGGTTTGAACATTCTAGAGGTTGCTGTCGAAGCCTGATGGCAGCCCACCCCCCCTTTTCCCTAACTCGTCCTTCCCGGCATGGAAGATGCCACCTCCTTAAAGGCGGTGTCACCTCCGGCCTCTCCAAGTATGTCAGACCGCAAATAAGGGCACGAAAACGGGTACAAGCTTGGCTAGGTGAAAGAGACGGAGAGTACTTGGTCTCCGCCCCTACGGCCACTTCCGGGGATATATTTCCGCCTCGGATGGAGGGTTGATGCATATTGATTGGAGTTAGCAGAGAGGCGGAATCGGTGGGCATTGTAGCGAGGGGCGGGGGAAGTGATGTGAAAAGGGGGACCTGCAACTATCTAGCGGATATGAATTGTGATGGAACGCGGTGGCTTTGGTTTTGGTGGCATGATGTTGGATACGTGGTTGGTCGGGGTTCCAGTTGAGCATTGGGATAAAGCAAAGCTGTATGCGGCAGACAAAAAGAAATGTGAAATAATGTGGGTATATACCTTTGTATACCTACGAAGTATGCTGTTTATATTTCCGATAGCTAGAAAGTAATGAAAGTAGTGGAGGGAAAAGCAATTTCCATCTATCGCATATACCGAATATACCGAAACCCCATGACCCTGAAGACTGAAGACGTTGGTTAACAACAAGTGGAAACGACTTACACTAGATTGAAACCGGTGTATACAAAACAGAGAAAAGGAAAGAGAAGAAGACAAGGGGCAAAACAATAGACGCCCACAGGGGGAGAGGGGGAAAGAAACCGCCGCCAATCCCTAATTGCTTTTGTACATAAATCCCAACTCATTCCGCCTATCGTCAATTACGCGACCCCATTCGAGAAGCAGTCTGAAAAGGTACACTTCCATGTCTTCCCTCCTTAGAGCCTTCTTAGCCCATACCTTACCCTGTGAGGCGATCCACCTCGCGTCATCCACAGCACCATTGAGAGCGACCTGCCTCCCCGCTAGCGTGACCGTCACACTCGGGTCCTCCCCCTCCCCTTCCCCGTTGGCGTTGCCGTCACGGTCCGCTCCGCGCCTTGGCCGTAAGCCTGTAAAGTAAGACAGCGCGGTGTGGAAACCGGTGAGCCTGATGTCGACGGGGACGAAGTGTACCCAAGGCATTATACGTTCCGTGTACCAGTGCGTGAAGATCGTTGATATGAATGGCACGCCGCTGGATTTTAATGCGGCGAGAGTACTCGGCGAGGAGGATGGGCCCGAGTCTGTGTCTAGGATGAGAATGTATCGGTGATCGAGGGGATGAAGGCCAGGCTGAGGCTCTTCTGTAGCGCCGAGCTCAAGGAGGGCAGGGGCGCAAGTTCGCGGTGTCGTGCAGGTGTGTGCGTTAGGGTCGGCGGTGAAGCCAATGTCCGTTGGGAGGAGGGCGTTGAGTTCCTGTGTGGGAACCTTGCTGTAAGCAAATTTCGCCCCATTATTGTTATTATTATTCAGTGCCGGGAGAATGATTAGCGTCTCGTCGGAGGAGGTTGCATTGTTGACGAGGTGCGCTACTCGATGCTTGTGATTGCCACGCAAGCCTTGCTGCCCGACCGTTGGGTCCCCATATCCACCCCGCCAATAGAGGGTGTTTTCTTTGTGATGGAAGTTTCCCATCGACTCCTCTGCAGAGTCGCCATTGCCTGGAAGGGGGATTAGGATATCACTGAAGCCGCTCGTCTTCGAGCGGCTGAATACTGGCATGAGTTGCACGTAGGGCTCATGCTTTACAGGTGGGACCATATGGAATCCGTGGAGGTAGGCCATCACATCTGGTTGGCTGCAGATGTCTAGGGATCGCTCCCAGTTAGTAATGAATTGGCCTTTCGAGTAGGAGGAAGTGTATGTCGTGGTTAGGTCACGGATATTCCAGGGCTGCCGGGATCTCACCGAAGATCCCGGTGGGCAGCCTAGTGATTCCATGTGACGGCGCTCGGGAATCGATGTCGATGCCCAAACATTTGACGTGCCCCCATGGGTAGAAAGTACCCTAGGCTGCTCGTAAAGGTTAATCGGCATATCCATATCTGGAAGGTGGTTGGAGAAGGCTGAAATCATAGAAACTAGCTCTTCTAGTTGGCGTGGAGGGTGGTTGTCCTGGTTTGTTGTTGTATCTGTGGAGGCTTTCCCTCCACGGATCTTGACCATTGCTATGCCTGGTTGGTTATTGAGCTGTTCCATTCTCGCTCTCAATGTCTTTGGAGACATTTTCCAGAAGGGAAGTATATCATTCCCAATCTGGTCAAAGTGATCAATGATCAATGACTTCTTCTCCTTGGCAAAGGAAAACCAAGCGTCGAAGCCCGGAGGTGGTTGTTTCCCGTGGTTACGCTCCTTATATTCCGAGACCGCCACTTCTAAGCTGCCACTGATAGATGCCCGGGTAAGCCAACGATCTGACCCTATTCGGGCCTCATATATTAGCTTGTTTACAGGGTGAATGTCGAACCCGTGCGTCCTAGCCCTTATGATCGTAATTGGTAAGGCCGTGAATATAACGACGGCGAGAGCACAGAAGATGGCGAGACTAACTGCGGTCTTTAGCGTACGCATGTGATGTCGACTGAGAAGGATGGAGTAGCCGAAAAAGACACAATAGAGCGGTTTGAGCGTGTCGTAGGCTGTTCCATGTAGCCAGGTTTGCATTCGGTCAACGTTGTTGAGTGATGCGACTTGGCCGCAAGCCATAAAAATGGTGGCCACAGGCACAATCGGCGTAGATTCACACATCAATAAGATGGACGAGATCAAGACAACCGAGAGGATAATTCCGTCGGAAATGACATCTGAACCGTAGATCGACCAGAAGCTTTGTTTCGTGAAGATGACGACAAGAAAGAAAACACCCACAGCCAGGTAGTAACTGTTTTGCAATATCGTGGAGAGTGTGCGCAATCGAGCCTGTGTCGACTTTGTCCACGACATGATGCGCCAGAGCAGTATCAATATGGTGGCGTCCAGACACACTCCGAGCCATTGTAGGGTGACCGTCCGCGAGCTGCTATCCATAGTATTCGCGCAGAAAAAGGTTGTCCTGGTCGTCTGAGACATCGAATCGTGGGCCCCAACGACAAGGAGAATGATGCTGATCATCAAACTCACTCTTGACGTAGTGATCCAGTTCACGAGATCCAGGAAGAGGTCACCCCATGGATCATTCTGATCTTTCTCTTCCGGCGTTGGTTGGACGGTAAAATAAAGCTCGTATATAAGTAAGGGGATACAAACGAAGGGCTTAAATATACAATTAGCGCTGGTATTTGCATTTTACCTCCATGTGGATGATGAGCTCTAATGCTTACCGCGACCCCTGGAACAGAGCATTGAGTTTGACGGCTCACGGCAAGGAAGATCTCAAGCCGGACGAAGAGACAGATGGAAAGGATAATTTGGTAACGTGGCCGCGGCCTCTTCGGTGAAGCGATAAACCTCTGCTCTTCTCCATGGAGAGGCTCGCCTTCTATCCCAGTTAGTCAATTCATGCCAGCCAAACGGGCTTAGATCAGACGAACTGTAATTGGAGCCAGCATCCGGCAATTTCTTCGCGAGTAAGGACCCTCCCCAAGATAACGCCCATACGAGCCCAAGCGCACAAACAGCAGTCCCTCTTGGTTCATCTAGAGTAGATCCGGGGTCAGCATGTACGCTCATGTCCGGGTTAGATGATACGCCCAACGCACCTAGTACTGCATACCGCTCGAGGGTATGAAATTGTCGGGCGTAAGTAGAGGCGAAGCTTTTTTTCCGCCCTCAAGTCAGCACAACACCTTTATTCTTTCAATCAAGGGCATGGACATACAAGAGCGCGAGGAGAAGACTAGCGTAGCCCGTGGACTTAGTGAGAAGCCAGTCCCTGCGAAGAACCAGCTGAGCGACTCTCGTCACCATCTTCAAGTCTCAGCACTTCAGGGGTGCGAGCAGGAAATTCGTCATAACATGGGGCCAATTTTCACAAATAGCATATTTTAAATTGGGTTTAAAGGGTCACAGAACGATCCTATCATCTGGAATCCTGGAACATTTGAGTTTGTCGATCATCGCATTCCAGAATCGAGATGCCTCAACTTGTTCTTCTGAAGGAAGGTGCTCTGAGCACGGCTTATATAAGCGAAGCTACCCCTGAACGCGCGTCACCAGTGCATTCCGCGTTCAATGATACGACGATGGGGGCTGAGCTGACATCACTGACTGCACTGCACTTGTGGCCATCCACACCCAGACTCCGATACCAACTTACTTTCACCCTACCCGAAGGCCCATCGGGGTGACGAATGCTCCGCGGAAGGTGGCCCATGGATCACGATGGCCGGATTCAATGACGCTCCCATCGTGAAAAGGCTCGCTGTTCCCGCCGTTTGCCTCCTGATCATTTTTCTCGCTTACACTTCGCAGTATCTCTTCCACAAGGCCGAGAATCTCGATCCGGGTCCGCCGACGAAGAAGCAGACGATCACCTTCAATACCCTACTCGTTTGCCTATGGTGGTCATACTATAGGGCATGCACAGTTTCTCCCGGCCAATACGATCCCGCGATATCCCGCCCTGGCACCAAGCCCGTCCTGAACCCGACCGCAAATGAGACGCTGGGAGACTCGAGTTCGGACGATGATTCTACCGCCGATCTTATAAGCCCCACGGTACCCGGCACCCGCTGGTGCACCAAGTGTAAGGCCCCGAAGCCTCCCCGAGCCCATCACTGTCGCCACTGCCGCCGCTGCATCCCCAAAATGGACCACCACTGTCCGTGGACAGCCAACTGCGTCTCCCTCACGACCTTCCCTCACTTCCTCCGCTTCCTTGTATGGACGAACCTATCTCTATGGTACCTTTCATACCTTCTCTTCCTTCGCTTCGCCGCTCTTTGGGACGCAAGAAAATGGCCCTCGTATCTCGGCCCGAATCTACCGGCGCTGATACACCTCGCCTTTCTGGGGCTAGTATGCTTCGTAACATCTTCAGCGCTAGGGATAATGCTCGCCAGCACCCTAAGGGGATGGGTCCTCAACACAACCATGATCGAAGGCTGGGAAATCGAGAAGCACGAGCGATTCGTCGAGCGAAGAGGAGGCGGCTGGTGGGACGGAGACGACGAGGTTGACGGACCACCTGAAAAGGTCGAGTTCCCCTACGACATTGGCTTCTTCAAAAACATGGCGGATGCGATGGGCACGAAGAATTTCCTCCTCTGGTTCTTCCCACTCGCCGGCGGTCCACGCATATCCCGCACTGGCAAAGGTTCAGGCTGGGAATATGAAGAAAACGGCTTCAACTCCCGTCGGGGAATGTGGCCGCCTCCCGATCCAGATCGCCATCGCCGTGCCGTCCCGGGCTGGCCTGGCGAGTCGGTGGACGACGAGGGTGCGATTCCTATGTATTCCTCCACCGAGGAAGATAAGGAGGCGTTCCGGCGGAGACAGGAGGCCGATTTACGGAGATGGGAGAGGCAAAGGGCTGACATACTTGCCGAACTAGAGGAGGTTGAACCTTACGACGTAGATGGCGATGATGGTCAAGTAGCGACAGAATTTAAGAATGCGGATGGCGAGACGCTCCGTGATTACGGTGTGGATGAGGATGATGAGGATGATGAGGACATACCGTTGATACGGAGGATAGATGACGACGAGGATATTCCCCTCGGAGAGATACTACGGAGAAGAAGGATAGTAGAGCTTGACGATGCAGACGCATAAATGATTTTGACCGCAAGGATAGACAAATACAGTATTAATGAGATCCAATTTGATGAGAAATTCGGGATCACGTTTAAACAAACATTGTGTTAGTAAGACATTGAAGTAATTCATCGGGTTAGGGTTACGGGCGTGAATGTCATATTCTGAACAGCTATCATAAAAACCATCATACATATACATCCCTTCTGATGCCCTCTGGATGAAATACGCGTCCGATCCAGGAAGAAGAAACAAAGAACAATCGCTCCTCCCAAGGCAAGTCTCTATACTTCAACAAGTAAACTTTTCCATTTTCCGTGCCATTTACCAGTCATCATCATCATCCCTACCCTTTTGCATTGCATTCTTCCTGGCCAGGAGGGCATCCGCAAGACTGCCCGCCAAATTGGGGGTGGGGTTGCCGTCAGCCCCGCCGTTCAGGCTCATGCCTGAGTCCCTAGCTTGATATCCGGCGGGCTTGCGCCCAGCAGCGGGGCGCTTGACGGGAGGCTGCGGTGGTGTGGGCTTGGTACGTGTTCCGTTTTGGCCGCCCGGAGGGGGTGGGGGCGCACGGGGCGCCGGAGCGGGAGCGGGAGGCGGAGCGACCTGCTCCTCAACGTACGCCGATGGTACCCACGCTTGACCGCGAGCATTCTTCCCTAGCCACCAGCCTAACAAAAGAAAAGCAAAGTTAGATATCTAGCTACACCGCATGTTCGAGACAGGATCTCATAAAACTTACCGTTATTTTCCTTTTGGATAATTTCAATCATCTCGCCCTTGGTAATTGATAGTTCGTTTGCCTTGTCCGAAGAGAAGTCGTACAAGACCTTGGCCATGATCTTTGGCTTGGCGGCCGGTGCAGGCGGTGGCGGCGGTGGTGGCATTCTCGAGGCTGGGGTGACGGCAGCAGCGGCTGCAACACGCGATGCCTGGGGTCGCGTATGGCTTGGTATGGCGGCGGCAGCCATGACCGCAGCAGGCTGGGGCACGGGCCTAGATGAGGTGCTACTACTAGCGCCAGGTCTCGGCTGAGGCGTGCGATTTCCGGTAAGCCTCGAAGGTCGGCCTCCTGGACCACCAGGTTTGATGAGCTTGCCACGAGTGATTGGTCGAGGAGGAACAGGCTTGCCCTTAGGAGTGGGTCGCGAGACGGAGTTCGCCGGCTCGCCTTGTTGCGTGTGAATGGCACCGCTCTTGTAGTAGTCGACCGTTACTTGCGAGTCCTTGATGACCTTCACCATCTGCACCTTTCCTGGCTTCTTGGCGTAGTCGATCACCTCGCTAATCTTGAGATTAAAGCCACCGGGCATCATGCGTTGCATCTGCGTAAACATTTCCGTTTTTAACACGCAGTTCATCAGAGGATCGGGCTCTTGTGGGGACCCCACACCGAGCGAGAACCAATCATCCCGACAACTCGACGCGCCAACATATTTGATAGCGCCAAGAGGGATCGATCGCTCTATTGATATATGGACTTGGTGATTCACCAGCGCCTGGGCAACGATGTAGAAGGCTCGGGTAGTAACGATGATAATGCGCGGGCTCGGCTTGCTGGATCGTCCAAACTTGGCCTCCAGAATTTCACCTCTGCACGAAAACACAGCCTGCTCTCCCGTGGAGAGATTGATGGCGTTTCGGATTTGGGAGCCGGGGCCGACAGAAGCATTGATGCCGAGATAGTCGCCGAGGAAACGCCTGGAACCCAAAAGACTCATTCTCCTTCTCTCCTTGCGACCTCCTAGAACACGGTGACCCTGATCTCGCAATTGTAGGTACTCTGCACCAGTCCGCTTCTTCCTCCAGAATCGCTGGATGCGAGTGGCTGATTCGGCACGGTAAGCGAGGTAAGCTCTCCACATGCGCTGGATACGAGTGGCCATGTTGTGCCAGTAGCGGTCTCGCATATGCTCGAGCGCAAAGAGCGTCTCGGGAGATTTGATGAAAGCCTTCGTGGTTCCCATTTGCCACTCCTCCTTGGGAATGCTCGTGTCCTTGAGAATCTGTTTCACGGCATCCTGGTACGACCCTTGCCAGGTGTACTCGCCGGCATAAGAGGTTGCTGGTGACAACAGGAAGAAACGATCCACAAACTTCTCGAACGTTTGACGGTAGGCGAAACCGGCTCGACGGATACGGACGTTTTCCTGCAGACCAAGATACTTGATTTGATGGAGCACATTAGGGACGTTATACTCGGCAGGCGACTTGTTCTCGTTCGGCTTGATGGTTCGGATGTACGATGGTTGGCACTTCATCAATGTTTCTACAAGGGCGTTCGCTGATGTCCGGATCCTGTCGCCCGCGGATGGTGGTTGCTTTCGATTATCTAGATCGACTTGATGAGGGAAGAGCTGATGAACGAAGCTGTTGCCACTGGCCTGGAAGAGACTGAGGAGACCCTTTAGGAGCTGATCCTTGTTCTTGTCCGTAATTCCGTCAACCGTGTAGCTCACGTCACCGGCATAGTGCTTGATAATAAAGTTGCCTTGCCTAGGCGTCAGATGAGCGTGGCTCATACCGTTGATACTCTGCATGAACGTTCGGTCGCAAGCCGCGGGGTCGGCGTGGGCCGTCTTTGTCGCATCCTTCATAGCGGAGAAGATACCAGGAGGCCGGATCTGTTCGATGAGATCGCACACAACCTTGTTGTCGAAGTACTTGATCGGGGTCCATTGAATCTGCTCCTTGGCATACTCTTCTTGTTCAGTCTTCAGCGTCAACTGGATGAAGATCTGCTGTAGCTTTTCGTTGACGTAGTTGATGCAAAGCTGTTCAAAACTGTTCTTCTCAAAGATCTCGAAACCGTAGATATCAAGGATGCCAATAGTGTTCGTCGTCGCCTGCCTAGACTTGAGCGACCGGTTGATGCGCTCAACGATCCAATCAAAGAGATTGTTGTAGATGGCTTTAGCTAGCGCATCTCGCGTCGCTAGGGCCTGGGCAGGGTTGGCGGGAGACTCGATGACTTCTCCACTCCTGGGAGTGAGGATTCTGATTGTAACGGCGCGGACGAGTTGTTCGGGCGTTACTTCAAGCAGGTATGCCACGAACTCGACAACGGACCTATCAGTGACTTCGGCCCAGCCGCTGTCGTCTTCTCGGAACTGAATGTTTCCCACCCATAGGACGGCTGCTAACATACGGAAAATCTCATCTCGCTCGGCTTGCGACAGACCAATGATCTCCATGGCGTTAAGAGTGTCTTGGAATTCGGCAACATCGTCGATGCCGTCGACATCGAGACACTTAGATCGGCTAGTATATACATAAGTCTCGGGTTTTTGGATACCGTACAGTTGTCGGTAGTTTTGTGAGGCGCCTTTCGTAAACTGGTAGAAGATATGGAAGTTGCGCTCATTCGTGATCTGGCCGACGACTCGGGATTTTTCGAGGAGGTAGTTTGTAATGTCGGCTCCGACGGGCTCGCCTTGCGAGTTGAAGTATATCTGGAGGTACTTTCCGAAACGCGACGAGTTGTTGTTCCTCAACGTTTTGGCGTTACCGAAGGACTCCAGCAGAGGATTGGTGGCGAGCACCATGTCCTTTATCTGTTGGATATCGCCGGATTCACCGCCCGAGACGTTGGCGATGTACTGCATGATGCGCTTCGCCGCTTCCGTCTTTCCAGCGCCGGATTCTCCGGAAATAATTACACACTGGTTATCTTTGTAGGCTTTCATGTTGTAATAGGAGGCTTCGGCGATAGCAAAGACGTGCGGCGGCATCTCGAGACGGTTCTTGCCCCTGTAGCTCTCTAACACTTGATCAGTGTAGATGCCGAGATCCCTGAAAGGGTTGACGGAGACCAACACATGGCCGATATAAGTGTAGATTTCGGCGCCTTCGAATCGCTTTTTCAGGTTCTCGTTGATCGCCTCGTTGGACACTTTGCTCAGCAACGTCAAGTCAGAAACACCGATCTCCTTCTTCTTTGTCGTTTCGAATGTTGCCTTCTTGGGTCGGGCGCCGGCTCCCCCTTGATCACCGCCACGGCCCTGCCGGGCGGCTTTATCTTTAGGTCGTCTAGATATACCCTAGGATAAGGAGCGAACGAAGCGCAAAGGTTAGTCTCAGTTGCCATAAGC
>Ga0164243_10015881_pt1 | contig 10373 bp, 8 predicted proteins | sample OricompcompostOP_FD_108781 | JGI IMG/M metagenome (GOLD analysis project Ga0164243, IMG submission 108781) | Organic Plus compost microbial communities from Emeryville, California, USA - Original compost - Organic plus compost (OP) | ecosystem: Engineered > Solid waste > Mixed feedstock >... | reverse complement strand
GTCTCGAACCAGAAGATCAGGGGCGGTCAGCTCGAACCCGGTCTCCACTCCCCGAACCAAACCCTCACCGGGCCCTCCGGGGCGGCGCCGTGGCGCGCTGACTGGGAATAAGTTACGCAGATGCAAAGCCTGGGTCAAATCCCCAGGTCACGGCGGTCAGTTTTGCACATCGTCGCAGGTCACGGGGCCTCGCTCGCACGCCAATCGCAGTGCCGAACGCGGTTTTCCGCCGAATCGGTGAATGTGACGTGCGCCGCAAACCGTCCTTTCGGACAGGTCGTCATCCCCTCTTGGGCAGTTATGCGCAGGTCAGAGCGTTCTTACGGTCGATACATGACCGCCACGGACCTGACCTCATCCCACGCCCCGGCCGCGATGGCTCCGCTCTCCCCCACACCGGAGCCCCGCCGTCGCCGGCGTCGCCGCAATCCGGTCGTGCTCCGATTCCCCTTCGTACCCAGCGGATTCACGCGATGCGGCCTGCTCTCCTGGCGGCGGGTGGCCGGCGTCGTCCAGATCGTCCATCCCTTCGACGAGCAGACGGTCTCGGACGCCACGGTCGTCGACGGTCTCGTCGGGCTGGTCGAGGCCGGGGTGTTGAGCGGTCAGGAACAGTTCGAGTCCGCGGCGGTGGACATCATCCGCGGTTCGGCGGGCACGTCGGCCGATGCCTGGGCAGCGTTCTACGACAACTCCCTGCGTGAACTGCGCTCCGGCACTTCGGCTTTCGCACCAGTTCACCACCGGGCCCGTTCCCTCGTCGCCGGCGACAGCCTGCTGGAGGTCGGATCGTGCTTCGGATTCTTCGCTCTCGCGTGCGCGCGTGACGGCCTGCGGGTCTCCGCGTGCGACATCTCCGAAGGGGCCGTCTCCCTGCTCTCCCGTGCATCGCGCCGGCTCGGACTGCCGGTCGAGGCGAGAGTCGGCGATGCGACCCGCCTCCCCCACGACGCGGACTCCGTCGACACCGTGTCGCTGATCCATCTGCTCGAGCACCTCGACGAACCAGCGGCCCTCACCGCGATCACCGAGGCTCTTCGCGTCGCACGGCGCCGCGTCGTCGTCGCCGTGCCGTTCGAGGAGATCCCGAGCCCGCACTTCGGTCATCGGCTGCGACTCACCGAGGACGATCTGCGCCGATGGGCCGAGCGCGTCACCCACGGAGGTGCGGAGGTGTTCACCGACCACGGCGGCTGGCTGGTGCTGACCCCGGCCTGAGTCAGATCAACCCGCGCTTGCTCGCGATGTACACGGCATCGGTGCGCTTGGAGACGCCGAGCTTTCGGATGATGTTGCGGATGTGGAACTTGACCGTCGACTCGGAGATGTAGAGGGTCTCCCCGATCCGCTTGTTGGACATCCCGTCCGCCAGCAGTCGCAGCACCTCCCGCTCCCGGTCGCTGAGGGTCTCGGTGGTCTCGGACTCCCCCGACACGGTGCGCAGCACCACCGCCGCGCTGCGCGGATCGAACGCGCTGCCTCCGGTGGACACCGCCTGGATCGCCCGGACCAGTTCCGTGGTGTCGACATCCTTCACCACATATCCACGCGCTCCGGCACGCACCGCGCGGACGACGAGGTCGTCGTCGAGGAAGGTGGTGAGCACCAGCGACGCCACCTCGGGGTGCCGCTGCGAGATGTCCTTGATCAGGCGCAGTCCCTCGTATTCCGTACCCGCGGACAGTTTGAGGTCGACGACCACGACGTCGGGCCGGCACGCGTTCACCTCGGCCAGCGCCGCGTCGTGCGAGCCGGCCTCGCCGACCACCTCGACCACGTCCTCGCGCTCGAGAAGTGATCGCATGCCCTCCCGGAGGAGGGCATGGTCGTCGACCAGCAGCGTCCGGATCGGTCGTGCGGCGCGCCCGCCATGGACGCGCTTCGGTGTCGTCGTGTCAGGACTCACGAGAACTCCCTCGTCTGTTCCGGGGTCGGCAGGGTGGCCGCCACGCGTATACCCCCCGAGCGCGACCTGCGGATTCGCAACTCCCCGCCGAGCTCGGCGGCACGGGAGGACATGTTGGCCAGTCCCCGGTGCCGGCCGGCGGCGAGATCCCCGAGGGTGGCGGTCCGCAAGACGCGCCGCAGGTGGTCGGGATCACCGACGCCGTCGTCGTCGACCGCCAGCGACACCCGGTCGGGTGCGTAGGTGAGGGTCACGACGACCTCGGTGGCCCGCGCGTGGATGGCCGCGTTGAACAGTGCCTCGCCGGCGATCCGCAACAGGGCGTGCTGCACGTCGTCGGCCAGTTCGCGCGACCGCCCGCGGATGTGGACCGCCGTCGTGAGGTCCGGCGGCATGTGCAGGGAACAGAGTTCGGTCAGGACCTCGCGCACGCTGGGCGACGGCGCACTGGTGGCGTTGTTGAGCGCGTAGATGAACGACCGGAGCTGTTCGACCGCCTCTTTCGTCAGGCGTCCGGCCATCTCGAGCCGGTCGAGCGCGGGGCCGTCCACCAGGCCCCGGCACAGTTCGATCTGCACACCCGCCGACAGCACCGACTGCGTCACCGAGTCGTGCAGCTCGCGGGCGATCCGGGAGCGCTCCTCGTTGAGGAGGGTGGCCCGCATGGCCGCCGACAGCTCGCGTTGCGTGCGTTCGAGTTCCTCGTTGCGCGCGGCCAGTTCCGCCGCGTGGCGGTTCGTCTCGGAGAACAGCTCCGCGTTGAGCAGGGCGACGATCGCCTGACTCGCCAGGATGCGGAGGACGACGAGGTCGGTGGGATCGACCCCGCGGTCGGACGACGTCCAGGCCGAGAGCCCGCCGACCACGTGGCCGTCCAGTTCGACCGGGACGTGCACATGGTCCTCGGTGAGGATCGGCCGCTCGAGCACGGGCTCGTGTCCGCGCAGGATGTCGTTGAGGCGGTTGAGCACCTCGTCGGGCAGACCGATGGGCGGCTCGGCGACCGATGCGCCCTCGAAGGCGTACAGTCGCCCGCTGCCCGAGCTGATCAGATGCCGGGGAGCCGAGCGCTCCAGCCGGCCGTCGGCGAGCCCGAACACCACCCACTCGGCGCCGAGGTGTTCGCGCACCGCCTGCACCACTGCGACCACCAGCGCCTCGGGTCCCTCGGCGGTCCGGACCAGCGCCCGCGAGATCCGCTCGAGAGCCGCCACCACGCGCCCCAGCCGCGCCTCCACCCCGCGGTACTGCGCGTAATGGCGCCCCTTGACGCTGCGCAGGCCGACCAGGCTGTCGAGGTCCGCCCGGTCGGGACGTTCCCCGGGGTCGGGACGAGAGAGCGGACCGGTCATCAGAGCGCCGCCGCATACAGGTCGCGGATCGCGGCGGACTCGGGCCGGCGCGGGTTGGTCGTCATACAGGAGTCGGCGAGGGCGTGGGTGGTCAGGCGGTCCAGATCCTCGGAGCGAACGCCCAAGGGCTGCAACGACTCCGGCATCCCCACCCGGGCCCCGAGCCCGGAGACCGCATCGGCGAGGCGGTCGGCCACGGTTCGCGCGTCGCCGTCGGCGGGCACGCCGATCGCCTCGGCGAGATCGACGAAACCGTCCGCGCACACCTCGGCGTTGTAGCGGATGACGTGGGGCAGCAGGACCGCGTTGATCGCGCCGTGCGGGGCGTCGCAGTGGCCGCCGACGGGATGGCTCATGGCGTGCGTGGCACCCAGGATCGCGTTGGTGAACGCCATCCCGGCCCGCAGCGAGGCGAGGGACATCTCGTTGGCGGCCACCTCGTCGGCGGGATCGTCGACCAGCCGTTCGAGGTGGGTCCACACCGATCGGATCGACTCCAGCGCAAGCGAATCGGTCATCGCACCGTGTGCCAGCGAGACGTAGGCCTCGACGCAATGGGTCAGCACGTCCATCCCGACCTGCGCGGTCACCTCCGGCGGCACCGTGGACAGCAGCGTCGGATCGCTCACCGACAGGTCCGGGACCAGGGAACGCCCGATGATCGTGACCTTGGTGCGCCGGGCGGCGTCGTTGATGATGCAGAACTGGGACACGTCCGCGCCGCTGCCCGCGGTGGTCGGCACGGCGACGAGCGGCGGCAGGGGCAGTCGTGCCCGGTCGATGCCCTCGTACTCCAGGATGTGGCCGCCGTTGGACGCGAGGACGGCGACCCCCTTGGCCGCGTCGATCACCGAGCCGCCGCCGAGCGCGACGAGGCCGTCGGCGTCGTGTGCCTTGTAGGCGTCGAACGCCGAGGCGACCTCACCGGCACGCGGGTTGGGTGACACGTCGACATACGACGCGGCTTCGAGGCCCGCGCCGGCCAGCCGCTCGAGAAGCATGCCGAACCACGGGGTCTGCTGCAGGCACCGGTCGCTCACCACGAGCGGGCGACGCATCCCGAGACCCGCGGTGGCCGGGCCCACCTCGTCGAATGCGCCGGGGCCGAGCACGATCTCGGGCGCGTGGAACTTGGCGACCTGTCCGGCCCCGCGCCGACGTGCGCCACCCTGCATCTATTCCTCCGTCACCACCGTCACCATCACGTCATGCCGTGCACCGCCACCCGATGGGGGCGCACACCGCGGTAACCCGACGCTACTCACCTCACCGCAGGGCCGCACCGAGTTCGTCGCAGCGTGCCAGCATCTCCGCGCCGTCGCGGACGCTGACGACACCGGAACAGTGCTCGGCGTAGTCGGCCATCGCGCAACCGGCCTGCGTCCAGTACCTCGCGGGCTCGGGCGTCACCCACGCGAGACGGTGGGCTCGTCGGGCGATCTCGGCGACGAGGTCGACCCGGGGCTCGAACCCGTTGCTGCGGGCGTCGCCCACGACGAGGACGGAGGTGCGCGAGGAGATCAGGTCCCCGAACTCGCCGAGCAGCCCGGACAGCATCCGGCCGTAGTCACTGCTCGCCGCAAGGTCGAGACCGTCGGCCGCGAGCACGGCGGCCAGCGCCGCGTCGGCGGAACCGGCCCGCAGCGCGGTGGTGACCCGCACGGGACGGTCGACGAAGGCGATGACCTCGCACCGGTCGCCGTATCGGTGCAGGGTCTGGGCCAGCCGCAGGATGAACCCGGTCACCGGCCGCACCGACAGCGAGACGTCGACCAGCACCAGCAGGCGGACCGGACCGGGCCGCGGGCGACGGCGCCACAACTGCGCCGGCACTCCGTCGGTGGCGACAGCCGCACGCAGGGTGGCGCGGATGTCGAGAGTGCCCCGGTCGCCTGGGCGGATGACCCGCCGCGGGGCTCCGCGCATCCGCTGGATCAGGCGGTGACAGGCCCGGTCGATGTCGGCCTGGTCGGTGGTGACCGACGTCGTGCGCTCGGGGGTGCCGTCCGCCAGGCCGGCCGCGTCGAGTCGCTCGGCGAAGGCGTCGACGAACGCGGCCAGCGCCGACTCGAGTTCGCGACGGCGGACGTCGTCGAGGTCGGCGTTGCCGTCCGCGCCGTAGGCACGCCGAGGGTCGTAGGCGTCGAGGGCCGCGAGGATCGCCGCGGCGCCCGACAACCCGAGGGGCTTGCTCTGCACCCGCATCGCGGCACCGGTGAGTTCGCCGACCGTCGCCGAGTCCGCCGAATCGAGCTCGACGGTGTAGGTCACTCCCCCACTCACCGCCCCGCTGTCGGGGTCGACACCGAGTTGCTCGGCACCGGCGGAGACGGTGAAGTCGTTCTCCTCCCGGTGCGCGCTCTCGCCGTGCCGCTCCCCGGCATCCGGATCGGCCTCCATGAGATGCCCGATCTCGTCGGTGTGCTCGTCGGCTCCGATCCGGCGCGCGGCGCCCTCGAACTCCTCGTCCCACACCACCTCGTCGGGGAGGTCGGCGGCGACGCCGCGCGGCCGCGGCAGGTCCTCCGGCCGGCCGGGGTCCTCCGCCGCACCGAAGAAGAAGTCGAAGGCGCGGTCGAAAGGCGCTGCCTCGTAGGCGTATTTGACGCACACGCTCCGCAGCGCGGCGCGCAGCAGCGCGAGGTCGGCGGCGCCGACGATCGCCAGGGTCCGCCGCACCTCGATGACCTCGGCCGGCGAGGCCGCCACCCCCGCCGCCCGCAGTGTCCGGCCGAACAGCACGGACATCAGGTCGAGGATCTCGACGCGGCGCGTTTCGCGCACCGTGCCGACGCGGGATGTCATGGCGGTCATCGGCTCGCGCGGGTCCCCGCGCTGCGGGCTCGTCCCGCACCGAAGGCACGAGCGGTGACCGAGCCCTGGGGCGTGGTGCCGTCCACGCCGATCTCGGTGGGTTCGGCCGCTCCCGGTGTCGCCGGGGCCGCGGCGCGGGCGAGAGCCCCGCGTGCGAGATCGAGGTCGGTCCCGAACTTGACCAGCAGCGACAGCAGCGCCGGGTCCGTCGCGTCGGGCCCGCTGCCCTCGCCTGCCCCGGTGGACTTCAGATACGACGCCGCGCGGGCCGCGTCGATGACCTCGGCGATGGACGGGCTCTTGCGCAACGGGAGATCGCGCAGGCGGCGGGCCAGGTCGACGACCTCGGCGATCACCCGGTCCTCGACCTCAGGCGCCCGAACCGCAACGATCGCGCGTTCGGTCTCCGGGTCCGGATAGTCGACCTGGAAGTGCAGGCACCGCCGCTTGAGGGCCGGCGACAGCTCCCGGGTGTCGTTGGAGGTGAGGATCACCCACGGCGACGAACGCGCGGTGAAGGTCCCGAGCTCGGGCACCGAGACCTGCCGTTCGGCGAGCACCTCGAGCATCACCGCCTCCATCGCCTCGTCGGTCCGGTCGATCTCGTCGACGAGGAGGACGGTCGGGGTCGTCGAGGTGATCGCGGCGAGCAGCGGCCGGGCCACCAGGAAGTCCTCGGTGTACACGCCGACGTCGGTGCGGGCCAGTGCCGCAGACGCCGCCGAAAGTGTCGTCTCCGCGGCCAGCTCGGCGCTGATCCGGTCGCGCAGCATCTGCACGTGCAGCAGCTGGCGGGCGTAGTCCCACTCGTAGAGGGCGCGCGAGTCGTCGAGCCCCTCGTAGCACTGCAGGCGGATCAGCTCGCGGCCCGAGGCCGCGGCGAGGGCCTTGGCGAGCTCGGTCTTGCCCACGCCGGCGGGTCCCTCGAGCAGCAGGGGGCGGTCCAGCAGCGTCGCGAGATGCACGACGACGGCCAGCTCGGGACCGATGAGGTACCCCTGCCCGGACAACGCCGTCGACAGTTCCTCCACCGACTCGAAACGGTATGTGCCGTCGTCGGTTCCGGGTGCCGGCTCGGTGGGGATGTACGTCATCGACATCGGTGACCTTCCATGGTGGTTCGGATGGGAGAGCCGATCCCGTGCCGGGGATGGCGGCGGGCACGGGATCGGCTGCGAAACCGGTAGCTGACTCCCAGGGTCAGTAGCTGCCGGTGAAGGCGTGCGTGACCATCGGGATCAGCGACTCGACGGTGGACTCACGCGGGTTGCCCGGGGTGCACCAGTCGCCCATCATGTGCTCGGCGATCGCGCGGATCTGCTTCTCGGAGGTGTCGATTCCCTCGCCTCGACCCTCGTACTTGCCGGTGTTCATCCGGTTCTTCTCGTAGCTGTCGACCCGCAGCTGGCCGAAGTTGTCCGGGATGCCGAGGTCCTTGGACAGGCGGATGGCCTCCTCGACCGCGGCGTCGGCCGCCTGGACGGTGGTCATCTTCGAGGTGTCGACGCCCATCAGGGCGGCGATCTCGGCGTAGCGCTCGAAGCGGGAGGGCAGGTTGTACTCCCACACACGCGGCAGGGCGATGGCGTTGTTGAGGCCGTGGTGGCTGTCGTAGAACGCGCTGACCGCGTGCGAGAGGCTGTGGACCAGACCCAGGCCGCCGGAGTTGAACGCCTGCGCGGCGATGTACTGCGCGTACATCATCCCGGTGCGCGCCTCGAGGTTCCGCGGGTCGTACACCGCGGTCCGCAGGTGCTTGGCGATCAGCTCGATCGAGTACTTGGCGTTGCCGAGCGAGGGCGCGAAGTCGAGCCGGGACACGTACGGCTCACTCGCGTGGGCGAGCACGTCGAAACCGCAGAACGCGGTGAAGTGCTCGGGGCACGAGTAGTAGAGCAGCGGATCGTCCATGGCCAGGTCGACGAGACAGGTGTCGTCGAAGGCCACCCACTTGTGCGGGTTGTTCATGTCCGAGGTGTCGGTGATGACGTAGGCCCACGAGGTCTCCGAGCCGGTGCCGGCCGTGGTCGAGACCGCGATGTGCTTGGGGTTCTCCTTGTTGGTCGCCTTCGAGAAGCCCTCGAACTCGTTGATGTTGCGGCCGTCGTGCGCGATCACCATGCGCGCGCCCTTGGCCGCGTCATGGCTGGAGCCGCCGCCGACCGAGATGATGCCGTCGCACTTCTCCGACTGGTAGAGCGCGGCGGCGTCCATGACGTTGTAGTCCTTGGGGTTGGACTCCACCTGGTCGTAGAGCACCACGTCGACGCCCTGGTACTCGATCTTGCCGACGAGCTCCTCGATGATGCCCGAGCCGCGCAGGCCGGTGGTCATCAGCAGGACTCGGGTCATGCCGAGTTCCTTGGCCTCGACGCCCAGCATGTCGTGCGCTCCGACGCCCAGCTTCGCCTTCGGGAACGGGTGGAACTCCTTGATGGGGAAGTCCCAGATCTGGTTCAGCTCAATGGCCATGGGGATGATCTCCTTGTGACGTTCGGTTCTGCCACAACGAGAATGTCGCCCAGATCACAACGGCCACAAGGGGTCCTGGCCGTCGGCGGGCAACGTCGACCCGACCGGACGGGGGTGGTACCTGTCCGATCGGACAGGTATCCGTGGCCGACGACGCACCCGGCCGATGCGCGAATCAGTCGCTCACACGCTCGATCTCGCCGCCGAGGCTGCGCAGGATCTCCACGAAGTGCGGGTAGCCGCGATCGATGTGTTCGACGTCGTGCACCTCGGTGACGCCGTCGGCCACCAGGCCGGCGAGCACCAAACCCGCGCCGGCGCGGATGTCGGAGCACCACACCGGGGCACTCGACAGACGTTCGATGCCGCGGATCACCGCGTGGTGCCCGTCGGTGCGGGCGTCGGCGCCGAGGCGCACCATCTCCTCGACGAACCGGAAGCGAGCCTCGAAGACGTTCTCGGTGACCAGCGACATGCCCTCGGAGATCGAGGCGAGCGCGATCGCCATCGGCTGCAGGTCGGTCGGGAAGCCGGGGAACGGAAGGGTCGAGACGTTCACCGCGACCGGCCGGCGGTCGTGGCGGACCCGGAATCCGTCGTCGAAGGTGTCGACCCGGGCTCCGGTGTCGACGAGCTTGTTCAGCACGAGCTGCAGGTGTTCGGGCTTCACGCCGTGGACGGTGACGTCTCCGCGGGTCATGGCGGCGGCGATGCCCCACGTCGCACCGACGATGCGGTCGCCGACGACACGGTGGGTGGTCGGATGGAGGCGCTCGACACCGATCACGGTCAGGGTCGAGGTGCCCGCCCCCTCGATCTGCGCGCCCATCTGCTGCAGCATCTCGCAGAGATCGACGATCTCCGGTTCCCGCGCAGCGTTGTCGATCGTCGTCTGCCCCTCGGCGAGGACGGCGGCCATCAGGATGTTCTCGGTGGCGCCGACCGAGGGGAACTCGAGTGCGATCGGCGCGCCGACGAGCGCGTCGGCCGCGGCGACCACGCAGCCGTGCTCTATCGAACTCGTCGCGCCCAGGGCACGCAGACCCGCCTGGTGCATGTCGAGCGGTCGCGAACCGATGGCGTCGCCACCCGGCAGCGCCACCACCGCGCGGTGGCAGCGCGCCATCAGCGGTCCGAGCACGCACACCGACGCGCGGAACTGGCGCACGGCCGCGAAGTCGGCGTGGTACTTCGGCTCGGCGGGCGAGGTGATGGTGACCGTGTCGCCTTCCATCTCGACGGTCGCGCCGAGACCGCGCAGCACCTCCGCCATGAGCGGCACGTCGGCGATCTCCGGCGAGTTGGTCAGCACCGTGGTGCCCTCGGTCAGGAGCGCCGCCGCCATCAGCTTCAGCACGCTGTTCTTGGCGCCTCCCACCGAGACCTCACCGGACAGCCGGGCACCACCCGTCACCAGAAACCGATCGCTCACGCATGCCACCTTAGCCGCCGCCCCACCGCGCCCGGTCAACGCAGTACATTCGTCGCATGGCCGTTCACCTCACCAGGATCTACACCCGCACCGGAGACGACGGGACCACCGGTCTCAGCGACTACTCCCGCGTACCCAAGACCGATCCCCGCGTCGTCGCATACGCCGACTGCGACGAGGCCAATGCGGCCATCGGGCTCGCCCTCGCCCTGGGTGGCGAGGTCCCCGAGGACATCCGCAACGTGCTGGCCACCGTCCAGAACGACCTGTTCGATGCGGGCGCGGATCTCTCCAGCCCGATCGTCGAGAACCCGAAGTACCCGCCCCTGCGCATCCAGCAGGACTACATCGACGCCCTCGAACGGTGGTGCGACACCTTCGGCGCCGATCTTCCTGC
>Ga0164243_10015880_pt1 | contig 10373 bp, 10 predicted proteins | sample OricompcompostOP_FD_108781 | JGI IMG/M metagenome (GOLD analysis project Ga0164243, IMG submission 108781) | Organic Plus compost microbial communities from Emeryville, California, USA - Original compost - Organic plus compost (OP) | ecosystem: Engineered > Solid waste > Mixed feedstock >... | reverse complement strand
TCAAGGCCTGGGGCGGCAAGAGCGAGAACGTCGCCGCCGGCCAGCGCGCCTTCGCGCACCGCGCCCGCATGAACTCGCTGGCAGCCCTCGGCAAGTGGAGCCAGCAGGTCGAAAAGGCCGCCTGAGCCATCCCGGCCGCGCACAAACGATTCACCCCGGGGTGCACTCCGGGGTGTTTCTGTCTTTGGCGTTTATCCGCCATTGCACCGCGGCAATAGGGCAGTCGTTTACCCGCTTCTGCCAGCTTGGCGGCGACCTACATAATCGTCGGTTGCCGATCACCCCCGAACCGGAGGAACACGATGCACGTTACGATGGAAAGCGCCCTTGCCGCCATCAAGGCCGCGCAGAAGGAAGCGACCAAGCTCAAGACCCAGATGTGTATCGCCGTCGTCGACAGCGGCGCCAACCTCAAGGCGTTCGTGCGCATGGACGATGCCTGGGTCGGCTCGATCGACATCGCCATCAAGAAGGCGAAGACCGCCGTGTTCTTCGGCATGCCTACCGGCGAGATCGGCAAGCTCTCCCAGCCGGGCGGCTCGCTCTTTGGCATCGAGCACTCGAACGAGGGCCTGATCACCTTCCCCGGCGGCTTGCCGATCGTCGATGACGAAGGCGTGCTCGTCGGTGCCATCGGCGTTTCTGGAAGCTCCGTCGAGAACGATCACAAGGTTGCGGCCGCAGGCGCCAAGGTCGTCGGCGTCAGCGAGCTTCCGGCGCATCCCTGGCGCACTTGATCACGCGCAGCGCGTTATGCAGTTGCCGACGGAAACAAAAAAGGCGGGGTCTCGGCCCCGCCTTTCGCTTTGTCGAACTGCCGAAGCTTAGAGCTTCTCGATTTTGTCTGCCAGGTTGCCCACGAGGCGGACGCGGTACGTCGCGTTCTCGCAGGTCAGGATCCACACCGGCAGGTCGGGGCGCGATGCTTGCGGATCGCGCTTCGCCTTGCTCGGGTTCTGGCACTCATAACCCTGCTTGCGGATCTGCACCGCGATGATGTCCGGCGGCACTTCATCATCGGCGGGTTGCACCGCCGTGACTTCGGCCAACTGTTGAGCCTGAGCCTGGGCATCTGGGCCGCCCAGGGTTAGAGCGTTGAGCAACAGGCCAGCGCCAAGCGCCACGACCGGAAACAATGCGAGCTTTTCCATAACGACCCCACTAAGCCTCAGCGCACCAAGGCTCAGCGTGCCGTCGCGGTCGCTTCCTCGTGCGCGCGCCGTCCCGCCAGCGCGAGGAAAATATAGCTCCAACCTGAGAATAGAAGGTTGATGCCGACCAGCAGGCCGAGCGCCCACACCGCCGATTCCGGCAGGCCCATCGCGATGATGGCGCCGACGACGAGAGCCGCGATGCCGCTGAGAACGAGCCAGCCCCAGCCCTCATGCGGGCGGACGCGGAAGCCCATGATCACCTCGAATACGCCCTCGGCGATGAACAGCGCTGCGATCAGCACCGTCAGCGTCAGGAGGCCGGTGAGCGGGAAGAAAGCGAGATAGGCGCCGGCCGCCACGTAGAGAGCACCGATCAGCAGCTCCCACAGGAAGCCGCCCCAGCCGGGCGCCTGGAAGGCATGCACGATCAGCATCACGCCGCCGATCAGGAACAGCCATCCGAGCACGATCTTCGCCGCGATGCCCGACAGCAGCGGGAAGGCGATGGCGGCAAGGCCGGCTACGAGAAGAACGATACCCAGAGCAAGGAACCAGCCCCACTTGTCGGAGATGAGCTGCTTGGTCTCTGCAACAGTTGAATCGAAATCGGAAAGTGTCATCGGCTGAGCCATGGAGGTCCTCCCTAGGCCTGATTATCCGCAGTCCTTATAGCTCAACCTAGATGCAAGCTGGTGCGTTTCATCCTTCTATGGTGGCGTGACTGCCAATGGCCGTTCCAGTTTTGATCGAGCCGCGCGCGTTTCCGTGCAGCCAGCGATTTGTTCAAACGAAATGGTTTCGAATGAACGCAAAATTTCGTCGCCCGCATTAGCGCGCGAGGCGATGCAACTTGTTCGAATGTTGCGAGTGGGAAGCGAGCGGGATTGATGTTGGTCAGCGAATTGCAGCCATCGGCGCCGTGCCGATGGCTGCTGATCGCTCAGCGCTGGCGTGCCAGAAGCGGTGTGATGCGCCGCACCGAAACGCGTCTGTTCGCGCGTTCGGGCCCCGACGTCGGCACCTTCAGGAACTCCTCGCCATAGCCTTGCGTGACGAGGTTCTCCGGCGGCACGCCGAACGTTTCCGTTAGGATTATGGCAACTTCTTCAGCGCGCCTGTCGGACAAGGTGAGGTTGTCGAGATCCGAGCCGACCGCATCGGTGTGGCCTTCGATCAGGAACACCTCGTCGGGGCGCTGGTCGAGGATGCGGTTGATGATGCGCGCGATACGCTCCAGCCGCCCGTACTGGTCATCCGGCACCTCCCACGCACCGAAGTCGAACGTGACGGTATCGAGATCGACACGCCGCATGCGATCGCGCAGGTACGCGTTGTAGCGGATCTCATCGAGCGAGTACGCGCGATCCAGATCGTCCACCGGCCCATCCATCAACGCATCGTAGAGATCGTCTTCGGACGCACGCTCGTAGTCCATGATGTAGCGGTCGCGCGGAATGCGCAGCCGCGGCGGCGCCAGGTCGAGGAAGATCGGCGCACCGCGGAAGCGGCGGTTGTCGATCAGGTTCCATTCGCGTCCGTTGCGGTCGCGACGATAGCGGCGCATCAGGCGGCCCGAGTTGTCGAACTCCGAGTAGACCTCGATGCCGCCCGGGCGAATGGCGATGGTGAGGCTGCCACCGTCCGGACGCCGCTCTTGCCGCACATCGCGCGAGGTCCGCCGCATGCGCTCGCCCTCGTCATGGCGGATCATCGCCGGAGCACCCTTCTCCTGCACGATGGTACGGTTGCCGGGCTCCTCAATGATCGTGCGCCGGCCGCCCTCCTCGACGCGCTGCCGCCGGCCACGCTTGATCTCGTCGATGGCACCGCGTCCACCGGCGCGCTTGTCGTCGCGCCGGCCATCCTGCCGTGGCGGCTCCTTGCCGAACCGCGGCGGCGCCCCCGAGTTGCCCTTGGGGGCGCTCTGACCGGCCTCACCGCCACGTGGCGGACGCTGATCGCGCGCGCCGTCAACCCGCGGACGAGTCTGCCCCTGGGGCGGATTGGCATTGGGCGGAGGCGGCTTCGGCAATTGCTGCTGCTGCTGTCCCGCGGGAGAAGGTTTGCGGGGGGCATTGCCGCGGCGATCATCCTGGCGTGGCTGTTCCTTGCCGAACCGCGGCGGCGGCCCTGAGTTGCCTTTGGGCGCGTTCTGGCGCTGCTCTTGCCTGAGCTCGCCTTGGCCGGGTTTCTTCTGCCCGCCCTGCGGTTGTCGCTGGGGTTGCGGTTTTGGCTGCTGCTGCTGTGGTGGCTGCATGGCCCGCTGCGGCTGCTTCTGCTGCTGACGTTGCCCGCCTTGCTGCGGCTTGCCGCCCGGTTGCCCGCCCTTTTGTGGGCCGCCCTTTTGTGGTTTGCCGCTCTTCTGGTTGGGGGCCCTGCCGTCCTGCTGGGGCTTTCCGCCTTGCTGCGGCTTGCCGCCGCCACGCCGGCCCTTGTCGTTCTTTTGCTTTTTGTCGTTCGCGTTATCATCTTTGGGCGGCGAGCCCTGAACGCGTATGGGCGCCTGTGCAACCTCATAGGCTCCGGGCACGGCAGGCCCAGCCTGCGGCGCGACACTGAGCAGCGCTGGGAGGGCGATGGAAAGCGTCGGAACGAGAAGAAGTCGGCGCATCGGTTGGCCTTCGGCAACTGCAGATCAATGTACCGATAGCGTAAATATTGTTGAGGTTGTGGCCCGCGTGCCTACAGGCGCAAACAGGTCGCCTTTTCGCCCCATTAAGCCCTAATAGGCTGTATTCACCCCCCGGATTGAGGACCATCGATGCTGCAGGAGTTTCGCTCGAGGCTTTACGTCGTCGCGACAGCGGGGACCGACCCCGCGCGCCTGGCCTCGATCCTCGATGCGGCCCAGGCAGCCACCCTGCTGGTGATGGCGGATGCGTCGGCGCCCCTGACGGCAACCTCGGCCCGCCCGCTCGTCGAGCTGGCACAGAGCAAGGACATCGCCGCGTTGATCAACGCCGACGCGCAGCTCGCGCGCACGCTGAGAGCCGATGGCGTCCACCTGCCCTGGAGCAAGGACGTTGTCGCCCAATACGCCGAGGCGCGCGAAGTGCTCGGCAACCGCTACATCGTCGGCGTCGATGTCGGGCGCACGCGCCACGACGCCATGAGCCTCGCCGAGGCTGGCGCCGACTACATCGGCTTCGGCATTCCCGCCCACGTCGAGGACCGCGACGCTGCCGCTGTGCGCCGCCGCGAGCTTGTCGGCTGGTGGAGCGAAATCTTCGAGGTGCCGTGCATCGCCTTCGACGTCGAGAGCGCCGAGGAAGCCGTGGCGCTTGCGGGCCAAGGCGCCGACTTCATCGCCATGCGCGCCGATTTCGATCTTTCATCGCCAGCGACCGGCCAACTCGCGCACGATATTGCTGCGGCGACGCCTCAGCCAGAGGCGACGGCATGAAGCACTGCCTCGTCTTGGCCGCCGCGCTCTCCGCTTTGGCGATGCCCCTCGCCATCGGGCACGCGCGCGCCGAGACCAGCTCGTGGGTGATGGAATCGACCGAGGTGCCCAAGCCCCGTCCCGGTCGGCCGGTGAAGGTCGCCCCCGCCGAGAAGTTCTCCAAGGTGCCGATTGCCGGCAACAAGGACACGCGCCCGAAAGCCGGCACGCTGTCCAAATCGCTCGTCGAGCCGTCGGGCGAGGAAGCCGCCTACATCGCATTCGACCAGGGTCAGTATCTGACGGCTGCCAAGCTCGCCGCCGAAGCCGCGCAGCGTGGTGATCCGCAGGCACACACGTTGCTCGGCCGTCTCTATTCGGAAGGCCTGGGCGTGCCCAAAGACATGCGCACCGCCATCAAGTGGTACGTCAAGGGCGACGAGATGGGTGATGTGCAGTCCTCGTTCGCACTCGGCGTGCTGTGCGCCGAAGGACGTGGCGTCAAGAAGGATCGCGCCAAGGCCGCCGAGTATTTCGAGAAGGCAGCGCGCACCGGCCATCCTCTCGCCAACTACAATCTCGGGCTCTTGTTCTTGAAGGGCGATGGCAAGCCGCAGAATTCCTATCGCGCCGCCATGCACATTCGCTACGCCGCCGAGAAGGGCATCGCCGTCGCCCAGTATGATCTCGCCGGCCTTTATCAGAACGGGGAAGGCGTGAAGCCGAGCGCGCTGGAAGCCTCGCGCTGGCTCAGCAAGGCAGCCGAGCAAGGCATGGCGGAAGCGCAGTTCGATTACGCCGTCGTGCTGCTGCGCGGTCTCGGGCTGACGAAGGATGAGCCCAAGGCCATACCGTATCTTCTCTCCGCCGCTCGCAAGGGCATCGCCGCTGCGCAAAACCGCCTCGCCTATGTCTACGCCGAGGGCGTCGGCGTCAAAAAGAGCGAGCAGGAAGCGGCCAAGTGGCGCCTCATCGCCCAGGCCGGCGGCCTCAAGGACGACGCGCTCGACAAGTTCGTCGATAAGCTTCCCAAGGCCGAACGGAGCAAGGCCCAGCAGGCCGCGCTCGAATGGCGCGAGCAGGCCGGACTGTTCTGATCGGCCAGCCCGGGCTTGCCAGCGTCGCGCGCAGGGGGTAGTCGGGCGCGCTAAGCCGCCTGATGCGACGGCGCCCCCCGAAGGAACTCCCCGCATGCCCGCTTCAGCGCTCATGAACGTCATGATTGGTGCCGCCCGTAAGGCCGGCCGCAGCCTCTCCCGCGATTTCGGCGAGGTCGAGCAGCTTCAGGTCTCGGTCAAGGGACCGGGCAATTTCGTCACTGCCGCCGACCTGCGCGCGGAGGAGATCCTCTATCGCGAGCTGTCCAAGGCGCGCCCCGGCTACAGCTTCCTCATGGAGGAACGCGGCGAGATCCTCGGCGATGACCAGTCGCACCGCTGGATCGTCGACCCGCTCGACGGCACCACGAACTTCCTGCATGGCGTGCCGATGTTCGCCATCTCCATCGGCCTGGAGCGCGAAGGCCAGCTCGTTGCCGGTCTCGTATACAACCCGATCTCGGACGAGCTGTTCGCCGCCGAGAAGGGCAAGGGCGCATTCCTCAATGACCGCCGACGCCTGCGCGTCGCCGCCCGCAAGAACCTGTCGGACGCGCTCGTCACCACCGGTATCCCGCACCTCGGCCGGCCCGGACATCCCGTCTTCCAGCGCGAGATCAAAGAGGTGACCAAGCACGTCGCCGGCGTGCGCCGCACCGGCTCGGCCGCGCTCGATCTGGCCTGGATCGCCGCCGGCCGCTTCGACATCTATTGGGAGCGCGACATCAAACCCTGGGACATGGCTGCCGGCATCGTCCTGGTGCGTGAGGCGGGCGGAACGATCTCAGACCTCTCCGGCGGCTCCGACATGCTGGATAAGGGGCAGGTGCTTGCCTCCAATAGCCCCCTCTACAAGGAGTTTTTCCCACTCGTCTCCAATACGTCGACCCGCGGCTGATCACGTCAGGCCCCGAACGCGGGCCCACTTCACCAAGAATAGTCGTGCCCGCGCGGGCACGATGTTGCCGGGTTTGTGCTGTCATTGGCTTCGGGTAATGTCGCGGGGCTGAAACGCGGCGGGCGGAGCTCGGGATGGCCAGAAGAAGACAGAACGATCCGGCGGGGCTGGGACACCAACCGCTGACGCCACCCGGCGTGTTCCTCATTCGCATGCTGATCTTCCTGACGCTGGTCGCGTTCCTCGGAGCGATCCTGCACAAGCAGCTCATAACGTCCTTCATGAACAACCCGGGCCTCAACGGCCTGATCGTCGGCGTCCTCCTTCTCGGCATTCTCTACGCGTTCCGCCAGGTCATCCGCCTCTATCCGGAGATCCGCTGGGTCAACGCTTTCCGCATCGCCGACCCTGGCCTTTCCATCTCGGCCCAGCCCGTGTTGCTCGCGCCGATGGCGGCCATGTTGCGCGACCGCACTGGCGCGCTTTCGCTTTCTACCGCCTCGCTGCGCTCGATCATGGATTCGATCAGCTCCCGCCTCGACGAGGCGCGCGACACCGGCCGTTATCTCGTCGGCCTGCTCGTGTTCCTCGGTCTGCTGGGCACGTTCTGGGGCCTGCTCGAAACCATCCAGTCGGTGGGCGGCGCCATCGATTCCATCGACACCAACTCCACCGACAACGTCACTATGTTCTCCGACCTGAAGGCCGGCCTCGCCGCGCCGCTGAAGGGCATGGGAACCGCGTTCTCGTCCTCGCTGCTGGGTCTTGCCGGCTCGCTCGTTCTCGGCTTCCTCGAATTGCAGGCGTCCCATGCGCACAACCGCTTCTATAATGAGCTCGAGGAATGGCTGTCCGGCATCACCGAGCTGACGCCCGGCACCAGCGGCTCGAGCGATCAGGTCAACCGTCAGCTCTCCAGCGCCATCCTGCACATGCAGCGCGCCGTCGAGGATCTATCGACACGCCTCTCCGATCAGTCGATGGCCAGCGCCATTGCCGGCAAGGGCGGAGGCGATGAGCAACTGCGCGAGCTTGCGCGCGGCGTCAATCAGCTCGTCTCACAGATGCGCGCCGAGCAGAAGGTCGTGCGCGAGTGGGTCGACGAGCAGGCAGCGCAGCATTCCGAGGTGGCGCAGGCCTTGAAGCAACTCGCCTCCAACATGCAGCGCCGGAGCTAGTGCGATGACCAGCCTTCGGCGCACTTCGAAATCGGGACGCTAGCGCATGGCGGGCGGACGCACGCGCAGGCGCAACGAATACGCCGACTTCTGGCCGGGCTACGTCGACGTGCTCTCGACGCTGCTGCTCGTCGTTACCTTCCTCATGTCGATCTTCATGCTGGCGCAGTACTTCGCCAGCCAGGAAGCCAGCGGCAAGGACACCGCGCTGAAGCGCCTGACGCTGCAGATCTCGGAGTTGACGAGCCTGCTCGCGTTGGAGAAGGGCAAGGCCAAGTCCGCCGCCGACGAACTCGCGTCGCTGCAGGCCTCGCTCTCCTCGATGCGCGAGGAAAATTCCAAGCTCTCGGGCTTCGCGCTATCCGGGGATGAAGCGGCAAAGGCTGCGGAGGCGCGCATCTCCGGCCTCACGAGCGATCTTGAGAACCAGAAGAAGATCTCCGACGAGGCGCTCGCCAAGGTCGACATCCTCAATCAGCAACTGCTGTCGCTGCGCCGCCAGATCGCCGCGCTCAACGAGGCGCTGCAAGCCTCTGAGAAGAAGGATGCCGAAAGCCAGACGCGCATCAAGGATCTCGGCGCCCGCCTCAACGCTGCGCTGGCGCGTCAGGTGCAGGAGCTGCAGCGCTACCGCTCCGACTTCTTCGGCCGCCTGCGCGAGCTTCTGAAGAACCGCAAGGACATCCGCGTCGTCGGCGACCGCTTCGTCTTTGAATCGGAAGTCCTGTTCCCGTCCGGCTCGAACCAGTTGACGCCCGAGGGCCTGGCGACGATGGACCAGCTCGCTTCTGCCATCATCGAGCTCGCGCGCGAGATCCCCAAGGAGATCGACTGGGCGCTGCAGGTTGATGGTCACACCGACATCCGCCCCATCGCCAGTCCGACTTTCCCGTCCAACTGGGAGCTGTCGACCGCCCGCGCCATCTCGGTCGTGCGTTATCTCATCAGCCGCGGTGTTCCGCCGAACCGGCTTGTCGCCGCCGGCTACGGCGAGTTCCGGCCGCTCGAAACGGGCACCGACGAAGCAAGCCTGCAGCGCAACCGCCGCATCGAGCTGAAGCTCACCAACCGCTGACGGCCGGTTCTGGCGGCCGGTTCCCGTCCGGCCGCCGCACGCTCAGCCGTCACCTCGACGGTCCGCTTTTCGCCCGCCGCACGCTCAACCGTCACCCCGACGCAGGTCGGGGCCCGCGCCAGGTGTGGACTGCGCTCCTGGTGAAGGCGGTTCGGCTGTTGCGGCTGGCGCGAACCACTTCTTCCGGCGCGCTTGCAGCGATGTGACCGGATCCCGGCCTTCGCCGGGATGACGGGAGTGGGGAGGCGCGGTTACCCCACTCCCGGGCGATCGCGGGCCCTCACTTCCGAGCCGTCCGCCGCACGCAAAAATCCCGGGAGTTGCCCCCCGGGATTCGGCTTCCTGCCAGACGTGCTGCCCCCGTCGCGATGCCTCAGCGCGGCGGCGGAGGGGCATCCTGCGGCACCTCGCCCGACGGCGGCGGCATCGGCACCGGGCTCACGAACTCGCGCTCTTTCTTGAGATCGGCCAGCGCCTGGTTCAGCTTCTTCTGCGTTGCCGCGAGCTGCGATTTCAGCGATGCGATTTCCTTGGCCGAAGCGTCCTTCGCCCCATGCGCGGCATCCTTTGCCGCCTTGGCCTCGGCCTCGGCCGCATCGCGCGCTTTCTCCAGGTCGGCCGCGCGCGTCTGCAGGTCGCTCAACTGCTGCTGCAAGTCACCAACCTGCTTCTGCAGGTCGGCGATCTGCGTCGATGCCGCGTCGGTATTGGCGCGCGACTGCTTCAGCGCGTTCTCCACGTCATCGCGCGAGCGATTGGCCTGCTCCACCTGGCGTGCGAGGTCGGCGACATTCGCCTTCAGGCGGTCGCGCTGGCGGGCGAGATCGAGGCGAACGCTCTCGCCCTCATGATAGAGCTGGTTGGCCGACAGCGCCGTGTAGCCTGAATAAGCGGCAATGGCTCCCATCCCAACCAGCAGCGCCCAAGCCCACAACGGCGGGGCCGAGCTGGTCCGCGGCTCGCGCGGCAGCATCGGCTCAAGGTCCGGTTGCATTTGTACTTTTCCCCTCGTTTATCGCCGGCGCACCGTCGATGCGGGCGCCGTTTCCCCATTAGCGATTTGATCGCGCGGTAAGGAATGCTGCGAATTTAGGCTATTCAGCGGCTTCGGCCGCGAACTGCATCTCCGCGAGGCGGGCATAAAGGCCGCCTTTGGCCACCAGCTCGGCGTGGGTGCCTTGCTCGACGACGCGCCCCTTGTCCATCACCAGGATGCGCCGGGCCTTCTGCACGGTCGCCAGGCGGTGCGCGATCACCAGCGTCGTGCGCCCGACCATCAGCCGCTCCAGCGCCCGCTGCACGCCGGCCTCACTCTCAGCGTCGAGAGCGCTCGTCGCCTCGTCGAGTAGCAGAACCGGCGCGTCCTTCAGGATGGCCCGGGCGATGGCGATGCGCTGGCGCTGGCCGCCCGACAGCGACACGCCGCGTTCGCCCAGGCGCGTCTCGTAACCCTGAGGCAGGGCGCCGATGAAGTCGTCGGCCTGGGCGGCAGCGGCTGCACGCCGCACCGCGTCCATGTCCGCGTCCGGATTGCCGTAGCGGATGTTGTCGGCCACGGTCCCCGCGAACAGGGCGACGTCCTGCGGAAC
>Ga0164243_10015879_pt1 | contig 10374 bp, 10 predicted proteins | sample OricompcompostOP_FD_108781 | JGI IMG/M metagenome (GOLD analysis project Ga0164243, IMG submission 108781) | Organic Plus compost microbial communities from Emeryville, California, USA - Original compost - Organic plus compost (OP) | ecosystem: Engineered > Solid waste > Mixed feedstock >... | reverse complement strand
GACACCTGAACGCACACCGGGACAGGAGTGACATGCCACAGGTAACCGCCGCCGTGGAACGCCAGATCCCCGCGCCGGCCGACCGGGTGCGCGCGCTCGTCGAGGACTACGCCGAGGCGCGCCCGAAGATCCTCCCCGCGCAGTTCTCCGACTACCGGCTGCTGGAGGGCGGCACCGGCGACGGCACCACCGCCGCCTGGAAGCTGCAGGCCACCAAGAAGCGGGTGCGCGACGTCAAGGCCGTCGTGTCGAAGCCGGAGCCCGCCACCCTGGTGGAGACCGACCAGAACTCCAGCATGGCCACCACCTGGACCGTCACCACCTCGGACGGCGGCAGCGTGGTGCGGGTGCAGACCACCTGGCAGGGCGCCACCGGCATCGGCGGGTTCTTCGAGCGCACCTTCGCCCCGGGCGGGCTGCGCCGGATCTACGACGACATGCTGGCCAACCTGGAGCAGCTGGCCACCGGGCAGCGGTGAGCACCGGCCGCCCGCCCGCCGCGCGCGGGCGGGCGGTTTTCCCCGGCACGGCCCGGGTTTTCAGCACTCGGCGCGCAACGCCGTGGTGAGCCGTTCCTTGATGGACGGTGGCGCCCAGCTGGCCCGCACCGCGTTCAGCTGCAGCCGCACCAGGTCCGCGGGCGTGAGCTCCAGCTCCGCCTGCAGCGCCAGCAGGTTGTCGCTCAGGTACGCGCCGAAGTAGGCCGGATCGTCCGACCCCACCGTCACCGCCAGGTCCGCGGCCAGCATCCGCCCCAGCTCCCCGGCGCGGGAATCCCCGGCCACGCAGCTGTTCGACACCGGGCAGCAGGTGAACCCGGTGCCGCGCCGCCGCGCCTCGGCCACCAGCTCCGGGTCGGCGAGCACGTCGCTGCCGTGGTCGATGCGGTCCACGCCGATCTCGTGCAGGCACTGGCGGATGTGCTCGACCGCGTCCTGCTGGCCCACGTCGCAGTGCGCGGTCAGCAGGTAGCCCTCCTGCCGCGCGCGGCGGAACACCGCGGCGAACTCCCGCGGCGGGTGCCCGTGCTCGTCGGAGTCCAGCCCGATCCCGACGATCCAGTCCCGGTAGGGCAGCGACTCCAGCAGGGTGGCCATGGCGAACTCGGCGCCGCGGTCCCGCAGCAGGCACAGGACCAGCTGGCTGTGCAGCCCGTGCCTGCGGGCCGCGTCGAGCTGGGCGCGCCGGATCCCGCGCAGCACCACGTCGAACGGCACGCCGCGGCCGGTGTGCGCCTGCGGGTCGAAGAACACCTCCGCGTAGCGCACCCCCTCCTCGGCGGCGCGGCGCAGGTAGCCGGAGGCGAGGTCGTAGAAGTCGGGTTCGGTGCGCAACACCTGCACGCCCTCGTAGTAGCCGGTCAGGAACGACGGCAGGTCGTGGAACCGGTAGCCGGCGCGGACCTCGTCGACGGTGCGGTGCGGTTGCGGGATGCCGTTGCGCTCGGCCAGCCGCAGCCGCAGTTCGGGTTCGAGGGTGCCTTCGAGGTGGACGTGCAGTTCGACTTTCGGCATGGAGCGGACGAGTTCGACGACGTCCCGCACTGCTGGCCTCCGCTACGCCGGAACCGGTACCTCCGTACCGTAATCGAATGATCACTCTGCGCACTAGCCCGTTCGGCGGTGCGCCCGGCGTGCACTCAGCGCAGCGGGTTCTTATCAGAATGTGACAACGGTGCTTCCGCGCAGGCCGGGTGGCGGGCCATCATCCCGGCACGCAGCAGCGGCGAGCCGCCGACCGACCCGAGGGAGCCCGAGTTGATCTTCATCGTCGTCAAGTTCCACATCCGCCCCGAGCGCGCCGACGAGTGGCTGTCGCTGGTGCAGGACTTCACCGAGGCCACGCGGGCGGAACCGGGCAACGTGTTCTTCGACTGGGCGCGCAGCGTGGAGGACCCGAACACCTTCGTGCTCACCGAGGGCTTCGCCTCCCCGGAGGCGGGCAAGGCCCACGTCGAGTCCGAGCACTTCAAGACCGCGATCTCCTGGATGCCCGACGTCGTCGCCACCACCCCGGACATCATCAACGTCGAAGTCCCCCAGGACGACTGGTCCAAGATGGGCGAGGTCCAACCCCGCTGACCCACCCTGCAAAGACCCCGCCGGCGCACACCGGCGGGGTCGTTCTCGTTGCGGCTGCGGGGTTTTCCGCGATCTCCGACGAGCGCGGTTCGGCGATCAGGGCGCCGAGAGGGTGTCGACGAGTTCGCCGACCTCCTGGTGCGGCAGGGCGCGGGCGACGTCGGACAGGGAGACCATGCCGACGAGGCGCTGCTGGTCGATCACCGGCAGCCGCTTCACCTTGTGCTCGCGCATGGTGTTCAGGACCTCCTCGGCGGAGTCGTCCGCGCCGACGGTGACCGCCTCCGACTGGTTCAGGTTCCCCGCCGGGAACGTGCCGGCGTCGCGGCCCTGCCCGACGATCTTCACCACCAGATCCCGGTCGGTCACCACGCCCTTGATCTTGTCGTCCTTGCCGCAGATCGGCAGCGCGCCGACGCCGAGATCGGTCATCTTCCGGGCGGCGTCCGCGGCCGTCTGCTCGGTGTTCACGCACTCGGCACCCGGGCTCATGATCTCGCGTGCGGTAGTCATGGAACCTCCTCGCTCCGGTCGGTCGCCACCCGGCTACCCGAGGCCCCGCCGGGGTACACGCGGCCGGGCGGATTGGGGTTTCGCCTACTTTTCCCGCGGTACGAATGGGGCTGCGGACCCGGCGGGTGCCGCGAGCCCACCGCGTGAGGAGACCCCATGGCGCCCTCGGCAACCGGTTTGCTGCGCAAGCCGGACACGACCCTCCCGCACCGGCTGGCGCGCTCGGCGCGCACCGTGCACGACGCGCTGGTGCCGATGGCCGAGCTGCGCGCCTGGATCGCCGAGCGCGGCGCGGCCCAGCTGCACGAGGTGCACCGCATCCCGTTCGCCGAGCTGGACAAGTGGCGCTTCGACGACGCCACCGGCGACCTCGCGCACGACAGCGGCCGGTTCTTCCGCATCCAGGGCCTGCGGGTGCGCAGCGACCACGGCCCGGTGCGCAGCTGGACCCAGCCGATCATCAACCAGCCGGAGATCGGCATCCTCGGCATCCTCGTCCGCGAGATCGACGGGGTGCTGCACTGCCTCATGCAGGCCAAGACCGAACCCGGCAACGTCAACGGGGTGCAGCTGTCCCCGACGGTGCAGGCGACCCGCAGCAACTACCAGCGGGTGCACCAGGGCAGCGCGGTGCCGTACCTGGAGCACTTCCGGGACGCGCCGGAGCAGCACGTGCTCAGCGACGTGCTGCAGTCCGAGCAGGGCTCGTGGTTCTACCGCAAGCGCAACCGGAACATGGTCGTCGAGGTGCGGGGGCCGGTCGCCGAGCACGAGGACTTCCGCTGGGTCACCCTCGGCCAGCTGCACGCGCTGCTGCACGAGGACAACCTGGTGAACATGGACGCGCGCACGGTGCTGTCCTGCTTCCCCGGCGGTTTCGAAGGCGCCGCCGAGTCCACATCGGACCACTCGGTGGGCGCGGCGCTGGCCGCCTCCGGCGATCCGGGCGCCGGCAGCCTGCACACCACCTCCGAGGTGCGCAGCTGGATCACCGCCCGCCAGTCCGAGCACGTGGTGCGCGCCGACCTGATGCCGCTGAACGCGGTGCGCGACTGGCGCCGCGGCCGCGACGAGATCCACCACGCGCAGCACAACTTCTTCCGCATCGTCGCCGTCGACGTGCGCAGCAACAGCCGCGAGGTCGGCGGCTGGACCCAGCCGCTGCTGGAACCGCACGGCATCGGCATGGTGGCGCTGCTGGTCAAGCGGGTCGACGGGGTGCTGCACGCGCTGGTGAACGCGCGCGTGGAACCCGGCTACCTGGACGTGGTGGAGCTGGCGCCGACCGTGCAGTGCACGCCGGAGAACTACGAACGGCTCGGCGTCGACTACCGGCCGCCGTTCCTGAAGGTCGTGCTCGGCCGCGCCCCGCACCAGGTGCTGTTCGACACCGAGCTGTCCGAGGAGGGCGGCCGGTTCCACCAGGCCCGCAACCGGTACCAGATCATCGAGGTGGAGCCGGACTTCCCGGCCGGTAGCCTCGCCGGTGACCTGCCGGACTTCCGCTGGCTGACGCTGCACCAGCTCACCGAGCTGCTCAAGCACAGCCACTACGTCAACGTGCAGGCCCGCAGCCTGATCGCCTGCCTTCGGGGGTTGTCATGAGTACGGTGCGCCTCGGCGTGCTCGGGTGTTCGGCCATCGCGCGGCGGCGCACGCTGCCCGCCGCCGCGGAGGTCCCCGAGCTGGAGACCACTGCGGTCGCCAGCCGGGACGCGGCCAAGGCGCAGCGGTTCGCCGCGGAATTCGGTGCTGCGGCGGCGGATTACGAATCGCTGCTGTCCGATCCGGACATCGACGCGGTCTACATCTCGCTGCCGAACGCGCTGCACCACGAGTGGGCGCGGCGTGCCCTGTCGGCCGGCAAGCACGTGCTGTGCGAGAAGCCGCTGACCGACACCGCGGCGAAATCCCGCGAGCTGACCGCGTTGGCCGCGGAAAACGGGCTGGTGCTGCGGGAGAACTTCGCGTTCCTGCACCACCCCGTGCACACGCGCGTGCGCGAGCTGGTCGAGCAGGGCCGGATCGGTCCACTGCGGACGTTCACCGCCACGTTCGGCATCCCGCCGCTGCCCGCCGCCGACATCCGCTACGACGCCGACCTCGGCGGCGGAGCCCTGCTCGACGTCGGGGTCTACCCGCTGCGGGCGGCGTTGCTGCTGCTCGGGCGGGAGCTGTCGGTGGTCGGCGCGGCGCTGCGGCACGACGAGTCGACCGGGGTGGACGTGGCCGGGCACGTGTTGCTGGTGTCCGGCGACGGGGTGTTCGCCGACCTGGAGTTCGGGTTCCAGCACAGCTACCGGTCCCGCTACGCGCTCTGGGGCGGCTCGGCCGCGCTCGGGCTCGACCGCGCGTTCACCCCGCCGCCGCAGCACCAGCCGGTGCTGCGCATCGACGAGCAGGACCACGCCGAGGAGATCACGCTGCCGGCCGCGCACCAGTTCCGCACCTCGCTGGCCGGGTTCGCGGAGGCGGTGCGGCGGCCGACACCGGACGAGGAGTCCTGGCGCGCCGGCGCGACCGCGCTCGCCGAGCTCGTCGAGGCGGTGCGGGAGAAGGCGGTGCCGGTGGGGGGATCGCGCTGATGGAGGTCGTCGGCAGCGGGTTCCTGGCCCGGCACTTCACCGCGCACTTCGGCGAGCGGCACCCGGAGGTCTCGGTCATCGCCGCCGGGGTCTCGACCGCCGCCAGCACCGACGTGGCCGCGTTCGACCGCGAGGTGCAGCTGGTCTCCGAGGTGCTGCGGCGGTGCGCGGAAGCCGGGCGCGCGGTGGTGTTCCTGTCCACCGCCTCGTCCGGGATCTACGGCGCGGAGGGCTCGCCGGGCACCGAGGACGGGCCGGTGTTCCCGCGCACCGCGTACGGGCGGCACAAGCTCGCGCTGGAGCGGGTCTGCCAGCTGTCCGGGTGCCCGCACCTGATCATCAGGTTGACGCACGTGGTCGGGGCCGGGCAGCAGCCGGACCAGCTGCTGCCCGCGCTGACCCGCGGTGTGCTGTCCGGGGCGGTGACGGTGCAGCCGGGTGCCTACCGGGACCTGCTGGACGTGCGGCACGTGGCGCCGGCGCTGGATTCCCTGCTGTGCCGGGGGGTTCGCGACGAGGTGGTGAACCTCGCCTCCGGGGCGCCGATCGCGGTGGCGGACATCGTCTCCGCCATCGAGTCCCGATTGGACACGCGGGCGGAGCGCCGCACGCTGCCGCGGCCGCCGGAGCGGACCGTGGTCGACACGACCAAGCTGCGCCGCCTGGTGCCGGAGTTCGCCGCGCACGACTTCGGGCCCGGCTACCTGGACGACCTGCTGGACCGGTACCTGAGCTCCTTCGTCCACGACGCTGCCGCGCTGAGCGCGTGACGGGTGCTGCGGGATTTCCGCTCGGTTGAGGTGGATTGTCCGGCGGGCGGCCTGGTCGGCGGGAGACTCCCGGGAGCACCTGTGATCCGAGCAGGAGACCCGCAGCCGCCCAGTTCTTGCGGAGAACCCTCATCCCGCCCGGCGCCGGGCTCGATATGCGCGCTCGCGGCCTTCCCGGGGAGCGGGCCGGTCTTGCCGGAAATCCGGCGCCGGAACGGCCTCCCCTCGCACTGCCGATCCGATTCCGCGGCGGCTCGCGGAAGGTCCGGTGACTCGCCGGGATTTCGCTCCATCGACCGGAGAGCGGACCCGCGAGTCGCGGTGCGGATCGAGGCCGGCAACGACCGCACGCGAGTCGGCAGCCGGCGAGGCGCCCTCCGGGAGCGGAGAACCACGCTCTGCGTCGCGATGAGATTTCCGGCCGTGCGGCCCGGAAAAGGCTCCCGGACCCCTCCGGCCGGATCAGCCGGCGAGCGCTTCCAGCGTCCCGACCACTTCGGACGGTGCCGGCAGCGCGTTCGCCGCCGCGGCCAGGCCGCGCGCCGAGTCGGTGAACGACGGCTCGCTCAGCAGCCGGTCCAGCGCGTCCTTGAGCCCGTCGGGCTCGGCCGCGTGGTTGGGGATGTCCAGCCCGGCCCCGGCCGCGGTGACCCGCTCGGCCATCACCGGCTGGTCGTAGCCGCACGGCAGCGACAGCTGCGGCACCCCGGCGACGACCGAGGTCATGGTCACTCCCCCGCCGCCGTAGTGCACCACCCCGTCGCAGTCCGGCAGCACCAGGCTCAGCGGCAGGTCCGCGCGCACGTGCACCCCGTCCGGCAGCGGCCCGGCGGCCTCCGCGTCCGCGGGCGAGGCCAGCAGCAGCACCTCGTGCCCGAGCGCGGCCGCGGCCTGCACCACCTGCGGCATCTTGTTCACCACGGGCCCGAAGGTGCGGGTCGCCGACCGGCCCCACACCACGCACACCCGCGGGCGCCCGGTGCGTGGCGGCAGGTCCAGCGGCGCGCTGCCGGGGCCGTTGTAGGGGATGAACCGGCTCGGGATGCGTCCGGCGGCGTTGGCCGGGCGGATGGCCTCCGGGCACGGGTCCAGCACGTGGTCGACGTGCTCGAAGCTCATCTCGCCGAGCCCGTAGCGGCCGAACGCGTCGCTGGTGTCGGCCGGCGCGTGCCCCTGCGGCCCGCCGACGGGGCTGTACTCGTCGCCGGTGCCGACCGGTCCCCACAGCTGCAGCACGTCGGGCACACCGGTGACCGCGGCCGCCAGCGGGCCTTCCAGGCTCATCATGTCGTGCACGACCAGGTGCGGGCGCCAGGAGCGGGCGCAGTCGACGGCGGCGTCGGCGCTGCGGGTGGCGGCGGCGAGCAGTTCGGGCTGCATCGCGGCGTGCCAGGCGCCGAAGTCGAACGTGGCGAGGTCCACGGGCTCGGCGGTGTCCGGGTGCAGCGGCGGCTGCGGGTACGGCCAGCCGCCCTGCAGCGCCGACAGCAGGTTCACCAGCCGCGCCCCGCGCAGGATGTCCACCCCGTCCAGCACCGGCACCGGCGTCAGCCCCGCCCGCGTCACCGGGTCCACATCGGACTCGCGGCACAGCACGCGCACGTCGTGCCCGGCGGCGCGCAACGCCCAGCCCAGCGGCACCATCGGGAAGTAGTGCCCCGTCCACGAGGACACCGCGAACAACACTCGCACGTTCCGCCTCCTGCGCTTGGCCGTGGCCGCACGTTACCGCTGCGACGGGTGGGTGAATCCCTAGTGTCGGAGGCTCCTCGGATGCTGGAATGCGTTGCGGCGCAGGCACATCTCCCCCGCACCGCGCGCAGAACCTAGTCGTCGCACGAGTATTTGGCTGTTAAGGCGCTTGGTCCCCGGCCGCCCGCTGTCGCATGCTCTGCCCGCGGCGCCCGGGCGTCCCGCGGACTCGGCGGATCCCCGGGACACACCACCACACACAGTTTGCGGGGGATTCCCACCCATGACCGTGCTCACGACCGCACCATCCGGACGTTCCGCCGGCGGCGGGCACGACCCCGAAGCCCCGATGATCGAGGCCGTCGACGTGGGCAAGCGGTTCGGATCCGTTCCCGCGCTGGAATCGGTGAGCCTGCGGGTGCCGCGGGGCTCGATCCTCGGCCTGCTCGGGCACAACGGGGCGGGCAAGACGACGCTGGTCAACGTGCTGACCGCGATGCAGCCGGCCAGCTCCGGCACCGCCCGCGTCGCCGGGTTCGACGTGGCGACCCGGCCGAAGGAGGTGCGCAAGCGGATCGGGTTGACCGGCCAGTTCGCCGCGGTGGACGAGCAGATCAGCGGCCGGGACAACCTCGTGATGCTGGCGCGGCTGCTCGGGGCGGACTCGGCGCGGGCGAAGGCGCGCGCGGACGAGCTGCTGGAGGCGTTCGACCTGACCGGGGCCGCGGCCCGCCGCGCCAAGACATACTCGGGCGGGATGCGCCGCCGGCTGGACCTGGCCGCGTGCCTGGTCGGTAACCCCGAGGTGATCTTCCTCGACGAGCCGACGACCGGGCTGGACCCGTCCAGCCGGATGGCCATGTGGGAGATCGTGGAACGGCTCGTCGCCGAGGGCACCACCGTGCTGCTGACCACCCAGTACCTCGACGAGGCCGACCGGCTGGCGGACACGATCACGGTGCTGTCCGCCGGCAGCGTCGTCGCCTCGGGCACCGCCGCCGAACTCAAGGCGCAGGTCGGGCAGCGCACCGTCACCGTGGTCCCGGAACCGGGCAGCGACCCGGAGGCCGGGTGCGCGGCACTGCGCCGCAGCGGCTTCGACCCGTCCGTCGGCAGGGACGGGACCGCGATCATCACGCCGATCGACGCCTCGCGGGACACCGCGACCGTGATCCGGGCGCTGGACGAGGCCGGGATCGAACCGGCCGAGCTGGCGTTCGGCGAACCCACCCTGGACGACGTCTACCTGGCGCTGGCGCGCCGCGCCCGCGCGGCGTGAGCCCGCGCCCGCGCCGCTCACCACCTCTCCCGACCGCAGTGGAGCGAAGATGACCGCAACCGTGCCTACCGAACCGGGCACGAGGGAGCCGTCCGCGACGGAACCGGCTCAACGCTGGGACGGCAGTTCCGTCGTCACCCAGATCGCCGTGCTCACCGCGCGCTCGCTGCGCGCGTTCGCCGGCGACCCCGGACTCGTGCTGATCGGGCTGATCCAGCCGGTCATGACGCTGTTCGTGTTCACCCAGATCTTCACCAACTTCGCGCTGGCCGCGAACCTGCCCGCGGGCACCGAGTACCTGGACTTCCTGATGCCCGCGGTGCTGGTCAACCACGTGGTGCAGACGTCCTCGCAGACCGGGATCGGGCTGGTGGAGGACCTGCGCAACGGGATCGTGGCCCGGTTGCGCTCGATGCCGATCATGCCGAGTTCGCTGCTGCTGGCGCGCAGCACCTCGGACCTGATCCGCAGCGCCATCCAGGTGGTGCTGATCCTGGTGATGGCGTGGGGCGTGCTCGGGTACTCGCCGGCGGGCGGGTTCGCCGGGACGGTGCTGTCGGCGCTGCTGACCCTCGGCGTGGGCAGTGCGCTGAGCTGGGCGTTCCTGGCGATGGGGGCGACGATGCGGCGCACCGAGCCGATGCAGAACATCAGCGTGCTGGTGATGGTGCCGCTGATGTTCATCTCCAGCGCGTTCGTGCCGATCGAGGAGCTGCCGGACTGGCTGGAGTTCGTCGCCCGGATCAACCCGCTGACCTACGCGGTGGACGCCTCCCGCGCGGTGGCGCTGGGGTTGGACGGCACCTACCTGGTCGCGCCGTCGCTGTTCATCAGTCTCGCGGTGGCCGTCGTGAGCGCCTTCATCGCCATCCGCGGCTTCCGCAAGCCCCTCTGACCCCCTCCCCTCCCCAGGCCCGCCGCGTCCCCCGCGGCGGGCCTTTCCACGTCCGGGCCGGGCCCGTTTTTCCCACAACCGCCCCGAACTCGTCGCGCGCGGTGCGATTTTCGGGGTGACCCCACATCGAGGCCGGTTCTCCCGACAACAGCCACCGCAGAATCGACCCGCGAAGAAAGCCCCGTTCCGCGGCTGGTCAATCACGGGCATGGGCCGGAGGCGGCCGAGGCGTGGGCGCGGGGGCTGCCGTGCGCGTCGGAGGTGACCGATCGGCACCTCGACGCGTTCGCCGCGCACGTTTCCGGGCTCTGGAGCTACCGGGCCGCCGAAGGGGCTCTCGCGCCGGGAATCGCGGCCTCCGCAAGGGAATTCGCGGCCTGGCGCCTGGGTTCCGCGCCGCGGGGAGCTCGCTGACACCGCCCCGGTGCGGCACCGGGGCGGGGAGGGAGCCGCCCCGGTGCCGGGCCGCCCGGGCCGGTGGTGTTCGGCCCGGGCGGGGTTCGGTCAGGACAGGCCGAGTTCGTTGTCGAGCATGTCGAACATGTCGTCGTCGGAGGCG
>Ga0164243_10015878_pt1 | contig 10375 bp, 10 predicted proteins | sample OricompcompostOP_FD_108781 | JGI IMG/M metagenome (GOLD analysis project Ga0164243, IMG submission 108781) | Organic Plus compost microbial communities from Emeryville, California, USA - Original compost - Organic plus compost (OP) | ecosystem: Engineered > Solid waste > Mixed feedstock >... | reverse complement strand
TGGTGCATGGACGGGTCTTTCTCCTCGGCAGATGAGTGGGTCGCACTTCTCATCCTGCCGCCGAAAGACCCGTCCCCTTGCCTCAGACCCCCTCAACCGACACCAACGTCATGACCCGCAACATCTACCTGTGCGGCACGAACGCGATCACGCTGGGCGGCACGATCGTCAGCACCGACGGTTCGGGCAACCGCGTCGCGGCCATGATGTTCGGACCCAAGAAGGTCATCATCGTGGCCGGCTGCAACAAGATCTGCACCGACGTGGACGACGCGCTGCGCAGGATCCGCGACTGGGCAGGCCCGGTGAATGCCTGGCGGCACCGGCTCAAGCACAGCAAGGACGACGGGCTCGGCTGGGGCGTGCTCCGCTACACCGCGATCATCGACGGCAACCAGCCGGTCGAACAGGGCAAGATCACCGTCATCCTGGTCAACGAGGATCTCGGTCTCTGACCTCAGCGCCGGATGGCGATCCTGGCGAGGAAGACCAGGATCGTGCCGAGCAGCAGGAGCGCGGCACCGAACACGATCACGCGCGGCGCGCTGGTCCCGGTGTTCGCCAGCGGGCGGGGCGCGGCTTCGGCCTGGGACACGCTCGGCTGCTGGGACGCCGTGCCCACGCTCGGTTCCGGGGACGCCGTGCTCGTGGAGACGGTGCTGCTCGGCGTGCTCAGGGTGTCGTCGGCCGTGTCCTGCCGGGCGCGCAGCTCGTCGCTGTTGTCGTTGGCGCGCAAGGATTGTGGCGGGTTCGCGGTCCGCTGCGCGACCCAGACGAGGCCGCTGATCGGCTTGACCCGGGCAGTGGTTTGACTTGTCGGTGACGTGGTGGCCGACGCCGACGTGGTGCTCGGTGCGACGGGTTCGGCTCGTGCGCCCTCCGCGGTGGTCGTGGTCGCCGGTGGCGTAGTGGTCGTCGAGGTCGGCGAACTGGTGCTCGTCGGCGCCGGTGTCGCCGTGGTCGTCGGGGCAGGCGTCGTGGTGACCACCGTGTTGCCGGCCTGCTCACCCCCGGCGAACTTGATCAGCTGTTCCATGGAGCCGTTGAACGTGTCCTGGTCGCCTGGCTTGTTGCCCGAGTCGGAGTACTGCCACATGCTGTAGTAGCGCCATCCGCTGGGCAGCGGGCCGGGGCTGTCGGCGTAGCGCGCGATGAACAGCGGATGCGTGTCGCCGAACGCGGCGGAGTTGCCGGTGCAGGTCTTCCACCAGTCCGTGGTCGTGTAGATCATCGGCCAGCGACTGGTCTTCGCGTGCACGGTCTCGGAGAACGATTTGATCCAGCCGGTCATCGCGGCCGGGCTGAGCCCGTAGCAGGTCTGGCCGTAGGGGTTGTACTCGATGTCGAGCATCGGCGGCAGTGTCCGGCCGTCCGGTGACCACGCCCCGCCGCGGGCGACGAAGAAATTGGCCTGCGTGGGGCCGTCGGAGATGTCCGGGCGCGCGAAATGGTAGGCGCCGCGGATCATGCCGACGTCATAGGAACCGCTGTACTGCTGGGTGAAGTACGGGTTGCGGTAGCTCGTGCCCTCGGTGGCCTTGATGTAGGCGAACCGCGCGCCCGCCGCCCACGCGGCCTGCCAGTCCACATTGCCCTGATGGCCGGAGACGTCCATGCCGGGCACCTGCGCGGTGTCGGCCGTGGCGCGTGGCGTACCGGGAAACGTCAGTAGCACCAGCGCCGCCGCGGCGATCACCAGGCTCGCCCGTGCCGCCACTGTCCCGATCGCGCACCTCATCCGACCTCCCCGAAGCTGCTGGCGGCCCCAGTGTGCGTGACACGCGGGACGCATGTAAACCGGCGAGGTTCATGTGACTCGTGTTATAAGAAGGGTTTTCGCAGCTCGCAGCGTCGGCCGCGGCACGGACAGTGATCGGTAATTCCCCCGCACAGGTGGGTTTTCCACCTCTACATGACTTCCACCAGGCACGACGGAGACCCGTGCGATCTGGCGTCGAGCGTCGGCGCGGCCTACGTCAGCGGCGTCCTCCGGTGAAGCTCATGCCGTGGGGAAGTGGCAGCCGGTCAGTTCCTCCGAGATCTTCCAGATCCGGCGCGCGTCGTCCTCACCGCGCAGGCGCGAGTACAGCTTCTGTTCGGCCGGCGCTCCGGCGAGATGGCGGAAACCGTTGGGCCCGTAGAGCCGGCCGCCTTCCGCGCTGGGCGACGTCGCGGCGTAGAGCGCGGGCAGCAGCGCCGACTCCACCTTCCCGAACAGGATGCCGCGCGCGGAGAGTGCGCGGATGACCCGCACCAGCGCGGTATCGCGCGAACGGCCGACCTCCGGGCGAGCGGCGAGCAGGTTCGTCGGCGTCACCCCGGGATGAGAAAGGTTGCTCGTGATGCCCCAGCCCGCGGCCCGGCTGCGCCGGTCGAGTTCGAGGCCGAAGAGGCCGAACGCGATCTTCGACTGGCTGTAGGCCCCGTTGCCGTTGTACTTGCGTTCCCACTGGAGATCGTCCCAGTTGATGGCGCGCTGGTCGGCGGCGACGCTGATCTGCGAGGTGACCCGCGCCTTGCCCGCGCGCAGGAGCGGCAGCAGCCCGGCCACGAGGGCGAAGTGTCCCAGGTGGTTGGTGCCGAACTGCAGCTCGAAACCGTCCTTTGTGGTCTGCCGTTCGGGCGGTGTCATCACCCCGGCGTTGTTCACCAGGATGTGGATCGGCCGCCCCTCGGCGCCGAGCTTCTCCGTCAGCGCCGCGACGGAGTCCAATGAGGACAGATCCAGATCGCGCAGCGAGAGTTCCGCGTCCGGGTATCGTTCGCGGATCCGCGCGATCACGGCCTCGCCCTTGCGCGGGTTGCGGACCGGCATGACGACCTGCGCGCCCGCCGCGGCGAGCCGGGTGGCCAGGCCGAGTCCGACGCCGTCACTGGCGCCGGTGACCACCGCGAGCCTGCCGGTGAGATCGGGGACCGTGATGTCCGGTGTGCTGGTTGCCATTGTCGTTCCTCCTGTGCTGCCTCGGAGTCCGAGGCGGGGCTGGTCGCTGCGGTCAGTTCGCGTGCGGCGGCGATGTTGGCCTGCTGCCGCGGTGCCCGGCCGGCGAGGTCCGCGCGGCTGTCTCCGGACTGACAACCCCTCCGGAGGCGCTCTGACACCTGTCAGATTAGGTGTATTCTGACGGCTGTCAAGTTTTGTCACCGAGGAGGACGAGCGCATGACGGCAGAGCGGTCAGTGGCCGGCGCGCGCCGCCCGGGGCGTCCCGCGGCGGGCGCGCGTGCGGTGCCTGCCGAGGCCGAGATCCTCCGAGGCGGGATGGAGGCCTTCGCCGAGCTCGGCTACGACCGGGCCTCGGCGCGGGAACTCGCGCGGCGCCTCGGCGTCAGCCACAACTTCATCAACGACCGCTATGGGTCGAAGGCCAGCTTCTGGCGGGCCGTCGTGGATACCGCGCTGGAGGAGGACCAGCGGGCGCGGGAGCGGCTGCTGGCCGCGGACCTGGACGACGCCGAGCTGGTGCGGGCCGTGATCGGCCATTTCTACCAGGCCGCGGTCGAGGCGCCGCTGCTCGGCCGGCTGCTGGCCGACGAGTTCGGGCGGGAGTCCGAGCGACTGGACTACCTGTACGAGAAGTACGTGTGGCCGACGCTGGGCCCGCTGGTCCCGGCCTTGGAGCGGCTGATGGCGGCGCGGCGCATGCCCACCGTGCCGCTGGACGTGCTCTTCTTCGCCGTGATCAGCCCCGTCTCGGGTCTGGTGCAACTGCCGCTGGCGCACCGGCTCGGCCGGCCTCGGCCGGTTACCCGGGAAAGCCAGGAACGCACGGCGCGCGAGCTCGCGGAGCTGATCACGGACGGGCTGCTGGGCCGGTGCGGGTGAGCGCGGAGTTCGCGCCCACCCGCGGCCGGTGTCACAGCGTGGTCAGCAACGTCCGCATCTCGGTGATCTCGGCCGTCTGGCTGTCGATGATCCGCTGTGCGAGGGCCTTGGCGTCGGCGTTCGAGCCCCGGGCCAGCTCGGTCCTGGCCATCTCGACCGCGCCCTCGTGATGCCCGATCATCAGTTGCAGGAACATCCGGTCGAAGCCGGTTGCTGTGGCCTGCCGCAGTTTCCGCATGTCCTCGTCGGTCATCATGCCCGGCATCGAACCGTGGTTCATGCCGGACATCGAGGGCATCGCGGCCCACTGCCCGAGCCAGGTCCGCAACTGCTGGATCTCGGGATCCTGCGCGTTCCGTATCCGCGAGGCGAGGTCCTTGACCTGCGCGTTCGTCGCCTGTGTCGCGGCGAGCCCTGCCATCTCGACGGCCTGCTGGTGGTGCGGGATCATCTCCTGCGCGAACGTGACGTCGGCGGTGTTGTGCGTGCTCGCCTGCGCGGAGGCCGGCGCAGTGCTGCTGCCCATGGTCATACCGCTGTGCGCGGAGTCCTCGCCCCCGCAGCCGGCCAGCACCAGACCGGCGACGGCGAGAGGCAAGGTGGTACCCAGAATTGTCTTGTGCACGGTGTTTCCTTCGATGTCGTGTGTGGACGTACCGAACGCGGAACGGCGCACGAAGGCGCCGCGCGTCAGGTCACAGCCGCAACACGCACACCGAAGCGAGGAGGGATCTTCCGCCGGGACCGTCCGGCCGGTCGAGGGCACGGGCGCGGGCCCGCCACCGCGGCGGGAGGCGGCGGCCCATCAGTCGCGCGACTCCCACGGCCAGCAGCAGGGCGAGCATCGCCCCGGCGGCGAGCTGCGCGAGCACTGCGAGGCATTCGTGCAGCATCGCGCCCATGCCGTGGTCGTCGTCCGGGGCAGGCGCCACCGACGGCCCGGCCGCCATGGCGACCACGGCCGCCGCGCCGTGGCCGGGGGAGTCGTGATCCGCGGGCGCATGGTGCATGACGACCAGAGCCAGCGCCAGGATCGCGAGCAGCAACCACCGCACCGGCTGGCGACGGTCGGCGGTGCTCATGCCGACCACGGTAACCGGCGCGACTCCCGTCCTTCGCCCTAGGTGAGCAGGCAGGGGGCTTGGTGGCCGCAATCAGTGGGGCCAACGGCAATGCAGCGGCCCTAGCGCGAAGGTGAGTCAGGACAGCGTGAGCAGACGCGCCGGGTTCTGGGACAGGATCTGCTCCACCGTCGCGGGGCCGACGCACTGCCGGAGCCGGGGCAGGAACCGGCGCGGGAGATAGTCGAGGCCCGGCATCCCGCCGTACGCGCGGTACCGGCTGCGCCGCGCGACGTCGCCGCCAAGGAGCAGCTTCCTGGTGTGGCCCGCGTCCACGAGCGCGGCGAGCAGGTCCAGGATGGCCGAGTCCGGGGCTTCCCGGTGCCGGGCCATGCCGTCGAAACCGAGGTACGTGCCGGTGGCCGCCAGTTCGGCGTGCAGGCCGGCGTCGAGGTTGCGGTCGACGTGCGCCAGCACGACGCGGTGCGCCGGAAGGCCTTGTGCGGCAAGCAGATCCAGCACCTCGAAGGCGGCGGAGCAGTACTCGAGGTGGACCATCACCGGCACACCGGTCGTCACCGCGGTCTGCCCGACCGCGGCCAGGACGCGGTGTTCGAACGCCGAGATCCGCCAGTAGCCCACCCCGGCCTTCACCATGCCCGCCCGCACCGGAGCGCCGCCGGGGCCCCGCGCCACGACATCGCGCTCGTGGCGATCGTGCAGCGGCAGTCCCTCGGTCACGTCGGCGACGAACCGGTCCCGCAGGTCGTCGGCGGAGCGCAGCCAATGCCCGTCGGGATAGTGCTCCTCGCGGTGCGCGCCGGTCACGTGCACGATGTGCAGCCCGCTCGCCTCGCTGATCCGCGCCACGGCGGCGGGATCGCGGCCGAGCCCGGTCGGCGTGGCCTCGACCATCGCGCCGATCCCGGCTTGCGCCAGCGACGCGGCTTCCCGGCCGCTGGCCTGCTCGTCGTCGAGTTCGTCGCCACGCAGCAACGGGCTGATCTGGAACAGGTGCTCGTGGTAGTCGGCGGGCCCGAACCCGGCGGCGGGCACGTCCCCGAGAACGGTGCGGATCACAGCGTCTCGAACCACGGTTCGAGTCGGCGGTAGGCGTCCATGAACACCTCGTACTCCCTGGCATACCGGTGGTGTGCCGCGGGTTCCGGCCGTTCCTCGGCGCGGTTCTCGGCGAACTTCCTCGCCACCTCGAAGGAGGAGAACATCCCGGTGCCGACGCCGCCGACGATCGCCGCACCCAGCGACGTCGCCTCGTCGGCCAGTTCCCTGCGCCGCACCGGAACACCCCACACGTCGGCGAAGATGCGCAGCAGCACACCGGCGTTCGCGGCGCCGCCGATCGCGTCGACGTGCTCGATGCGTGCCCCGTTCTCGGTGAACGCGCGCAGCCCGGTGTAGAGGTTGAACGCAACGCCTTCGAGGACCGCCCGCGTCAGGTGCGCGGGTCCGTGATGCCGCGCCAGCCCCGCGAACACGGCCCGCGCCTTCGGATTCCAGTACGGGGACCGCTCGCCGAGCAGATGCGGCAGGAAGTACAGCCCGTCCTCGCTCGCGCCGACTTCCGCGGCGCGGCCGAGTAGTTGCCTGTACCGGTCGCCTTCGCCGGGCGCGAGCGTCGAGACAATCCACTCCAGCGACGCGCCGCCCGCCTGCATGGTCGCGGTCGGCACGAACCGGTCCGGGATGACGTGGTTGAACGTCATCGTGCGCATCCCGGGATCGTGCAGCGGTGCGTCGGCGGCGAGGGACACCCACGACGACGAACCGAGGTAGGCATAGGCACCACTGGCCGCGTCGAGCACGCCGGCGCCAAGGGCCGCCATCGGCCCGTCGCCGCCGCCGAGGACGACCGGTGTTCCCTCGCGCAGCCCCGTCTCGCGCGCCGCCGCGGCGGTCACCGTGCCGACAACGGTGGTGGAGGGGAGGATCTCCGGGAACAGGCTCTGTTCCAGGCCCGCCGCGGCGATCAGCTCCCCGGACCAGTCCTTTGCAGACTGGTCATAGGCGTTGGTGCTGCTGGCGTCCGACGGATCGGTGACCAGCACGCCGGTGAGCCGGTGCACCACGTAGTCCTTGGCCAGCACGACCTTCCGGGTGCGCGCGAACGTCTCGGGTTCGTTGTCGCGGACCCACATCACCTTCGACAGCGAGTACGTGGGGTTGAGCCGGTGCCCGGTGATCGCGTAGCCCTTCTCCATCCCGATCGCGTCGATCAGCGCGCTGGTCTGGACCACCGAGCGGGTGTCGGCCCAGATGATCGCCGGCCGCACCGGGGCGCCCTCGCCGTCGAGCAATACCGCGCCCATCATCTGGCCGGAGAACGAGATTCCCTCGACCTTGCCGAGCGCGCCGGGGTGGCGCTCACCGAGCCGCCGCGTCGCCGCGCACACCGCGCGCCACCACGCGTCGGCATCCTGTTCGGCCTTCCCGCGCGGGCCGAAGTCGGTCTCGTAGGTCTCGGTGACGGCGGCGACCACGGCACCGGTCTCGTCGACCAGCGTGGCCTTGTCGCCCGTGGTGCCGAGGTCGTGGGAGATGATCATCGCAGCGAGAACCCTCCGTCGATGAGTAGTTCGGTGCCGCAGCAGAAGCCGGCGCGGTCGCTGAGCAGGTACTCGATGGCCGCGGCGATCTCGGTCAGTTCGCCGAACCTGCCGAGCACGGTCTCGGCCTTCCACTGGTCGTGCATATGCGCCTTGAGCGCGTTGAGCGGAGTGTCGACGTAACCGGGGGAGACCGCGTTCACCCGCACCCCGCGCGGGCCCCACTCGACGGCGAGCGAGCGGGTCAGCGCGCTGACGCCGGCCTTGGTCGTGTTGTAGACCGACTGCTTCTGCGGATGGTTCACGATCGCGTTGCCGGACATGGAGGCGACGTTGACGATCGCGCCGCCGCCGCGCGCGAGCAGTTCCCGGCCGAATTCGCGGCAGGTCAGGAAAACCCCGCGCAGGTTGACGCCCATGACGGCGTCGTAGAGCTCCATCGGCATGTCCTCGGCGGCCACGTCGTCCTCGACGATGCCGGCACACGTCACGAGGTCGATCGGGGCCGGGTCCTCGGCGTAGAGCGCGCGCACCGCCTCGACCACGGACTCCTCGGAACGCAGGTCCACCTGAACCGGCTCGACGCCGGCCGGCAGGTTGCGGAGGCCGTCGCGGTCGAGCCCGTGTACCCGGGCGCCCTGCTCGCGCAGTAACTGGCACAGCGCGCTGCCGATCCCGCCCGCGGCGCCCGTGACGGCGATGCGGCGGCCGGTGAATTGCTCGGTCATCTTCCCTCTCCACCGACGACGGCGGCGATGGCCACAGGCGTCCGCGAAGACCGGGCCACACCGCCATTTCTGTAGTTTGGCTAGCTTATCTGACCCCTTTCCTGAGGCCATTAGGCCATAAGTGTGACATACGTCCCGTCAAACCCCGAGGGATCTAGTCGAAGCGGGGAGCGATGTGTAGTTTCACTACAACATGACGGGCACGAGGAGGTGCGCATGAGTGCTGCCGAGCGATCGCCGGGATCGCCCCGGGCCGTGTTCTCGGCTCGCGGGGTCGGCAGGAGATATCCGGGTGTCCGCGCCCTGGCGGGCCTCGACCTCGACGGCTACGCGGGCGAAGTGCTCGCGGTGTGCGGGGCCAACGGCGCGGGGAAATCGACGTTCGCCCGGCTGCTGGCCGGGCAGGAGGCCCCCGACGACGGCGAGATCCGCGTCGAGGGCCACGACGGCCCGGTCACCGGGCCAGCCGACGCGGAACGCGCGGGAATCCTGTTGATGCACCAGGAACCTCTCGTCGTGGACGACTTCTCGCTCGCCGAGAACGTGTGGCTCTACCGGCTGCGCGCCGGCAGCGACGTCCGGCCGTGGCGGCTCGCCCGGCGCGGCGACGATCCCGAGACCAGGCGGATCCTGCGCGAGGTCGGGCTCGGCGACGTCGATCCGGCGACCCCCGCACGGCAGCTGGCCCCCGGGCAGCGGCAGATGCTCGCGCTCAGCCGCGCCACCGTCACGCCGCACCGTGTGCTGATCCTCGACGAGACGACCGCGTCGACCTCCGAGGAGCACTTCAAGGAGATCGAGAAGATGGTCGCGGCCGAGCGCGCCGCCGGCACCGCGGTCGTGTTCGTCTCGCACCGGATGCCCGAGGTCTTCGCGCTGTCCGACCGGATCGCCGTGCTGCGCAACGGGGAACTCGTGGACGTACTGTCCACTGCGGACACCGATCCCGGCCAGGTCACCACGCTCATGATCGGTGCCGCGGTCAGCGCGCTCGACCGGCCGCCCGCGATCCCCGAGACCAGCGGCCCGCCCGCGCTCGCCGTGCGCGGGCTGCACGCCGGCTCGGCGCGCGACGTGTCGTTCGAGGTCGGCAAGGGCGAGGTCCTCGGGGTCTACGGGCTCGTCGGTAGCGGGCGCTCGTCGGTGGCGCGCTCGGTGTCCGGGCAGCAGCGCCCGGACACCGGCCAGGTCGAGATCGACGGCGCCGCGGCCGCGTTCCGCTCGCCGGGCGAGGCCCTGCGCCAGGGCGTGGTCTACCTGACCGAGGACCGGCGGCGGGAGGGCTTCGTCGCCGACTTCACCAACGGCGAGAACCTGACGCTGTCCACGCTCGGCCGGTCGTCGCGGCTGGGTGTGCTGCGCCGCGGCCGTGAACGCACCCGCGTCACCGGGCTGATCGAGCGCTTCCAGATCAAGGGCGGGCCGGATGTGCTCACCAGCACCCTCTCCGGCGGCAACCAGCAGAAGGTGTGCCTGGCCAAATGGCTCGAAGCCGATCCCGCCGTGGTCGTGCTCGACGAACCGACCAAGGGGATCGACGTCGGCGCGCGGCTCAACATCTACCGGATCATCCACGACCTGTGCCGGCAGGGCCGCGCCGTGCTCGTGGTGACCAGCGAGGCCGAGGAGGCACTGATGCTCTGCCATCGCGTGCTCGTCCTGCGCGACGGGCGGACCGCGGGCGAGTTCGACACCGCGACCGCGACCACCGATGACCTGATCCGCACCGCACTCGGAGGGGAGGCGGCGTGACCGCCGTAGAAGAAAACGTCGGGACCGGCGCCGGCAGCCCGGCACGCTCGTTCTGGCGTGGCCGTGGCGCGGGCCGGCTGCGCCAGCAGTACCCGCTGCTGATCCTGATCGTCCTGTTCGTGATCGCGTCGCTGGCCAGTGACGCGTTCCTGACCACCCGCAACCTGCAGAACCTGGTGCTGCAGATCTCCGTCACGGGCATCGTGGCGCTCGCCGAACTGCTCGTGGTGATCTCCGGCGGCATCGACATCAGCGTCGGGTCGGTGCTCGGGCTGTCCTGTGTGCTCTCCGCCGGGATGTTCGGCGGATCGTCAGCACTGCTCGGGCTGGCCGTGGCTCTCGTCGTCGGCATGGTGCTCGGCGCGCTCAACGGGTTCCTGGTCGCCTTCCGCGGGCTCGAGCCGTTCATCGTCACGCTCGGCATGCTCGCGCTGGCCCGCGGCCTT
>Ga0164243_10015877_pt1 | contig 10375 bp, 10 predicted proteins | sample OricompcompostOP_FD_108781 | JGI IMG/M metagenome (GOLD analysis project Ga0164243, IMG submission 108781) | Organic Plus compost microbial communities from Emeryville, California, USA - Original compost - Organic plus compost (OP) | ecosystem: Engineered > Solid waste > Mixed feedstock >... | reverse complement strand
GTTCGCGCAGGCGACCACCATCGTGATCCCTGCCTGCGCGACCACAGTGACGTTCACGGTCGCCGGCGGCGGAGGCGGAGGCGCGGAGACCGTCCCGAACGGCGACGGCAAGTTCCAGGGCGGGTCTGGGGCACTGATCACGGGAACCCTGATCGGCGTCGCGGGCAAGACCCTCACGCTGACGCCCGGCAACGGCGGCACCAACGGCGTCTTCCGCGGCGCCCCGGGCCGCGGCGGAACTGGCGTCGGGAACGGCGGCGACAGCGGGTTCCACCCCACCTATGGCACCCATAGGTCCGGCGGCGGCGGAGGGGGCTCTGCGATCATGCTCGGTTCGACATACCTCGTCGTCGCCGGCGGTGGCGGCGGCGCAGGCGCCGGCTACGTCTGGACCGAGAACGTGTGGGAGAGCCGGCCGAACGGCGGCGACGCCGGCCGGCCCGGCAGCCCCTTCACCGCATACGACCAGTTCGGCACTCGCGCCTCGGCAGGCGGCGGACAGCCCGGCTCAGGAGGCGTGGGCGGTGCTGCCGGCTCGTCGGGGCCGGTCTACAACGCCACGCCGTCCGGCAACGGCGGTCCGCGCAACGGCGGTGTGGGCGGGCTCACGTTCGGAGACGCCGGGGGCAGGCCCGTCTCCAACGACACCTGGATCGGCTCCGGAGGAGGGGGCGGCGGCTGGGGCGGCGGCGGGAGCGGAGGCATTCTGACCTATATCTGGGGCCAGGCCGTCGACGGTCGCCTGGGCATCTGCGGGGGCGGCGGCGGAGGCGGCTCCTACACGGATCCCGCGTACACGGCCTCGACCACCACCGGGCTGGCCGGGAACCGGGGCGACGGAGAGACGAACACCGCGCCGGGCAACGGCTGGATCGAGATCACCTACAGCTAGGCACGCGCAGAGGCCGGGACGACGGCGGCGTCCCGCACGTCGCGGCGGAAATGGACGACGTCGATCGCGGATCCCGACGGCGCGAGATCGCGATTCCGCCCCATCTCGACGAAGCCGGAGCGCGACAGCGTCCTCTGGGACCCCCTATTGGCCACATCGGTCCGAGCGCTGAGGCTGGTGAGCCCGCTGTCCCGGGCGAATCGCACCGCCAGCTCCAGCGCAGCGTTCGCCAGCCCTCCCCCGCGATGCTCGGGGCGGAGCCAGAAGCCGACCTCGGCGGTCCGCGCCGTCACGTCGAACATCACCAGGCTGCCCGCGAACCGGTCGGTCTCGCGGTCGGCGATGGCGAGCACGGCGAGATCCCCGCGGCGGAGCGCCGGACCCGCGACCGCGTCGATCATCGTCGACACCGACCGGGCGGTGTACTCCGGCTCGGGAAGATGGCCGAACTCCTTCACCGCCGCGTCGGAGGAGCCTTCGGCGAAGGCAGCGGCGTCGTCGTGCCGGAGCGCGCGCAACCGGACACGCTCGTCATGGAGGGGAAGGAGCCGTTCATCGAGCATCGACCTATCCTAACAATGATCGCTTAAACTGGGATCATGAGCTACTGGGAGCACGCGCGCCCCGTCCGTCGCGTGAGAGCGGTGGACGTCGATGCGGCCGCACGGGCTGCGAGCGATCTGCTCGACGAGGACGGGATGAGCGCCCTCACCGTCCGCCGGCTGGCCGCGCGGCTGGGCGTCGCTCCGGCAAGCCTGTACTCGCGCGTCGAGGGCGTCGACGACCTGCACGACCTCGCCCTCGACGCCGCCCTCGCGCGTGACCCCGAGATCGAGGCCGCCCTCGCCGGCGCCGATGTCGTGGAGCTCGTCGTGGCGCTCTACCGTCACCTCTGCCGCCATCCCTGGGCCTGCCGGGTGATCGCGGCACGAGCACCGCGCGGGCCTGCCTACCTCCGTTTCTCCGAACGACTCTGCGCCCTTCTCGTCGAAGGCGGGACGGACGATCCGCTCGCACTCGCCTACGCGCTGTCGAACCTCGCGATCGGCAGCGCGACGACGGCACCGGTCGCCGAGAGCGAACGACTCTCCCCCGTCGCCTCCGACATCGCGCCGTTGTACGCGCGTCTGCACGCCGCACAGCAGATCTCGGCCGAGACCGTTCTCCGCCGAGCGCTGTCGGCGCTGCTGCGGCGCCCGGACGCTCGATAGCATCGACTCATGCCTTCCTTCGTCCGCCTCGCCACCGAGGCCGACCTCGACCGCCTCGCCGACATCGAGCGCGCGGCGGACCGGGCCTTCGCCCCGCTGTTCGGCGATGTCCAATGGGGTGAGCCGCCGTCCGGACCTGAGCGCGCCGCCGAGGAAGGCTTCGTCCTCGTCGTCGCAGAGGAGGAGGACGGCCCTCCGGTCGGCTTCGTCCACGTCCTCGAGCCCGTCCTCGGCACGGAGCGCCTCGCGCACCTCGAGCAGCTCTCCGTCCACCCCGACCACGCCCGCCGCGGGCACGGCAGGGAGCTCGTGGAGGCGGCGCTCGACGAGGCGGCCGACCGCGGGCACGAGACGGTGTCCCTGCGCACCTACCGGGACGTGCCGTGGAACGCGCCGTTCTATCGCTCGATCGGCTTCGCGGAGGCGCAGAGCTTCGACGACGCGTTCCACCGCGGCCTCGTCGAAACGGAGGCGGGGCTGGGCCTGGATCGCTGGGGGCCGCGAGTGGACATGACCATCAGGGTCGCCGCCCTGGAGATGACGGCCGAGGACTTCGAGGCGCTCGTCGTCGAGGAGCTCGACCGGCTCCCCGACGACATGGTCGACGGGCTCGACAACGTCGTCTTCGTCGTCGAGGACCGTCCTGAGGACGGCAGTCTCGACCTCTTGGGACTCTACGACGGCCTGGCGGTCACCGAGCGGGGGAACTACGGCATGGGCGAGCTTCCCGATCGCATCATCCTCTATCGCGAGCCGCACCTCGCCCAGTGCACGACCGAGGAGGCGCTGCGCGACGAGGTCCACACGACGCTCGTCCACGAGATCGCCCACTACTACGGCATCGACGACGCGCAGCTTCACGAGTTGGGCTGGGCATGAGCGCGCCGATGGTCCTCCCCGAGTCCGACGAGGCCATCGGTGCCCAGCGCACGCCGGCTCGCCCCTGGCAGCTCGTGGTCTGGGACGATCCGGTGAACCTGATGAGCTACGTTGTGCGGGTCTTCCGCACCTATTTCGGCTACTCCCAGGAGGTCGCGACCCGGCTGATGCTCTCGGTGCACAACGAGGGTCACGCCGTGGTCGCGACGGGACCACGGGAGACAATGGAGGTGCATGCCCAGGCGATGCACGACTACGGGCTCTGGGCGACCGTCCGCCAGAGCGACGACTGACCGCACCGGAAGGCCCCGCATGAACGACCGCATCGTGCTGCTCCCTCTCGCCCGCTTCGAGGGCCGCCATCTCGCCGACCTCGTCGATCAGTTCCTGGCGCTGCTCACCGACACCGACATCGGCCCGGACGCCGACCCGGGTCTGCGACGACTGACGCCCGACGCCTACCCGGACGACGAAGAGGCCTCCGCCGAGTTCGCCCGGGCGACCGCCGACGACCTCCTGGACCGCCGGGCCGCCGACGCCCGCGTCGTACGCGCGGGGCTGCAGCGCTTCGTCGACGGCGCCGGTGACGACGCCGACCCCGTCGACGCCGTGATCGCCGACGCCGACCTGGACGCATGGCTGCGCACGCTGACGGCGCTCCGTCTCGTGATCGCCTCCCGGCTGGGGATCGAGACGGACGCGGATCACGACCGGGACGACCCCCGGTTCGGCGTCTACGACTGGCTCGGCTACCGCCTGGAGGGGCTCATCGAGGCCGCTGAGGCCCGCGAGACGCCCGCCTGACGCGCGAGACCCAGCGCCACGCGCACCGCGCCGTGGGCTCCGGCCCAGCTGCCGAGCCTCGCGGGAAGGATCGGCGGGACGCGATGGAACGTCGCATCGCGGGCGACCCGCTCCGCGGTGAGGGTCACCAGCCGGTGCGGCGCCGAGGCGAGACCGCCCCCGATCACGATGCACCCAGGGTCGACGAGCGCCGTCAGGGTGAGGATCGCCTCGGACAGCGCCCCCACGGCGTTGTCCACGACGTGCCTGGCGCGATCGTCTCCCTCCGCCTCGGCTCGGAGCAGATCCTCCGTCCCGCCGGAGCCGCCCACGCGGTGCCAGGAAGCGGTGAGCGCCGGAGCGCCGACCACCGTCTCCAGGCACCCGTTGCGTCCGCACGAGCACGGAGCGCCCGGACTGCTGACCGCGATGTGCCCGAGCTCGCCGGCCGAGCCGTGCGCCCCCGCGGCCAGCTGCCCCGAGACGATGTGCGCGCCGGCGATCCCCGTCCCCAGGGCGAGGACGAACACGTCGTCGCGGTCGCTGCCGGCGCCCCACGACGCCTCGGCCAGTGCCGCGGCGTGTCCGTCGTTCAGCACGCGGACCGGGATCCCGAGAGCCTCGGAGAGGCGCTCGCCGAGCGCGCATCCGTCCAGCGCCGGGATGTTGGCCGACCGGATCACCCGCCCCGCCTGCTCGTCCACGATGCCGGGGATCGACACTGCCACGGCGGCGATCTCGCGCGCCGTGGCGAAGTCCTCGATCAGCCGGAGGAGCCCGGACACCGGCTCGCCCTTCGGGGTCGGATGACGTTCCTCGCGCACGGCGACCGGGATGCGCTCCGGTGGCGCGGAGGCCTCCACCAGGAGGCCCTTGACACTGGATCCCCCGACATCCAGCCCGAGGACGGCTGCGACGGCGGTCACCGGCTCGTGGCCCCGGCGCTCATGCGCCCACCGCCAGCCGTGCTTCCCGCCGTTGCGCCTGCGCGTCCGGGTCGGGCACCGGGACGGACGCCAGCAGACGTCGGCTGTACGGATGCTGCGGCGCGAGCAGGACCTCGTCCGCCGTTCCCGTCTCGACGATCCCGCCGCGCAGCATGATCGCGACGCGATCGGAGATCTCGTGCACCACGGCGAGGTCGTGGCTGATGAACAGGCACGCGAAGCGGAACCGTTCCTGGAGCGTACGCAGCACCTCCAGGACGGCGGCCTGGACGGACACGTCAAGCGCCGAGGTCGGCTCGTCGGCGATGATCAGCTCGGGGTCGAGCGCGATCGCCCGTGCCAGCCCGATCCGCTGCCGCTGCCCGCCGGAGAGCTCGTGCGGGTAGCGGTTCGCGTAGGAGGCGGGAAGCTCCACCGCCTCCAGCAGCTCGGCGACGCGGGCGGACCGCTCCCGGGCGGAGCGGGGATGGACGCGACGCTGGACGAGCATCGGCTCGGCGATCGCCTCCCCCACCGTCATGCGCGGGTCCAGGCTCGAACCGGGGTCCTGGAAGACCGTTCCCACCCGTCCGCGGAGACGCCGCTCCTCCCGCCGGGACACGCCGCCCCGGCCGACCTTCTGCCCGAACAGGCGCATCTCCCCTGCCGAGAGCGGGAGGAGCCCGAGCGCCGCCCGGCCGAGGGTCGACTTGCCTGAGCCCGACTCGCCCACCAGTCCGAGGATCTCGCCCTTCCCGATCGACAGGCTGACCCCGTCGAGGGCACGGAACGTCCGGCCGCCGCGACGATAGGTCACCGCAACCTCCGAGAGCTCCAGGACCGGCTCGGCCCCGGACCGCTCCGGCTCCGCACCTGCGACCGGCGCTCCTTCCGGCAGCGTGGGGACGGCGCCCAGCAGCTTCTTGGTGTAATCCTCATGCGGACGCAGCAGCACGTCCCGGCTCGCTCCCACCTCGACCATCGATCCGCGGAACATGACGGCCACGCGGTCGGCGATGTCGGCCACGACGCCCATGTTGTGCGTGACGAGCAGGAAAGCGGTTCCGGACTCACGCGCCAACGTACGGATGAGGTCGAGGATCTCCGCCTGCACCGTGACGTCGAGAGCGGTGGTCGGCTCGTCCGCGATGATCAGGCGGGGCTCGCAGGCGAGGGCGATCGCGATCACGACCCGCTGCCGCTGGCCTCCGGAGAGCTCGTGCGGGTAGCTCCTCGCCCGCCGCTCGGGATCCGGGATCCCCACACGAGCGAGCAGCTCCACGGCCCTCGCCCAGGCGTCTGCCTTGGACATCGAACGATGGTTGAGCAGGGCCTCGGTGATCTGGTCGCCGATGCGCATGCTGGGGTTCAACGCGGTCATCGGCTCCTGGAAGACCATCGAGATCTCCGCCCCGCGCACGCCGTTCATGGCCTTCTCCGCGAGACCAAGGAGCTCGCGATCGCCGAGCCGGATCGAACCGGTCACCGCGGCGCTGCCCGGAAGAAGCCCCAGGACCGCCATCGCGGTCACCGACTTGCCCGACCCCGACTCGCCGACGAGGGCGAGGACCTCACCCTCGCGGACGTCCAGGTCGATGCCCTTGACGGCCTCGACAGGCCCGTCGTCGGTGCGGAACTCGACGCGAAGATCGCGGACCTCCAGCAGCGAGGCGCTCATGCGTTGCGTCCCTTCACGTCGAAGAAGTCACGGAGGCCGTCGCCGATGCTGTTGAACGCGCAGACCGTGAGCACGATGCAGACGCCGGCCGGGAAGATCAGCCACCAGGCGCCGGCGTAGGTGTAGGTGATGCCGGATGTCAGCATCGCGCCCCAGTCGGTCGCGGGCTTCTGCAGGCCCATCCCCAGGAAGGAGATGTAGGCGACGAGCAGGATCGCGTCGGCCACCTGGAAGGTGGCGTTGACGACGATCGTGCCGACGGTGTTGGGGACGATGTGCCGCAGCACCGCACGGCTGTGCGTGCCTCCCATCGCACGAAGCGCGAGGACGTACTCGCGGGACTTCAGCGAGATGGACTCCGCGCGCACGAGCCTGGCCGGGACCAGCCAGGAGACGAAGCCGATCACGATGATCATGAGCGGCACGCTCGGCCGCATGATCGCCGAGAGGATCAGCAGCAGGAACGTGGCGGGGATCGCGATGCCCGCGTCGACGACGCGCATCATCACGGCGTCCACCGCTCCGCCGACGTAGCCGGCGATCGCGCCCCAGAGCGTCCCGATCACCGTGGCGAGCACGCCGGCGGCCAGGCCGATGAGGATCGAGATCTGACCCCCGACCATGAGACGGCCGAGGACGTCGTAGCCCACGTCGTCCGTGCCGAGCGGATGCCCGGCGGCCCCGGGCGGGAGCATGGTGCTCTTCAGGTCCGTGTGCACCTGGTCCGTCGGATAGACGAGAGGCCCGAGGAAGCAGAAGATCAGGAACAGGGCGATCGTCACGATGCCGAAGACGGCGAGACGGTTGCCCAGGAAGCGACGCAGGCCCCGCTGACGCGGCGAGCGGGTCGGCGGTGCGGACAGGGTGACGGTGCTCATGAGAACTCCCCTCGGGTACGCGGGTCGAGCAGTGCCTGGATGATGTCGGCGAGCAGAGAGCCCACGACGGTCGCCACGGCGATGACCATGATGCAGCCGAGCAGGACCGGGTAGTCGGAGGTCTGTGCCGACGTCCAGAAGAGCAGGCCCATGCCCGGATAGTTGAAGAGCGACTCGACGACGATCATCCCGCCGAACATCACCGGGAGGTAGTAGCCGAGCATCGCGATCACGGGCGTGAGCGAGTTCCGCACGACGTGCCGCCTGATCACCACGGGGACCGACGTGCCCTTCGCTCGTGCGGTGCGGACGTAGTCCTCGGAGAGGTTGTCGATGGTCGCCGAGCGCATGTACCGGGAGAAGGTCGCGATGATGCCCAGAGCGGCGGTCGCCACGGGGAGGACGAGTCCTGCGGGCTTCGCCAGGACATCGGCGACGGTGTCGCCCTGCGGCGCCTGGGCGGGTACGAGGTGCAGCCACTGCGCGAAGACCACCACGAGAATCAGCCCGAGGAAGAACGACGGCGTGGAGTAGACCACGAAGTTCCAGGTCGTGAGGACGTAGTCCAGGAGCTTGCCGCGGCGGACGGCCTGCAGGATCCCCATCGGGATGGCGATCGCGAGAGCGACGAGCATCGAGATGAGGGCCAGCACGAGAGTCTTCGGCAGGCGCTGGCCGATCGCGTCGGCGACGGGCCGGTTGAGCTTGAACGAGTCGCCGAGGTCGCCTCGCACGAGCTGCCCGAGGAAGTTGAGGTACTGCTGCCACACCGGCAGGTCGAAGCCGTTCTCACGATTGAACGCCTCGATCTGCTCCTGCGTGGCCTGCATCCCGAGGACGCCCACCGCTGGCCCCTCGGGGAGGGCGAGGTGGAGCAGGGCGAACACGATCAGGGTCACCAGGAGGATGACGATCAGTCCCTGGCCTATCCGCCGCAGCAGATACCACCAGAACCGGGATCCGTTCGGTGCCTTGGTCTTCGCGCCCTGCGCCTGCTCCACCACGCTCATCTAGCCGCTCCGGGTCACTTCTTCTTCTCGGTCCAGGACCACCGCTGCGGGAGGAACGACGCCCCCGGGTCCTGGTTGGCGACGTCGAGGCCGTCGCGGACGACCGAGACCTGGTAGACCGGGTTCGGCATCCACATCACCGGCAGGTCCGTGGCCAGCAGCGCCGAGTACTTCTTGCCGATCTCCGGGTCGGTCGAGAAGGCCATCGCCTGCACCAGCTCCTCCGCCTGCGGGTTGTCGTACTGCCCCGCGTTCCACTTGGTGTCACGCGCGAAGACGCGCTCGCCGGTGGCATAAGGCGGGAAGTACCAGCTGCCTGCGGTGCCGAAGAAGACGAGCTCCCACGTGCAGGTGGATCCGCTCTTGCACTCCTGCGCCTGCGAGAGCACGCTGTCCAGCGGCTTCGCGTCGATCGTCATCTTCACGCCGATCTTCGCGAGCGAGGACTGGATCTCCGCCATCATGTTGTCGGTCTCCTGGGAGCCGTTCTGGGTGGTCACGACGATCTCGGCCTTCGTGCCCGCCGCGATCCCCTCGCCGCACTGGTCGACGCCGGCGCCGGCGTTCACGCACGCGAGCGTGCCGTCGGAGCCCTTCTTCCAGCCGTGGTCGGTGAAGAGCTTCTCCGCCGCGTCCAGATCGAACGGATAGGGGTTGTCCTTCTGCACGTCGGAGAGGCTCGTCGACTCCGCCGTCTGCGGGATCGGACCGTAGTCCGGGGTCGCCGCGCCGTGCCAGATCACGGACGAGATCGTCTCCTGGTCGACCGCGTGCTGAAGCGCCTGGCGCACGTAGAGCTGCTTGTAGAACGCGCCCTTCTGCGGGTTGGCGAAGTTGTACGGCATGTAGGTGATCGACCAGCCCTTCCACGGCTCGACCCGGTAGCCCAGGTCCGTGAACTGCTTCTCGTTCTCGAGCTGGGAGCTGGTGATGTAGCCGTAGTCGACGTCACCCGACCGGACCACGTTCATCTCCGCGTCCGCCGAGGTGAACGGCAGGAAGGTCACGTTCGGGATGGACGGCTTGTCCTCGCCCGTGTACTTCTCGTTCGCCGTGAGCTCGACCTGCCCGGAGTCCGACCAGCTCTTGACGGTGTACGGCCCCGCGACCACCTTCCACAGCGGGTTCGTGGCGTAGGTCTTCATGTCCTTCGCCTCGGCGAAGAGGTAGTCGAGCACCGCGGCGGCGCCGGCCTGATCGCGGTCGTGGTCCCCGACCTCGCCATCGGCGCCGGTCTTGTCCCAGGCGTGCTGCGGCATCGGGTAGACCAGGCTCAGCTGGTTGCCGAGCAGGAACTCGTCGTTGTAGACCTTGTCCATCGTCAGGGAGAAGGTCTTCTCGTCGAGGATGGTGAAGGCGGTGATGTTGTCCGGGATCATGCCCTCGGAGTAGCCGCCGGTCTTCTCCTTGTTGAAGCGGACGAGGTTGTACCAGAACTCGACGTCGCGCGACGAGACGGGCTTGCCGTCGGACCAGGTGAGATCCTTCAGCGTGATCGTGATCGTCTTGTGGTCGTCGGAGAACGTGTAGGAGTCCGCCGCCGAGGCCTTCTTGTCCCAGCCCATCGCGCCGTCGACGCCGTTGTACTCGAACAGCCGCGGCCACATCGTGGCCTTGATGGCGCTGTTGTGGGTGGCCATCTTGTCGGGAGCGGCGATCGGCAGGATCCAGTTCGGGCCGGTCCCCACCTGGAGCGCGAAGCTCACCGAGTCCTTCTTCTCGCCGCCGGCCGTGTCTCCGCCCGGCGCGCAAGCGGTGAGAGCCAGAGCCGCCACCGCGAGCGCGCCCAGCGGGGCGAGCAGCCGGCGACGCATCGTCTGCGTGCGCATCAAACCTCCTTGTCAGAGCGCCACGATCGGGTCGTTACTTCATTGTGTGACGCACTTTTCATCATTCCCGAATGAAGTACGGAACATGGACCGTTCCGATCACGTTTGAATAACGTACTTCTGTCGGATTCGAAGAAACCGGCTAGCGGACGATCTCCGCCGTCAGATCCGGGTCCTCGTCGAACACGTCGAAGGGGAACATCGGGCGCTGGATCCGGCGATGCCCCAGCCGCTCGAGGTCCTGGTCCACCCCGCCCGGAGTGAGCGCGAGCGTCCATCCGCGCATGAC
>Ga0164243_10015874_pt1 | contig 10376 bp, 10 predicted proteins | sample OricompcompostOP_FD_108781 | JGI IMG/M metagenome (GOLD analysis project Ga0164243, IMG submission 108781) | Organic Plus compost microbial communities from Emeryville, California, USA - Original compost - Organic plus compost (OP) | ecosystem: Engineered > Solid waste > Mixed feedstock >... | reverse complement strand
TCGGACGCCCGGCGATCACGTAGATGAATTCGTCCTGGCGCGTATGGGCATGGTTCAGCGCCGACACGCTGCCCGGCGCGAGACGGGTCAGGTTGACGCCGAAATTGGTGAGACCGAACAGGTCGCCGAGCGGGTGCTTGGTGCGCCCGGCCATGCGCACGGCGAATTCGGGCGGGTAATTCGAAGGCTTGATGCGCGGTGGCGCATCGGTCACCGGCAACGCGGCCGGAAATGGGTCGGACATGGTTTTCCTCCTTTACAAGCGGCTGTTCTGACGCCGGCCGCATCGGCTATGGTGCCTGAACAGGCAAACATGCGTCCTGTACATGCGATATGCTCACAAAGGCAACATTCCAGGCCACCCGACGATTCCCGCATGAGGAGAACGCATGAATCCGCCTGCCAGCCATCCGCTTCGCAATCTGCCTCCGCTGGACGCCGTGCGCGGCTTCGTGGCCGTCGGGCGGCGCATGAGCATCACGCAGGCGGCCCGGGACCTGTGCCTGAGCCAGTCCGCCGTCAGCCGCCAGATCCAGGCACTGGAAGACTATTTCCGTACCCCGCTGCTGGTACGCAAGCATCGCGCGATCGCGCTGACCGACGCCGGCGCGCGCCTGTTCGAGCTGGCCGCGCCCTGGCTGGAGCGGATGGCCGAATTCACGCAGGCGGTGCGCCATGAGCGGCAGTTGCAGCCGGTGACGCTCACGGCCAGCATCGGCGTCATCGCGCTGTGGGTGCTGCCGCGCCTGGGGGCCTTCCAGGCCTTGCATCCGCAGATCGACGTGCGTCTGGCGGCCAGCAACCGCATGCTGGACCTGCAGCAGGAAGCGGTCGACCTCGCGATCCGCTATTGCAGTCCGGCCGACGTGCCGCCGCACGCGGTACGCCTGTTCGGCGAGCAGGTAGTGCCGGTGGCCGCGCCCGCGCTCGGGGCAAGTGCGTTCGCCAGCCCGGCCGCACTGCTCGAACACACGCTGCTCGGCTACGACGACAGCGCTCGTCCCTGGCTGCAATGGCCGGCGTGGCTGCAGGCGCACGGCATGGGCGCGGGGCGGCCGAAGGCGACGCTGCACTTCAACCAGTACGACCAGATGATCCAGGCCGCGATCGACGGCCGCGGCGTGGCGCTGGGACGGGTGCCGCTGGTACAGCCGATGCTGACCGACGGACGGCTGGTCGCGCAGCCCGGAGCGACGATCGAGGTCGGCGACTACGCGTACTGGCTGATCGATGCCACGCCCGAACCGCGCGCCGAGGTGATGCTGTTCCGCGACTGGCTGATCGCTCAAGTCGATGCCACGCCGCGCGGGCAAACCTTTGCCTGACGCGCCCACTCCAGTGCGTCTTCCAGCCGATCGTTGCCCCAGAACATCTCGTCGCCAACGAAGAACATGGGCGCGCCGAAGATGCCGCGCCGCCGCGCTTCCTCGGTCTGGCGGCGCAGTGCGAGCTTGTTCGGCTCGCTTCCGGCATGCGGCAGCACCTGTTCCGGATCGGCCCCGGCATGACGCAGCGCGCGACGCACGTTCTCTTCATCGTTGATATCCAGGTCGTAAAGGAAATTCTGCAGCATGACCTCGCGGCAGAATGCGCCGATCCACGCCTGCTGCGCGCCGCACAGCGCCACGCGCGCCGGCAACACCGACAGGCGCGGAAAAACGCTGGGGCGGCTGAACGGCAAGTCGTATTTTTCCGCCTGACGCACCATGTCGCGCCACACGTAGCGTCCCTTCTCCTTTTGCACGACGAACGGCGATTCCGGCCAGCCCAGTTCGCGGAATACCGGCCCGAGCAGGAAGGGTTTCCAGGCGATTTCCACGCCGGCCTGATGCGCGAGACCTTCGATGCGCATCAGTGCCAGGTAGCTGTAGTTGCTGCCGAATTCGAACCAGAATTCGAGCCGGGGTGCGGCGGCGGCATTCATCGGCGGCCTCATTCGAGTATCACCAGGCAGCGCGCCTCGATGCTTCGGCGCAGCGGCGCGTCGGCCGGCGCAGTCGGATCGTCGAACGCGCAGTGCGGCGTCATGCGCACCGGGCAGTCAAGGCGTGAATCGAAGGACTTGAACACCAGCACCTCGTCCGGCGTCATCGCCGGGTAGTAGTACCAGGCGTGGCTCTCGTTATGGCGCCCGAGATAGATCTCGCCGGTGCGTTCGCGATAGATGATGTCGGTAGCCACCCAATCCTGGCGCGCGAAGCTGCGTGCATCGCACACGGCCAGCGGTGTATCGATGGCCGGGTTGCCCACGAGACGCCAGAAGTTCAGGATCAGGAACGGGCGGTCGTCCGGCGCGTCCGGCAGTACCTGATGCAGCCGGCGCCGGCCCGATGCCTCGGTATAGTCGTTGTGCACGCGCCCGAGCGCGGTCGGCTTGCTGCCGTCGCCGGGCCGTCCGAACGAAAGCTCTGCGCGCCCCGGCTCGCGCATGCGCAACTGGTGATCGAACACCAGCGCGCGCAGGCCGCCGGTCAGTTCCAGCGCCAGTGCCTCCAGCTCGCGATAGTAGCGCTCGCGTACCTGCCGGTCGTCCTGGAAATCGCCGAGCGCGCTCGGCTGCGCCAGCAGTTCGAAGCCGCTGCGCTCCAGGCCGAGCGCGGAAGGCACGGCGCGTGCGTCGCGGATCGGCATCGGGCATCGTTCGTACTCGCAGTTGTCGCGCGGGATGCCCGGCGGCGGCTCGTACATGTAGTTGAACGGCTTGGCCGTGCCCGGCTTCAGGTAGCCCAGTTCGCCGATGACCGTTTTCGGCATTCGCAGCATGTCCATCGATCGTTCCTCCTGCGGCCAATGTACGGCCGCGCGGAAGACGATTCAAACGCTAATCCTGCATCGGACGCATGCACGCCGCGCATGCGGGCGACTTCCGCATGCCTGCAGGCTTTCCGTCACTGGTAGCTCAACTCGCGCGCCTTGCCCCAGAACACCCGATAGGAGAAAGCGGTATAGGCGACGATGGTCGGCAGCACCACCACGACGCCGGCCAGGATCACCTTCAGCGAGGCCGGGGCGCTGGCCGCCTCCCATACCGTGATGCGGTCGACCACAAGATAGGGGAACAGGCTGTAGGCCAGACCGAAGAAGGCGAGCATGAATACGCCCACAGTCGCCGCGAACGGCAGCCAGCAGAAGGCATGACTGCCGGCGTCGAGCAAGGCCGGCAGCTTGCGCAGCGTGTAGTCGGTGACGACGAACAGCGCGACCGTCACCAGCGGAATCGGTGCCAGCAGCAACAGATTCGGGAACGAGAACCACTTGTCGAATACCTGCTGGCTGACCAGCGGCGTCGCGAGTGACACCGCCGCCACGCCGAGCGCAGACAGCAGCAGGCTGCCGCGCGCCCAGGAGATCGCGCGCCGCTGCAGCGCTCCTTCGGCCTTCATGATCAGCCAGCTCGCGCCGAGCAATGCGTAGCCGGCGGCCAGGGCCAGCCCGGTGAACAGCGCGAAGGCGAGTTGCGGGCCGCCATCGGCGAAGCCGGTAATGTACAGCCCCAGCATCAGCCCCTGCGCGAAGGTCGCCAGCACCGATCCGCCGTGGAACGCGAGATTCCAGGCCGCGCGGTGTTCGTCGCGCGCCTTGACCCGGAAGTCGAAGGCGACGCCGCGCAGGATCAGCCCGACCAGCATCAGCGCAACCGGCAGGTAAAGGGCGCCGAGAATCGCGCCGTGCGCCATCGGAAATGCCACCAGCAGGATGCCGACGCCGAGCACCAGCCAGGTTTCGTTGGCATCCCAGAACGGGCCTATGGAAGCGACCATCCGGTTCTGCTGGGCGCTGTCGGCTCGTCGCAGCAGGATGCCGACGCCGAGGTCGAAACCGTCGAGCACGACGTAGGCGAGCATCGACACGCCGAGCAGCGCGTAGAAGATCAGCGGCAGCCAGGTATCGAACAGGGTCAGGTCGGGAGTCATGTCAGGCCTCTGCGGATTGGACGGCGGGAGCTGCGACGGCAGCCGGCTGCGGGGCGGCGGCGGGCGCAGGGTACGGCGCGCTGTCGCCCTTGCCTGCCTTGCGCGCCAGATGGAACACCACGGTCACGTAGGCCAGCGTCAGCACCGCGTACAGCGTCAAATACATCGCCAACGTGGTGGCTATCATCGGCGCGGGAACGCTGGACGCCGCCTGGGCCGTGCTCAGCACGCCCTGCACCAGCCAGGGCTGGCGGCCGATCTCGGTCACGTACCAGCCGGCCACCGTCGCCACCCAGCCGGAAAAGCTCATTGCTACCAGCGCCCGGGTAGCCCAGACCGACGGTTCGCCTCGCTTTCGCAACTGCCAGGCTGCAGCCCAGGATACGGCCAGCATCAACACGCCGACGCCGACCATGATGCGAAAGCCCCAGAACAGCGGCGCAACAGGCGGATGGACGCCGTCGAATTCGTTGAGACCCTTCAGCTCGCCGTCGGCTTCGTGCGTCAGGATCAGGCTGGCCAGTTTGGGGATGCCGATCTCGTAACGGTTGCTGCGCGTCTCCTGGTCCGGCAGGCCGAACAGCAGCAGCGGCGCGCCGCGCTCGGTATGCCAGATGCCTTCGACAGCGGCGATCTTGGCCGGCTGATGCTGCAGCGTGTTCAGGCCGTGCATGTCGCCGACCAGCATCTGCAGCGGGATCAGGAAGGCGGCTACCGAGACCCCGGTCTTCAGCGCCGCCAGCACCGCCGCCGCGCGGTCGCCGCGCAGCCAGCGGTAAGCGGAAACGCCGGCCACCAGGAACGAGACGGTCAGGCCGGATGCGATCAGCATATGCGTGAGCCGGTACGGCATCGAGGGATTGAACACGATCGCCAGCCAGTCCGTCGCATGCGCCTGGCCATCGATCATTTCGAAGCCGGCGGGCGTGTGCATCCAGGAATTCAGCGCAATGATCCAGAACGCCGACAGCGTGGTGCCGGCGGCGACCAGGAAGGTCGCCAGCGTATGCACGCGGTTCGACACGCGCTGCGCACCGAACAGCATGATCCCGAGGAAGGTCGCCTCCATGAAGAAGGCGGTCAGCACCTCATAGGCCAGCAGCGGCCCGGCAATGTTGCCGACGGTTTCCATGTAACCCGGCCAGTTGGTGCCGAACTGGAAACTCATCGTGATGCCCGACACCACGCCGAGCGCGAAGGTCAGCGCGAAGATCTTGACCCAGAACTGGTAGGCCTGCGACCAGGCCCCGTCTCCGGTGCGGTTGTAGCGCAGCTTGAAGTACAGCAGCATCCAGCCGAGCGCGATCGAAATCGTCGGAAACAGGATGTGGAAGGTGATGTTGCCGGCGAACTGGATGCGCGCGAGCAGAAGCGGATCGGTCATGACCTGGCCTTTCGAGAGAGTCGGAATTCCCTATGCGTCGCCGGCCGCGGCGTCTTCCTTGCCCTTGCGGGAGCCGACGATCTTCAGCTTGTTCTTCATTTCCAGCAGCTTTTGCGCCTTGGCGCCGAGTTGCATCAGTTGCACCAGGGTGCGGGTATCGAGGCGGCGCACGTCGTCGAACCACTGCGTGGTCAACTCCATGAAGTCGTGCATTTCCTGCATCCGCTGCTGGGCGTGCCGTTCCTCGTCGTTGGCCGGCTGCTGGATCAGCGCATCGCGCAGCAGCGACAGCGTCGGGTCGAGCTCGCGCTTGCGCCGTTCCTCGGCCAGCGTGCGGAAGATGGTCCAGACGTCGTCCGGCGTGGAGAAATACTCGCGCCGGTCGTTCGGCAGATGCTGCAGGCGCACCAGATTCCAGGCCTGCAACTCCTTGAGCCCCATGCTCACGTTCGAACGCGAAAAGGAGAGCGCTTCGGCGATCTCGTCCGCATTCAGCGGTTTCGACGACACATACAGCAATGCGTAGATCTGCCCGACGGTGCGGTTGATGCCCCAGCGACTGCCCATTTCGCCGAAATGCAGCACGAAGGTCTGGATCAGGGAAGGAAGTTTCATGCGCGCTATTCTGAATTTTCAGGAATTACTGAAAATTATAAAACAAAGCGACGGCGAGCACACGCAGCTCGCTCCCTTCGGATGCCATGAAATCGCGCCCTTCGGGCCGGGACAAGGCGCAAAGCGCAGCGATACCGGGTGCTATCCCGAGGATTTGCAATGCGGGCATGGCCCGAAGGGCGCGATTTCATGCGCATATATTTGCGGGACAGGACACTGGTAGGCGTCCAGATGATTTCGAGGAGTTCGAACGGATACCGAACAGGTCCCCTCCCCCTTCCAGGGGGAGGGTCAGGGTGGGGGTGCGATGGTCATGCATAGGAATGCGTGTGCTCGACCTCAATACCCCTGCGCGGGCCGCCCCATCCCAACCTTCCCCCTGGAAGGGGGAAGGGGCCTTTCCACTCTCCGACACAACCTGCCAGATTCATCTGGACGATCTACTAGATATAGTCCGCGCCCTGATCCTGCAGCAGCGGAAGCAATTGAAACCGCGCCGTTTCCTGCGCGTCGATCGGCCACGACAAGTCAACCCGGTACGGCACCCCGTTGACGCGATCTTCGACGTAGCAGCGCAACCTGTTGCCGTACAGCCGGGGTTCGCAGATCTCGGCCAGGTCGTACTGGCTGGCGTCGGGAGCCGGATGGCGTCTCCGGCCGGCGCCACCGGCGCGGCGCGCAGCCTGTTCGGCCCTGCTCCTGAAACGCACCGGGTCCTTGATCAATCGATAGCCCGAACCGTGGTTCAGCAGCAGCCACGCTTCGAACATGCGCGCCAGTTGCGCGGGCGAAGCATTGCCGGCGAGGTCCTGGGCCGGATGGCAGGCGTCGTGGAATCCCGCATCGCCGGCTTGCGCCGTGGGCCGGACGTCTTCGTCATCCCGGGCACGATAGTAGAACTCGCGGAGCCAGCCGCCGATACGCACCGTTCTCATGCCGCCCGATCGCCTGCGTCGTGCAACGGCGTGGTCATGATCCGCCACGCGCTCGCCAGCCATTCCCGCTTCAACGGCGCGCGGCCGTCGCCGGTGTCGTCCATCTGGTGAATGCAGACCGTGTCCCGAAGCGGGTTGTACAGCACGCCCAGCCGGTCGGTTCCGCCGTTGCCGGTCGGGCTGTCCAAGTGGGTGTCGGCAATCTGGATCGTGTGCGGCGGCTCGACCTGCAGGATGGCCGAGGCGAGGCAGTCGAGAAAGGCTTCCGGATCGTCCGCCGGCAGATAGATTCCGGGCCCGGCGAGCGTGTCGAATACGGCTTGCAGCGTATACCTTCCCTCGGCATCCAGCGGAACGGCTTGCACCAGCTCCTCCTTGACCATCTGGGGAAAGCCGTACCCGGCTTCGTGACGGTGGACGAGCGTGACGACATCCGCCAGCAGCTCGCCGAGCGCAGGCCCGCTGCGCGGCGCCAGCACGTGCGCCCGTGCCGCGGTCTTCAGATGCTTTTCGATCCACTGTTCCGGCGCCTGCCGATCGCGCCACGCTTCGATGAAGGTGCCCGGCGTCAGCGAAATCATCCGGTCGCCGACAGTCATCGGAACATGAAACGTGGAGGGCGAGCGTTCGACTTCGGTCCGGATCACGTCGCGCATTCCCGACAAGGTGTCCAGCACGAAGTGCAGCAGGTGGCGCGCATCCTGCGGCTTGCGCGGGTCAGGCGGGTAGCGTCCGGCCGAGGAAACCATCGTGATGGGCCGGTCGAAATAGATTGCAGCCAGTTCCACCATCTGGCTGCCGGGTCCCAGCTTCCACGGGCGCTCGCGCATTTCGTCGTCGGCGGCGGCATGGCCGTCGGGCGCGAACCGCGCCGCGAGATTCGACAGAAAATCGTTGTATCCGGGTTTGCCGACATAATCGCCGAGGGTTTGCACGAGAGCCTTCAGTGCTTCCTGGCTGTGGCGGCTCGCGTCGTCCGCCGGCATCGCTTCAATCGCCCTGCCTGCGGCCTGCTGCAGCAGTTCACGCAGCATCGCCTTGAAATCGTCCGGACCCGCGACGACTCGGGCCGGCGTCTCGTCGTGTTCCGGCGCATCCAGCGGCGGAAGCAGCATCAGGCAAGCCGGCTCGCCGAGCTCGAACGCCAGCTCCAGCCGTTCATCGATCACGCTGTCGAGCTCGCCGATGAACGCTTGCCTCAGTCGGTGAACCGCATCGGCGTGGAAGCGCCGGTCTATGCTTGCCAGACGTGCCTGCACCTGCGCCGCTTTCGCGGCCAGCGCCCAGGAATCGGGTTCGTGTTCATCGCCACTGCCATACAGGACCGCGTGTCTCAGCCGGTCCCTGTGGCGGCACGCAATGCTGTTGTGCGCCGCGCTTGTCAGCGTCGCCTCCCAGACCGACAACAGCCGCGCGTGCTCCACGCCGGCATAGGCGTCCAGCGCGGCCGCGATCCTTCCTCCCGCGCGTGCCGGATCTGCGCGCTGCGCGGCCACGGCCTCGATGATGCGTTCGCAACTGAGTGCATCGCCCTGCCCGCTCTGGCGCAAGCGCTTCAACGCGCCGGCGACCGCATCCGGCATCTTCTCTTCCGGCACGCCCAGCGCGTTGAGCGCGGCCCGCAAGCCGGCCACCGCATGCAACGGACTTCCGTCCGGCAGGCAGCCCTCCTCGCTGACCGAAAGCAGCATTTCCGCGCTGCCGATGCGCAGGTCGGTGCGCAACGGCACATCGATCAGAGTGTTCCCCTTTTTCACGGTGATGCAGTTGTTTTCCACCAGCGACTTCAGGTCGCGCACCACCTTGTCCGGCATGTGCGCATGGAGAAACCGGGCCAGCGGGTTCATCGGACATGTGCCGAGGAACGCCATCAGCACCGCCTGCCGTGCCTCCGCCTTGCCGACCGGCCGGTCGGGCGCGAGGCTCAGCGCTGCCCGGATCATTTCCCTGGCCATGCCTCGCGGCGCGGCGGGTAGCGGCTCAGAAAATCGAGCAGATGGCGCGGAGTAGTGCATGGTCGTTCGACAGAAGCGCCTTCAGGCGCGCGGCGTGATCGTGCGGGACAACGGAGGGACTTGGAGCAGGATCGTTGTTCAGCCCCGCGGCTTGTTCAAGGGGGCGCAGGTCCACCTCGCCGTCCGGCCCGATGAGCTGCAAAGCCAGGCTCCGGGCCGAATTTGTACGGGACAGGGCCGTACCGTCGTGGACCGCACCCGCCGGGCGCCGCGCCGGCCGCTGCATGTAGCGGGAGCCGATCAAACGGTGCGCGCAGCCGTGCTGGGGCCACCCGAAATCCTCGCGCGGCGCCTGGATCTGCGTATCCCGTTGCTTCGGCGCGGCGCCGATGTCGCGCAGCTTGCCCGACGGATGATCCCGGCGCACATGCCGAGGCAGGCCGGTATCGCCGGCAGCCGTATTGCCCTGCGTCGCCGCAGGCGGCTGTTCCTTTGCCCGCGTGTCCTCGCCATGCAAGTGGAGCGGGACGAACGCCGGGCCAGTAGAGGATGGGCGAATGACCACGATGTCGTTTTATATCGATGCGAGAGATGGATGCTGCCCAGTGAGTGGCTTTATCGGCGATAGAGTTCGTTTGGTGTGGAGGCGCGCAACCGACGGCCGGGTTTCCTTCTGACGCAGCTCAGTCGTCCCGCCGATTCGCTGCACACGCCGTTGCCCTTGACTGCAAGATGGAACGGAACAACAGAGAAACGCGATGAACCTCTCGTCAGCCGCCAGACTTTTCCTCGCATCTCCATTGCTGGCCCTGGTCCTTGCCTGCGGCGGCGTGACGATCGGCATTTTCTGGAGCGACATCGATCGCCCTCCGTATTCCGGCATCAAGGATTTCCGCACGGTCGTCGTGAACGATGCGGCGTCCTGGGCACAGCTCTGGGCGGAGCACACGGCCTTGCAGCGGCCGGCGCCGCCGCTGCCTGTTGTCGATTTCTCATCCAGCACCGTCGTCGGCGTTTTCCTGGGCAGCAGGCCGAACGGCTGCTACGCGGTCCGGATCGACGAGGTGCGGATCGAGACCGACATCGTGCAAGTGTATTTCTCCGAACACAGGCCTCGCTTGAACGAGATCTGCACACAGGCCGTCACGACGCCCGCGCACATCGTCACGATCTCGAAAACCGGGCTGCCGTTCCGGTTCATCAAAACCGACTAAGCCGGCAAGCCGTTCGGCATGCGGCGAGTAGATCATCATCCAGACGAATCTGGTGTGTTGCGCAGGAGAGTGGAAGAGCCCCTTCCCCCTTCCAGGGGGAAGGTTCGGATGGGGCGGCCCGCGCAGGGGTAGTGCGGTCGAGCATGCGCCTGCCTATGCATAACCATCGCACCCCCACCCTAGCCCTCCCCCTGGAAGGGGGAGGGGATCTGTCCGGTGAACGCTCGAACCTCTCCAAATCATCTGGGCGCCCTACTAGGTGGTTCAAGACCTAGGCCCGATGTCCCAGCGCGATCACGGCCGCGCCGGCGAGCGCCAGGCCGACGCCGACATAGTCGTTCCAGCGCGGCGTGACGCCG
>Ga0164243_10015872_pt1 | contig 10376 bp, 9 predicted proteins | sample OricompcompostOP_FD_108781 | JGI IMG/M metagenome (GOLD analysis project Ga0164243, IMG submission 108781) | Organic Plus compost microbial communities from Emeryville, California, USA - Original compost - Organic plus compost (OP) | ecosystem: Engineered > Solid waste > Mixed feedstock >... | reverse complement strand
TTTTTTATCCCAGCTTTTTCCCAGCCCGCCTCCAAGTCTGAGCTAATATACAACCCAGAGAAGGGTGTGATTGAGAAAAGACGTCTAGGTATGTAAGAAATACAGAGAATAACCGGAACCCATTTGCCACCATCCATGGGATAGGTGCTGCGTAGTGTGTCTGGGCATGAACTTGATGCAGTTGCTTCAAGCAGACGAAAAGAAAAAGTAAGGGAGAAAAAAAAAATCAAAAATCAAAAGGTTGGAGAGTGTGAGGGGGAATAACGTGTGTAAATATTAAAACCGGAATTCACCATTGGGCATTGGGGGGGATGTGGAAAGACAGAAATCAGTTAAGTGATCATTGCCCTTGTTGTCCTCGTAAAAAGAAGGAAGAAAAAACAATTCAGTGCATTCTTGACGCGAGAACAACCCATCCACGTCTAACCCATTCCCAAAAGCGTTCCCAGTGACTTGTCGGGGGAAGGGGCTTGTCTACCATTATATTTGAAACTTCATCCGTCCAAATCCCAGCATTGTGTCGCAATCCCGGGTTCTCATGGCCCAAGGGAGAGAGAGGTTTCGCGTCCGCGGGCTCTCTCCGTTCCTAATGAATAGCCCGAGAGGGACTATCATCCATACTAGGGGGCTGGTTCCTCTAGGCGCTGGCCGTAGCAGCAGGAGCCGCCTCCTCAGCTCCACCGTTGGTGGCAGTCTCTCCCTCGGCAGCCTTAGCAAGAGCCTCATCGGTCTTGTCGGGGCTGTCGATGGCAACCTTGACAGCAATCTCTCGGCCCTCAATCTCCTTTCCGTTCATCTCAGCAACGGCCTTCTGCTGCAACTCCTCCGAAGCAAGAGTGACGAATCCAAAACCACGACCCTTGCGCTGCTCACCACGAGCCTGGAGCTTCTTGATCATGAATCGGGGAATGGGTCGAAGAGCAATCTTAGCAGAAAGGGGCTCGTAGGGAGCAAAGAGCTCCTTCAGCTACAGTGAGGGGGGAAAAAAAAGCAAACGTTAGTACAACTCGACCGACATACGGGCAGTTCCCGGGAGCAAGCAAACGAAATGACAAACCTTCTCCTCAGTAAGCTCGTATGGGAGGTTAGCAACCATGACCTTAGTCTTGGAAGGAATACCATCAGCAGGAGGGCCACGCTCCCGGCGCTCCCTCTGGGGACGGTTGTTTTGGGCCTTCCCATCCTGGTCAGCATTTTCCTTGTTGGTGATGTCCGCCAGTGGCTCAACCTCAGCAGGGGCAGCGTTGGCGTCGGTCGATCCGGCGGCCGCACCAGCGCCCTCAGCAGCGACACCCTCCTAAAAACAAGTCCAGTTAGTCAACGGAATCGACATGAAAGAGAAAAGGCGGCGCCCCGTCACAACACGCTTGTCTACTTACAGCAGCACGGCCGCCACGGGCCGCACGGCCTCCACGTCCCCGTCCACGGCCACGACCGCGACCCGAAGGACGACGGCGAGAGCCCTCACCTCCGGAGCCCTCGCCAGCCTCGTTCTTATCGGCGTTCGACTCCGGCTTGCGAGCGAGCTGGACGGAGACCTTTCGCTCCAAGATCTCCTTGCCGCTCAGCTCGCTGATGGCACGCTCGGCTTCGCTGGGAGTCGAGAGATCAACGAAGGCGTAGCCGACGGGCTTGTCAGTACGAGGGTTCTTGGGGATGGAAACCGACTCCCTAGAAAGGACAAACAGAAGCTGTTAGCCGAGTGTCGTTGACAAATTAAACACGGTACAGGGTAAACAGTGTGATGCATTACAGAATAATAGAATGACGGCGACGGGGGAGGGGGAGGGCTCCAGCTTAAACAACGACTTGCGTCAAGCAACAGGTGTTTAAGAAAAGGGAAGGTGAGATGCACAACAACCGGAATCCGGAATCCGGAATCAGCCAGGTCGACCAACATCCAACATTCGCATCGCTCATCTCCATAAATCCATTATTGATGCACAAACACACAAACGCATGCCATCCACAAAGCACATCTCGAACAACAACAAAGGTGCACGTGCAGAAGGCAGCAATGGTCCCAAAGGCATGCAGGCAAAATCCGAGGGTGTGTAAAACGATAACAAAAGAAAGCTTGATGCAGTACAAGGCACAGGCACGACTCACACAAGGTAACCCTTGAAGAATTCTTTCAACTCCCCCTCCTTTGTCGCGTAGGCCAGGTTGCCGATGTAGAGGCGTCGACCCTCAGCCGCGCTGGCGAGGACGGCATCGGTCTTTTCGTCGGCCTTGGAAATGCTTGTATTGGCCAGAGCGTTCGTAACGTCATTGACGGAGGCGTCAGAGGCCTTCTCCACGTTGGTAGCAGACATTTTTGATGGTGTTGTGGTTGACTGTGATGGATGGGTCTGGTCGGAATGAATTTGATGACGTCCGAACTGAGAAATCTTGCAAAGATTCTGTTCGGAAGGATAGCAACTTGAGAGTACTCCGAAGAATTAAAAACTCTGGATCAATGAGGGGGAATTACAGGGTCGCTTCGTGCCCTAGAAAACTTGGGGGAGGGAGGAGGTGATGGCTTGACTGCGTAATACGCGATGACACAAGTTATTTGAAAAGTTTGTGATGGAGAAGAGGGAAGAGGGAAAGGGGAGGAATAGGAGGTCCAAAAATTTCAGTTGTTGAAAACAAATATTTTTTTGTTCGCCGTGGCGACTGGCGACTGGTGACTGGAAAGCACGGGACAGGGGAGGGGTGCAGTCTGGAGGCAGGCGCAGGGGGCGGACAGGATATTGTGCAGCCAATTCGAGGAAACTTGGGAGGGCCAGAGTGACCAGGGTGTGGCCAGGGTGGCTAGGATCAATAGAAGGGCAGGCAGGTCCAGTCCAAGTTTGTCCTATCAAGCATCCAGTGACTAAGAAGGAACTGGGCGCAATTGCGCCAGACACAGCTAAAGTCGCAGACCGACGAACCCTCGTATCCAGTACGGATCTGACACGGTGCTTCCAGAAAACGTAATACGAAGAAGTACTTCGGAGCATACAAAAATAGTTTTACCACGGAGTACTTGTAAGCCAGCACGGAGGATAACACAGGATAACGGGCCTGGTTGTTCCTCCTCCTTTCCGCCTCCTGCTTTCCCCAGTTTACCTTCGCGACTGCGTCTTGTGCGACGGTGGTCAGACTAGCTCCAGAGCCAGGAGCTTTCCCGATGTGGATGCGTAACGACTCCCGGTAGCAACCGCTTGTTTTACGCCGGCCCTGTTCGTCATCAAGTCACCAAAATAAGACACGCCAAATCCTCAAATGATGGCCCGGGAACCCTTGGATGGGCCGATTGCATTATCGGGCAATTTTATAAAAAGATTACCTGCACAATGGGCTTTTCCAGAGGCGAAACGAATCACTGAACCTTGACGAGGACAATTTCGAGGCAGGCACCATCAAACAAAACTCGAGATAAGCAAACCCATCACAATTGCCGCCTTCACAGTGCTTGCCATGGCCCTTCCCTAGTGTCATTTGTTGGCTTCCGACGGCTAGGCGCAGAAATCGGAGGAAGAAGGCGCAGGGAGCAATATCATATTGGGAGAGCCACCAGGAGATAGTAAGCCGCAGCTCTAACCGGGGAAGGTGTCAATCGGTGAAAGTCATTAATGGATGGCTCACACGGACAGCACGCATCCGCACCTGCGCCTTCTTTCCCTTCTCGCCATGCTAACAGGCCGTGAGAACCATAGCTTCCATTGCCTGGCTTACACTATTCTTCATCGAGATGGGGATGGGATGGCTGATGCTCCTTCTGAGCTCAACCGAAAAGGGCCTGGTCATAGTTTCCACTTTCCACTGTCCCGGATCCTCGAAACTGCTTGTTCTCTCCGCTTCTTCACTCTTCGACAGGCACTAACGTGCGCTTTGCCTTATGGTCGGTATGGCTGGGTGGGTCCCTGTCTCTAACAAGGATTTTAAATTCTGCCCCATCGGAGCTAATTTCCGCCATTCCTCGGCGTTGATGCTCCACTGATCTTAGATCTAACGAGAAGGGCTACACGCAATATTGGATCTTGATGCAAGCCATGTCATCTGCCATCTTGCCCGTTATGGTGAGGCGAACGGCCATGTACTAACTAATTTCGAAGTACTTGACGAAGATCTCAGGTCGAGCAATCCATCATCGTTGAGATCAACACGTGATGAGTGTCGGAATTTTCCAGAGCCAGCACAGGTCTTGAATCGCCACCAGGTAGTCATTATGGTGCTTGGGGGGAAATACTTGACAACTGACATGTTCGCGTATAGTGCGAACAATATCAAGTTCGAAGTCTCAAGTAACGGGGCTAAACATCGCGCTCTCGCCTTCCCTACTTCTTGTTTGCAAGTGGGCTGGGAGCCTGCTCCTACCCGCGAACTTTCATGCGCAGCTTCCGAGGATTAAGTACTTGTAAATACCATTGTACTCAACCTTCCAGAAACAACCAGGCTGCCCCTTTCCGCCGCCAACTTTCAAATTGCGAAGCCTGACCAGCGGCAGCTTTGGCCAGGCGTCTTAGATCCCGAAAATAGGCAGTGCGGTCTTTTCGTCCACTGCCGTCTTCCAATGGACAGCACTCAGGGAAACTAGGAGCTCCATTCCTAGCTGCCTTAGCTGGAGCTTTCTTCGCTTGGGAACACATCAGTCATGTTAGGCTTGGTCGCAAACTCGAGGTAAATAGAGCCGAGACTAACGCGAGCTTTGCATCGGGCTCTGTTTCACCCAACGTAGCCCACATAACTCTACCGACATCATCTGCAGAGCTACGTCCATCCTATGGTAGCAGCCTTTTTCACTTTCACGTCGTACAGCAGCGCCACTGTTCACTTCCCCGTTCTCGCCACATCGAAGAAGCCAGGCCACGGTCCAAGAAGGTCAACCGAGAGAGGGGTCGATTCCAAATCCAACCGCAAGCCTAAGACGCAACGCAGCTACCCAGGCACGCACCCAGTGCCGATGAGCGAGACGCGCCCGCCTCCGTCACCGCCATCTCGACAGAGTCCCATCAGCTAACCCCAACGTCATCTCGCAAATCTTTCCCTTTCGAGGACTTCTACCTAGATAGATTTAGAGGGGGAAACCCTCCATCTGCGCGCATTTGCACAGGCTGTCAATAAATGCAGGAGGAAGGGGAGCACAGCTTATCTGGAGGGGACGGGAGAAAAATAAAATCAAAGGGAGAGAAGTGGTTAAATAGACTACGCATATATCGAAGTATTAGCTAGTTCCAGGAGTGAGAGTCGAGCTTGTGGCGCTCCAAAAAATGAGCTTCCACTCCTTCTTATCGATCTCGGCATCCAACGGCTCTGATTGATCGATAAGCGGACTTGGAGTGAAGACTGGATGACTCTACTTCGGACTTCTTGTGCCTGCACAACCTAAAATCTTCACGGCATTTGCATCTCACCAACACTAGCATCCATGCCGAACGCACTGCTTTTCTGTGTTTCCTTTGTCCTTCCTTTCCATCTAGACTTCCAAGCGCCTTTTTGCCCATCATGAGCGCCGGAATCCCCAATGAGTCGGAGTCGCCCCCGAACCGGACAATACTCATTCTATATGGGTCCGAAACCGGAAACAGCCAGGAAATCGCGGAAGATCTCGACAAATGCGTTCAGCGGTTACATTTCGAGTCCAGACTCGCAGAGATGGACAGCGTCCAGCTTGTTAGTTTCTTTCTTCCATCTTCGAACGGACACATTCATTCTTTTTTTTCCCCTCAGGCTGGTGCCGTTGAGTCAATGCATTGACTGACCATTTCCACCAGAGCACGTTGCTTCAATACCCCCTTGTTGTATTTGTGATCGGGACTACGGGACAGGGCGACGTCCCTAGGAATGCGACGCTCCTTTGGAAGAAACTGTTACGGAGGAAACTCGCACATGGGTGTCTCGCGGCCGTGAAATTTACCACCTTTGGACTTGGCGACAGCTCTTATCCCAAGTACGTCGAGGTCTCTTCCAACGTTGTGCTTTTCTCTCTCTCTCTCTCTCTCTCTCTCTCAATTTGTTTATTTATTCACATTATCCGGTTCTCCCGCTGACATTCATTAGATTCAACTGGGCCGCGAGGAAGCTCGTTCGCCGACTTGAGCAGCTTGGGGCTTTGGAGGTGTTTCCCAGTGGCGAAGCTGATGAGCGGCATGCTGAAGGGTGTGTATAAGTTCGCCTGGTAGTCTTTCTGAGTGAGATATGAGCTAAGATATTCTCTCAGAACCGACGGACTTTACCTTAGATGGGTTGCGAAGCTTCAGGAGTGGCTCTTATCAGCATATCCTATCTCGGGGGGGCTGAAGCCGTTGCCAGAGGAGGTGCCACTCCCGCCTCGATTCGTCCTGCGATGGGATTCAACAGAGACCTCGCATGATGATCGTAGCCGTGAACGCAGTCTTCCGGTCGCTGGAGGACGGTTGTTAACCCTCGTATCAAACGAACGCATCACTGCCCCAGAGCACTTTCAGGATGTTCGCCTCTTGAAGTTCGACCTCCCCGATGAGAAGGACGGCTCAAAATTAGAGCTCAACCCCGGCGATACTGTTACGATATTCCCGAAGAACACCCCAGAGGATGCTCAAAAAGTGATAGACTTTATGGAATGGGGATCTATAGCCGACACCCCCATCGACTGGTCCAAGTGCGAAAAACCCACGACGATGTATGTGGACGACACCTTCACGCTCCGCGACCTCCTTACCCACAACCTCGACATCACCGCCGTCCCCAGGCGGAGTTTCCTCCGCAACATATCCTACTTCGCCTCCAACCCGGACCACAAAGAGCGACTCCTCGAATTCACCTCACCGCAATTCCTCGACGAGTACTACGACTACACCACCCGCCCACGCCGCACCATCCTCGAAGTCCTCCACGAATTCGACTCCGTCAAGGTTCCCCCCGAACGCGCGCTGGATACCTTCCCCTTAATCCGCGGGCGAGAATTCAGCATCGCCAACGCGGGAGACAAGCTCCGCCACCCTACGGACCCGAGTCTCCAGCGCATCGAACTCATCGTCGCTCTGGTCCGATACAAGACCATCCTCCGTAAAGAACGCCGCGGCCTCTGCTCGCGCTACCTTGATACCCTCGCCCCGGGCACCATCATCCCCACACTACACAAGAAATCGTTGACGACCCTCGTCGGACCCGCCGTAGACTCGAAACCGCTCGTGGCCGTAGCTACAGGGACCGGAGTAGCCCCCATCCGCTCCCTCCTCTACCACCGCAACTCCCAAACCCCACAGGCCGAGGACGCGGAAGAAAGCGAGAATCCCTCCACCCCACCAGCGGCGCACCTCTTCTTCGGCTTCCGAAACCAAAAGGCAGACTTCCACTTCGCCGATGATTGGCCCACCTTCCCCTTCCTAACAATCCACCCGGCCGAATCCCGCCCCGCGCCGCCCGAGACGGAGGCACCGCCGCCGTCCAGTCCCGGGACAATGGTAATACGCCGCAGAGGAACCTACGTGCAAGATCTCGTGAGGAAGGAAGCATGTACCGTGGCCGACATGGTTCGTCGCGACGCCGTGTTTCTTATTTGTGGCGGGTCGCATAAGATGGCTGAGGCGGTTAAGGAGGCTGTCCTTTTTGCTATAGAGACGGAGATGGGTGTTCGTGACAGTCAAGGGCGGGATGAGGTATTTGGTAGGTTGAACTGGGTCCAGGAAATTTGGTAGCAGAACAAGGGATGGAAGGAATAGACACAACATATTGCAATGATCATGATAGAGGAGGGAAAAAAAAAAAGTCGGTTTGAATAGATGTTTTCATTTTAATTCTTGATATATCTTAGGTTTCCTAAACCACCTCGACGAAATTAAGAACGGCCAAGCACACACATCATCTGTACATTTCTACGCTGCCCATCTCTGTACGTGACCTAGCAAGCCTCGATATTCCATGACCCATGATTTCAATGTTTGTCCAGAATTTCCAACATCTTCCGTCAACCGTGCGATTTTGAACATAGAGAAAATGCGAGATAAACGCCGATTTTTGCCATGTCAGGCAAGTACTAACACCCACCCATATAATATCCCCATTAGAAGGCTGCGCTTCCGAGTCGATTCCCATCCTAGTAACCGTAAATAAAACGCCTAACTATTTACTTGTTCCAAAAGTAAAGGGCAAAAGGAAACAAAAAAGTCAGGCGCCGCGCTATAAAGACAAAGATATGAGATCAAGAACACCTGTGACTCCATTGCCACTATAAGATGTCCCAAAATAAAGAGAAAGGGAATGACATGTTGCTAATATAAGCAAAATCGAAAAAGGAGAGAGATATATGTATAGGCATGATGAGATATGCATAGGTGGGAGTAAGGGAGAGGGCTCTCGCTAACTCCTCACCGATCCTCCTCCCAGCTATACCGCCTTTCGGCTAGTTGAGGAACGTGCACCAACTCAGCACCCGCATCTATCCGCTCGAGGCTGCGCGGGCTCTCGAGATTATGACTGCTGGGCTCGTGGTGAGTGGGCTGCAGAGGGCTGACAGGTGGCCCGTTGTTGCGGCCCGAGCTCCTTTGATTGGGGGCCTCTTGAGCGAGCCGTTCTTCGACATCCGTGAAGTTGCTCCCAAGAGTATCGGTTGACACGCGCGCATCTTGGTTTGACATCACGGGCAGGCCTGGACTTTGGGATTCAGGCCCAGGTGTACGTGGTATTATGGACCGGCTAGGGCTTGGTATTGGCAGTTGGACGTTCTCCGGGAGAGGCCCTAAGCATATGATCTTGGTCGGGTCGATGGGCGTTCGTTGGATCTTACCCAAACTAGAGCTCGTAGAGGAAGGAGATATTGGAGAAACGTCATTGGCAGAGCTAGACCGACTCAGAGATGATGCATCGCGTGCGTGGTCGTGAGAAGACACAGTCCCGGACCGGCCAGTCGCCCCGGCGTATATTGGAGAAGGGAAAGATGGCGGAATTGTCATAGGAGATGGCATATCGCCATTTTCAGTCCAGTCGCCACGAGGACTCATGGGAGAAGGCAGGGACCGAGGTAAAGAGTCGGTGTTGGCGTAGGTTGGAGAGGAGGCTGGCGAGACACGGTCAGAAGGCCTATATGTCTCTACAGGGCTCACGTCCTGCATTGTCTTGTCTCCAGTGGACGCTTCGGCACCCGATGCCGCGGTACCTTCGACTGGTGGGCTGTATGCTGGGACTGGCCCTTGGAGACGACGTTCCATCTTGCGTCTTGCGATCTCATAGGCGCTGAGGTTTTCGCTGCCCTCAGTTCCCAACTCAGTTTCGCTCATGATGGAATGAGTGTCGGCGTCTAGCTCTACCGGGGGCAAGGGAGCTGGTAGCTCGTAGAGCTCGTGGGTAGCATCCGCGCCAACCTCGGCTGGATTCGTCTCGGTCCCAGACGCCTCGACAGACTCGGTTTTTCTGGACCGTTTTCGTCGGATAATCTTGGAAAAGATCCGACTGACTGGGGTTTTCGGCGTCTCCGTGAGAATAGATGAGGACGTGTCCTTGGTATCCTCTTCAAGTAAGGTCTTTGGCGTTCGAGTTCTCTTTCTTCTACGTCTGCAACAAAAGCAAAAGATAAAGAGAGCGATGAGCGTAGCGACAACCACGCCAGCTACGATGCCAATCATTTGATTCTTCGAGAGCCCATGCTTGTCGCCCGTATCCAAGGGAGGGGGGTATGGGCTGTTTGGAGGTTGTTCCACAGCCTTGATCTCGGTGTCTAGGCTGTCTGGGAAGAGTGCTTGGTGAACGGAGAATACGGTACTGTCGTACTTTGTTAGAAGATAGGCCTCTTGAAGGAAGGTTCTCCCGAGAATGAAAGTGTCGTTAGGGGCCACTTTAATGGGGAAGTATGGCACGGATTTAGCCTTGTACTCGATAGCCATATTGTTAAAAGGGTACTTTAGAACTTGGGCGAATGCGTGGGCAGAGAGTGTGATGTTGACAACGCCAGGGACTTCAAGCGGCTGGCCGAAGTCGTCATTGTTGTCATAGCTGGATAAGCTGAAGGTGAAAGAGAAGGAATCATCAGCCCTGAGCAGGTCGAATGTATCATTCACGAGGTATGCCCCGAACTCTGTCCTGTAGGTTAGGTTAAAGGCCTCGGCGAAATTGCTGCAGACTGATTCGGGGAGCCACAGGAACGGAGTCGAGCTGTCGATGATGGCCTCAAATGATGAGTTCATGTCAGACAGAACACGTCGGTTAGAATCCCACCAGTCGGGCTTGCTCTTCTCGGGAATAGAGACTTCAATCCCGCGAACGAGGGCCTGTGGAAGGGCAGTTTCCCTTGTCAGAGTGAACTCGACGTCGTGAGGTACAAATCTCTTCTGGTCGTAACCTCCCAGGACTAAAGATGACGGCATACCAGAGCCCTCTACGAAGTCGGAGTTAGTTTGCGGTCATCTGTAAATTAGACAGCATATAGGCCGAGA
>Ga0164243_10015871_pt1 | contig 10376 bp, 8 predicted proteins | sample OricompcompostOP_FD_108781 | JGI IMG/M metagenome (GOLD analysis project Ga0164243, IMG submission 108781) | Organic Plus compost microbial communities from Emeryville, California, USA - Original compost - Organic plus compost (OP) | ecosystem: Engineered > Solid waste > Mixed feedstock >... | reverse complement strand
CTGGTCCAGCGGTAGACCACCGTGGTGGTCGTGGCGGCGCCCGAGTCCTCGGCCTCGAAATGCTCGTAGCCGCCGAGCCTGGGCAGCTTGACCGTGCGTACGGCGCGCGTCCCCTTCAGCGTGCGCGCCGACTCGGGAATATCGCTCGGACCGCCCTTCAGCACGATGTCGATGGGTTCGGAGTCGTGCATTGCATTGCTCCCTTCGACCGCCCAGGAACGATATGCGCCGATCGTATTTCCGGTCGTTCCCGCGCCGGTCGGACGGCGGCGGGATGTGGTGTTTCTCCTAGATATTCGCCCGCGGCGGCCGTGCCGGCGTTTTAGGGAAAAGGCCAGGATTCGCGTGCTATTCACGGCCGGGGCCGCCGGGCGGGATAACGTCGCCGCAATCTCGCATTGGGCCTCCGGGAGCGGATGTGAAGTTCTCCGATATCTATCTGTCCGGCATCGGCGCGCACGTTCCCCCGGTGATGCCGATCGAGGACGCGGTCGCGGCCGGGCTGCTGGACGGGCGGGACGCGGCCGAGTCCGGGTACACCGGCGCGGCGGTGGCGGGCGGCACCCCGCCGGTCGAGATGGCGCTGGCCGCGACCGAGCAGGCGCTGCGGCGCGCGGCGGTGCCGCGCGAGCACCTGCGCATGCTGCTGTACGCCGACAACTACGACAACGGGCCGGTGGGCTGGTATCCGCAGGCGTTCCTGCAGCGGCACGCGGTCGGCGGCCATATGGTGTCGGCCGAGATCCGGCAGGGCTGCAACGGCCTGCTGACCGCGATGGAGATCGCGGCGGGCTACCTGCGGGCGTGCGAGCCGCCCGCCGCCGCGCTGATCGCGGCGGCGGACAACATGACCAGGCCGGAGATCAACCGCTGGCGGTGCCTGCGCCCCGACTTCATCGTGGGCGACGCCGCCGCGGCCGTGGTGCTCACCCGCTCGCCCTCGTTCGCGCGGCTGCTCTCGATCGCCTCGGTGACCGTCGCCGACCTGGAGGGCATGCACCGCGGCGCGGAGCCGCTGAAGCCGGGGCCGCACGACTCGTGGGACTTCGCCCGGCGGATCGACGACTTCTGCCGGCGCGCCAGCGACGGCGACGGGGTCACCCACCTGTGGCTGCCGCTGGTCAAGGCGCGGTCGGAGGTCGTGGACCGGGTGCTGGACGAGGCGGGCATCGACGTCACGCGGGTGACCCGGCTCGCCTACAACCACGCCTCCCGGGCGCACGTCGAGCACGGGCTGCTCGGCACCCTGGAGGTGCCGTTCGAGCGCACCACCTGGGAGATCGGGCGGCATCTCGGCCACCTCGGCGCCGGCGACCAGATCGTCTCCCTCGACCGCCTGCTCGCCGCGGGCGGGCTGCGTCCCGGCGACCACCTGCTGATGCTCGGCATGAGCCCCGGCGTGAACATCGCGGCGGCGGTCGTGCAGATCGTGGACGTGCCCGCCTGGGCGGCGGCCTGACCCCTGGAGCACCGATGGACTTCGCGTGGAACGACACCCAGCGCCGCCGGTACGAGCGGGCCCTGTCGGCCGCCCGCGCGGCCTTCCCGCCGGAGGAGCCGCCCGGCTTCTCCCGGGAACGCTGGCGGCGGCTCGCCAAGTTCGGCCTCATGGGCGCGAGCGTGCCCCGCCCGTACGGCGAGGGCCTGGGCGCGCTGGACACCGCCCGGCTGTTCGAGGCCGCCGGGAAGGGATGCGGCGACACCGGGCTGGTCTTCGCCGCCGCCGCCCACCTGTTCGCCTGCGCCATGCCGATCGCCGGGTTCGGCGCCCCGGCGCTCCGCGAGCGGCTGCTCGGCGGCCTCGCGACCGGCGAGCTGATCGCGGGCAACGCGATGACCGAGGCCGAGGCCGGGTCGGACGTGGGCGACCTGCGCACCACCGCCCGGCCGGTCGACGGCGGGTACGTGCTCGACGGCGTGAAGAGCTTCGTCAGCAACGGCCCCGTCGCCGACGTGTACGTCACCTACGCGGTGACCGACCCGGACGCGGGCCACTGGGGCATCACCGCCTTCGCCGTGGACGCGCGGACGCCGGGCGTGACCGCCGGACCCGCCTTCGACAAGGCCGGGCTGACCGGCTGCCGGGCGAGCACGGTCACGTTCGACGGCTGTTTCGTGCCCGCCGGGGCGGTGCTCGGCGAGCCCGGCCAGGGCTCGGCGATCTTCCAGCACTCGATGGGCTGGGAGCGGGCCTGCCTGTTCGCGCTCTACCTGGGCGTGCAGGACCGGCTGGTGGAACGGTGCGTGGCGCACGCCCGCGAGCGGCGGCAGTTCGGCCGCCCGATCGGCCGCTTCCAGTCGGTGTCGAACCGGATCGCCGACATGAAGCTCCGCCTGGAGGCCTCCCGGCTGCTGCTCTACCGCGCCTGCTGGGCGATGGACGCGGGCGAGCCCGCCGTGCTGCCCGCGGCGCTGTCGAAGCTGGCGACGTCGGAGGCCGTGCTGGCGAGCGCCGCCGACGCCGTCCGGGTGTTCGGCGGGCGAGGCTACCTGGCCGGCGACGGGCTCGCCGAGGCGGTCGACGACGCGCTCGGCGGCGTGATCTTCTCCGGGACCTCCGACATCCAGCGCCGCCTCGTCGCGATGGAGCTGGGGCTGTGAGCGGGACGCTGCTGCACGAGCTGGTGGCCGCCGCGGCCCGCCGCACCCCGGACGCGCCCGCCGTGCACGCGGGCGACGCCACCGCGACCTACGCCGAGCTGGACCGGCTCGCCGACGACTACGCCTCGGCCCTGGCCGCGCTCGGGGTGCGGCCCGGGGACCGGGTGCTGATCTGGGCCGACAAGGGCATCGACACGGTGGCGCTCATGCAGGGCGCGCTGCGCGCCGGCGCGGTCTACGTGCCGGTCGCGCCGTCGAACCCGGCCCCGCGGGTGCGCCGCATCGCCGACGGCTGCGCGCCCGCGCTGATCGTCGCCGACGAGCAGGCCCGGGGGGCGGACGGGCCGGCGGGCCGGGTGACGGGCCGGGTGGCGGGCTTCGCCGAGGTGCTGGCGCACGCGGGCGGCCCGGCCCCCGCGCCGCGCGTCGACCCCGGCGACCCGGCGTACATCCTGTACACGTCCGGCTCCACCGGCGAGCCCAAGGGGGTGTGCCTCAGCCACCGCAACGCGATGGCGTTCGTCACCTGGGCCGCCGCCGAGACGCGGCTCACCGGGCACGACAGGCTCTCCGGGCACGCGCCGTTCAACTTCGACCTGTCCGTCTTCGACCTGTACGGCGCGTTCCACGCGGGCGCGGCCGTCGACCTGATCCCGGCGGAGCTCGCCTACGCCGCGGAGCCGCTGACGGAGTTCCTGTTCGGCCGCGGCATCACCGTCTGGTACTCGGTCCCGTCGGCGCTGCAGCTCATGATGCGGTACGGCGGGCTGCTCGACCGGCCCGCGCCCCCGGCGCTGCGGGTGTGCGTGTTCGCCGGCGAGCCGTTCCCCACCGCCGGGGTGCTGCGGCTGCTCGAGGCGTGGCCGGGGGTGCGGCTGTTCAACTGGTACGGCCCGACCGAGACGAACGTGTGCACCTCGTACGAGGTCACCGAGGCCGACAAGGACCGGCGGGGGCCGCTGCCCATCGGCGCGCCCGCGAGCGGGGATCGGGTGACGCTCGACGACGGCGAGATCGTGGTCGACGGGCCGACCGTCATGCTCGGCTACTGGGGCGGCCCGCCGCAGCGCGGCCCGTACCGGACCGGCGACCTGGGGCGGTACGACGAGCGGGGCCTGCTGGAGTACGCGGGCCGCCGCGACGCCATGGTGAAGGTGCGCGGGCACCGGGTGGAGCCGGGCGAGATCGAGGCCGCGCTCGCCGCGCATCCGGCGGTGGCGGCGGTGGCCGTGCTGGTCGTCGGCGCGGGCGTGGACGCCCGGCTGCACGCGGTGGTGGTGCCCGCGCCGGGGGAGCGGCCGGGGCTGCTGGCGCTGAAGGCGCACTGCGCCGCCCGCCTGCCCCGCTACATGATCATCGACTCGCTGGCGGTGCGGGACGAGCTGCCGCGCACGCCCAACGGCAAGATCGACCGCGCGGCGCTGCTGGCCGAGGCCGGATCCTGAACCCCCGCGCCCGCCCCGGGAGCCGGGCCCCGCGCGCCCGGCTCCCGGCGTCCGTCACGCGCCGTCCGCGCCCCGGTCCGGACGGACGATCACGTAGCTCGTCGGCAGCTCCAGGCGCGAGCCGTCCGCCATCGTCTCGGTGGTGCGCAGCGACAGCCGCCCCGACTCCAGCACGCGGAACCCGGCCGCGGTGAACACCGACTCCAGCGCCGACTCCCCGGCGCGCGGCTGCAGCCCGATGCGGAAGTAGGTGGAGACCCGCTCCAGTTTGCGCAGCCGGTCCCCGCCGGTGTGGATGAGCTCCTGCATGAACGCGTAGCTCTCCGGCGTCAGCTCCTGGTTGAACACGCAGCCGCGCGCCCCGGCCAGCACCGCCAGCGACCGCGCGCACCGCGCCCGGTCGGCCGCCGACAACTGGTGGATCACCCCGGACACGTACACGTTCACGTCGCCGAACTCGGCGCGGAAGGCGGCGACCTGGCCGGCGTCGAGCACGTCGAGCAGCCGGTACTCCAGGCCCGGGTGCGGGTTCTCCCGCCGGGCGCGGGCCAGCGCCGCCGCCGAGATGTCCGCGCCGACGACCCGGCCGAACACCTCGGCCAGGTAGCGGGCCTGGGTGCCGTTGCCGCAGCCGAGGTCCACCAGGGGGAGCCCGGGGTCGAGGTGGGGGCGGAACAGCTCGACGTGCACGGCCGCGCCGTCGGCCGGGGCGCAGTCCCAGAACGCCTCGCCGGCCCGGTCGGGCAGGTCCTTCCAGTAGGCGTCCCACAACCTGCCGTACTGATTGACCGTCATGTTCGGCTCCTTCGCGGAAAAGGCGATCCGGGCCCTCGCGGACGAGAGGCCCGGATCGCGGTCGGCCGCCGTCAGCCCGCCGGCCAGGGGACCTGCGGCGAGCGGTGGTAGTCCACGCCCATCGCGTCCCAGCGCGGCCCGTGCTGCGCGAGCCGGGCCACGAAGGCGGACAGGTCGTGCGTCTCCAGGGGCGACCAGCCGATCTCGGCCACCGCGGGCAGCCGCGGGAAGGTCATCAGTTCGAGCTGGTCGAGGTTGGTGATCGTCTCGCTCCACACCGGGGCCTCGACGCCGAGCACGGCCGCGTCGTTGACGCCGGGCAGCACCCAGGTGGGGTCCCAGCCGTACGCGTCGGCGACCTCGATGAAGCCGGCCCACTGCAGGCCGAGCGGGTCCGGCGGCACGTTGGCCGCGTACTTCATGTCGAGGTAGGTGAACACGCAGGGCGACATGACGACCTTCGCGCCCTCGTGCGTGACCTGCGCCAGCCGTTCCTCGGTGCCGTCGTACACCCAGAACTGGCCGGTCGAGGCCGCCGGCGTCGTCGCGGTGAGCGCCGCGCCCCAGCCGAGCAGCTTCTTGCCGTGCCGGGCGACGATCCGCTCGACCTTGCGCATGTACGCGGCGTAGTCCTCGGCGGGCATGCCGTACGCCTCGTCGCCGCCGATGTGCAGGTACGGGCCGGGGGTGAGGGCGGCGAGCTGGCCGATCACCTGGTCGAGGAACTCGTACGTGCGCGGCTTGCCCACGCACAGGTGGCCGTCGGGGGCCGGGCCGATGTCGATGTACGGCGGGTTGGCCACGCCGTCGCAGTTGAGCTCGGCGTAGGACGCGAGCGCCGCGTTGGAGTGCGCCGGGCCGTCGATCTCGGGGATGACGGTGATGAAGCGGCGGCGCGCGTACTCGACGATGGCGCGGTAGTCGGCCTGCGTGTAGTAGCCGCCGGGGCCGCCGCCGGCCGAGGTCGCGCCGCCGATCCGGGTGAGCTTCGGCCAGCCCTTGATCTCCAGCCGCCAGCCCTGGTCGTCGGTGAGATGCAGATGCAGTGTGTTGATCTTGTAGAGCGCGATCTGGTCGATGAACCGCTGCACGTCGCGCACCGGGAAGAAGTGGCGGGCCACGTCGAGCATCGCGCCGCGGTGCTCGTACCGGGGGAAGTCGACGATGCGCACGCCGGGCACCGCCCAGGTGGCGTGCGGGCGGCGGGTGCGGCGCTCGATGTCGGCGGGCAGCAGCTGGCGCAGCGTCTGCACGCCCGCGAACAGCCCGGCGGGCGTGGTCGCCCTGATCACGATGCGCTGGGCGGTCACGTCGAGCTGGTAGCCCTCCCGGCCCACGCGCGGGTCGGCGCCGGACAGCAGCAGCGAGATGCCGGGCGGCGGGCCGCCGATCGGCGGCGCCGGCAGCACCGGGATCGGGTAGCCGGTCGCGGGGCGGAGCAGGTCGGCGAGGTAGCCGCCGACCTCGCGGGCCTCGGCGGGCCGCGCGGGGACGAACACCGCGGTGGCCGGGGTGAGCAGGTGGCGGACGTTCGGGGTCGTCTGGACGACGGCCGGGGCGGGCACGACGCCGGGCGGCGGCGCCGCGGGCTCGGCGGCCGCCGGGCCGGGGCTGAACAGGGCGGCGGCGGACAGCACCGCGCCGGCGAGGGCGATCCGGAGGAGGGGTTTGTGCTTCATGGACCCGTCCACGAGGTGGGGGATGAGATCGTCAGGAGTGTGGTGCCGCCCGCGCGGCGCGTCCACGAGGCCGCGCGTTCTCTAGGGGGATCACTAACCGGCCCCGGCCTAGGGTCGGGGGACCGGAACCCGATCACGCCTGGAGGCGACGATGACCGGCGACACACCCCCTGAGATCCGCCTCGACGGCGGCCGCTCCCTGGTGGCCTGGCTGGCCCGCATGCGGGCCGAGCACCCGGTGTGGCAGGACGCGCGGGGGCACTACCACGTGTTCCGCCACGACGACGTGCACCGGGTGCTCGGCGACCCGGCCACGTTCTCCTCCGACACGCTGCGGCTCGCCGGCGGGCGCGACGTGCCCGCCGGCACGCTGCTGCTGCTCGACCCGCCGGAGCACGGCACGCTGCGCCGGCTGATCAGCCAGGCGTTCACGCACCGGATGATCAGCGGGCTCGCCGGGCGCGTCGCCGCGGTCACCGACGAGCTCTTCGCCGGGCTCACCGGGGACTCGTTCGACCTGGTGGACGCCCTCGCCTACCCGCTGCCCGTCATCGTGATCGCCGAGCTGCTCGGCGTGCCCGCCGCCGACCGCGAGCTGTTCCGCGGCTGGGCGGACGTGCTCATGTCGTCACGGCCGGACGACCCGGAGAGCATGCAGGCGGTGAGCCGGGCCGTCCAGGGCGTCGACGCGTACCTGCGCCGGCAGACGCTGGAACGGCGCGCCCGGCCCACCGCCGACCTGATCGGCCGGCTCGTCGCCGCCGAGGTGGACGGCGCGCGGCTGACCGACGAGGAGGTCGTCAACTTCTCCGCCCTGCTGCTGATGGCCGGGCACGTCACCACCACGCTGCTGCTCGGCAGCACGCTGCTGTGCCTGGACGGCGCCCCGGAGGCCGCCGCCGAGCTGCGCGCCGACCGCTCGCTCATCCCGGCCGCGATCGAGGAGGTGCTGCGGCTGCGCCCGCCGTTCGTCAAGGTGGAGCGGAGCACCACCCGGGAGGCGGAGGTGGCGGGCGTCGTCATCCCGGCCGACCGGGCGGTGTCGGTCTGGCTGCTGTCGGCCAACCACGACGAGAGCGCGTTCCCCGACCCGCAGCGGTTCGACATCCACCGGCGGCCCAACCGGCACACCGCGTTCGGCCACGGCATCCACTACTGCCTGGGCGCGCCGCTCGCCAGGCTGGAGGGGGAGATCGCGCTCAACGCGCTGTTCGACCGCTTCGCCGAGCTGACGATCGACCCGGCGGAGCCCGCGCCGTACTACGAGTCCGGTGTGTACGGCGTCAAGCGGCTCAGGCTCCTCGCCAAGCCCGCGCATCCACCGATCGGTTGATGCCGGTTCCACCGCCGCGTCCGCCGATCCGAGCCGGAGAGTTGATCCTTTTCCGGGCCGGTTCCGTCAGCCTGGATACGTAACGGATCAGGACTGCGGAAGGCGGGCGGAGATGCCGGTCATCGAGGTCAGGAACCTGCGCAAGCAGTACGGCACGACCGTCGCCGTGGAGGACGTCTCGCTCAGCGTCGAGCAGGGCGAGATCTTCGGAATCCTCGGGCCGAACGGCGCCGGGAAGACCACGACGGTGGAGTGCCTCGAAGGGCTGCGCAGGCCGGACGGCGGCGAGTTGAAGGTGCTCGGACTCGACCCGGTGCGGGACAAGTCCAAGCTGGTCAGCAGGATCGGGGTGCAGCTGCAGCACAGCGAGCTGCCCGAGCGGATGAAGGTGTGGGAGGCGCTCGACCTGTACAGCGCGTTCTACCCGAATCCGGCGCATTGGAAGGACTTGATCGAGGAGTGGGGGCTCGCCGACAAGCGCGACGCGTACTTCGGCAAGCTCTCCGGCGGGCAGAAGCAGCGGCTGTTCATCGCGCTGGCGCTGGTGGGCAACCCGCAGGTGGTGTTCTTCGACGAGCTGACCACCGGCCTCGACCCGCAGGCCCGCCGGGACACCTGGGAACTGGTGGAGAACGTGCGCAGCCGCGGCGTCACCGTGCTGCTCGTCACCCACTTCATGGCCGAGGCCGAGCGGCTGTGCGACCGCGTGGCGATCATCGACCGGGGCCGCGTGGTCGCGGTCGACTCGCCCGCCGGCCTGGTCTCCCGGGTGGACGGCACGCAGCGCATGCGGTTCCGCCCGTCGGTGCCGATGGACGACGCGCTCCTCACCGACCTGCCGCAGGTCACCGGCGTCACCCGGCACGGCGACCAGGTCGTCGTGACCGGCACCGGCAACCTCGTGCAGGCCGTGGCCGCGGTGCTGGCCAGGAACCGGATCGTGGCCGAGCAGCTCCGGGTCGACCAGTCCAGCCTCGACGACGCGTTCGTCGCGCTGACCGGACGCAAGCTCCAGGACTGAGCGAAGGACTCCTCATGCGTGCATTCCGCAAACTCCTGTTCACCGAGCTGAAGGTGACCGTACGGGACGCGCCGGTGACGCTGGTCGCCGTCGTCTTCCCGGTGATCGTGGTCGCCATCTTCGGCGCCATCGCCAAGCCCGGCGAGGGGAACGACCCGCTGCGCTACTTCTACCAGCCGATGAGCCTGTCGATGGGCGTGGGCGTGCTGGCGTTCAGCCTGATGGCGACCGAGATGGCGACCTACCGGGAGAAGGGCATCCTGCGCCGGCTCGCCACCACCCCCGTCGACCCGTCGCGGCTGCTCGGCGTGCTGCTCATCGTCAACCTGGCGATCGCGGTCGCCGCCGTGGCCGCGGTGGTCGGGGTCGGCAGCCTCGGCTTCGGCTTCCCGTGGCCGCAGGGGCTGCCCGCGTTCCTCGTCACGATCGTGCTGAGCCTGGGGGCGCTGCTCGGCATCGGGCTGCTCATCGCGGCGATCGCGCCGAACAGCCGGATCGCCACCGCGATCGGCGTCGGGTTCTACTTCGCCAACCTCGTGCTCGGCGGCATCTTCGTGCCGAAGGAGCAGCTTCCCGAGGCGCTGTCGCGGATCGGCGACTTCACGCCGCTCGGCGCGATGCTCGCCGCGCTGCGGCAGGCGTGGGCGGGCTCCTGGCCGCAGCCGCTGCACCTGGTCGTGCTGGCGGTGTGCGCGGTCGTCTTCGGCGGGCTGGCCGTACGGCTGTTCCGCTGGGAGTGACCGGTCCGCCCGAACAATGGGGGATTGCCTAGTCGCGAGCTGCTAGACCCGGGGACGCGCCGGGGAGATGACCTACCGTCTGGCGAATGACAGTGGGTTATCTCCTCGGCGCCGCCGTGTCCGACCCCGATCCGCGGCTCGGCGCCGACCTGTACGAGGCCTACCCGGTCGTGCGCCGGACCTACGCCGAGATCGCGGAGTGGACCGGCATCCCCGCCGAGCGGATCCTGGCGGGGGACTTCACCCCGTCCGGCGACCACGAGAGGTTCGCGCTCACCGGCATCCGGCTGGCCGCGATCGGCTTCGGCGTCCACGACCTGCTCGCCGACATGGGCGTGCGCCCCGGCGCGGTCGGCGGCATCAGCCTCGGCGGCCTCGTCGCCGCCAGCCTCGCCGGGGCGCTCGCGCGCCGCGACCTGTTCGCGATGCTGCTGCGCGAGGCGGAAACGCCGCCGCCGCCGTCCGGGCTGCCCGCCCAGGGGGCGGCGATCGCGCTCGTCCCCGCGGCGGAGGACCCCGGCTTGTACCACGGCGAGCGGCGGCCCGGCGTGTACCTCGGCGGCGACTTCGGCGTCACCGCCGACGGCGCGCACCGGCTGCTGATGCTGTCGGGCACCCGGGAGGCGCTGGACCGGCTCGCGGCCGAGACGCCGCCGGGCGTGGTGAACGTCATCGACGGCCAGCCGTTCGCCGTGCACTCGCCGCTGCGCCGGTACGCCGGCGAGCACATGGCCCCGTACGTGGCGGCGCTGCCCCTCGCCG
>Ga0164243_10015870_pt1 | contig 10376 bp, 4 predicted proteins | sample OricompcompostOP_FD_108781 | JGI IMG/M metagenome (GOLD analysis project Ga0164243, IMG submission 108781) | Organic Plus compost microbial communities from Emeryville, California, USA - Original compost - Organic plus compost (OP) | ecosystem: Engineered > Solid waste > Mixed feedstock >... | reverse complement strand
CTTCGGGCCTCGCTACCGCAGGTTCGCATCCAGCACCTACGACATTGACAGCTTCAGACGGGGATAACAGTCTCGCGCGCACAACGGCGCCGCGGGGCCAATCGTGAAGTACCTGATCTGCGTCCTCATTGGCATGGCGCTGATGTGGCTCTGGCCATGGCTTCGGCCGCGCCTGCAGAAGGGCTATCGGGATCTCGACGCCTCTATCCTCGGCAAGGTTCAGGGTGCGGGGGCAGCGCCACCGGCACCGCTGATCTCGGACTCGACGTCTACGCCGCCAGAGTCGGATGCGTCGGCCCCGGCATCGCTCGATGAGCGATTGATGGCGCTGTTCCAGAAGGCGGACACGCAGATCGACACGTCGGCAAGCGCACGGCAGGTGTCAGCGCATCCGCTTTTCGTCGAGGCGCGCCGCCTGCTGGCCGACACGGCGGTGCCTATCGACACCGTGCGCGACTATGCCATCGGCTCCAACTGGTTCTATTCGTGCACCGCCCTCGCCGCGCTCTCCGAGCGCGACGACCGCGATGATGCATATCCGCTCGTGGCTGCCTACTTCGGCAGCTTGACGCCGTGGGGGATCCACTTCGCGCTCGTCTATTTCGCCACGCTCGACGAGCGCCCGCCGGTCGGGGCGCCGCTGCTCGAGGCGCGCGATTACTGGCGCGACAATTCCTTCGTCATCGGCGCCTTCCGGCAGTACATCGACGAGCGCCGCGTTCTCGGCGACAAGCCGGACTTCGGCCCCGGCCTCGAGCGCGCCAGTCTGGAAACGCGCGCGACGATCAAGGCCGTGCTCGATCGCCTCTATGATCCGCTTGCCGAGGGGCTGGTGGAGCTCCTGGACAAATCGACGCTGGCGCATATCGACCGCGCGTTCCTCACCTCCTTCGGCCGCTTCTGGCGCGCCGACGCCGGCGATGCCCTCGCAGAGCCGGAGCTGTGGCGCGAGGCGCTGACCGAGTGCGAGAAGAACGTGCTCAGCTCGCATGCTCGCTCGCTGATGGCGAGCGGCGAGCCGCGCGTCGGCAAGACATCGTTCCTCAAGCTGCTGGCGCGCCGGCTCGAGCCGCACGGCTGGAGCGTGTTCGAGGCGAGCGGCGCCGACCTGATGGCAGGGCAACAGTGGTTCGGGCAGCTCGAGGGGCGCATCCAGAAGGCCATCGAGGAGCTCAACGCCGCCAAGCGGGTGATCTGGTACATCCCCGATATCTTGCAATTCGCTCTGTCGGGGACCCACCAGGGGCAGGCGGCAAGCATCCTCGACCAGATCCTGCCCGCCATCTCCGCCGGCCGCTTGATCGTGTGGACGGAGGCGTCGGCAGCGGGGACCGCACGCCTCATTCGCCTGCGCCCGGCGCTGCGCGGCGTGTTCGAGGTCGCGCGGCTCGAGCCGATGGACATCGCCGAGACGGAAACCCTGGCGCATGCGGTGGCGCAGGACCTCGCCGCGTCGAATGCCGTCGACCTCGACCCGCAAGCGGTCGGCGCCGCCATCGCATCGGCGCGCCAATATCTCACGGCATCGAGCCTGCCCGGCGCTGCGCTCGATCTCATAAAGCTCAGCGTCAAGCGGGCGGCGAAGGGGAGTGGAGCCACGGTCGGCCCAGGCGACATCATAGAAGCCCTCGCCCAGCAGACCGGCCTGCCGGCGACGATCCTCGACAGCCATCAGCGTGTCGACCTCGCGGCCGTACGGCGCTATTTCGGCGCCCGCGTGATGGGGCAGGACGAGGCCGTCAGCGCGATCGTCGATCGCATCGCAATGCTGAAGGCCGGCCTCAACGATCCCGGCAAGCCGATTGGCGTGTTCCTCTTTGCCGGTCCCACAGGCACAGGCAAGACCGAGCTTGCGAAAACGTTGGCCGAATTCCTGTTCGGCTCGGCGGAGCGGATGATCCGCCTCGACATGAGCGAGTTCCAGACGGCGGAATCGACGGCAAAGATCCTCGGCGCGGGTGACATGGCGAACCCAGCGGATTCGCTCATCACGCTGGTTCGCAAGCAGCCGTTCTCCGTCGTCCTCCTGGACGAGTTCGAGAAGGCGCACGCCAACGTTTGGGATCTCTTCCTGCAGGTGTTCGACGACGGCCGCCTTACCGATCAGCTTGGCCAGGTGGCCGACTTCCGTCACTGCATCATCATTCTTACCTCCAACCTCGGCGCCACCAGCCATCGCTCCGCGCGCCTCGGCTTCTCGCCGGCCGACGACGCTTACACGAGCGAGCAGGTCTTGCGCACCATTGGCCAGACATTCCGTCCGGAGTTCCAGAACCGCCTCGACAAGGTGATCGTCTTCCAGCCGCTGTCGCGCGAGCTGATGGGGTCGATCCTGAAGAAGGAGCTGTCGCGCGTGCTGGACCGGCGCGGCTTCAAGGATCGCGAGTGGGCCGTCGAGTGGGAAGCTTCAGCGATCGAGTTCCTGCTTGAAAAAGGGTTCTCGCCGGAGATGGGCGCTCGGCCGCTCAAGCGGGCCATCGACCAGTACCTCATCGCACCGCTGGCGGCGACCATCGTCGAGCAGCGCTTTCCCGAAGGCGATCAATTCGTTTTCGTGCGCAGCGATGGGCGCACCATCCAGGCCGAGTTCGTCGATCCGGATGCCGATGTAGGCCCGGCCGGGGACATCGCCGTCGATGGCGAGCTGCCCACGCTGTCCGAGATGATCCTCAATCCGCAGGGGAATGCCGCGGAGCTTGCAGCACTGGCGGCCGAGATCGACCAGCTCGATGCGCTCATTGCTTCGCCCGAATGGGAACAGCGCAAGCTCGACCTTTCCGCACCGATGCTCGACGCTACCTTCTGGTCGGACCCGCAGCGCTACGTGACGTTGTCGCGCCTCTCGCTCATGGACCGGGTGCGCAGCGCAACCGAGACGGCGCACGCCTTGAAGGCGCGACTCGACAAGGGCGCCGAGCGCGCCGGTAAATCGTCGCGCGAGCTCGTCTCCCGCCTTGCGCTACAGCTTCATCTCGTCGGCGAGGGCGTGCGCGATGTCGAGGACGGAGCGGCGGTCGAGGTGGTGCTCGCTATCGAGCCGGCCTTCGAACGGCCGGGAGAAGCGGCGGCGAGCATCGCCTGGTGCCGGCGCCTCGCCGATATGTACCGCGGCTGGGCCGACAAGCGCCGCATGCAACTTTCTGAGATCGCGCCCGATCCGCAGGCGGTCTCTGGCATCCCGCTGCTGCTCGTCAGTGGCTTTGGCGCCGAGCGGGCGCTCACCCGCGAGGTCGGCCTGCACGTCCTGAATGCCGACGACGACGGCTCCGGCACGCGCGCTGCGGCGCGCGTCCGGCTTGCACCGGCGCCGCTGGAGGAGCTGCCCAAGCATCGTCTCAAGGCGGCGCTAACCGGCGTGCTAAAATCGGCCGCTCCCGCGAGCAGCGTGGTGCGCCGCTATCACGATGGAGCGTCGCCGCTGGTGCGTGATCTTGCCGCTGGATGGCGCAGCGGGCGGCTCGATGCGGTGCTCGCCGGCGACTTCGATCTCATCGCTCTCAGCCGCCCGCGCTAGGCAGTGTTTGCAGGCTTTGCGGCCGACACACGCGTCGCTTCACGCAGTGAAGGCTGCCTGCCTTGCTCTCGCTGTACGTGCGCCATTGTACCTTTTGGCAAGCATGCGGCTCACACCCGTCAATCACGGATAAAGGCTTCATCCGCTAACGTGCAAAGGACGTAGGGAGAGCAATTCCCCGCACTGCTGGAGTTCCGAATGCCACGCCTGTCGACATCCTCGTCCCGCGGACAAGGAAGCCGCACGAGCTTTACCGCGGAAGGAGCAGACGAGCTGGCGCGCCTGAGGCTCAAGGCGGCCATCGTCGATCGCCTGGCGATCATCTCGGAGACGGATGCGCGTGGCGTCATCACGCACGTGAACGAGAATTTCTGCCGCATCAGCGGGTATGAGCGCGACGAGCTCGTCGGCGGAACGCACGCGCTTCTCAATTCGGGGCATCACCCCAAGAGCTTCTGGCGCGAGATGTACGCCACCATATCGCAGGGTGAGGTCTGGCAGGCGGACGTTTGCAACCGCGCCAAGGATGGATCGCTCTATTGGGTGAAGTCGGCGAATGCCGCCATGCGCGACGTGGACGGCAAAATAACCGGCTATATGAGCCTGCGCCTCGACATCACCGATACATGCGCCGCACAGGAGCAACTGGCGCAGCGCAATGTGCAGCTCGACATGGTACTGCGGCACATTCCATCCGGCATCTCGATGTTCAATGCCGACCAGTGCCTCGTCCTGTGCAACGACAAGTACCTCAGCATGTACGGGCTGCCGCCCGAGTTCGGTCGGCCCGGAACGCCGCTGATCGACGTCATGCGACAGGAGATCAATGCCGAGGCGCCATCGGCGGATTCGGCGGAGCACAAGGCGAAGACGCTCGCCAAGTATCTGGCGCGCATCGAGGCCGGCGAGCCTTTCACCTATACGCATTTTCTGCGCGATGGGCGCGGCATCCGCGTCAGCGCGGGGCCGATGCCCGATGGCGGCTGGGTCGACTCGCACGAGGACATCACGCAGCAACTCGCGCTCGAGAACCGCATTACGCACCTCGCCCTGCACGACGGACTGACCGATCTTGCCAACCGCTTGCTGTTTCGCCAGCGGTTCGCAAGCAGCCGCGCGGAGGCTGCGCCTGGTGAGGGCATAGCCGTGCTGTGCCTCGACCTCGACCGCTTCAAGCAGGTCAATGACGGCTGCGGCCATGCGGTCGGCGATGGACTCCTGAAGGCCGTTGCCCAGCGTCTCAGGAGCTGCGTGCGGCGTACGGACACCATCGCACGGCTCGGCGGCGATGAGTTCGCCGTACTGCAGTCGTCGAGAGATCCCATCAACGAGGCGCGCCTCCTCGCCGAGCGCATCGTCGCTAAGCTCAGTGCCCCCTACACGATCGAGGACCATCACGTCAGCATCGGAGTTTCGGTCGGCGTCGCCGTGCATCCCGAGGATGGCGAGGAGCTCGATGTGCTGCTGCGCAAAGCCGACATCGCGCTCTACTACGCGAAGGCGAGCGGGCGCGGCAACTTCTGCTTCTTCGACGATCGCATGAAGACGCAGTGCGAGCTGCGTACCACCCTGGAGGACGACCTGCGGCGTGCGCTTGCCGAGAGCCAGTTCGAGCTCGACTACCAGCCGATCTACAGCGCCACGACGGGGGAGATCAACGCGTGCGAAGCGCTGCTGCGCTGGCGGCACCCCGAACGGGGGCTTTTGAAGCCGTCGGACTTCCTCACCCTCGCGGAGGAAACTCAGCTCATCGGGCCGATTGGCGAGTGGGTCATACGTCACGCCTGCGCAGAAGCGTGCACATGGCCGGTGCACGTGCGCCTCGCGGTCAATGTCTCGCTCGGGCAACTGACGAGCGGAAGCTTCCCCAAGACGCTATCGCTGGCGCTGCTGGCCTCGGGCCTTCCCGCCGAGCGCCTCGAGATCGAAATCAGCGAAGATGCGCTGCTGGCGGATACGGCCGGGGTATTGCCGGTGCTCGAACAGCTCCGCAAACTGGGCGTCAAGGTTGCGCTCGATAACTTCGGTGCCAGGTATACGCCGCTGAGCTCGCTGCGCACCTTCAGGTTCGACACCATCAAGGTCTCGCGCCGCTTCATCACCGGATTGGCGACGGGAAACGAGACGGCACGGGCCGTCGTGCGTGCGGTCGCTGGACTGGGTTGCGATCTTGGCATCGCGACGGTGGCGGAGGGGGTCGAAACCCACGACCAACTGCAGGATGCGCGCCGCGAGGGAATCCACGAGGTGCAGGGCTTCGGTCTGGCACGCCCCACGCCGGCGACGGAACTGGCTCAGCTCTTCGCCGTGACGACGCGTGAAGCGGTCGAGTGATGAGAAATGGCGGCAAATGATCGCCCGCGTCGCTTGGTGCAAGAGATGGTGCAAACGCGGGCATCACGCCGGCAGATTTACTCAGTGAACGGCATATATCCCGCCATAGCGTAGTACCAAAGTACAACGCCAAGCTCCCGTTCAGTCGCAGTTTATTAACTTCCGGATCGCTTTCTAACGGAATGTCTTTTCCGCTTTGCATTCACTGGAATTAACACCCGCAAGCCGAGATCTCAGCCGCGAATTTGTAATGCGTACGTCGCCAGGGGCAGCTTGGATGTTCTGTCTTGCGCAGCAAATTCGCGGTTCGGCTTGAAGCGATTTGATGAGGCAGCTCCGCTCATGAGTGCAGCCCGCAGTCCATTGATGAAGCTCGCCGGTGGATCGAGACTGGAATCGATCCAATCACTGCTCCATTCCATTCGGCACAGCAGGGCGCTGGCGAAAATTCGCGATTTCGCCTCGGTCCCGGCCGACAAGCCGGAACTTGTAAAGGCGCAATGCGCCGCTCTCTCGCGGCTCATGCCGCCGATGTACCTCATTCTTCTCGCCAATACCTGGGTGCTGGCAGCGAACTTCGAGCACGTGGCGCCAGTCTGGCTGACGGTCTACTGCCCGCTGCTGCTGACCGTCGTGTCCGTGGTTCGGCTTTCCTTTTGGTGGCGACGGCGAAACGTGCCGGTGACGACGGAAACGGCCGTTCGTGCGCTGACGCGTGCGAACTGGGTGGCGGGCATCCTTTCGGCCGTCTTCAGTTTTTGGGCGCTTCAACTGCTGCCCTACGGCGACGCCCTCATGCGCAGCCACATCGCCTTCTACCTGGCGGTGGGCATCATCGGCTGCGTCATCTGCCTGGTCTATCTGCGCCTTGGTGCCCTGCTCGTGATGGGCGTGGTGAGCAGCGCATTCATCGCCTTCTTTGCCACTACGGGCGATGCGACGTTCATCGCCATGGCCGTGTGCATCAGCCTCGTCACCGCCATCCTGCTCGGGGTCGTCCTACTCCAGGACCGGGACTTCGCGCGCATGATCGACGCGCAGACCGAGGCGATGGCGCTGATCACCGAGAACAAGCGCAAGGAGCAGGAGCAGAGCCGGCTGCTGCGCATGCTCGACGACATGCCCGTCGCGGTGATGACCGTCGATCCGCAGACCTTCAAGATCAACTACGTCAACGAGACCTCCAAGCGCACGCTGAGCCGCATCGAGGGCCTGTTGCCGATTACGGCGAACGAGCTGGTCGGGACCTCGATCGACGTGTTCCACAAGCACCCGGAGCACCAACGGCGACTGCTCGCCGATCCGGCCAACCTGCCGCACCGCGCGCGCATCAAGCTCGGCCCGGAGATGCTCGATTTGCAGGTGACGGCGGTGAGCGCTGCCGACGGAAGCTATATCGCGCCGATGCTCACCTGGTCGATCATCACGCAGCAGGTAGCGGCCGAGAACCGCATCCGCCATCTCGCCCACTACGACACGCTTACCGGCCTCGCCAATCGCACCACGTTCCGCGAGCGGCTGGAGGAGCACCTCGAGGATGCGCACGAGGATGTCGCGCTGCTGTTCATCGATCTCGACGGCTTCAAGATCATCAACGACTCGAAGGGGCATCTGGTCGGCGATGCCATCCTGAAGCAGATCACCGACCGGCTGCACAGCGTGTGTCGCCAGCCGGCCGTGACGACCATCGGGCGCCTCGGCGGTGACGAGTTCGCCATCCTGATGGCAGGTGCCGATCCCAAGCGGGCGGCGACGCTCGCCAGCGAGATCATCGAGGCGCTGGCGGATCCCATTCAGCTCGACGTCGACCGGCGCGTGAGCATCGGGGCCTCGATCGGCATCGCTCTCGCGCCCGTCCACGGCGAGGACGCCGAGCTACTGCTGTCGCGCGCAGATATAGCGCTCTACGCCGCGAAAGCCGCGGGCAAGGGAACGTTCCGCATCTTCTGCTCGCAACTTGAGGAGCGCATCCAGGAGCGCGTGCGCCTCGAGGCGAAACTGCGCATCGCGCTCGAGCAGGAGCTGGGGCTCTATGTCTTCTATCAGCCGATCGTCGATGTCGCGACCAGCAGGATCACGGCGCGCGAGGCGCTGGTGCGCTGGTATCATCCCCAGCGCGGCTGGATCTCGCCGACCGAGTTCATCCCCGTGGCGGAGGAGACCGGGCTGATCGAGCAACTGGGCCAATTCGTGCTCAACCGCGCGTGCCGCGACGCGGCCACGTGGGACGATGGCGCACGCGTCGCGGTGAACATCTCGCCCGGGCAGCTCGGCAAGGGTGGGCTGGTGCCGTGCGTGCTGACGGCCCTGCTCGCCAGCGGATTGCCGCCGAACCGGCTCGAGCTCGAGGTGACGGAGAGCGCGCTGCTCAACAACGAGCTCGATTGCGTCGCCGATCTGCGGCGCCTCCACGAGATGGGCATTCGCGTGGCGCTCGACGATTTCGGCACCGGGTATTCATCGCTCGCACACGTGCGGGCGTTCCCGTTCGACAAGATCAAGATCGACGGCTCGTTCGTGCGCGACGCGGTGGAGCGGCCGGATTGCGCCGCGGTCGTCAAGGTGGTTGCGGACCTCGGCAAGCGGCTGGGCGTGACGACCGTGGCCGAGGGCGTCGAGACGCAGGCGCAGCTGCAGCTCGTCACCCAAGAAGGCTGCAGCGAGGTGCAGGGCTACATCTTCGGCAAACCTGCGCCGAGCGCCAAAGATGAAGCCGCCGTCGATGAGCTCAATCGCCAGCTCATCGAGGCCTCCGCCGCCTGAGCACGCCAAGCGCAGTGCCTACTTGACGATGATCGGCTTCTCCTTGGGGAGCGAGGCGACCAGCTTCTCATCAATGTTGAGGTGCGCCTTGACCAGCTCGGGAGGCGTCAGCGCCATCCACTGGGCGAGCGACATGTCGGAGAAGCGATCGCTGCGGAACAGCTCCAGGAAGCGCACCGGCTCGTCGCCGATGTTCTCGACGTAGTGCCCCATGGCGAAGGGGACATAGCCGACATCGCCGGCCTGATAGTCGAAGGTGCGCGCCTTGCCGCCGGAAGCGAACACCGTCATGCGTGCATGACCCTCGATGTAGTATTGCCACTCGTCGGTGTTGTTGTGCCAATGCAGCTCGCGCATGGCACCGGGCTCGATCTCGACCAGCGCGGCGGCGATGGTGGAGGCGGCCGGAAAGTTGGAAGAGTCGACGATGCGCACCTGGCCGCCCGCCGCCTTGACTGGCGCCTGCTCCAGCAGACGGTGCGCATAGCTGACCGGCACCTCGCCCGCCGGAGAGCGTACGCGATCGCCGGCGAGGGGGCCTGGCACCTTGCCGTTGAAGATATAACGCGTGTGATCGACGTCCTGCGGGATGTTGTCGAACGCCGACTCGGGGACGCCGAAGTTCTTGGCCAGCACGTCGCGGGGCGTGTGCACGAACCAATCGGTGAGCAGGAAGGTCTCGTTCTCGGAGAAGTTCCCGTCATCGAAGACGAGCAGGAATTCGCAGCCTTCCTCGAGGCCCTGGATGGAATGCGGGATGCCGGCCGGGAAGTTCCACAAGTCGCCGACGCCGACATCGGCGATGAAGTTGCGGCCTTGCGGATCGACCGCCGTGACCCGCGCGCGCCCGGCGAGCATGTAGGCCCACTCGGCTTCCTTGTGCCAGTGCATCTCGCGGATGCCGCCTGGCTTCAAGCGCATGTTGACGCCTGCCAACTCGTCGGCGACGGGAAGCTCGCGGATCGTCACCTCGCGCGCCCAGCCGCCGGTGACGAGGCGATTGCGCGCGGTGGCGAAGGAGAACTTGAGATTGGGGATGGTACCGGAGTCCGTAGAGGGAGAAGCCAGGAGATCCGGGTTCTCGATCTCGAGCGGCGTGTTGCGTGGGCCAAGAATGGTCGCCCCCGTGTCCCCGCGTATAGGCTCGACACCGTTGCCGTTCGCGCCTGCGCGTAGTGAGCTTCTCATGGCATTCCTCCTGCGCACTCATTGCAAAATCGCCTGATGCAAACATGAGCTATCGGAGCGCGGGCCGACTATATCCGCCTTCCGAATGGCCTAATGGAATGGATCGAACGCTTTCGCGTTGAGCGTAGCGAGACGATTGTTAGCGGCGGCTTTAGAGCAGGTTCACGATTCACCGCTTATCCCTGCTGATGCGCATCAGTACCCTGAGACAGCCGAGAGTCCGCCGATTGAGAACGGCGGTCAGCAGCATCGAGCATCGGGAGAGCGCCATGACGAGCGAGACAACGATCGAAGATGCGATGGACGCCGAATGGGTCGCGGCCTCTCTCTCAGGGAGCACGGCGCCCGTAGGCGTCGGCGCCACGCGCCGCTCCTTGCTCGCCGGCGGCGGGGCAGCGATCGCGACACTCGCCGGCAAACGCGCCGTCGCTGCCGCTCCTGATGGGCACGCGCCTGTAGCCGAGCCCGTGGCCGGCCCTTATCCGGCTCCGCCACCGGCGCGCACAGCCGGACCGATCCTGCCCGGTCGCGGATCATCGCTGGTCGGGAAAGTGGCCGTCGTCACCGGTGCAGCGCG
>Ga0164243_10015869_pt1 | contig 10376 bp, 8 predicted proteins | sample OricompcompostOP_FD_108781 | JGI IMG/M metagenome (GOLD analysis project Ga0164243, IMG submission 108781) | Organic Plus compost microbial communities from Emeryville, California, USA - Original compost - Organic plus compost (OP) | ecosystem: Engineered > Solid waste > Mixed feedstock >... | reverse complement strand
CATATAAGCGTCCAGATCCAGTTCCACCAGCTTGTCTTCGGTCGCCGAATAAAGCCGCACCTGTGGATGGAATACGGCACGAAGCCCTTGGACATCGCCGATAAAAAGCCCGTCCAGATAGGCTTGGGCGGCCTCCCGAACGCTGTCGATGGCGGCGTTGCTTTTACTCATCAGATCGTCCTTTCCCTAGGCCCTGTCACGTTCATATTCGGCATCCGCCAATTCCAGCCCGTGATCCAGGGCAGCAAGCAGCGCGTCCAGTTCGACGTCCGAGATGATATAGGACGGGGCGAGGAACAGCGAAGTCTGCTCGCCGCTGGTGCCGATGATCGCGCCCGCCTCGATCGCGCGGGCGGCGACGCGGGATGCGATCGGCGGCTCGGCCGTATCGGCATACCAGTTGCGCCAGTCGGGGCCGTGCAGTTCCACCGTCCAGTGCAGCCCGAAACCATCGACGCGGGCGACACTGGGATGTTTGCGGGCGATCTCCATCAGCCCGGCGCGAATCCGGCCTTCCAGGACCCCAACGCGACGGATCAGTTCGCCATCAGCCATCACCGACAGATAGGCGCGGATTGCCGCAACCGCACTGGGATGCGCGCGGAAGGTGCTGTAGGTCTGCCAGCTTTTGTCCTTCATCTCGTCGATGATCGCCTTCGACATGACAACCGCGCCCGCCGGGGCCGAGCCACCGGCCAGGGATTTGCCCAATGTCACGATGTCGGGACGCGACTCGGCCCCCTGAAAGGCGAACCAGCGCCCGCTGCGGCCCAGTCCGGTGACGACCTCATCCGCGATCCACAGTGATCCGGCTGCGCGCGCGGCATTGGCGACGTAATCCTGATACTCGGGATCGTAATAAATGCCGCCCTGCGTATAATCGATGATCGTCGCAGCCACCGAGGACAGCTTTTCCTGCGTGCCCTGCATCCGATCCGCCAAAGGCCGGTTATCGAAGGATCCACCATATTCCGCATGGCTCGGCGCGGGGATGATCTGCACTGGGACCTGCGCGGGGACCGGCTTGCTGCCGCCGTCCTGGATCGCCAGACCACCATGCCAATGCGGCTGCACGGTCATCTCGCGGGCGAGACCCGCCATGCCGTGAAAGGCACGCTCGCGGGTGGCCAGTTCCCTGCGCCCCGTCAGCGCCTGCGAAAAGGTCAGCGCAAGGTCATTGGCCTCACTGCCGCTGAGGAAAAAACGCACCGCGCCGACCCAGCTTTTTTCCTCGCCGAAGGCGATGTTGATCAAATCCTCGGCGGCGGCTTCGCGTTCCGCCCAGAACCAGCCTTCGTTGATCACCGGGTTCGAGGCCGCCTTCTTCATCGCCTCGACCATGACCGGGTGCTTGTGACCCAAGGGGCCGCCGGTATTGCTGCCGTCGATCACGCGGCGTCCATCCGAGAGGATGAAATAGACACCTTCGCCATCGACCACCTTGATCGGCGGCTCTTTGCCAGCGTTCAGCCCGGTTTGCAGCAATCTGCTCATAGTCCGTCTCCTTCCAGAGTCGTTTGCATAAGGGGAATGGGTCAGCGTGCCGAAGCGATTCCGCAGACCCCGGTGATGGTGCGAATCCAGATGCGGCAGGCCTCGATCAGGTCATCGACAAGGATATGCTCATCTGGGGTATGCGCCCATTTCTCATTTCCGGGGCCAAGGCCCACAGTCGGAATCCCGGCAGCGCACATGAAGGTGCCATTGACCCCAAAACGCCATGCGGCAACACCGTCCTTCTTTCCAGTGACGCTTTCACGCCCGTGCAGGGCAGCCAGCACGACAGGATTGTCGGGTTCGACCCACATCAGCGGATAATCGGTTATGACCTTCAGCTCATAGCTGAAGTCGGGGTTCTGGCCGGCCACATGGTCAAGGATCTCGCGCAGTTCAGCCTCGCAGGATTGTGCCGACTCGCCGCGCACATAGCGCCGGTCCAACCGAATGACGCAGCGGTCGGGCACGACCGCCGTGCCGTTGTCGGGGGCAGATTTCATCGAAATCAGCGTGATCGAGGCCGAGCCCAGAACATCATCATCGGGTATCCGGATCGCGTAATCCTGCAACGCGACCAGAAACGGCACCGCCTCGAGCACGGCGTTGATGCCATTGCCGGGCTCAGACGCATGAGAGGTCCGGCCGTGAACGATGATCTCGACATCTATCTTGCCGCGATGGCCGATATGGACATGGCCCCGGCTGGATTCCGTATTCAGGCCGTAATCGGCGCGGATGCCGCGCGCGATCACCAAAGGCACGCCAAGCGGCGAATCCACCTCTTCGCCGATATCGGCGACGAAAACGACATCGCCACCCAGCCGGACCCCTGCCTTCCTGATCGCGGCGATCGCATGGGCGCTGGCCATGACATTGCATTTCATGTCGCAGGTGCCGCGGCCATAAATCGCCGTGCCCACCTCACCCCACCGCGCGGCATCGACCAGATCGCCGCTATAGGGGTCCGCCATCTCGCCGGTCGGCACATGGTCGATATGGCCGTTGACCATCAGCGACGGCCCCGTCCCATCGCCTTTCAACACCCCGATCACATTGCCATTCGGGTCGATTTCGACCGAATCGAAGCCCAGTTCCTGAAGATGCCGGGCAAAGATCGCGGCGACGGGGCCTTCCTCGAAGGACAGGCTGGGCGTGCGCACGACCTCCTGGCAGGCGGCGACCATCCGGTCGATATCAAGCGCCTCGTCGATCCTGGCGAAAACAGTTTCGTTGCTCATATTCCTTGCATCCCCGTCATGTTGGAAACCAGACCCAGCCGCATTTGTGCTCAGCGTGCCTTTTCGACGGCCTTGGCCATGACGCAGAGCATTTCGAACATCATGTTCGCGGCGGTGACGCAGGTGATGCCGGTCGGGTCATAGCAGGGTGCGACTTCGCTGATATCGGCCCCGATCAGGTCCTTGCCCTGAAGCGAGCGGATAATGACCTGAAGATCACGCGGCAGCAGGCCACCGATTTCGGGAACCGCCGTTCCCGGCGCATAGGCCGGGTCGATACTGTCGATATCCAGCGAGATATAGAATGGACCATCACCCAGAACCGTGTTGATCTTTTCGATCACGGCAGCCCGGCCCATCTCCTCGTAATCATCCTGCGTGATGATGTTATAGCCCTTGTCATAACCGAACTGCACATCATCATCGCCAAAACGGCTGCCGCGCAGGCCAAGCTGCACGACGCGCTTGGGGTCGATCAGGTTTTCCTCATAGGCGCGGCGCATGAAGGTGGCATGGTTGACCTTGGTCCCGCACATCGTGTCCAGAACATCGGCATGGGCATCGATATGCAGGATGCCGACAGGCCGGTCGGCCGCCAGCGCCCGCAGGATTGGCGTCGGAATGGTGTGGTCGCCGCCCACCGCGATGGGCCGGATGCCGGCCTGCTTGATCGCCTCGAAATAGCTCTGGATCTGGTCGATCGATGCGTCCTTGTTCAGCGGGTTGATTGGCGCGTCGCCGATATCGGCCACGGTGCAGAGGTCATAGGGGCGGATGCCGCTGACGGGGTGGATGCGACGGATGATGCGCGAGGCCTCGCGCACACCGGCCGGGCCCTGCCGAGGACCTGAGCGGTAGTTCAGCCCCAGGTCGAAAGGCACGCCGCACAACCCGATGTCGATGCCGCGCTGGATGTCGTGGCGACGGGCGCGCAAAAAGGTCGCGACATCGGCAAAACGCGGCGAGACGGCAGCGTCCACAGGCTGAAAGTCTGCTTTGTCAAGCATGGTAAACTCCTGAAAATTGGTGCTGTGATGAGTGTTCAGAGGGTTGTTCCGCGCATCCGCTCGGTCCGGCGGCGCAACAGTTCGACGATGGTCAGCAAGCCGATGGACAACAGGACAAGGATGGTCGCCATCGCCAGAATGGTCGGGCTGATCTGTTCGCGGATGCCCGCCCACATCTGCCGGGGCACCGTGCGCTGGTCGTAATCGGCAAGGAAGATCACGGCCACGACCTCATCAAAGGATGTGGCAAAGGCGAAAATGCCGCCCGAGGCCACACCGGGCAGGATCAGCGGCATGATCACCGAACGGAACACCCGCACCGGCGACGCCCCGAGGCTGAGACCGGCGCGGATCAGGTTGCGGTCGAACCCCTCCAGCGTCGCGGTGACGGTGATCACCACGAAAGGGGTGCCCAGAACGGTATGGGCAATGATCAGACCGGCAAAGGTTCCGGTCAGCCCCATTGTCGAGAAGGCGAAATACATGCCCGCCGAGGTGATGATGATCGGCACGATCATGGGCGAGATCAGCAGGCTGGTGACCAACCCGCGCGCCGGCATCCCCGGGCTGGTCAGCCCCAGTGCCGCCAATGTGCCCAGCAGCATCGACAGGATAGTCGTAGCGATCGCGATGACGAAGCTGTTCTTCAGCGAATGGATCCACTGGGCGTTGTTCCAGCTATCGACCAGATAGCTCCAGCCGAAGGACGCATTCGGGTTCTGCATCCCGTTCTGGACGATGTCGCGATACCAGCGCAGCGAGAAGGCCGACAGATCGAGCTGCAGCATCTCGCGCGAGAAGGTGAAATAGGGTGCCGAATTGAAGGACAGCGGCACGATGACCAGAATGGGCGCGATCAGGAACAGCAGAACCGATCCGCAGAAGATCAGATAGCCGTAATGCGCCAACCGGCCCATGGGCGAAATATGTGCGGGCAATGCCATGACGATCTCCTCAGCCCATGCGCAGGCCCTGACCGCCGGTCAGACGGTTGAAGAGCCAGTAAACGAGAAGGACACCCACCAGCAGCAGCGACCCGAGCGCGCCGGCCAGCCCCCAGTTCAGGGATTGCTGCATGTGATAGGCGATAATGTTGGAAATCAGCTGGCCGCTCTGGCCACCAACAAGGGCGGGGGTGATGTAATAGCCGACAGCCAGCACGAAAACCATCAGTGTTCCAGCAAGAACACCCGGGATCGTCTGCGGCAGATAGACCCGCCAGAAGGCCGTGATCGGTGATGCACCCAGCGACAGCGCGGCCCGGACATAGGATGGCGGGATCGACTTCATCACGCTGTAAAGCGGCAGGATCATGAAGGGCAACAGAACATGGGTCATGGCGATCAGCGTGCCGGTGACATTGAAGATCAGCGACAAACGGTTGCCTTCGCTGACCAGCCCCAGCCAGACCAGCATGCTGTTGATCACCCCATTGTCCTGCAACAGCACGATCCATGAAGTCGTGCGCACCAGAAGCGAGGTCCAGAACGGCAGCAACACCAGCATCATCAGCAGATTCGAGGTTTTCAGCGGCAGTCGTGCCAGCAGGGTCGCCAGCGGATATCCCAGCAGCAGGCACAGCCCCGCCACCGCCGCGCTGACCCACAGGGTTCGCAGAAATAGCGTCACATAGATCGCCTTTTCCGGGCCGACGCCCTGGATCGAACCATCAACCGCCTGTTCCAGATCCAGCGCGGCCAGAAAATGCCGCGAGGTATAGGGCTGGGTCAGACGCTTGATCAGCACCCACAGATCGGGATTTCCCCAGTCAGGGGCGGTCTCGATCAGCTTTTCCTTCCAGCCGTTTTCGGGCTCGGTCGAAAGCGGCCGCACCGTTCTCATCAGCAGGGAGCGCGCACCGGTCCATTCGAAATTCAAGGCCGAGGTCACCTGCCCCATGGTCTGTTCGTCATGCGCCTGCCGCAGATCCGCCGCAAAATCGGCATAGACACGCTCGGACGGTGTGCCGGTGCCGTCCCATTCCGCCAGCGCGACCGAGGTCCGGTGCAGCACCGCACCAAAATCGTCATTGCTGACTGCACGCGTCAGCATAGTGACCAGCGGCCAGCCGAACATCACCAGCAGAAAGATACAAAGCGGCGCAACCAGCGCCAGCGCCCTGAGGCAGTCACGCCTTTGCGAGCGACGATATTGCTGCAAGACACGCCGTCTTTTGACGCCATCCAACTCGCCGGCATGGGGCCGCGTATCCGCGATCATCCCGCTCATCATGCCGCCCCTGCCTGCCCCGCCGCCGCATCAAGGGCGCGGCAATCACTAGCCCGCCAGCCCAGCTTGATCTTCTGTCCCGGTGTCAGACCATTCCCGGCGGACCGGTTCTGCATCTTGACCACGAATTCGTGGTGGCCGAAGACACGCACCAGCACGCGCAGATGATCGCCGACATAGATCTGCTCAATCACCTCGCCGGTCGTGATTGTCCAATCGTCACCGGCGGGAGGATCGACCCGCATGCGCTCGGGGCGCAGTGACAATAGCGTTGGGGCACCGACCGGAGCATCGGTCACGGCCAGCGCATTGATCTCATCGCCGTTGGCAAGCCGGACCTTGCAAAACCCCTCGCTGCGCTCGCACACAGTGCCGGAAAACATGTTGTTCTCGCCGATGAACTGGGCAACGAAACTGTTGCAGGGGGTTTCATAAATCTCGTCAGGCGCGGCGAGTTGCTGGATCTTGCCAAAGTTGAAAATCGCGACCGTATCCGACATGGTCAGCGCCTCGGACTGGTCATGCGTCACATAAACCACCGTCAGACCCAGCCGGTCATGAATGCGCTTGATTTCATATTGCATCTGCTCGCGCAGTTGCTTGTCCAGCGCGCCCAAAGGTTCGTCCATCAGCACCAGATTCGGATCAAAAACCAGCGCGCGGGCCACGGCGACGCGCTGTTGCTGGCCGCCCGAAAGCTGGGCGGGCAGCCGGTCACCCAGATGCGCCAATTCGACCATTTCCAGCGCCCGCTTCACCTTGGGCGCAATATCGGCCTTGGAAAAGCTGCGAACCCGCAGCGGAAAGGCCAGATTTTCGGCAACCGTCATATGCGGAAACAGGGCGTAATTCTGGAACACCATGCCGATATTGCGCCGCTGCGGTGCGACGCGGCTGATCGGGCGTTCCCCCAGATAGATCTCGCCCGAGGTTGCGGTTTCAAAACCCGCCAGCATCATCAGACAGGTCGTCTTGCCCGAGCCGGAAGGGCCCAACATGCTGAGAAACTCGCCCTCCCTCACGCGCAGATTCAGATTGTCAACGACCGAGGTTTTCCCGTCATAGGTCTTGCTGACATTTTCAAAGGCAACAGCGGCCAAGGCTTTCCTCCCAGAAATCTTGTCATGGCTGCTGTCGATAAGTGCCGACAGCAGCAGATTTTAACTTTCAGATCATGTGGTTGGCCTATCGGGCCAGCCAGGCGTTGAACCGCGCGAAAAGCTCTTCGCGATAGGTCGCCCAGAACTCGCTGTCCGATTCGATGGCGTTTTCCAGATGTGCGGTGGGCACGAAATCCTTCATATCCACGTCCGTTTTTTCGTGCTTGCCGATCAGCGCGATGGCGGATTGGCGCACCGGTCCGTAGGAACTGACGTTGGTGATCGCGGCCTGCTGCTCGGTCTCGCTGGTAAAGTTCACGAACTGCCTGGCCGCTTCCAGCTTCGAAGTGCCTTTGGGGATCATCCAGACATCGCGATCCCAGACCTGACCGTCCCAGACGATGGTGAAGGGCTGGTTCTCGTCATTGATCGCGTTGAAGATGCGGCTGCTATAGGCCGAGGTCATGACCACTTCGCGGTCGGCCAGAAGCTGCGGCGGTTGCGAGCCGGCCTCCCACCAGACCACGCTGTCCTTGATCGTGTCCAGCTTGGCGAAGGCGCGGTTGATGCCCTCCTCGGTCTCCAGCAGTTCATAGACCTGCCCGACCGGCACACCATCCGCAAGCAGCGCCCACTCAAGGTTCACATCGGCGGATTTACGCAATCCGCGTTTGCCGGGAAACTTTTCCAGATCAAAGAAATCGTCGATGGTTTGCGGCCCACCTTCAGGGAACGCTCTCTGGTCATAGGCGACCGCAGTGGACCAGATGACCGACCCGATACCGCAATCGCTGATGGTGCCTTCGATGAAGTCCTCGGCCGCGGGGGTGCCGTCTGGCGCATCGGGCAGCGTGGAGGCGTCCAGATGCTCAAGGATATTGTCGAAACAGCCGATCTCGGCCAGCGCCTTCTCACCCACAACGACATCCCAGGTGACATTGCCGGAATCAACCTGGGCTTTGATCTGGCCCATACCGCCGCTGTAATCGACCGAATTGACCGCGATCCCCGTCGCCTCGGTGAAGGGCAGATAGAACGCTTGTCGCTGCGATTCAGTATAGGCACCGCCCCATCCCACCACGGTGATGGAATCCTGCGCCTGAACGGGGGCGGAAAGCGCCGCCAGAACGATGGCTGTCGATGTCAGGTATCTTCTCATGGCTGAACTCCCAATTGCGATTCATTTCCATTTTTCGGAATTTTTTACTGTTATTCAGATCTAGAGGGTTGCAACCCTACCTGTCAAGGTGTTATTCAGTATTACGGGATATTTTTCTGAATAGTGGGATGGAAAAATGCAGGGAACAGGTGGCAAGGCGCTGGTCGAACAGCTTGCAGGCTATGATGTGAACACGGTTTTCGGGATGCCGGGGGTGCATACCCTGGCTTTCTTCGAACCCTTGGAAAGCAGCAGCATCCGCCATATCGGCGCGCGACATGAACAAGGCGCGGGCTTCATGGCCGATGGCTATGCGCGCGCGACCGGCAAGCCGGGCGTCTGCCTGATCATCAGCGGTCCCGGCGTGACCAATGCGGCTACGCCGATCGGTCAGGCCTATTCCGATTCGATCCCTGTCCTTGCCGTCACCAGCACCATCGCCCGCGGCGACATGGGGATGGGACGCGGAATGCTGCACGAAATCACCGACCAGCAGGCCGTCACCGCGCCGATCACCGCCTTCAGCGCCACCGCGCTGACCGGACCGCAGATCGGTGAACATCTGGCCCGCGCCATGACATCCTTCCGCACCCAGCGGCCCCGCCCGGTGCATCTATCGATCCCGCTGGACGTGCTGGATGAAGAATTCGAGCTTACCCCCGGCCGCAAATTCCTGCCGCAACGCCCCGGACCCAATCCCGCCGATATCCGCGCGACGGTGGAGCTGATCCGGACGGCAAAGCGCCCGGTCATCCTGGCAGGCGGCGGCTGCCGCGACGCCGGATCCGAACTGACCCGGTTTGCCGAGATGCTTCAGGCGCCGGTTGTCACAACCGTGGCGGGCAAGGGGGTGGTGCCCGAATCGCATCCGCTTTCGCTCGGCTCGACATTACAGCGGGCGCGGATCCGGCGGTTGCTGGAAAACGAGGCCGACCTGCTGCTGGCCATCGGAACCGAAATTGCTGAACCCGACCTTTACGTCACCGCCGACAGCGAGGCTGCGGGTGACGCTCAGGCCATTGCGGATCCGACCCGTCTGTCGATCGCAGGCCGTTTCATCAGAATCGACATCGACCCCGCCACCACGGTCAGGGATTACGCACCCGATGCCGCAATCGTCGCCGATGCCGCGCTCGCCCTGCAGGCGCTGGCCGAGGAACTGGCAGGTCATGGCAATACACCCGCCGCAGCTTCGTGGCTGGCTGACATGGATGCCATCCGCGATCAGGTCCGCAACGACATTTCCTCGCTGGAACGTCAGCATATTGCAGTTCTTACCGCGATCCGGGATGCATTGCCTGCCGATGCGCTGGTATACGGGGACATGACCCAGATCGCCTATACCGGCTGCGTCTATTTCCCCACCGATATGCCCGGCACGTGGCATTTCCCGATGGGTTACGGAACGCTTGGCTATGCCTTGCCGGCGGCTATCGGCGGCGCCATCGGCGCACCGGAGCGTGCCTGCGCGGCGTTGGTCGGCGACGGCGGGTTGCTGTTTACCCTGCAGGAGCTTGCAACAGCGGTCGAGCAGCAACTGCCGCTGCCGATCATCCTGTGGGATAACGGCGGATTGGGCGAGATCGCCGATTTCATGCGCGCCCGCAGCATTCCTGAAATCAGCGTGCGCCCGCATAATCCGGATTTCCAGGCGCTTGCCGAATCCTTTGGCTGCCTGACCACTGTCCCGAAATCCCTTGCCGGGATCGGGCAGGCTGTGCAGGCCGCTTTGCGCACGGATCGCCCCACGGTCATTATCGTCAAGCAGGACTCAGAGTTTCTGAAATGAGCAATGCTTCATCCCCCTGCCCGTTCGACTTCGACGCCGCAGCGCAGGCGCTTGAAGCCCGGTTCGGCGCAAGGTTCACAACCGCTTCGGGCGTGCGCGCCCATCACGCCCAGGATGAGGGCTGGCATCCACCCGCCGCACCTGATGGCGTGCTGTTTGCCACCTCGACGGGCGATGTGGCCGAGGCCATCCGTATCTGCGCCCGTTTCAACGTTCCAGTTATTCCCTACGGCACCGGAAGCGCGATGGAGGGCAGCATCAACGCGGTTCACGGCGGATTGACTATTGATCTATCAGCCATGAACGGCATCCTTTCCGTCAATCCGTCCGATATGGACTGCACGGTTCAGGCGGGCT
>Ga0164243_10015868_pt1 | contig 10377 bp, 9 predicted proteins | sample OricompcompostOP_FD_108781 | JGI IMG/M metagenome (GOLD analysis project Ga0164243, IMG submission 108781) | Organic Plus compost microbial communities from Emeryville, California, USA - Original compost - Organic plus compost (OP) | ecosystem: Engineered > Solid waste > Mixed feedstock >... | reverse complement strand
TCCGCCTCGATCCAACGCGGCAAAGAGGAGCAAACCATCACCCGCATGGCCGAACAGGGCTGGGAGCTGGTGCGTGAGGAACAGGCCGCGGATGGCACGCGATACGTTTTCCGTCGACAGAGAACGTAAGTGACGTTGCGTGAGACTATGGTTCTGGGGTCGCAATCGGCGTCGCCGAACTTCTCAGTGTCCGGGGGGCCTCATCCCAGGTGACGCGGATTTCGGTAGCCGGGGGAACGTAGAGGATCGTGGTGATCTCGGCATCCGCCGGTACTGCGAACCAGACCCACCCGCGATTCGTCTCTCCATTCGCCAACTCTTTGGTTCTCATTTGCGGATCGGTTCCGCTGACGGCACCGCCAGCGTAGTCTCTACCTTCAGAGTCCCGAAGCCGGATGCTCGACCAAGAGGTATTTACGGGATAATCGCCGTTGTTGACTATAGCCACTTCTGTGCCGATGTATCGACTATCCCGATCCAGCGTCGTGGGGTAGGTGATAGTTCCCGAGTAGGGATCTTCGACGCGATAAACGAGGAATTGGACGTTCGGAATGTCTACGGCGACCGGTGTCGTCGAATCCCTCGGCTCGTCCTGCCCATTCGCGGATAGTGTCGAAAACGAAGCAGTGATGAGAATCAGGAGCGTGAAAATCGGCGTTCGGATGCGTTTCATAAATTCCCTCCTACGCATTTGCTCGCACCTCCGAGCTTAGCGACGGAGATTCGGAACACAATAGTGACGTCGATCTATTTCTCATCCCCTCCCAATTTGTCTATAGAGACGGGCCCGTTCTCTTAGCCTCGTCACTTATGGTGATTCGCGATAGTTACTCTGAGCGCCGTCGCCTTATTCTCGATCCAGCGCAGCTAAGGAGCGCACACTATCACCTGCATGACCGGGCAGGTTTGAGAAACGGTTCGTGAAGAACAAGTGGCCGATCGCACGCGACACGTCTTTTCGCGGACAAAGTAACTTGCTAACGTTTGGCGAGCAGGGCGGCAATGACCCCTGCTACAGCGAAGATGATTGCCGCACTGATCAGCACTGCATCCATTTCGTGGAGACCATGACCTGGACTGAAAATAACCAGCGTCGGCCCTTCATGCCATCGGTTTTCGTTGGCTCGATATGAGAGAACGCCGAAGAGCGCCGAAAGAACTAAACAACTGTAAGCGAAGAACTTCAACTTCATTATGCAAGTTTGAGATCATGAGTGAGTTGAGTCAACACCATCAATGGTCTTTGTTGAGGGCCTCCCGTACAATTTCTTGGTAAGTGAAACCGAAATCGCGAATACGAGTCGGGAGTTGGGCTGTTGCGAGGCGATGGCGTTTTTGTTCGGTGTTGGGGTTCCATTCTTCGGCAGTTGTGTTCATGACAGTTGCCAGCCCATCCGCATCGTCCACGTCGAAGAACAGTCCATCTTGAGGGTTCTGCTCTCGATGAACGGCGATATCAGATAGAAGTACGCGTTTGCCAAGAGACTTCGCTTCCTCCACGCTGGTGCTCCAACCTTCTGAGCGGGATGGATTGATCACAGCGATGCAATGCTCCATCAGTGTAGCAACGTCATCGTAAGCGATTCTTCCAAGAACTCTAAACGAATCGGAAACGCCAACGCTCTCAACCATTTTCATAAGGTTCTCGAAATAGTTTCGGTTTCGATAGTCTGTAGTATCGCCAGTTGCCACAACGAGCGGCCGTTTCTTCGCATCGGTAAATTGCTGAAGAGCTCTGACAACAAGGGTATGGTTTTTGTGGGCCCAGAACTGATTAGGAAGAAAGAAGTAGGGCTCATCACCAAGATGGTACTTCTCGCGAACTCTCGCAATGGATGCTTCATCGAAAGAGACGGGGCGTGACGGTATCGCGACAAATCGCAGCACTCGCGACTTCTCGACACATTCAGAGCAAAATGCTCTCAAGTCGCTTTGGGCGTCAAAGGAACTCAATATCACTCGGGTGGCCAGGCGGCATTGCTGCCTAAACTTTCGATCCCTATAGCGGATTTCCGATCTTCCAAAGAATTCCGGAAGCTTGGTGTGTTGGAAATCCGGTATCCAGCAAAGCGATGCGAAGTCTTTGGTCGCACGTACCGGGTCGCCGTGCGAGAGAATGTTGATCCGTTCCTGGCGCAAAAATCGTGAGAACAATGGATCGGGGCTTCCGAGCGAGAGCAACGACTTGTGCGCGATCCACCTCGGCGAAAGCCGGTCAAACCACCGAGATTTGTGCACATCGATGTTCGGAAATCCAGTCAGCTGCGATTCGTCAAACGCTTCGCCAACAAAAAGGATCGGCTGGATTTCAGGATCTGGAAGCTGAGAGATCGCCGTTAAGAGATTGCGATAGTAGTTGATACTTCCCAAGAAGGACGCGCCCAAAACAAATCCGACTCTAATCATCGCTGAGTCCTAAAAACCACTTGACGTACTCTTCGATGCCTTCTCGCAGCGTGACTCGAGGCTCCCAGCCAATGGCACGAGACGCGTCGTTGTTGCCGAAAAGCCGCGCCGGGTCGCCCGAACGCTGGATTCCGTCAAAGGTCGGTGTTTGTCGACAGTTCATTGTTTCAGCCAGGAGATTCACCGTCTCGCGGATAGTGATCCCGTTCCCTGTGGCACAGTTGAGAACAGGAACCGAGGGAGTGGCGTGCCGGCTTGCTATGAGCATTAGGGCGGCGACATCGCGAACGTTTACCCAATCACGCCGCTCGTTGCCGGTACCGGAGAAGGTAGGCGTCGCCGCTGAAATCTTCCTGCAAGCATCCCAAAGTAGCTGTTTTCTTAGTTCGGGGCCATAAGCTGAAAAGATTCGGATGACCGCACTACGTATACCGAAGTGATCCCCATATGATCGACATAGATCCTCCGCAATTTTCTTATGAACGCCATATGGTGATACAGGAGCAAGCGTTGCGCTTTCCGGGATCGGAGGAACCGAGGATTGTCCGTAAACGGCAGCACTCGACGGATAAACCAAAACTGTATCCGGTGCGCACGTACGGATGTATTCGAGGACTTCACGGGTCGTTGAGACGGTGCGTTCAAAGTCCTCTGCAGGATTTTCGAAGGAATAGCCCACCGAGCCGCTACCAGCACAATGAAAGATAAGCGGTGACATTTGTCCGTGAGCTAAGAGGGTGGACAACGAAACATCGACTTCGTGCCATTCAGCAACCCCCCATTGTTTCTGGGTCTCCTTGGTCCAGTCGCCGTGACCAATACCAATGACGTAAATCCCGTGTTCAGCACAAGCATAGCTGACGTATCTTCCGATGAAGCCGTTTGCTCCGGTGACAATAGCAGTCTTCACGATAATTTCCGGATACCCACAAAGCTGTATAAAGCTCCGGGAGTGCGATACAGCTTTCCTAGTCGAGCAAGAACTGCAGGCGTTAGAACCCGCTTTGGAACAATGCGAGTCCGATCGCATATGGCCTGCGAAAGCTCGTCATAGGTGTGTGGGAAAAGATTAATGTCGGACGCCCATGGGTTCAGAATCCGTGTGATGCGAATACCACCATTGCGAATTGCATCGGTGTATTCCGAGAGTTGATATGCATTCTCCCCGCCGTACAGGCGGTGCAAGGGATGTCGATCAAGAAACCTTTGAAGATCTGTAAGCTTGGAAATCACGTGCTCACGACTCGCTAAAAATACTCCTCCCGGCCTTAGCACCCGTCCAATCTCCCGACAGAATGCCTTTAGGTCGTTTGCGTGGTGGAGAACTTGCCGGCCATATACCAGATCGAAGCTCTCGTTAGGGAATGGCAGAGACTCGCCCCAATTTTCAACTACCTGAATGGTTACACCGGCCACCTCCGCGAGGGAGCGAATTGCTCCCGCTCCAACGAGATGACTTGGATCGGGCTCGAGGGCCGTTACGTCCCAACCGTCCTTAGCAAGCGCGTATGATGAAATCCCTCTGCCGGCTCCAACGTCCAGTGCCTTACCCCTTCGACCCGAGAGCACCTTTTGAACTGCTTGCCACTCTGACGATTGGTGGTAACGCTTCGCGGCGGCCTCGATGGGATCATCGAAGTAACAATCCATCGCGAGTCGTTCTGATTCCGGGTTGTTTCGCAATGACGCGACTGCGTCCTCCCAAGAAGTCCTACAATCGTGCATCTGTGGATAGCCTCCGAATAATTTGAGCGGGGTTGCCACCGACAACAGTCCAGGGTTCGACATCCTTTGTGACTACACTACCGGCTGCAACGACGGCACCCGTGCCCACTGTGACGCCCTTAAGGATTATTGCATTGAAGCCAACCCAAACCTTGTCTTGTATGGTCACCTTCGCCATGGAGACATTCGACCAATCCTTTACGCCGCGTCCCCAGTCGATGACATCGTCCCTTCTATTCTCGAAATTAACAGAATGGGAGTTGTGGTCGACGATACTGCAGCCCCAAGAGATAAGAACATCGTGCCCTATCGAGACGCCACAAGCGCAGACGATGAGAGATTTGCCGATAAATGTTCTTGATCCAATACGCACGTCAGTTTCGGGTTGATCGAACAATATCTTGCACTCAACAATGCTTTGTTCGCCAACCCAGACTTTGCAGCCGGGTTGCGCTCTTAGCCCTCGATATCGAATTCGAGACTCCGATCCCAGTTTGACAAACTGGCGAGATCGGGCGCGAAACGGTGCATCGATGAGTTGGTCAGCAATCGTCCGAATTCCCATTCACTACCTCTCTTCTCGGATTTCTAGGCGTTTTTGGTTGAATTTTTTCCGTCCAAGAGCCGCGACTCTTCGAATATCACTAGGTCGCAACGTCTTTATCGTTGATATCAGCGATCGTCGCGTTGACGTTTGGATACTTTCAAAAACAAATTCCGCTTCAGTGCTCTCCACGATGTCTTCCGGCAAGACCCAATCTGACTCGGTCCTGAGGGTTTGCTTAAGCTTTTGATTTGAGCGAGTGTGGGACGCACTGGTATCCATACCCTCATTTAGAACAAGGGTTTGGGGAGGAAATAAGACCAATCCTTCCATCTTAAATATAGTGTAGTACCAGAGAATCGCCCATGAATCAATTTCACCGCGGATTTGCCTTTCAAGCATTGTTCTAAAATCATATTTGCCGTTAAGATTAAAGCGGCGAGAATCGGCGGGATTGGCGAGAAGTTGCTGCCAACCCGTGGCGTTCAGGTCAAAGTGCTTCCAGGCGCGCTGCCATGTTGCCCAGCCCCAGGAAGTAGCAAAGGGAAGTAGAAGCGCTGCCGTATTTTGAGATGCTCGTTCGGTTTCAAATGCATGTCCAGAAACTTGCATTACCCGTGACTCATCCGCGTATCGGCACAGTCCTTCGTTGAGAAATTTCAGAAAATTCGGCGCAAGAACGAGATCGTCTTCTATGACAATCACATTCCCGAAATCGTCACATAACCTTGTGACGCCGGCGATTATCGAACGCGCGAGCCCTTGATTCTTCTCTTGTTCGATGTAAGTCGCATTTTCGCCCAGCATTGAATGAGCAACGCGTCGCGCCTCTCTCACGCCAGCAATATCTGCATCGGTTCTCGGCCCATCGGCAAAGACAAATATCCTGCTTTCGTCAAAGCCTATGCAATGGCTGAGGCTATTAATGGTTCGCTGAAGGTGCGACGCTCTTTTGTATATGAAGAGCGCCACGGGGGCTAGACTCATGCGTTCACGCCTCCTCTTTGAGGTTTATCAAGCACGGCTGAGAAGGCGCCAGCCGATCCGAGATATCGATCGACTCGTGCTACTGGGGCTGAGATAACTAATCGATTCTGTAACGATGATCGACGACTCTTTTGGATTTGTGTTGAAGCTAAGATGAGCGCAACCGAGAGCCAGCCATAGCGCTGGAACAGAATCGGTTGTGTCATACCCAGGGTAAGAAAGGAGGCAAGTGAGCAGAGCAAAGATAGATTGATTCTCCATTCAGCCTCTGATCCGCTGTGCCGAAGTGCCATTATTGCGTAATAGACTGCCGAGCAAATTACCAGAATCATTCCAAGAGCACCTAGAATACCAGCTTCGTACCAAGGGCCTAAAACCATGTTATGTACCTCTGAGCCGGTTTCCGTTGTACCGCTCTCCAAATCCAACCCGACACCGAGAAGCGGATGTTGTTGAATGCGATTCCAGGCGGCCTCGTTGGTTTCGATTCGCGAGCAAGCAGTACAATATTGGCTCGTCGCATCAGTGCTGCCGCGCAATCTTTCCAATGGTGTCACTCCTCCCGAACTTGACTGAAAACTAGTGACCAGGAAGGCGCTTCCGGCTAAGAGAACTATCAATACGACAATCCGAGGACTTACTCTGGTTGCCGTAAGCCAGATTGTGGCTCCTACCGCGACCCCTGCCCAAGAACTAACAGAGCCCGAGAGGATGAGGCCTGCCAACATGGGCAGAATTATGAGTAGGCAGTATGCGACTCTACGACGAAAGCCAACGAGTTCAGAAATGAGCATCATTGACGGAATGAGGGCAATTGCAATTGATCCCCCTAAGTCATTCATTTGTTGTGCGAAGCCTGTCATCCTTCCCCATATGGGAGTAGTCCCGGGAATTACGTCTCCAAACAAGAGTTGTGCAATGCTGGCACCACCAGTTAGGGCCCCAGCAATCGCCCAAGAGAGAATTACGCTCTTAAGATGAGAAACGCGATCAATAAGGAAAATGCCAAGCCAAAACCAAATGATTGTTAGGTAACCAAATCGAACCAAAACTAGCAGCGAAGCTAGAACTTGTGGAGTTTGGAGAGAAGAAAGGAAGGCTCCACAAGCGAAAATCGCTGTTCCGACCGCTAGCGCCTGAGGAGGACGTTGGGACACGGGCAGTCGAAAGGTCAAGACCAGGGCAATTGTAGTTCCAAGAGCTCCCAAAAAGAACCAATCCGAAATCGACATAAGCGGAGTTGGGCGGATTGCTAGAATTGTTACTGTTCCTGCACCAGCGAAATAAAAGAGTCTCGCTATATCGAAAGTTTTGCTAGGCGGCGTCTGATAGGAATCACTCCATCCGACCGAACTCTTTTCTCGCATGCGTCTAAATAGCATCTTCGTCAATGAGAGAATCAAGAAAACCGACACTATAGAAAACCAAAAGAGAAAGGTCACTAGCTGGATTCGCGGCATAGCGAATCCAAAAGTGCAGGCGGCGACTATGACGAAGACCGCTAACACGAGCATCCTTGGTCGGTCGAATTGACGAAGTGTCACCGTTCCTTCGTTTTTCCGGCTGACTGTATGGCGTTGAATTGAGGTAATTGGTCTCGTTGTGACGTCGTTTGCTCTAAATACCAACGCTAGGAGCATTATGAAGCTAACGGCCGCTGACAGAACCAGGCCTAGAGCCAGTCCATTAAGATTCCATCGAGGAACTAATAGAGGCAAAGCTGTCAGCATTACTAGCCATGAAATTCCTTCTGCAACGGTATTCGCCGTCGGATAACCCCGACCACGAAGACCTTCAGCGATAATTCGTCTTGCACTGAATAACACTGAGCCGACCAAAAGAATTTGAGTGGGGCGCACTGCCGAGCGAAAGCCTTCGCCGAATACGAAGGGAACCAGATAATCGCTAAGCATTATCAGGACAAAAGCCACAGCCAGGGTCAGCGTCATTGTCACGAAAAAGAACTGCCACATCAGCCGGCGCGCTCGTTGCTGATTGTGGGATTGTCCAGCGATATACGGATAGGCGACCATTCCAATACTCTGAGCGATGAATCGAGGTAAATTTGTAAAGGCTAGGGAGGATACATAAATTCCAAGAGCGGTTGGTGATAGATATGCGCCGGCGACTACCTGGTCAACCCGAAATGTCTCGATCGGTGATGCAGAGCCGATAAACCCGCGGAGCCCAAATGAAAACATAGTCCTCCTAGAGGGAAGACTCTGAGAACTGTACTGATCGGTTTTAGCAGCAACTTGGTAAAGCGAGATCGCAGTAATCGCAGTTGAAAGTAGATTTGCAAGAACCCATATGGAGGTGAAGTCGGCTAAACCGGAATATCCGGAAAATGCGAGGATCAACGTGCCGAGTGCATATAATAGCGAAGGCAATAGCCTACAAATGTTTAGCGGTCGAAATACTTTCATGCCCTGAATTGCGGAAAGAAGATACTGTTGGATGGCCATTGCCGGAGTCATCAAGAGCGATGCATAGATAGCCCAGTGATGGCTCATGGAATCAAGGGGAAGAAAGTAGAGCATTGCGACTAATTGAAATAACGTCCCGACGCTCACCTGCAAGGCGAGAGGCAGACTTAATGACTTTAGGATCGCCTTCATAGCGCTTGGTTGTCGTGCAATCTCGAAGGTGATCGAACTCTGGATACCAAGAAGGCAAAGCTGGGAAATGATTGTTGGGAGCAACGCTATTAGTGCCAAGTGGCCGCGATCTTCGGGACCAAGCAGTCTCGCCGCAAACACTCCGCTGACCAGCAAAGAAAATTGCCCGCCGAGAGCACTGCCTAGAGAGCCAATCATTGACCCGAAGAGGTGGCTTGATCCTCGCTGTCTGATTGACTCTAGACTTAGCAGCATGTGGGTACCCTATGCTCGTGCTTGTACATAGAGAGTTTCGGCTTTGCGAAATTCACTGTCAGGCGACGGGCATATCCAGCCCGTCCCGTAATCAGAGGATTCCGCATCTCTAAAACCTGCCTCATGCAGTAACAGAGTAAGCGTTTCCACGTCATACATCGTTTGATGTCCGTGGAACAGGTATATCTCCGAGAAGGCAATTGCAGACGTCGGTCTTCCCGGACGAACTGCGTTTATGATGGGATCGCCACCCAGGTACGATTTTATGTATCGCTCAAGATTTGGCACTCCGACCCGAATAACGCCGCCAGCTTTCATTACGCGCCGACACTCTCGCAACAACGAAAGCGCCCCAACCAGATCTATATGTTCAAATAGGTGTTCCGAGACAATCGCCACGACACTTTGAGACGGAAATGGAATTCCGCGCCGTAAGTCCCACTTAAGGTCTAGTTTACGACCGGGCCGTGCAAGGTCTATGTTGACCCAACCGTGTTTATAGTTATCGCCGCAGCCTAAATGTAGCATCAGCGGTGAGGTCCTTTGGGCAAGTCTCTTTGCTCGCTGCCGCTGGATCGGTAGCTCCAGTGTAGTAAGCGCGTTTCTTGCCGCTTCTCGCCATACTGATCGAGTCGTCCCCTTCACATACTCGCCAGCCAGATACTCTTCCAGAAGTGATCGATCTCCCATTTCCCGGCCCTCACTTTTGCGCTACGACGAGATAATGCGTAGCCAGGTTTCGCCAGTTCCGGCGCTCAATAAAATTCTCGCCAGTGAGATACACCTTTCTTATAAGCGGGGAGAAATTAAGGTAGTTACCCCCCGTATAGAAAGGGGTTATTGTCACCGAGGACCATTTAGCAAAGGCGCCTCTTAGGCCATCGAAACTGCAATGATCGTAATGAGCAGGGAATACTGATTCCGGATCTCTACCAAGTAGATGGTGCATGGCCGCAGTCGCTATTTTATGTGGGATTACTCTGTTAGCAACAGAAAAGAACCCCCACGAACCAGAAAGGGCAGCTACGAATACGCCTCTCGGAGAGAGATAGGCTCTCACGTTGTCGACGGCAGCATAGAGCGAACTAACATGCTCGAGTACCTGCCAACTAATGACAATATCGTACTTTTCACGTAGCCTAGGATTACTGATGCACAGATCGCTTATCCAAACTTCATCATATGAGCCCTCTGGAGCAGCCTCAAGTTCGCTCGCTGAAATATCAAGGCCGTCGTAGGTGCACCCCGAAGGCCGTGAAACTGGGTCGAGAGCCGGTCTCCTCCCGGAGCCTACATCGAGAATGCTGATATCCTCTCGAAGTAGCCCCAGTAGCGAATCGTAGAACGTAGGATAAAGTGATCGATTGTACCTTTCTGGAAAATCGCTAGACATCACAGTAATTTTGCCTCGCTGCTTTCACGGACCCCCCCTTGCCTTCCGCGCAAAGACTTCTATCAATTCGCTAGCTGGGGGAGAACGCGGCTGTTTGGAGCTGCACCGCAATACCACGAAACCGTCGCTGAAATTCCAGTCCTGAGCAAAGTAGATGCGCTAAAATCAAACGCGAGCCTCGCACGATACGTATCAAGACGTCGCCGCGGCTGACCATCCGGCTTGCTCGGATCCCAGCGGATTTCGCCTTCATAGCCGGTAAGCTCGACGATCAATTCGACCAGGTCTTTGATGGTGATTTCGCCGCCGGTGCCGAGGTTTACCGGGTCGGCGCCGTTGTAGCGCTCGGTGGCGAGCACGATCCCCTCGGCGGCATCCTCAACGTAGATGAACTCGCGGGAGGCGCTGCCGGTGCCCCACACCTCGATGAAGGGATCGCCGTTGCGCTT
>Ga0164243_10015867_pt1 | contig 10377 bp, 12 predicted proteins | sample OricompcompostOP_FD_108781 | JGI IMG/M metagenome (GOLD analysis project Ga0164243, IMG submission 108781) | Organic Plus compost microbial communities from Emeryville, California, USA - Original compost - Organic plus compost (OP) | ecosystem: Engineered > Solid waste > Mixed feedstock >... | reverse complement strand
GAGCCCGCCCGGGCTCGGGCGGCCGCGCCGACGTCGACGGCGGGCGTCGTGCGGCCCTCCAGCCGCATCTGCGCGTCACTGAGCGCGTGCATGATCGTGGTCAGCTCGGCGATCCCTCGCGGGCGGGAATCCCTGCGTTGCAGGGCCAGGCCCACCTCCAGCGATCGCTGGGCGAGGTCCTCGGCGTTCGCGGGGTCGAGCAGTTCGGCACGCGCGAGGAGAGCACGTCGCAAGGCCTCGGCGCCCGCCGGGGACCCGTCGTTCCGTACGCCACCGGGACCTGAGCGCCGTCCGAGGACCTCGCGGGTCGTGGCGATCTGTGAGACATACGACGCGCAGTCCGGGCAGTCGGCCAGATGAGCGGTCAGCGAACCCCGGAGGTGTTCCGGTGCCAGCCCGAGATCGCCGCCGAATCGCACCATGTCGGAGCATCTGCCATCAGTCACGGAGTCACCTTCTCGGTTCGCCAGGCCGCGCCACGACATCACCGGCCGGAGGCGTTGATCGACAGCCTGCCTCCCTGGCCATCTCGTCGGAGTTTGGTCTATGTAGTCCAATTTCTGCAACCTATCTCATGGTCACATGCGGCATATAGCGGGCCAGGTACGCTTTGACACCGGTCGCAGCCGGACCCTAGTTTGGACCAAAGAGTCCATCAACTCGTCCGTGAGGCGCCCACCACTAGAGACCGTTGGGTCTGGAAGAGAGCACAGGGTGACAATCTCGCGTGGCTTCTTCGGCCATCACGACCCGCGTGCCGCCGATCTGCCGCCCGGCCAGCATCTGACCCACGGATTCCCCGTGCTGACGGCCGGTCCGACGCAGCTGATCCCGACGGAGAGGTGGAGCTTCACCATCACACCGGAGATCGGCGAGCCGAAGCGGTGGAGCTGGGACGAGATGACGGCCCTGCCCTCCGAGGAGATCACCGTCGATATCCACTGCGTGACCCGGTGGACGAAACTCGGGACCCGGTGGCGGGGCGTCGCGCTCGACACCTTCTTCGAGGACGTCGAGACCGACGACGACTACGCGATGGTCCACTCGTACGGCGGCTACACCACGAACCTCCCTCTGGAGGACCTGCTCGGCGGCAGGGCCTGGATCGCGTACGAGTTCGAGGGAGAGCCGCTTCACGCCGAGCACGGCGGTCCGGCCAGGCTCCTGGTGCCGCATCTCTACTTCTGGAAGTCCGCGAAGTGGGTGAAGGGCATCACCATGCAGCGCTCCGACGAGCCGGGCTTCTGGGAGAGCTTCGGCTATCACACGTACGGCGACCCATGGCGCGAGCAGCGGTACGCCGATGACTGACACGAACACGGCCTTGGGCTCCGTGGCTCTGGCAGGGAATCGCTGGCGCAAGGCAACGCTCGTCGGTGTGCACTCGCAGTCGTGGCATTCCCGGACACTCGATCTCCACGTGCCCGGCTGGACCGGACATCTGCCCGGCCAGCACGTGGATATCCGTCTCACAGCGGCGGACGGCTACTCGGCCCAGCGGAGCTACTCACTGGCCGAGCCCGCCACGCCCGACCGCGTCGCGATCACCGTCGACCTCCTGCCCCATGGCGAGGTCTCGCCCTACCTGGTGGAGACCATGGAGATCGGCGACGAGCTCGACGTACGCGGGCCCATCGGCGGATGGTTCGTCTGGGAGCCGGGCGACCCGTCCATCGGGGACGGCCCGGTGCTCCTGATCGCCGGTGGATCAGGAGTGGTGCCGCTGGTCACCATGGTGCGAGCCCGGAAGCGAGCGGGGGACCCGACGCGGACCATGCTCGTGTATTCGCTTCGCGGCCCGCGCGACCTCATGTACGGGCCCGAGCTGGAAGAGATGTCGGCCGATCCGTCCGCGCCGGGGTTCGCGGACGTGCGCCTCGTCTACACGCGCAGGGTCCCCGACGGGCACCTCCGTGCCGCCGGACACCTCACGGTCGAGGACATCCGGCCTCCGTCCGCGTGGCCGGAGCCTCTGGCGGCCCGGGTCTACGTGTGCGGCCCCTCCGGCTTCGTCGACCACGCCACACGGCTGCTCCGCACGACGGGATACCCCGAAGATCGCATACGTACGGAACGATTCGGAGCAACGGGAGCTACTCGATGACCTCGGACTTCTCGACCCCGGCCGCACCCGGCGGCGGCACCGGCCCGGTCCTGGACGGCAACGCCGCCGCCGGCGAGTTCGCCGGGATCATCGCGGGCGACCCGACCATCGCCACCGTCCGTTGCGCCGGCTGCGGCGCCGCGCAGGCGTTCGGGCAGTTGCATGCCTACATGGGCGGGCCTGGAACCGTGCTGCGCTGCCGCGAGTGCGAGGCGATGGTCGCCCGGGTGGCCCGGACACCTCGGGGCACGTGGCTCGACCTCTCGGGCTCCAGCTCGTGGTCGTTCTCGCCCGCCCCTGGCCTCGCCTGACCGCGACCATCGGCCGGCCAAAGGATCGATGAAGGGAAACGGACATGCGGGCAGTGGTGGGGGAGACCGTGGTGGCCGAGGCCGCGGACGACGCGGTGGTCAGGATAGAGGGGAACGTCTACTTCCCGCCGGACTCGGTCGTGGCCGGCACGCTCCGCGACAGCCCGACGCCCTACACCTGTCCCTGGAAGGGGAAGGCGCAGTATCACGACGTCCTGGCCGGAGAGACGGTGCTCAGCGACGGCGCGTGGTCCTACCCCGGCATCAAGGAGTCGGCGGCGGCCCGCGTCGGCCGCGACTTCAGCGGCTATGTCGCCTTCGACAGGCGGCAGGTTCGGATCGAGAGCTGACAACCGCCCACAGGCACCGACTGGAGACGAACGAGGCGAGAGGACGGCATGAATCGATCACCGGCCGCCGTTGAGGTGCGCAAGGACGAGACCACCCGCCTGTACGAGGCACTGATCGACGGGCAGGTCGTCGGCAGTCTCGCGTACGAGACGACCGGTGGGCGGATCTCGCTCACGCACTCCTACGTGGACCCGGACCAACGGCATCGAGGCGTCGCCTCGGCCCTGGCGCGCTACGCGCTCGAAGATCTGAGCCGGAGTCGGTCCAGGGCCGGCGTCTACTGCGGGTTCGTCGCCGACTACGTCGAAGACCATCCCGAATGGAAGGACGCCGTCGACATCAACCGCTCGGCCTTCATCGCCACTCGCACCGCGCGGGACTCGAACCGCGACCGGTGAGCGATGGACTCGTCAGATCCGCGGGGCCGATCTGTGCGGAAGACAACAAGGCAGGTGGACGTGGACCCGCAGGTCACCGCCGAGCCCGCACGCCTCGCCATATGACCCGGCCCTGCCTGCGTCGTCGTACGACCACGGGGAAGCGAGGGCGCGTGTGACGGGGTGGCTCGCTCGGCTGCCGGCTTACGCGGGTTCCGGGCAGGGCGTGCTCCCGGCCTGCGACTTCGGCTCGCGGCCGGGACCGTACGGCGACGAGCTCAGTCTTTCGACAGGCTCTCGATGTGCGCGAGTGCCATGTCGAGTGCCGTCGCCATCGGGGTGACATCGCGCGCGGTCTGGGCCAGCATGTACCCGCCCTGGAGGGCGGCCATGAGCCCGGTCGCGAGCTGGTCCGCCGACGCCTCGGGCGCGAGCCCACCACCGTCTTGAAGTCGTCGCAACACGCCGGCCAGCAGTCCCTGCCATTCGTTGAACAGCCGAGACAGGGCTTCGCGTGCGACCGCGTCGTGATCGGAGACCTCGGAGGCCAGCGAGCCGAGCGCACAGCCGTAGGCGCCATGCCGAAGGGCGTTGTTCTGGACCAACGCGTCCCGCCAGCGTCGCAGGCCCCGGATCGTCGAGACATGGCCGAGTGCCTCGCGCTCGCGCTCGATGACGCGTTCTCCCACGTGGTCGATGACGGCCCGCACGAGCGCGTCCTTGCCGTCGAAGTGGTGATACAACTGCGACTTGCTGACTCCGCTCGCCGCCAGCACGTCATCAAGCGTGGTAGCCCTGACTCCCTTTACGTACATCAGGTCGCTCGCGGCGGTGACGATCCTTGTCCGCGTCTTTGCACCGCGCGCCGTCAGGCGTCTGCCATTGTGCGAGTCAGCGGTCGTCATCACGGGCTCATGGTACCGATCGGACTACTCATTACCGTCCTTGCTGGGCCGTTGTCCTCGGTTGCCACAAAAGGTGCGAGCGCGAGGTCGAGCGCGGCGTTGAGCGGCCAAGGGTCTTTCGCGATCTGGCTCAGCGTGCTGCCCCCATGCAGCGCCGCGAGAATGAGCACCGCGGTTTTCCGGGGATCGGCATCGGCCTTTCGCGTCTGGCCCGAGGAGCAGTGTGTGTCGCCCGTCGAGCCGGACCGCAGCAATCGGTCCAGCGTCTCGGTGATGAGCTCGCGCCACCGATCGAGGAAGTCGGCTCGCTCAGCGCCGTCACCTGCTTGTCTCAGCGCGAGCGCGTACGGCGACCTGGGCGTCATGAGCTCCTCGACGACCCGGCGGCGCCAACCGGCCAGCTTCGCCCCGTTTGTGACTGCGGCCAGACACACGCTCTCGCTGGCCAGGACCTCCGCGAAGTGGGTCCTCATCAATCCCTCCCGGCTCACACGCTCCGCCCTTTATGGGACTATCCAGTCCATTTTCTCATGGTGGACAAATGGAAATAGGTCGCAACCCGCACAATAAGTGAACTGCTCAGTCCAATATCGGATGGGCCACCCCGAGATCGGCGCAACCACGGCGCGCCGATGATCGAACCGGTGGCAGTGACCTCGTACGCCAACGCTGCTCCTCCACGCGGGGACGGGCACGCCCGGCGGCGCGCACAGTGGTCGACAACGCCACGCCGCACTGGACTGAATAGTCCATTCGCGGCACCGCGAGCGGACGTAGGAGATGCGGACGTAAGAGACGCGGACTCCCCGGCACTAACCAGGAGAGAGCCAGGAGCCATGACCTGGCCGGCCGAGGCCCCGCCGCCGACGCCGATCGCCGATCGTCACCACCAGGGAGTCACAGATGGACCCGACCCGGGCACTCGAGTTGATCGAGCGTGAACGTGCACGCGTCAAGGAACTGCTCACATACTCGGCCGCGGTGCGGGCGGCCGACCTGGAGGCGGCCGCCGACGCGAGGATCTCGGTCTTCGACTCGGCGAGCCCGCTCGCTCAAGAGCTGCTTGACGATGCCGTGGCCGAGCAGCTCAGCGCACGGTTGGCCGCGCTCGACCGGGCCCGCGAGCGCCTGCGGGCCGGCACGTACGGAGTCTCGTTGCGCAGCGGCCGGCCCATTCCGGACGAGCGGCTCGAAGCCGACCCCGCGGCGGAGCTTCTCGTCGACGAGGCCGAGTAGGACCCGGCACCGCGTACATTGCACAGAAGCGACAACTCGCCCTCGCCGCCACCGTGTTCACCGTCATCGCCGCACGCGACCCGCATCCCGACATGAGCGGGAACGGCCGGCGTGGGAGTAATCATGACGAACCCCACCGTCACCCAGACCTCACTCGCCCCTGAGCGGGGTGCCACCGGCGCTCGCCGGCGCCCGTCGATCGCCGCGCGGATCGGCGCGATGGGCCAGAACCGGATCGGCGCCCTGATCCTCCTCGTCGCGACGCTCGCGGCGATCGTCTGGGCCAACGTGTCCCTGCCGTCGTACGAGACGTTCTGGGCGACCGATCTGATGGTCGGCGTCGGTGACCGGCATCTGGACTTCACGCTTCACGCGCTGGTGAACGACGCGCTGATGGCGATCTTCTTCTTCACCGTCGGGCTCGAAGTGCGCCGGGAGTTCGCGATCGGCGAGCTGACGAGCTGGTCCCGTGCCCTCGTGCCCGTCGCCGCCTCCGTCGCGGGCCTGGTGGTGCCCGCGCTCCTTTTCGTCCTCATCGCGCAGGGCTCCGGAAACGAGCACGCGTGGGGAGTCGTGATCTCGACCGACACGGCCTTCCTCGTAGGCGCCCTGGCCCTGGTCGGCCCTCGCGTCCCCGGACGCCTGCGTGTCTTCCTCCTGGCGCTCGCGGTCGTCGACGACATCGGGGCGCTCAGCATCATCGCGCTGGTCTACACCGAGAGGTTCACCCCGCTGCCGCTCCTCGTCGCCGCCGCCGGGCTCGCCGGGGTGTACGTCACGCGCTATCTCCCCAGCGGCCGCGGGCCGGTGTACGTATCCCTCGCGATCGTGGTGTGGCTGGCCTTCCTCGCCTCGGGTGTGCACCCGACCCTCGCGGGCGTCGCGATCGCGCTGCTGGTGCCCGTGTATCGCCCCAACCGCACCGACGTCGAACACGCACTGGAGCTCGCGCGCACCTTCCGCCAGTCGCCCAGCACCGAGTATGCCCGCGCCGCCGCGAACAGCCTCCGCGAATCCATCTCGATCAACGAGCGGCTCCAGGCGGCCTACGCCCCGTACGTCGCGTACGTCATCCTTCCGCTGTTCGCCCTCGCCAACGCGGGCGTCGTACTGAGCTCCGAGCTCCTGGCCGGCGCCGCCCGCTCCGCCCTGACGTGGGGCATCGTCGTGGGTCTCGTCGCCGGCAAGCTTTTCGGTGTCTTCGGATCGAGCGCGCTCCTGCGGCGCCTGAAGCTCGGCGAGCTCGGGGCGGGGCTCACCCTGGATCGCGTCCTCGGCGGCGCCGTCCTGTGCGGGATCGGGTTCACCATCTCGCTGTTCATCGTGGACCTCGCGATCGACGACGAGCTCGCGCGCAACGAGGCACGGGTGGGCGTGCTCGCGGCATCCGTCATCGCCTTCGTGCTCGCGACGATCACTTTCCGGATCTCGGATGCCGCGCGCCCCGACGACGACTCGGGTCAGACGCTCGCGCGCCCGGTCGACCCGGAGCGCGACCACGTGCTCGGCGACCCGCACGCTCCCTTCACGATCGTCGAGTACGGCGACTTCCAGTGCGGCTTCTGCCTCAAGGCGACCGGCTCGATCCTGGAGGTGCGCGACGTGCTCGGAGACCGGCTCCGCTATGTGTGGCGGCACGCCCCGCTCGTGCAGATCCACCCGAACGCCCTCGCGGCGGCGGAGGCGGCCGAGGCCGCGGCGGCGCAGGGCAGATTCTTCGACTTCGCGCGCACGATCCTGGACGACCAGGACAACCAGCGGCCGTCCGACATCATCCGGATCGCCCGCGACCTGGGCCTGGACCTGGAGCGGTTCGAGAAGGACCTCATCTCGGCCGAGGTCACCGGCCGGGTGCGCGACGACATGCTCGACGCCGAGGCCATGAACATCACCGCCGTCCCCACGCTCTTCATCAACGGCCGCCGGCACGTCGGCCCGTACGACGCCCGATCGCTGCTTCGAGCGCTGACGACCACGACCGACGCCCCGGTCGCCGAGTGACGGATGCCGTAGTCGCCCGACGATCAACGGCGCCTCCGCCGACGACGACACGAGGGCCCGATCGCGCTGCCGCCGAGTCGGCACACGCGAGTTCTGGTGGCGCAGACCACCAGGCCGCGGGCCTCGCGACGTGGTCGGGTGCCGGCCTCGTTGTTCCGCGGGCCTCAGGACCTCGCGACCTCAGGACCCCAGGACCCCAGGACCTCGCGACCTCAGAACCTCAGGACCCCAGGGCCTCAGGGCCTCAGGCGCCTCGGGCAAGGTAGCCGCCCGCCACCAGCGCCGCGCGGAGCTTCTTCCGGGCGTCGAAGAGCACCTTGTAGAGCGCGTTGTGGGTCGAGCCCAGCTCGTCGGCCAGGACATCCATCGGCATGCCGTTGAGGACCGTCGAGAGGAACACGATGCGCTGACGCTCCGACAGATGCTCTTCGACCGCGGTCGAGACCGCCGCCGCGAACTCCCGGACCTGCGCCTCGTCGTCGGGGCCCACGTCGGCCCTCGATTCGATCCTGGACCAGTCCTCCTGATCGTAGGAGACCTCGTGGCGACGCCAGAAGTGCCGGTTCATCTTGGCGGCGACGTTGAAGAGCACGAACTTGCCCGCCCACGTGGTGAACCGCGCCTCACCTCGGAACGTGTCCAGCCGCTCGGTGACCGCCATCAACGCGTCAGCGGCGGCCTGGCGAGCGATGTCCTCAAGCTCCGGGCCGTACAGCCCCAGGCTCGGCGCACGGCGACGGGCCTCGGAACGCGCGATGCGAAGCAGCAAGGGATACAGCTCCCTGCATGCCGCCTCCCTGGCGGGACCGGCCGTGGCGAGATCACGCACCCATCGGCGGTTGTCGCGATCGGTCTCCGGGTCGCTCACTGCCTCCTCTTTCGAGCATCACGACTTTCGAGCATGGCAACGCCACGCACGCGGCGGCCGGGTCACTGCCCGACTGTTTTGTCCATATGGCAGAGCCGGCCGCGATCACGCGGCGTGCACGCCGGATGGCAGGCCGGCCCGGCCACCACTCCCGTACGAGTCGGGAAATGTCGCTGTCGTCAAGAACTCACGGACGTACGCGGATGATCGTCTTCCCCTTGAGCCGCTCGGTCGGATTGAGAGCGGCGACGGCGTCGTCGAGGGGGGCGATGGTGCCGATGTTGGTCCGCAGCCGTCCATCCCGCACCCGCTGGACGATCGCATCCAGCTGGGCGCGATCGGCCTCGACCACGAAGTCGATCGCCAGACCGTCTGCGGGCCGCGCCTCGACCGGGCCGACGACGGACACCAGCGTTCCCCCGGGCCTGATCAGGGCGGCGGACTGCCGTTGCACGTCCCCGCCGATGACGTCGAAGACCAGATCGACGCCACCGACGTCGCTCAGCGCATCGTTCTGCAGGTCGAGGAACTCATGCGCGCCGAAGTCGAGCGCCTTCTGGCGGTCGGCGGCGCGCCCGGTGCCGATGACGTACGCCCCGGCCTCCCGCGCGAGCTGGGTCACCATCGTCCCGACCGCCCCGGCCGCACCATGGGCCAGGACGGTCTGCCCGGCCTGAAGACGGCCGTGCTGGAACAGCCCCTGCCACGCGGTCAGCCCGGAGATCGGCAGGGACGCGCCCGCGGTGAAGTCGACATCGCCGGGCAGCGGCGCGAGATTGCGCGCCTCGATCGCCACGTACTCGGCGAGGGTGCCGTCGCGGTGCCAGTCGGCCAGGCCGAACACCCGCTGCCCGACCGACAGCCCGGTCGTGCCGTAGCCGAGGGCGCTGACCACTCCGGCCAGCTCGTGGCCGGGGATCGACGGCGTCCGGTCCCGTCCGGTGCGGTCGGTCCAGGTCGACGGCCATTCCATCTCGGTCGGGACGAAGCCGGAGGCGTGAATCCGGACGACGACGTCGTTGATCGCCGCGGACGGCTCAGGCCGCTCCGCGAGCGTCATCCCGGCCGTTCCAGCGGCCTGGTCGGTCACCACGATGGCTTTCATCGGGACTGTCCCCTTCTGTGTTGTGAGTGTCGGCGGTTCAGACGAAGGTGAACAGCCGGTCGGCGTCGAACCGCGAGATCGGGTTGCTGTACACCTTGCGCGGGTCGGGGTAGCCGAGCGCCAGCAGCACCGTCGTGCTGTGCCCGGTCTCGCGGACCTTGAACGCCTTGTCGACGCTGGCCGGGTCGAACCCTTCCAGCGGTGTGGCCTCGACGCCCAGCTCGGCGGCCGCCATCATGGTCAGGCCCACCGCCATGTAGGTCTGCTTCTCCATCCAGTGGTTCAGGTCCTTGTAGCCGTAGCTGCGCAGGTTGAGGAAGTCACGGGTCATCGATTCCCACAGCTCCTGCTTGGCGGGGTCGGGAAAGCGGCCGTCGGCCCGCTCCTTGGCGAACACCGCCTCAAGGTGGCTGTCAGACACATCCGCCCTGGTGGTGAGGATGATCGTGTGCGACGCGTTCAGGATCTTCTCGCTGTTGTCCATGAACCGTTCGCCCAGGTTGCTCGCGAGCCGCTGTTTCCCTTCCGGCGTGGCGACGACGTAGAAGTGGTTGGGCTGCACGTTCACCGACGAGGGCGTGGAGCGCAGGAACCGCAGCAACCGCTGAAGGGTCTCCTCCGGAATGGTCCTGCCGGGGTCGAAATACCTGGTCAGGTGCTTGCCCATGAGCCTGTCGAGATCCATGTCGATCTGCCTTCTTCCTACGCGGAGTGAGTGAAGAGCGGCGGACCGGCCGGCCGCGCGCATCGATGGGCGCGTCGCTCACGGACGAGCGCCACTGATCGTCTTCGGCGAGAGTTACAGATAGCTGTCGAGAATCAGCCGGACACCAGCATAGTGGACCCAATAGTCCAAGTTATCCGATGCCACGACCGCCTTGAAGGCATGATGCCAGCGTGGTTCACCAGCAAGAGGCCCCAGTACATGGACTATATAGTCCACTTTGCCGAGATGCGACCCGCCGTCGCCAACCTCGCTCCGGGCGGATGCGGCAAGGCTTCCGGCCCGGGACGTCGGCGATCCAGGGCGGAGACGTTCGTCGGACATCTGCCGCGCCTGGCGTGGTCGCCGCCCGTACCGCTGGAAGCCGTCGGCGTCACCGGACGTGGGGGCTCACT
>Ga0164243_10015866_pt1 | contig 10377 bp, 7 predicted proteins | sample OricompcompostOP_FD_108781 | JGI IMG/M metagenome (GOLD analysis project Ga0164243, IMG submission 108781) | Organic Plus compost microbial communities from Emeryville, California, USA - Original compost - Organic plus compost (OP) | ecosystem: Engineered > Solid waste > Mixed feedstock >... | reverse complement strand
TGCCGTCGGAGGGCGCGCGCCAGTCGCCGCGCGGCGAAAGCGAGCCGCCCGCCACCACCTTGGGGCCGTTGGGCATGGCCGAGCGCTTGAACTGGCTGAAGCCGAAGAAGCGGCGCAGGAAGACTTCGAGCCAGCTGCGGATCTGCGGCAGATCATAGGCACGGCGGCGGTCGTCCGGGAAATTCGGCGGCCAGGCGCCCGCCCCGGCATCGCGCCAGGCGCGCTCCGCCAGGAAGGCGATCTTGGACGGCCGAAAGCCGTGGCGCAGCGTGTAGAACAGATTGAAATCCTGCAGCTCGTACGGGCCGACGCTGGCTTCCGTACTCTGCGGCGTCTTGCCAGCCTCGACGGGCACGAGCTCGGGCGAGATCTCGGTGCCGAGAATGTCGTCCAGCACCGCGCCGACATCCGCCGAGAACTGCTCGGTGTGCGCCACCCAGCGGATCAGGTGCTGGATGAGGGTCTTGGGCACGCCGGCATTGACGTTGTAATGCGCCATCTGGTCGCCGACGCCATAGGTGCACCAGCCGAGCGCCAGTTCGGAGAGGTCGCCGGTGCCGATCACGATGCCGCCGCGCTGGTTGGCGAGGCGGAAGAGGTAATCGGTGCGCAGGCCCGCCTGCACGTTCTCGAAGGTCACGTCGTAGACCGGCTCGCCGCGGCTGAAGGGGTGGCCGAGATCGGCCAGCATCTGCTTGGCCGCCGGGCGGATGTCGAGCTCGCTGGCATCGACGTTGAGCGCCTTCATCAGGCGCATCGCGCTGGCCTTGGTTTCGCTGGATGTGGCGAAGCCCGGCATGGTGAAGGCCAGGATGTTCTCGCGCGGCAGGCCGAGCAAGTCGAACGCCCGCGCGCAGACGATCAGCGCCTGGGTGGAATCGAGCCCGCCGGAGACGCCGATGACGACGTGCTGTGTCCGGATGGCGCGCAGGCGCTGGACGAGGCCAGAGACCTGGATGTTGTAGGCCTCATAGCAATCCTGCGCGAGCCGCGCCGGGTCCGCCGGCACGAAGGGGAAGCGCTCGACGCGCCGCTCGAAGCCGATATCGGCGGTGGGCGGGTCGAGATGGAAGGCGATGCTGCGGAAACGCGCCAGCGCGTCCTGCGCGCGGGCATTATCGTCGAACGTGCCCTGCCGCAGCCGCTCCTGGCGCAGCAGGTCGAGGTCGATGTCGGCGAAGACGGCCTGGCTGCCCTTAGGGAAGCGCCCGCTCTGGGCAAGCGTGGCGCCGTTCTCGAAGATCGAGGTCTGGCCGTCCCAGGCGAGGTCGGTGGTCGATTCCCCGGCGCCCGCCGCGGAATAGATGTAGGCCGCGAGGCATCGCGCCGATTGCGCGGCGCAGAGCAGGCGGCGCGTGTCGGCCTTGCCGATGGTGATGTTGGACGCCGAGAGATTGGCCAGCACCGTGGCGCCGGCAAGCGCCGCGTCATTGCTCGGCGGCGCGGGCACCCACAGGTCCTCGCAGATCTCGGCATGGACGGTGAAGCCGCGCACGTCCTCGGCGGTGAAGATCAGGTCGGGCCCGAACGGCGCCTCGTGCGCGCCGATGCGGACGCTCTCCCCGAACAGCCCCTCGCCGGAGGCGAACTGCCGGTGCTCGTAAAATTCGCGGTAGTTCGGCAGATAGCTCTTCGGCACCACGCCGAGCAGGCGGCCGCGGTGGATCGCCAGCGCGGCGTTGTAGAGCCGCTGGCCGAAGCGCACCGGCGCGCCGACCAGGATCAGCGGCAGGAGATCGCGGCTCTCCTCGACGAGTGTGTTGACCGCCGCCTCGACGCCGTCGAGCAGCGCGTCCTGCATCAGGAGGTCGTCGATGGCGTAGCCCGACAGCGCCAGTTCCGGAAACACGGCCAAGGCCGCGCCGTGCTTGTGGCACTGGCGGGCGAGCGCGAGCACTTCGGCCGCGTTGGCGGCCGGATCGGCAATGGCGACCCTGGAGGTGCACGCCGCCGCGCGGATGAAGCCGTGGGTGTAGATGGAGCGGAAACTCATGACGCCTTTCGACAAACCTGCCCTTTTCGGGAACGACAATGCGCGAGATAGATAGGCTCTGCCAAGCCGCAGTGGAATGGTCAGGGCGGCAGCAGTTCTCCAAGCAGCGCACGGACATAGGCGGGAACCGTGGCCGGATCGGCGTCGCTCTGCCGGTGCAGCAGCAGCACGCCGTCGAGCTCGGGCTCGTCCTCGCGCAGCAGATGAGCCCGCGTCAGGTCGGCCAGTTCGCGGGCTGACAGGTCGGTGTCGATGCGCCGCGCGCAGGAGACAATGGCGCCGTCACGGATGACCCAGCGCTGCCCGGACGGGTGTAGCTGGCCGGGACGCAGCCCGGTCTCCTCCTCCAGCTCGCGCAGGATCGAGCCCTCGATGTCGAGCCGGCCGCCCTGCACGTCGTCCAGATCGGGCGTGCCGGCCGGGAAATAGCTGCGTCCGGCGTTCGAGGTGTGGGCGCCCATGCGGCCGAGCAGCACCGCCCCGTCGGACGACACCACCACCGCAGACCCGAACACATTCCAGGCCCCGGCCTCGGGGAAGGAGCGGTCACGCCAGAGAAGCAGCGCCGAGAACGGCACCACCACGTGCCGGCTCCGCAGCACGCCGTGCTCGATGTCGAGCGCGCGGGCGACGAGGACGCGCCCGTCGAACAGGCTCGGCTGCTGCGCAGCCCGCTCCTGCCAGTGCCGGGCGATCTCGTCGGCGTTCTGCTGCGCCCACGGCCACGGCTCGTCGACGACGCGGGCGTCGAAGGCGCGGACGGCGTGCACCTGCGGCGCGGCGCCGGAGGGGTTGAGGATGCTCACGTGGGAAAACCCCTATTTCGGCCGCGGCTCGGTGAGATCGCGTCCCGCCTCGGCCATGCGCCCTGCCTGCTTCGCACGGACGGCTTCGGCCAGGGTGCGCGCGGCGTTGCGCACCTCCTCCTGCACGGCAGTGTCAGCGTCGAGGTCGTCATGGCTCGTGGCATAGGGCCGGTAATAGCCGATATTGCGGTTGAGTTCGCCGGTCTCGCCGGCGGATTGCAGGTGCATGGAGCCAAGCCAGTCGACCAGCATGCGCCGCAGCCCCTCGGCGCCCTCGGTGTCGCCGTGCGCCACCACGGCGAACAGGCGGCCGGCCAGATGGCGGGGATAGGGCCAGCCGGCCATTTCCAGCTCCTTGGCCTCCTTCGCGTGCTTGCCGTGGGTCGCGGTCGGATCGGGATTGCCGCCATCGGCGCAGACCAGGCGGTCGATCATCAGCTTCAGCACGGAGGGCGCCTGGTACCAGTGCACGGGGGTGACGATCATCACGCCATGCGCGCGGGTCCAGAGCGGATAGATGTCGTTCATCCAGTCCTGCACCTGGCCCAGCGAATAGTTCGGGTAGCAGGAGCACGGCCAGTGGCACAGCGCCGCCGCGGTCGAGAAGCACGCCTTGCAGGGGTGGATGTGGCGTCCGTATTCGGAGGTCAGGCGGCTCAAGTCCAGAAACTCGACCTCGCAGCCGCCGGCGCGAAGCTCCTCCTCGGCGAGCTTCGCCAGCCGGAAGCTTTTCGACAGCTCGCCCGGGCAGGTGTGCTCGCTGCGCGAGGAGCCGTTGACCAGCAGCACGTGGCGCGGGCCCGCCGGATCGTCGTGCAGCGCCTGCGCCGCGATGACGCGCTCGCGGGCCGCCAGCCAGTCGATGGAAAGTTCGTAGTCGGGATCGGCGAAGCCCGGACCGGCCTTGCGGGTGCGCGGGCTCTTGCGGGAGTTCTCATAGGCGTCCCATGCCGCATCGGCCACGCGGTCGAGATCGGCGCGCAGCGGGTCGAAGGCGGGGTCGGAGAACTGGTCGAGGAAGCGGGTGCGGAAATCCCCCCTCCCCATCCGCGGGGACGGCGACCCTTTCCGCGGCGTCAGGTCGACCATGCCTTCTCCCGGCTCGATGGCGGCGAAGCCCGCCTCCTGCTGACAACCGGCCACGGGGAGCGCGGGTTCCTCTGCCGTGCAAGGCAGGTTTGCGTTTTGCGGCGGGCCTGAAGCCTTCCGCGGCGGCGCAGACGGCCTATATCGGGGCGACCCGTTCCGTTCTCCTGCCGGTCCTTCTGCGTGAAACAACCTGACTCGCCTGCTCTGGCGGAAGTGTCGGAATCGTCCGACGCCCTGCTGCCATCCTCGACGCCCGCGCTCACCCTTGCCTGCGCGGTCGCCTGCGGGATCATCGTCGCCAATCTCTATTTCGCCCAGCCGCTGCTCGACCTGATCGGCCCCGACCTGAAGATCGGCGACGCGGTCGGCGGCTTCATCGTCACGCTGACGCAGTTCGGCTACGGCATCGGCCTGCTGCTCGTCGTGCCGCTGGCGGACCGGCTGGAGAACCGCCGCCTCATCCTGACCATGCTCGCCGGCACGGTGCTGGCGCTCGCCGCGGTGACCCTGGCGCCGAACGAGGGTCTGTTCCTCGCTTCCACCCTCGCGCTCGGCATCGCCGCCGCCGGGGCGCAGATCATCCTGCCCTTCGCCGCCTCGCTGGCGCCCGAGCACGAACGCGGCAAGATGATCGGCAACATCATGGCCGGGCTTCTCACCGGCATCATGCTGGCGCGGCCGGCGGCCAGCCTGATCGCCAGCGAATTCGGCTGGCGCGCGGTGTTCGGCTCGTCCGCCGTGCTCGTCCTGCTGCTGACCTTGTGCATGGCGCGCATCCTGCCCGAGCGGCGGCCCCACAGCCGCGAGAGCTATGGCGCCATCCTCGCCTCGATGGGCCTCCTGATGGCGACCATGCGCCCGCTGCAGCGCCGCGCGCTCTACCAGGGCGTGGTGTTCATCGTCTTCAACATCTTCTGGACGGCGGCGCCCCTGATGCTGGCGCGCGATTTCGGGCTGATGCAGAAGGGCATCGCCCTGTTCGCCCTGGCCGGAGCCGGCGGCGCGCTGGCGGCCCCGCTCGCCGGACGTCTCGGCGACGCCGGCTATGTCCGCGCCGGCACGGGAGCGGCGCTCGCCACGGCGTGCATCGCGTTCCTCGTCTCCGGCTACGCCGTCGAGGCGCATCTCCTGCTGGGGCTCGTCCTGCTGGCGGTGCTGATCGACGCTTCGGCGCAGGTCAACCAGGTGCTCAGCCAGCGCGTCATCTTCGGCATCGCCGGGCAGGCGCGGGCGCGGGTCAACGCCGTGTTCATGACAACCATGTTCCTGCTCGGCGGCACCGGCCCGGCCATCGCCACGCTGACCTATCATGCCGGCGGCTGGTCGCTCGCCGCGATGACCGCCGCGGGCCTGATGCTCTTCGTCTTCGCCGTCTTCCTGACCGAGCGGCGCTGGACCTGAGGCAAAAAAGAACCGTGCCCGCCTGGGAGAACGGCGGGCGCGATCTGCGGTCCTGGCCGGATCAGTTGGCGTAGATCTGGTCGAAGGTGCCGCCGTCGGCGAAATGGTCCTTCTGCGCCTTGGTCCAGCCGCCGAATTCCCCGCCCACCGTGACGAGGTTCAGCTTCGGGAATTCGCTGGCGTATTTCGCGGCCACCTGCGGATCGCGCGGGCGGTAGAAGTTCCTGGCCGCGATCTCCTGGCCCTCCGGCGAGTAGAGATAGTTCAGATAGGCCTCGGCCAGCCTCCGGGTGCCGTGCTCGTCAACCACCTTGTCGACCAGCGCCACGGTCGGCTCGGCGAGGATGGAGAGGCTCGGCGCCACGATCTCGAACTTGTCCGGCCCGAGCGCCTTCAGCGCCAGATGCGCCTCGTTCTCCCAGGCCAGCAGCACATCGCCGACGCCACGCTCGGTGAAGGTCAGGGTGGCGCCACGCGCGCCGGTGTCGAGCACGGGCACGTGCTGAAACAGCTCCTTCACGAACTCCCTGGCCTTGCCCTCGCTGTGCCAGCGGTGGCGGGCATAGGCCCAGGCGGCGAGGTAGTTCCAGCGCGCGCCGCCGGAGGTCTTGGGATTGGGCGTGATGACCTGGACCCCGGGCTTCACCAGATCGTCCCAGTCCCTGATGCCCTTCGGATTGCCCTTCCGGACGAGGAAGACGATGGTCGAGGTGTAGGGGGCCGAATTGTCGGGCAGGCGCGCCTGCCAATCCCTGGCGATCAAGCCCTTGCTGGCGATGAGATCGACGTCATAGGCCAGTGCGAGCGTCACCACGTCGGCCGCATTGCCCTCCGCCACCGAGCGCGCCTGCTTGCCCGAGCCGCCATGCGACTGGCGGATGGTGAGGGTTTCGCCGGTATCCGTCTTCCACTTCGCGGCGAAGGCCTTGTTGAAGGCTTCGTAGAGCTCGCGCGTCGGGTCGTAGGAGACGTTGAGCAGCGTCTGCCCGGCCGCGAGGGCAGGGCTTGCGGCGAGCACGACCGCAGCCGCGAGAACCAGTTTCCGAAACATCTGAAGCCCCATATTTCACATTAATAAACGTCTATATATCAATAATGCGGGCACCATATGTCTATTGTCAATGTCGACAATTAGTCTGGACTTAGGCTACTTAAATACATTGATATGCTGTATTTTATTCCTGCAAGAGAGGTTTGCACGACGGTGGGATGACAAAGCCGCGCCGCGGCACCATCTTGCCGGCATATCTCGGAGCAGATGCGTGCACGTTTCTTTTTCCGGCGGGGCATCATGAGCCCTGCCGCCGACGGCTTGCCGACACCCCGCCGTTACTGGGCCATTCTCGCCATCGCGCTGGGCATCACCATGTCGGTGCTGGACAGCTCGATCGCGAACGTCGCCCTGCCGACCATTGCGCGCGACCTCGACGCCAGCCCCGCCGCCTCGATCTGGATCGTCAACGCCTACCAGGTGGCGCTCGTCATCTCGCTGCTGCCGCTGGCCGCCCTGGGCGACCTCGTCGGCTATCGCCGTGTCTCGCAGGTCGGCCTGGCGCTGTTCACCCTGGCCTCACTGGCCTGCGCGCTCTCGGATTCGCTGTGGACCCTGAGCCTGTCGCGGGTGCTGCAGGGCTTCGGCGCGGCGGGCATCATGAGCGTCAACGGCGCCATCGTCCGCTTCACCTATCCGCACCGCATGCTCGGCCGCGCGGTGGGCATCAACGCCATGGTGGTGTCGATCGCCGCCGCGGCCGGCCCGACGCTTGCGGCCAGCATCCTCGCGGTCGGCCACTGGCGCTGGCTGTTCGGCATCAACATCCCGATCGGCCTCGTCGCCATCGTCATCGCCAACCGCTCGCTGCCCTACAACGAAAGCTCGGGCCAGCGCCTCAACCCGGTCAGCGTGCTCCTCAACGCGGCGACCTTCGGCCTGCTCATCACCGGCGGACAGACGCTGACCCACAAGGGCGCGGACGTCTTCGCCTGGGCGCAGATCGCGGCCGGCGCGGTGGCCGGTGTGTTCCTGATGCTGCACGAGCGCCGCCGCGAAGCGCCTTTGATCCCCTTCGACCTGCTGCGCATCCCGCTGTTCAGCCTCTCGGTGCTGACCTCGATCGCCTCGTTCACCGGGCAGATGCTGGCCTTCGTCTCGCTGCCCTTCTTCCTGCAGGACACGCTCGGCTTCAGCGCGGTGGAGACAGGCCTCCTGATGACGCCCTGGCCGCTCGCGGTGGCGGTTGCGGCGCCGCTCGCCGGCCGCCTGGCCGACCGCTATCCGGTCGGCGTGCTCGGCAGCAGCGGCCTCGTCACCTTCGCCGCCGGGCTGGCCGCGCTGGCGCTGCTGCCGGCGCACCCTTCGGTGCCCGACATTGTCTGGCGCATGGCGCTGTGCGGGCTCGGCTTCGGCTTCTTCCAGTCGCCCAACAACCGCGCGCTGCTCGGCTCGGCCACGCGCACCCGCGCCGGCGCGGCGGGCGGCATGCTCGGCATGGCCCGCCTGACCGGGCAGACCACGGGCGCACTCGGCGTGGCGTTGTGCATCCACGCGCTGCCGGAGACCGGCTTCCGCGTCTCGCTGGCGCTGGCCGTGGCGGTGGCGCTTCTCGCCGCGGCTTTCAGCGGCCTGCGCCTGATCAAGCGCCGCATCCCGGCCCCGCCGCAGACGCCGGAAGCCTCGGCGGCGGCGACCGGCGAGCCGGCGGAATGAAAAACGGGGCGCCCCTGAGAGCGCCCCGCATCGTCACATGTCCCGGGAAGCCCCGATCAGGCGGCCTTGGAGCCGCCGGACACCTCGGCCTCGATCGAGCGGGCGAACGCCTCGAACTCGTCGGGCTTGGTGATCAGGGCGCGGATCTCCGTGGTCCAGTTGGGATGGCGCAGCGTATAGGTGCTGAAGGCCGACGCGGCGTGCAGCTTGGTGACGATATGGTCGCCAATGATCGCCGGCACGGCCTCCATCACGAAGAATTCGTCGTGAGGATGCGCGGCGATGAAGCGCTGCGCCGCCTCAGCCATGACATGGTACTTGTCTTCCTTGGAAAACTCCCGGAGCAGGGTCTTGAACGCGGCCAGCGGGCTCTCCTTCGCGTCCTTGTGCTCCTTCATCGCGCTGATGGCGTCGACGCGAGCGATATCGGCACTGTCCATTCTTCTTATCTCCCTCTGCCTTGTCCCGGCGGCACGAGGCGCAGCGTCCTGGCTGCCTGCCGCGCCCCCCGCCGGGGAACGATGCCCGGATTATTGAGTCTTCCCGGGCCCGATCAAGAGGGCGCGCCGCACTTTCTCCGCGCGGCCCGGCAAAAGCGGTCCTCACGGGCGTCCCTGCACCGCGCGCTCGACATCGACCATGTAGTCGCGGGTGATGGGCAGGCTGTCGACGGTCTTGGCGAGCTGGAGCTGCATGATCATGTGGCCGCCATAGCGGAACGACAGCTCCGCGCCCGCCAGGTAGAACTCCCACATCCGGCAGAAGCGCTCGTCGTAGATCTGCGCCACCTCGGCGCGGTTGGCCTCGAAGCGCTCGCGCCAGCAGCGCAGAGTCTCGGCGTAGTGCAGGCGCAGGACCTCGATGTCGGTGATCCACAGCCCGGCTTCCTCGATGGCGGTGGTGACCTCGGACAGCGCCGGGATATAGCCGCCGGGGAAGATGTATTTGTTGGTGAAGGCGTTGGTCAGCGCCGGTCCGCCGCGGCGGCCGATGGAATGGATCAGGGCCACGCCGTTGTCGGGCAGGAGATCGGCCACCCGCTGAAAGTAAGCGCGCAGATTGGGCGCGCCGACATGCTCCAGCATGCCCACCGAGACGATGCGGTCGAACGGCCCCTCGACGTCGCGGTAGTCGGTCAGGCTGAACTGCGCCTGGTCCTCGAGGCCCGCTGCCTTGGCGCGCTCCTGCGCCACGGCAAGCTGTTCGGTGGACAGCGTGACCCCGGTGACGTTGGCCCCGTAATCGCCAGCCAGCGTCAGCCCCATGCCGCCCCAGCCGCAGCCGATGTCGAGCACGCGCATGCCCGGCCGCAGCGCCAGCTTGGCGGCGATATGCATCTTCTTGGCGTGCTGCGCCTCCTCAAGCGTCATGCCCGAGCGGCTGAAATAGGCGCAGGAATACTGCATGTCGGCGTCGAGGAAGCGGCGGTAGAGCTCGCCCGAAAGATCGTAATGATGGGCGACGTTGCGGCGAGAGGCGACGCGGTCGTTCCACTGCTGGTTCATCTTGCGCAGCTTGCGTATGCCCTTTTTCAGCGGGCCGCGCTTGGGCTTGCCGCGGAAGCGGTAATTGCGGCCGGCGGTCTCCAGCAGGCCCCAGATGTCGCCTTCCTCGATGACGAGGTCGCCGTCCATATAGGCCTCGCCCACCCCGAGCTTCGGGTTGACGCCGATGCGCCGCATGCCGGCCTTGGTCAGGCGCACCCGCACCGGCTCTCCCGAGCCGTCGCCATAGGTCTTCGTCGTCCCGTCGGGAAGCACCACGGTCAGATTGCCGACCTTGAAGAGCCGCGTCAGAAACTTCTCGATCAGCATCAGCGGAAAACTCGGATGGGATGTGAGGAATTCGGCAGCCGCGGCCGCATCCGCACCCGTTTAGCAGCCGTGGCGCGGATGGGCCAGAGAGGGCGGGCGCTCTTTCACGCCGGGCCTCTCATTCGCCGTCAAGCTCCGGCTTGACCGGAGCATGCATGAAGCGGTGCAGCATGCCGCGAAAGCTGCATGGACCCTCCGGTCAAGGGTGACGGAGCGAGAAATGGCCGGTCAGGCCGCCTCGTCCAGCGTCGGGTAATCGAGATAGCCCTCGGCGCCGCCGCCGTAGAAGGTCTTTTCGTCGGGCTCGTTCAGCGGCGCGCCGGCCTTGAGGCGCTCGACCAGATCCGGGTTGGCGATGTAGAGCCGGCCGAAGGCGACGAGGTCGGTCTTGCCCGCTGCCACGCGCTGCCGCGCCAGTTCCGGCGTGTAGCCGTTGTTGGCGACGTAAGTTCCGCTGTAGCGCTTCCGCAGCGCCTCGAAATCGAAGTCCGGCGCGTGGTCGCGCGGGCCGCGGGTGGCGCCCTCGATGACGTGCATGAAGGCGAGCTTGCCGCGCTCGACCTCGTC